>SXGS01660418.1_pt1 | contig 80266 bp, 50 predicted proteins | sample 3174681 | NCBI WGS metagenome assembly SXGS01 (sample SAMN11356861, study PRJNA531348) | freshwater metagenome | isolation source: freshwater sample F1-80 | place: China: Fuxian Lake, Yuxi | collected 2017-12-25 | reverse complement strand
GTCTTCCGAGTCCTGGCCACCCACGGCGACACATTCCTCGGCGGCGAGGACTTCGACAGCCGGATCATCGCCCGGCTGGCCGACGACTTCCATAAGGAGCACAAGATCGACCTGCGCCGCGACCCCATGTCCCTGCAGCGCCTCAAGGAGGCCGCCGAGCGCGCCAAGCACGAGCTGAGCACCCAGTTCGAGACCGAGATCAGCCTGCCCTTCATCGCCAGCGATCAGGGCGGCCCGAAGCACCTGGAGGTGACGCTGACCCGCGGGGAGCTCGAAGACTTGGTCCTCGACCTCGTCGAGCGCTCCCTGGATCCCTGCGCCCAGGCCCTCAAGGACGCCGGGCTGGGCATCGACGACATCGACGACATCGTCATGGTCGGCGGCATGACCCGCATGCCCCTGGTCCAGCAGCTCGTCATGGAGTTCTTCCGCCGAGAGCCCCACACGGGCCTGAACCCCGACGAGATCGTCGCCATGGGCGCCGCCATCCAGGGCGGCGTCATGGGCGGCGAGCTGACCGACGTCCTGCTGCTCGACGTCCTGCCCCTCTCTCTCGGCGTCGAGACCATGGGCGGCATCTTCACCGCCCTGATCGACAAGAACACCACCATCCCCTGCTCCCACGCCGAGGTCTTCTCGACCGCAGTGGACAACCAGCCCCTCGTGACCATCCATGTGCTCCAGGGCGAGCGCAACATGGCCGCGGACAACCACAGCCTGTCGCGCTTTGACCTCATCGGGATTCCCCCCGCGCCGCGCGGGGTGCCCCAGATCGAGGTCACCTTCAACGTCGACGCCAACGGCATCTTGAGCGTCTCCGCCAAGGATCTCGGCAGTGGCAAGGAGCAGGCCATCCGCGTGGCCGCCACCGGCGGCCTCTCTGAAGCTGAGATCAACCGCATGGTCGGCGAGGCCAGCGCCTTCGGTGAGGCCGACGCGCTCCGCCGCGAGATCGCCGAGCTGCGCAACAAGGCCGCCGGGCTCATCTACACCTCCGAGCGCTCCCTGCGCGAGTACTCCGAATACCTCAACCCCGCCGAGCGCGAGGTCCTCATCCGTGACATCCACTCTTGCCGGGACGGGATCGAGAGCAATGACCCCACCGAGCTCGAACAGATCATCACGCGCCTTGAGCAGTCCGCCCACAAGATCGCCGAAGCCATGTACTCCGAGATGGCCTACGCCACCGACTCGGAGTAGGGCGCGCCCCCGACCGACCCCCGATCTCCACGGCCCGGCCACCCGCTCGCCGCGCCTGCTTCCAGACCCACGCCCGACGCGCGGCCTTCACGCCACCGCCGCCGCTCCTCCTCCCCTGACGCCACGGTGAACCCATGAGCGCCGACTTCTATCAGGTCCTCGGGGTCGAAAAAGACGCCTCGCCGCAGGACATCAAGAAAGCCTACCGCCGCCTCGCCCTCCAGTACCACCCCGACCAGAACGACGGCGACAAGGTGGCCGAGGAGAAGTTCAAGGAGATCAGCGAGGCCTACTCCGTCCTCGGCGACCCCGAAAAACGCGCCCAGTTCGACCGCTTCGGCACCGTCGGCGCCAACCCCTTCGGCGGCGGCGGCGGCAACCCCTTCGCCGGCGGCAACCCCTTCTCCGGCGGCGTCCCCTTCGGCGGCGCCAACGACATCTTCGTCGACATCCTCAACGACCTCTTCGGCGCACGCCGCAGAGCCGGCGCCGCCCGCCGCGGCGTCGACCTCAAATACGTCCTGGAGTTGACCCTCGAAGAGGCCGCCTCCGGCATCAAGAAGACCATCCAGGCCCCCAGGATCGAGGGCTGCTCCGTCTGCGAAGGCTCCGGCGCCAAACCCGGGACCCGCCCCGCGACCTGCCAGGGCTGCAACGGGACCGGGCAAGTCCGCGTCCAGCAAGGGTTTTTCAGCCTCGCCAGGACCTGCGGCCGCTGCGGGGGCGCCGGCGAGGTGATCGAATCACCCTGCCGCCGCTGCGAGGGCGCAGGCCGGATCACCACCCACGAGGAGCTTGAGGTCGAGGTCCCCGCCGGCGTCTCCGACGGCCAGCGCCTGCGCTGGACCGGCAAGGGCGAGCCCGGCTTCAAGGGCGGCCCGCCCGGCGACCTCTACGTCGTCGTCGCGCTCGCCTCGCACCCCTTCTTCGAGCGCCGCGAGCAGGACGTCGCCTGCGCCGTCCCCATCTCCTTCCCGCAGGCCGCCCTCGGCACCGAGATCGACGTCCCCACCCTCTTCGGCAAGGTCCGCATGAAGATCCCCGCCGGGACACAGTCCGGCAAGGTCTTCCGCCTGCGCAAGAAGGGCTTCCCCAGCGTCGACAGCCGACCCCACGGCGATCAGCTCGTCACCGTCACCGTCGAGACCCCGACCAACCTCACCGAGCGACAGGAGGAGATCCTGCGCGAGTTCGCCCAGCTCGGCGGCGAGGAGGTCCAGCCCGAGCGCCAGGGCTTCCTCGACCGCATGAAGAAGTTCTTCAGCTGATGCGCCCCTCCGCCCCAGCGCCTCGCCGCCTCATCGCCCCGCGCGCCGCGTGCTTCGCGGCGCTGGCCGCCCTGGCGCTGGCGGCCTCGCTGTGGCCGACCCCGGCCCTCTCTCAGGCCCCCGGGCCGCTCAAGATCGGGGTGCTGCTGCCCCTGTCTGGCAAGCACAAGCGCCTCGGCGGGGCCATCCTCGACGCGGTGTCGCTGACGCGCTCGGTCGTCAAGGACGTCGACTTCACGGTCGCGGACACTGGCGGCACCGCCGAGGGCGCCCGCCGCGAGGTGGAGCGGCTCGCCCTCGACCTCGACGTGGTGGCCCTGCTCGGCCCCGTCGGCTGGGAAGAGGCCAGGGCCGCCGCGGTCCGCGCCCAGCAGCTCGGCCTGCCCATCATCAGCCTGAGCAACCAGGAGGGCATCGAGGCCATCGGCGATCTGGTCTTCCGCGGCCGACCCTCGGTCCAGGAGCAGGCCCGGCTGATGGCCACCGTCGCCGTCAACGAGATGAAGATCGAGCGCTTCGCCATCCTCTACCCCGACGACGAGCTGGGCCAGAGCGCCGCGATGGCCTTCTTCGAACAGGCCAGAGGCGGCGGCGGCCGCGTCATGGCCATGAGCAGCTACGCGGCCGGCGAGACGAACCTCCAGAAGGCCGTCGAGGCGCTCGTCTCCAGGCGCGCGCCCAAGCTCGCCGGCCGCTCGCTGGCCAGACCCCCCACCAGCACCATCCGGCAATGGGGCCAGGTCTCCAGAGTCGACTTCGACGCGATCTTCGTCCCCGACTACGACGACTCCATCGCCCTGGCCTGCCGCTTCCTTCGCTTCAACGACGTCCCCCTCCCCGGGCTCGACGACGGCATCACCGTCCAGCTCCTCGGGACCGCACACATGCACGGCCCCAGGCTGGCCGACTCCGAGGGCCTCGTCAGCGGCGCGCTCTACCCCGAGCTCTTTGCCCTGAGCCACGCCGACGATCAGGCGGCCGCCTTCGCCCGGATCTACGCCGAGTCCTTCGGCCGGGAGCCCGTCGACATCGACGCGCAGGTTGTTGATCTGTATGGTATTCTCGCAGATCGAGCGCGCGAGGCGCGGGCCGCGGGGCTCTCGGGGCAGCAGGCGCGGCGCGCCGCCGCGGCGGGCCTCGTCCAGATGAAGGACTACGAGGGCCTGACCGGCAAGCAGCGCTTCGCGGCCGACCGCTCGCCCATCCACGCCTTTGAGATCTGGGTCGTCAACGCAAACGGTGAGGTGGCCCCGTCGTTCTGAGCGAGCGCCGGGGTCGACGCAGGAGGTGGGATGGAGTCCGAACAGGTCGACTCACGGGAGGGCGAGGTGGAGGGGGGGCCGACGGGTGCGCCTCGATGGTGGCTCCACGGCCTGCTGCTGCTGGCGACGCTGGGGACGACGACGGCCTTCGGGGTCACCTTCGCGGGCGATCGCCTCGACGCGCCCGGCTGGTGGGCCGATCCCGCCGTCTGGAGCCAGGGGCTGGCCTACTCGCTGTCGATCATGGCGATCCTCCTGGCCCATGAGCTGGGCCATTACATCACCGCGCGGCGCTACGGCGTGGACGTGACGCCGCCCTTCTTCCTGCCGGGCTTTCCGCCCTTCGGGACCTTCGGGGCCTTCATCAAGATGCGGATGGAGCGGCCCGTGACGGCCTCGCAGCTCTTCCGGATCGGGGCGGGCGGGCCTTACGCCGGCTTCGTGCTGGCCTTGCCGCTCTTGATGATCGGGCTGGCGCTCAGCGAGGTCCAGCCGCTGCCCGAGGAGCTGGCCGGGGCGCAGCTGGGCGACTCGCTGCTGATGATGGGCCTGGTGCGGGCCTTCTTCGGCGTCATCCCGCAAGGGCAGGACGTCTTTTTGCACCCGATGGCCTACGCCGGCTGGGTGGGGATGTTCGTGACCTCCTTCAACCTCGTGCCGCTGGGCCAGCTCGACGGGGGTCACATCGCCTACACCCTCTTCGGGGAGCGCTTCAACAAGGTCGCCTGGGGGCTCTACGGGGCGCTGGTGGTGCTGGGCCTGCTGGTCTTTCAGGGCTGGCTGGTGCTGGCCCTGTTCCTGTTCTTCATGGGGCCGAAGCACCCGCCCGTGGTCGAGGGGCGAGTCGCGCTCAAGGGGGTCGACCGGTGGGCAGGCTTCGGGGCCCTGGCGCTCCTGGTGTTGACCTTCACCCCCCGGCCCTTCAATGTCTCGATCATGGACGTCCTGTCGGGGATGTGATGCGTTTTGAGTGCGAGTCATGTGGTCACCTCGGTGAGGCGGCGCAGATCAAGCCTGCGGCGGCGGGCGTCGAGCTGGTCTGTGCCAGCTGCGGCCACGCTTCGATCCTCGGCGCCACGGCCTCGCCCGTCGCCCCACCCGCCGCGGGCGTCGAGCGGGCCGACCCACGGCGCCTCATCGCCTCCGTGTTGAGTGGGGCGGAGGGCGCGGCGGCAGGGGCGCACTTGCCCGATGGGGCGCTCGATCCCGTGGAGGTCCTCAAGGCGCGGGGGGTGCGGATCGACCCTGGTCAGGGGGATGTCCGCTGTCCGAAGTGCGGGTATCGCCAGGGATCGGCGGGGAGCTGTCGCCAGTGCGGCGTGGATCTGAGCCGATCGGATCTTCAGGGGATCTTCGACCGCCCGCCGGAGGGCAAGGAGGCCGACGCCGAGCTGCTCGACGCGCGCTGGGAGGCGCTGTCGAGGCCAGGGGGAGGGCTGCTCGACGCGGGGGAGCGGGAGTCCTTCATCCGCCTCGCCTCGGAGCTGGGCCTGCTCGACAGGGCCTCGCGGCGCTTCCGCTTCCACGCCCAGGATCACGCGGGGTCCGAGCAGGGCGAGGCGGCCGCCGACGCCCTGTCCAGGCTGGTGGAGCGGATGCACGCCGAGTTCGTCAGCGCCCACGGGGCCAGCAGCCGCGATCAGTACACCGAGGGCGCCCGCCAGATCCGGATGGGGCTCTACGCCCTGGCCGTCGTGATGTGCCTGCTGGTGGCGGCGCTGGCGGCGTGGATCTTCCTGTAGCGGGGTTGTCCTGGCCGGGCAGAGGTGGCACCATCGCCTCGGCCGGAGCGAGTTCGGCGCGCATCGATCCGGGCGGTCAACATGAGGGAGTTCGACATCATCGGTCGGATCAAGGCGAGGACGGGGTCGATGGCCGGCGTCCGCCTCGGGATCGGGGACGACGCGGCGGTGTTGGAGCGCGGGGCCTTTGACCTGGTGGCGCTGGACACGATGGTCGAGGGGGTCCACTTCCGCTGGGGGTGGTCCTCGGCGGCCGACGTGGGCTGGAAGCTGCTGGCGCGAAACCTGAGCGATATCGCGGCGATGGGCGGCACGTCAGGGCCATTCCTGCTCTCCTTCGCGCTCGGGGAGGGGGTCGACGGCGCCTGCGTCGATGGGCTCGTCGAGGGGCTTGAGGCGGCGGCGCGGGCCATGGTCGAGGCCCGCGGGGAGGTCGGCCCCATCGGCGGGGACACGACGCGAAGCCCCGGGCCGACGGTCTTGTCGCTGACCTTGTTCGGGCGCACGGGGCCGCGCGGCCCCGTGACGCGGCGCGGGGCGCAGGCGGGGGACGTCGTGGCGGTGGTCGGCGCGCTGGGCGCGGCCGCGGCGGGGCTGGAGGTGCTTCAGCGCGGCCTGGAGGGCGTGGGGCGCTGGGCGGAGCTGGTCGAGGCGCACAGGCGGCCCTGGGCCCAGGTGAGGGCAGGGGCGTGGCTCGGGCGCCAGGAGGGCGTCAGGGCGATGATCGACGTCAGCGACGGCTTCGCCCAGGATCTCGGGCACCTGCTGCGGCCCGCGGGGCTCGGCGCGCGCGTCGAGTTCGAGGCGCTGCCCTCGCCTGCGGCGCTGCGGGCCTGCGCGGTCGAGCTCGGCGCGGAGGGCTCGCGCTGGGTGCTGGCCGGCGGGGACGATTACGCGCTGGTGGTGATCGCGGCGGCCGGGCGCTTCGAGGCGATCGCGGCGGCGGCGGCGGGCGAAGGGATCGAGCTCGTCTCGGTCGGTCGGGTGAGGTCGGAGCGCGGGGTCGAGGTCGTGGGGGCGGGCGGGCTGCAGATTGCGGCGTCGCTGGCGGGCTATGAGCACACCTTCGAAGGGGGCGGCGAGGAAGGATGAGCAAGGCGGGGCGACAGCCCAAGGTGATACGCAGGCCGCGGGAGCACGCGGATCTGGAGCGCTTCGCGCGGCTCTGGGAGAAGTCGGTGGTGTCCAGCTGGGAGGCGATCCTGGCGCCCTCGTTGATCGACGCGATGCCGCTGCCGACCGAGGGGTCGGTGCTGGTGGCCGAGTGCCGCACGGGGCACATCCCGATCCTGCTCAGCGAGCGGCTGGCCTCGGGGGTGCGCTGCGTGGCGCTGGACCCAAGCCGGGAGATGCTCGACGTGGCGCGGGTCAAGCCGGGCGGGTCGGAGCAGATCTGGTGGGAGGCGCGCCAGACCCACCAGCTGCCCTACCAGCCGGGCGTCTTCGGGGCCAGCCTCTGCGGGGCGGGGGTGGTGACCAAGGACGACCTGCATCGCTCGGCCGGACAGCTCGCGCGGGTGACCCAGGAGGGCGGCGCGGTGGGCCTCCTGGTGCCCATGGCGGGCTCGCTCCAGGCCTTCTACGATCTGTTCCGGGAGGCGCTCGTGGCCCTGGACATGACCCACTTCGAACCCAGGCTCGACGAGACGATCGACGGCCTGCTCGACGAGGAAACGCTCCGGGTGGATCTGGCGGCGGCGGGGATCCGCGACGTGGAGGTCCACCCCGTCGATCTGTCGGTCTCCTTTGACAGCGGGGAGGCCTTCCTGCACCACCCGATGGTCGAGGCGCTCTACATGTCGGGGTGGATGGCCATCTGCCCCGACAAGACGGCCCGGGACAGCCTGATGGGGCACGTGATCGAGGCGCTGGACACCTACTTCTACGGCTTTGACATGACCTTGAGGATCCGGGCGGCGTGGCTGATGGGCTTCGCCCGCAGCCAGGAGCCGGTCTGGAGCTGACCTCGCCGCTGCGCCGAGTCGGTTGAAAATTTGAATGAAATCAGCGGTTTGAGGTCCCCGGCGGCGATCAGCGCGAGCCGACCAGGTCGTGCTTCTTGAGCAGCTCGCGCAGGTGGTAGCGGGTCAGGCCGGCGGTGCGGGCGGCCTGGGAGATGTTGCCCTCGTGGGCGTCGATCAGCCGGGCCATGTACTCGCGCTCGAACTGGTCCAGGATGCGCTGCTTGGCGTCCTTGTAGGACTCCGTCAGGTCGACGGCGATGCTGGCGCTGTCGTCACCCGCGGCGTCGCCGCCCGACCGCGCGGGGGCGGGCAGGGGGACCAGGGAGCTGGTCAGGTGGAGGTCCTTGCGGGTGATGAGCGCGCCGTCGGCGAGGTTGAAGGCGCGCTCGCAGACGTTCTTGAGCTCGCGGACATTGCCGGGCCAGGCGTGCCGGGTGAGGACCTCCAGAGCGTCGGGGGCGAGCTGGAGGCGCCTGCCGCCGGGGTTCTGCCGGGCGAAGAGGTCCAGGAAGTGGTGGGTCAGCAGCGCGATGTCGTCGGGCCGCTCGCGCAGCGAGGGCAGGGTGAGCTGGATGACGGAGAGGCGGAAGTAGAGGTCCTCGCGGAAGGCGCCCTCGGCGACCATCTTGCGCAGGTCGCGGTTGGTGGCGGCCACGACCCGGACGTCGACGCGGATGGTCTTGTCGCCGCCGACGCGCTTGAGCTCGCGGTTCTCCAGCACCCGCAGCAGCTTGGGCTGAAGGTCCACGGGCAGCTCGCCGATCTCGTCCATGAAGATCGTGCCGCCGTTGGCCTGCTCGAAGGCGCCCTTGTGCTGGGCCACCGCGCAGGTGAAGGCGCCCTGCTCGTGGCCGAAGACGGTCGACTCCATCAGATCGCGCGGGATCGCCGAGCAGTCCAGGACGACGAAGTTGCCGTTCTTGCGCCGGGAGTGCTCGTGGATGGCGTGGGCGACGCGCTCCTTGCCCGTGCCCGTGTCGCCCTCGATCAAGACGGTCAGATCCGAGGGCGACACCTTCTCCAGCGTGGCGAAGACCGCCCTCATCCCCACTGAGCGCCCCAGCAGCTCCCCGAAGCGGTCCTGATCGCTCAGGGGCAGCTCGACCGTGTCCTCGGAGGGCTGGAAGATGAAGGTGGAGTTGCCGGCCTTGAAGGCGCAGCCGGGCTTGAGGAAGACCTCCTTGATCCGCAGCCCCTCGTAGGTCACGCCGTTGGTCGAGCCCAGGTCGCGCAGCAGGTAGCCCTTCTCGTCGGCGCTGATCTCGAAGTGCGTCCCGGAGATGGCCTTGTCTTCCAGCGCCAGGTCGTTGACCGCCGAGCGCCCGGCGTAGATCTTCAGCTTCCCTATCGAGATCTCCTTGCCCCGGTCCGGCCCCTCGCTCACGAGCAGCCTCGCCTTCCTCAGGTGCCTCGCCGTCGCCCGCCTGTCGACGAAGACCGTGCTCAAGGCCGGATTCTTGCCATAATCCGTCATGGATATCCCGTGGCTCATCAGTGTTTGTCATTTCTAGCCCGGCCGGAGGGTAGCACAGCGCCGACCGGCATGTCACGGACGAGCCGCTTGTTCCGCTCGACAAGGCGCGATCGCTGGCCTACTCTGCCGCCCACGCGGCGCCCCCAGGTTCAGCGCCGCCTCAAGGAGAGGGCGCCATGGCAGGCCGCAAGCAGGACAACAACACACAAGACACCACGGACGGCGCCGCCGCACCCTCACGAAAGCCGCGCAAGAAGGCCACCGCTCCCCCTCAGACCCCGCCACCCTCTCGCCTCTGGCGCGCGATCAAGCTGCTCATCACCTTGACATTGCTCGTCTTTCTGGGCGGCGCGGTCGGCGCCGCCGGCCTCTTCCACCACTTCAGCCAGGACCTCCCCCCCATCTTCAAGGCCGACGACTACAAGCCCAAGCAGATCACCCGCATCTACAGCAGCCAGGGCGACCTGATCGAAGAGCTCGTCGCCCCCGACGGCCGCCGCACCCTCGTGGACTTCGACCACATCTCGCCCTTCATGCGCGACGCCATCCTCGCCGCCGAGGACGCCGACTTCTACCGACACGCCGGCCTCGACTACATCGGCATGGTCCGCGCCCTCTACACCGCCCTGCGCTACGACAAGCTCCACGGCGCCAGCACCATCACCCAGCAGGTCGTCAAGAACCTCATCCTGACCCCCGAGCGCACCATGAAGCGCAAGGTCCAGGAGATCCTCCTGGCCCGCCGCCTCGACGAGGGCCTCGACAAGCGCGACATCCACACCATCTACCTCAACCAGATCTACTTCGGCCACGGCAACTACGGCGTCGAGGAGGCCGCCCGCTTCTTCTTCGGCAAGCCCTCGGAGGACCTCAACCTCGAAGAGGCCGCCTTGCTCGCCGGCGTCGTCCAGTCCCCCGAGCGCCTGAGCCCCTTCAAGCACCCCCAGAGAGCCGTCGACCGCCGCCGCTACGTCCTGGAGCAGATGTGGCAGAAGGGCTTCGTCTCCGAGGCCCAGGCGCGCGCCGCCATGGACGCCCCCCTGGTCCTGTCTCGATCGGCGGAGCGCGACCCCCACCTCGACTCCGCCCCCTTCTACACCGCCCACGTCCAGCGCCTCCTGGCCGACCTCTACCCCGGTCAGGAGGTCGCCGCCATGGGCCTGCACGTCCACACCGCGCTCTCCGTCCCCCACCAGAAGCGCGCCGAGGAGGCCCTGCGCAAGGGCCTCGTCAACCTCGACGTCCGCACGGGCCACTACCGACCCCTGCGCCGCCTCAAGAACCCCTCCCTCATCGAAAAACACCGCCAGGACAGCCGCCCGCGCTCACGGCGAGGCCTCAAGGCCCAGGTCGCCTACGAGGCCGTCGTCACCGGGGTCACCGCCACCGCCGTCAAGGTCGCCGTCGGCGACACCACCGGCACCGTCGCGCTGAACCCCGCCAGCCGCGTCAACCCCGAAGGCAAGCCCCTGCCCAGGCTCTTCTCCCCCGGCGACGTCCTCCGCGTCATGTCCGACAAGGACCTCCCTCCCGACGCCACCAACGTCACCTTCGGCTTCGCCCCCGGCGCACAGGGCGCCATCGTCGCCATCGACGTCCAGACCCGCCACGTCGAGGCCCTCGTCGGCGGCTTCGACTTCGACGCCTCCTCCTTCAACCGCGCCACACAGGCCCGCCGCCAGACCGGCTCCTCCTTCAAGCCCATCGTCTACGGCGCCGCCCTGCGCGAGCGCATCTCCACGCCCGCCACCATCTGGGACGACGCCCCCACCCCCTTCGTCATGGACACCGGCCAGTCCTGGAGCCCCAAGAACGCCGACAACAGCTTCAAGGGCCCCCTGACCATGCGCAAGGCCCTGGCCCTGTCCCGCAACGTCGTCGCCGTCCGCATCCTCCAAAAACTCACCGTCCCCAAGGCCACCGCCTTCGCCCGCGACCTCGGCATCGAGAGCCCCATCGTCGACAACCTCACCATGGGCCTCGGCTCCTCTGAGTTGACCGTCCTGGAGACCACCTCCGCCTTCGCCACCCTGGCTGACAAGGGCCGCAGAGCGCCCCCCATCTTCATCGTCTCCATCCTCGACGCCTACGGCCAGCCTATCTACCAGGCCAGGCCCGAGCGCGAGCAGACCATCCCCCACGACGTCTCCTGGCTCCTGACCGACATGATGACCTCCGTCCTGACCGAAGGCACCGCCTCGCGCATCGGCAAGCAGCTCAAGCGCCCCGCCGCCGGAAAGACCGGCACCACCAACAAGAACCGCGACGTCTGGTTCATGGGCTTCACCCCCCACAAGGTCGCCGGCGTCTGGGTCGGCAACGACGACAACACCTCCCTGGGCAAGGGCGCCAGCGGCGGCGGCACCGCAGCCCCCGTCTGGCTCGACTACATGCTCTTCGCCCACAGGAAGCTCCCCGCCCTCGACTTCGAAAAACCCGCCATCGGCATCGTCGACGCCAACATCGACCCCCGCAACGGCCTCCTGGCCTCCGACGACCACAAGCCCCGCCGCAAGGAGTCCTTCCTCGCCGGCACCGCCCCCACCGACTTCGCCCCCGAGGCCGACGAGAACACCGTCAACGACTTCCTCCTCGGCCAGGGCAACGACGCCGCCGACGCCGCCGACGCCGAAGCCGAAGACTGACCCTCTCCAGCCGCGAGGCCCTCTGCGCGATCTCCAGGGGACGAACCCCCTGACGGAGCGTCGAAGCCCTTCGAGGCCCTCAAAAGCCTCGCAGCTGGACGAGGGCGCGCCGGGTGAGGGTGGGGATCATGGTTTTGCGCCACGCGGCGTCGATGGTGATGTTGTCCAGGGGGTTGATCTGGCGCTGGCACTGATCGGCGATGGCGTCGATGGCGTCGTCGGACAGGGGTACGTCGCCGCCAAGGTGCTCTATCTTGTTGATCCGCCTGGGGAAGCTGCCCATGCACGTGGCGGCCGCGCGGACCTGCGTGCAGCGATCCTGATCGTCGACGACGATGCCAAAGGCGAGGCTCAGGACGGGGAAGTCGATGGCCTGCCGGACGCGGTACTTCTGGTAGGTGGTGCGCAGGCCGGCGGCGGGGCGGGGGATGAAGACGCGGGTGACGATCTCGTCGGGCGCCAGGGTGAGGTGGCTCGCGCCGTCCTTCTTGTAGAGGGACTCGACGGGGGCGCGGCGGAGGCCGTCGGGGCCGACGATCTCGACCTCGGCCATGAGGATCATCAGGGGCGGGACGGTGTCGGAGGACTGGGCGGCGACGCAGCGCTGGCCGCCCTTGATGACGTGGCACAGGTCGCCGTCCTTCTTGAGGCAGAAGCCGAGGGCCTGTCGCCAGAAGTAGGTCTGGTTGATGTAGACGCAGCGGGTGTCGAGGCAGAGGTTGCCGCCCAGGGTGCCCATGTTCTGGATCTGGGGGGAGGCGACGAGGCCGGCGGCCTGGGCCAGCGCGGGGCTGTGCCCCCGGACGGCCTCGGAGTCGCGGATGTGGGCCAGCGGGGTCATGGCGCCGACGGAGAGGCCGCCGTCGAGCTCCAGGCAGACGCCGTTGAGGCCGGGGACCCGCTGCAGGTTGATGAGCACCTCGGGCTCGGAGACGCGGTGCTTCATGTTGACGAGCAGGTCGGTGCCGCCGGCGATGACGCGCGCTCGGCCGGCGTGCTCGGCCAGCAGCCCTATGGCTTCGTCCAGAGACTCGGGGGTGATCATTTCGAAGGAGGGCAGGGTCAGCATGGCTCGCCGGGGTCGGGGGTTGGGCGCCGCAGGGCGCCGGTCTGTTCTTCCCGAAAACGGCGTCGAATTCAATGGGGGGGGTCAGTCGAGGTTCAGAAAGACGCTCAGGCCTCGGCCGTCGATCTTGAGCCCGTTGGCCTTGGGCTGGACCTCGCCTTCCTCTTCGACGCCGAACTCGCGGTAGTTGATGGCCAGCGCCATGTTCTCGGTCAGGCTCTGGAGGAAGTCCCCGCCCAGCCAGCTGTTGGCCGCGTCCGACAGCAGCATCCCGATGCCCTCGCCGTCGGTGATCTGGAAGTTGTCGGCTTCGAGGGTGACGCCCTCGGCGTCGAGGCTCAGGGACATGTCGCTGGAGACCTGGGCGAAGCCGCACAGGCCGCCGCCGGTGCGCCAGATGGTGAAGGAGGTGTTGAGCTTGTCGCTGTCGCTGCTGCTCATGGCGTCGAGGGTGACCTGGTGATCGCCGCGGCGGTCGGTGTTGCCGGAGGCGTCGTACTCGCGGGGGATGGCGCCGGTGTTGAGCATGCGCTGCATGGCGGTCAGCAGCAGCTCGGGGTGGATCTGCAGGCCGAGCTCGGAGCCCTCGGGCAGCGCGGCCTGCTCCTCGATGGTGGTGCTGGCCGGCAGCAGCAGGTTGCTGTGGAGGCCGACGACGATGGTGCCTTGCTCGGGGAAGATCATGGGGCCGCGGGCGGCCAGCAGCATCTCGTCGTCTCCGAGCTTCCAGGAGTCGAAGCGGACGACCTCGACGGCGCCGAAGCGCTCGCGGACGTAATCGGTGGCGATGTTCTTGATCACGTCCTCGACCAGCTGGACGTCTTGGGTGCTCAGGTCGCCGATGGTCAACTCCAGGTCGAGGAAGGAGGCCTCGTCCATGGAGGCCACCAGGCCTGTCTTGACGTTGCTGATCGGAGCCAGGCCAACGGGCAGGGCGAGCCGGGCGTTGCCGCCGCCGCTGATCTCGCCCAGGACGCCGGTGTCGACCTGGATGTCAAAGGCCAGGGAGGTGATGACGCACCCGGGGCACTGGGCGACGCTGGCGATCTCGATGGTGGGGAGCTGGGGCTGGAAGGTGACGCTGAAGATGTCGACCTCCTCGCGCACGGCGGGGAGGTCTTGATCAAGGACGGTGGCCAGGAGCTTGTTGACCGCGCTGGTGGACAGCACCATGGCCATCGGGAAGGGGCCTTCTGCGGGCACCTCGGCCTGGAGGAGCCCCTGCTCGGCGGAGGTCTCGTCGAAGGCCTCGGTCTGGGCCTCGCAGTCAAAGCCGCCGCCGCCGCCGCCGCCGAGGCAGCCGCCGAGTCCGAGGGCGGCGCCAGCGAGCGCGAGGGCGGCCAGAGTGTTGTTGATGGGCTTGTTCATCATGGTGGTTCTCGTCCTTCTCGTCGTCGGCGCGTGTCAGCAAGGTGAGAGGCGCGCGGCGGCGCGCTCCGCAGGGATGTTGACGCGCGAGGGCTGGAAAGATTCGCTTGAAGCTCAACAGAGTTTCGTGGGACAGTCCGAGGACACCCTGCCCGCGTCGGGCGCCTCGCCGGTGCGGCGGGAGTATAGCCACGGATGCGAGCCACCTCCAGCGTATCGCCATGACTGAACACGCCGACGACTTCTCCGCCTCGACGAACGCGCGCCTGGACGCGCTCATCGCGGCGTCGCCGCCTGGGTCCGTGGCGGTCTTTGACGCCGACGGGACCTTGTGGGCCGACGACATCGGGGAGTCCTTCTTCGAGTGGCTCATCGAGGGCAGGCGGCTGCTCGGCGTGGACTACAGCCGGGACATCTTTGCCGACTACGTGGCGCTGTGCGAGCGAGACAAGGCCGTCGGCTACGGCTCCATCGGGCCGATCATGGCGGGCATCGAGGAGGAGACCTTGAACCGGTGGTGCGCGGACTACTTCGCGGCGCACTTCGAGGCGAGGATCTTCAAGGCTCAGGCGGCGCTCGTCGACAGGCTGCACGGGGCGGGCTGGCAGGTCTGGATCGTGTCGGCCTCGCCGCGCTGGATCGTCGCGGCGGGGGGCGTGCGGCTGGGCATCCCCGCCGCGCGCTCGCTCGGCGTCGACGTCGTGGTCGAGGGCGGCGTGCTGACCGACAGGCTCATCGAGCCGGTCCCTTGCGGGCCGGGCAAGGCGGCCCTGATCGAGGCTCGCGTGGGGGTTCGGCCCACTCTGGCCTCGGGCAATGCCATGACCGATCTGGAGATGATGTTGATGGCCACGGGGTTGACGCTGGCGATCAACCCCTCTGAGGCGCTCCGCGAGGAGGCCACCCGGCGAGGGTGGGCCGTGGAACATTGCCGTGGCCCCTCGTCGTTGGTCGAGTGACGCCCGACAGGTTCTCTGCGCCGCCGCTGGAGGGGGGGAGATGGTCGTGAGAGTTGTCGTGTTGAGCGCGTGCCTGTCGTCGCTGTGGGCGTGTGACAGCGGCCCCGCCCCAGGCAAGGCGCCGGGACAGGCGCCTGGATCGCCCGCAGCGGGCGCAGGCCCCGCCCAGGCCCCTTCGAGGATCGAGGGCGGCGGGTCCGCGGCGATGGACAAGGAGGTGGTCGATGGGGTGATCCAGCCGCCGCCGGACTTTGACCCCTTGCAGGAGTGCGACTCGCCGCTGGATCCCGAGCTCATCCCGCCCGTGCCGGTGCGGGGCGTCTTTGCCAGAGATCAGGCCCAGGCGCTCGACCTCCCGATGATGATCAAGTCCGGGAGGCTGGAGATCCGGGCGGATCAGGTGATCTTGAGCCTGGACACCGACGAGCTCGACCACTGCTCGCCTTTCTTGAAGAGCGGCGATCTGCCCACCGGCCCCAGGATGGCGATCCGGCTGGGCAGCCTGGAGAAGAAGAAGTACCGCTTCCCCGATCTGGCCGAGGACGAGGCGAGCAAGGCCTTCTGGTATTGGAACTACGTCTACACGACCGAGAAGGACATGCCGATGACGGTCAACGCCTTCACGACCGAGGACAGCGGCGATCTGATCATCGAGGAGATCGACGAGCAGGCCGGGACCGTCGCCGGTCGCCTGCTCTTGTGCAAGGGCAAGGGGAACAAGGGCTGGGCGGTGGGCCGCTTTGAGGTGCCATTGTGCGATAAGCGGCCGAAATCATTTGAGAATGATCTGCTGGCTGATCCCAATAGGCCCGCCGTAGATCCGCTCGAGGGGGTTGCTCCGCAGGGCGAGCCGCCTCCGGATCCCAACAAGGCCCCCTGAGCGGCCAGCGCGGGCCTGGGCGCTCGGGGAGCGGCTGGACAGACCGGAGGTGTGCATGGCTGAAGGTGAAGAGCTCACGATCCTCGTGATCGACGACGACGAGGACATGCGGCGGCTGCTGTCGCAGATCCTGTATCTGGACGGCCACGTGGTCATCGCGGTGCCCTCGGCCGAGGATGGCCTGGAGCAGCTGCCCTGGCACACCTTCCAGGTGGCCTTCCTGGACCACAACCTGCCGGGGATGGAGGGGCTGGTGCTCGGGGAGTTCCTGAGGCGCAACAACCCCCACATGAAGGTCGCGCTGGTCACCGGCGAGACGGACAAGCGGCTGGAGCGAGCGACGCGGGAGCGGTCGATCACCTTCATCGCCAAGCCCTTCGACGTGGCGCAGATCCGCGACGTCGTCGACGCCTACCGCGCCTCGGCGTCCCAGCGCCTCCAGGACAGCCAGGAGGCCGCCGATCCAGGCTTTGACCCTCGTTGGCGCGAGCACCTCGACGCCTTGCCCGAGATCTTCGGCATGGCCGGGATCCCAAGGAGGCTGGAGGATCGCCTGATCCATCAGGTGCGCGACAGCCTGAGCAACCTGCGCTCGGTCAGCCGCTACAACGCCCGCGATCGGGCCGCGGCGCTGGCGGGCCTGCTGACCGCCCAGGTGCTCGGGATCGATCTGCCCAGGGGCGCCGATGGGCGGACGCTCTTCGAGGAGTACGACGCGGCGATGCGGCTTCACGGCCACCGTATCGAGTTTGAGTAGGAGCTCGTCCGGTCGAGGCGGAGCGCGCCCTCCCCAGGTGGGCTCCGACGTCCTTCGTCCCGAGGGCGCGCCCAAAGCCGTTGCAAAGAGCGGCGCGCATCGTCTAGGTTGCGCTCCCCAGACGCCGTCGCAGAGGGAGCCGGTGGAGATGACGCGCGACAAGAGCACAGATCGCCTCCTGGTCCACGGCCTTGAGTTCAAGGGCCGACACGGGGTCTACGAGGTCGAGCGGATCGAAGGGAACCGCTTCCGGGTCGACGTGGCCGTCGCGCTGGACACGCGGCGCGCGGGCAGCTCGGACGCGCTGGGCGACACGGTCGATTACCGCACCGTGGCCGACGCGATCCTCTCCGTCGGCCACGGCCCGAGCCACCACCTGATCGAGTCCCTGGCCGAGTCGATGGCGTCGCTGATCTTCGAGCGCGCCGCGCTGGTCGTGGCCGTGGAGCTGACGCTGCGCAAGTACGCCGCAGGGGTCCCCGGCGAGCCCGAGTGGGTCGGCGTCCAGATCCGCCGGGAGCGCGGGCCGCGATGAGCGCGCCGCCCCGGACAGGCACCCTGGAGCCCTCGGCCGGCGGCCCTTTCTTGAAGCGGGCCGCGCTGCCGGCGCTGATCTTCGCCATAAGCCTCGTCGTGATGAGCGCGCTGGCCTGGGATCGGGTCGGCAAGCCCTCCACCGATCCCCACTTCACCTACCTGGCCAACGCCTTCCTCGAAGGCTCGGTCAGGCTCCAGCGGCCCGCGCCGCACGGCAACGACTGGGCCTCGACCGATTGGATGGTGCTGCGAAGCGGCCAGCGCATCGAGGGCATCTGGCTCGACCGCGCCACGCGGCGCTTCCAGACCCTCGACGGCGCGGTGATGGTCATCGACGCCCGCGAGATCGACCCGGGGCAGAAGGGCCGGGACACCTTCGTCTCCTTTCCCCCCGCGCCTGCGGTGCTGATCATGCCGCTGGCGGCGATCTGGGGCTACGGGGTCGACGACGTCAGCTTCACCCTCTTCTTCGCCGCCCTCAACGTGGCGCTGATGTTCATGCTGCTGCGCCGGATGTCCGAGGGCGGCCGGACGGGGCGGAGCTTGTCGGACAACCTGTGGCTGACGGCGCTCTTCGGGGCGGGGACGGCGCACCTGTGGTGCTCGGTGCTGGGCCAGGTGTGGTTCACGGCGCTGATCGTCGGGGTCACCTTCACGCTGCTCTACGTGATGGCCGCCATCGACGCCCGCCACCCCCTGCTCGCTGGCATCTGCCTCGCCGTCGCCTTCTCCACCCGGACGCCGCTGCTCTTCAGCGCGCTCTTCTTCTTCGCCTTCGTCCTCTTCCCCGACGGCCGATGGCGCCGTGAGGGCTGGGGCGAGGCGGCCCGGTCGATGGCGTGGTTCTGCGCGCCCTGTCTGGCCATCGGGGTGGCGCTGCTGTTCTACAACCATGTGCGGTTTAATGACTTTCTTGAGTTTGGTCACAGCTACCTGGCAGGGGGCCAGATCCTGCGCATCCGCAAGTACGGCCTCTTCAACATCCACTTCCTGAGCAAGAACCTCTCGGCGGCCTTGACCTTGCTGCCGCGCATCCAGCCCGACGCGCCCTTCGTCGTGGTCAGCCGCCACGGCATGAGCCTGCTGTTGACCACGCCGGCCTGGGTCTACCTCTTCACGCCCGAGGCTCGCCAGAGCGACGCGGATCGCTTCTGGTGGCGCCTCTTGTGGGTGACGGTCGCGGCCGTGGGCGTGCCGGCGCTCCTGTACCAGAACACGGGCTACGAGCAGTTCGGCTACCGCTTCAGCCTCGATTTCACCCCCTACCTCGTGCTGCTGCTGGCCGTCGGCCGCCGCCCCCTCTCGACGCTCTTCAAGGCGCTGGTGATCGTCGGCATCGCCGTCAACACCTTCGGGGCGATCACCTTCAAGCGCTACGATCAGTTCTACATGTCCGGCGCCACCTTCTTCGACGCCGACTGAGCCCATCGACCCCTTCACGACCCGACAGGCAACAAGGCGACTCGCCTGACCGACAACTCGCCCCGCTCTGGGCCTCGTCGCGGGAGCGGCGAGACCTTCGGGGAGCCAGCAGGGCTCCGGGCGGCGGCTTCGCGTCGAGGTCCGCCTTTCGCTTGCGGGCGCGGGAGGGCGAGAGAGATGCAGTGGTTGTGGCCGGCGCTGGTGGCGGGGGTGGCGCTCGGCGTGGTCCTGGGGGACGCGCTGCGCGGGTCGGGGTCGGTGTCTGCGCCGCTCTGGCCCTGGGTGGTCGCGGCGGCCTTCGTGGGGGCCTCGTGGTGGTGGGGGTTGCGATCGTCGAGGCGGTCGCCCTGGGTGATCCTGGGGGCGTGCGGAGTGGCGCTGGGGCTCGGCGCTCACCTGAGCGCCGCAGATCCCGCGCTGGGGGCGCCTGCGGGCTGGGGCCGCGACGCGGAGGCGTGGTCGGAGCTGGAGGGCGTGGTGGAGGAGGGGTCGCGCGCCAGGCTGGGCGGCGGGTGGTCGGCGGTGGTGCGGGCTGATCAATGTGATGGGAGGCCCTGCAGCGCGCGCCTCCTGTTGAGCGCGGCCGAGGGGGCGCCCGTGGTGGGCGGCGACAGGGTGTGGGCGGGGGGTCGCGCGTGGCGGCCGAGGGAGCGGGAGGCGCGCTGGCTGCCCGATATGTGGCGCTGGTCTGCGCGGCTGCGGCTGGCCGGCGGGCTGTCCGCCGAGGAGCCCGTGGTGCGGCTTGAAGGATCGGCGACGGCGCGGGGCGCGCTGGACCGCTGGCGGCAGGGGCGCGAGGCGTGGATCGAGGGGGCGCTCGGCCAGGAGCGCGCGGCGCTCGTGCTGGCGATCCTGACCGGGACGAAGGGGTTCATCTCGCCCGAGCGCCGAGCGCCCATCGACGAGGCGGGGTTGAGCCACCTGCTGGCGATCTCGGGGTTGCACTTGAGCTTACTGGGCGGGCTGGTGATCGCTGCGGTCGACAGGCTCGGTGGGCGGCGGGCGCGGTGGGCGTCGAGCGCGGGGGGGTTGGCGGTGGTGGGGGTCTTCGCGGCGCTGGTGGGGTGGCCCGTGTCGGCGCAGAGATCCTTCGTGATGCTGGTCGGGTGGCGGGTGGCGTCGGCGTTGGATCGCCGTGGGGCGATGTCCACGGGGATCGCGGTGGCGGCGGCGGTGATCTTGCTCGGGGACACGACCCACGCGCTCTTTGATCCGGGGTTTCAGCTCTCGGTCTCGGCGCTGGCCGGCCTCGGGGCGATCTTCGAGGGAGAGGAGCGGGAGGCGAGCGGCGCGCTGGGGTGGGCGGTGGGGACCGCGAAGGCGTCCGTGGTGTGCAGCGCGGCGTGTGCGCCGTGGTTGATGTGGCACTTCGGGCGGCTTCCCTTGCTGGGGGTGGGGCTCAACGTCCCGGCCATTCCCTTGATGATGTTGAGCTTGATCAGCGGCCTGGGCGCGCTGGTGTTCTCGGCGATCCCTGGGCTGGAGGGCGTCGCCGAGGGCCTCCTTTGGGTGTGCTGGGCGGGGATGTGGGGGATCGAGGCGATGGCGGTGGAGATGCCGATGTCGGGGATCGAGGTGGGCTTGTGGCCTGGGCCGGCGCTCGTCGCGGTGCTGATCGTGGCCGGAGCCCTGGCGGCCCGAGGCAAGGGGAGGGCGGCGCTGGCGTGCCTGTCGGCCGGGGTGCTGGCGGTGGGGCTGTGGGGCGGGCCCTCGGGGCCGGAGGTGAGGTTCCTGCCGGTGGGTCAGGGGGACTCGATCCTGCTGCGGGATGGTCGCGGCGCGGCGGTGCTCGTGGACGCCGGGGGGCGCGGCCTGGAGGGCCAGGATGCAGGCGAGGAGGTCGTCAGGCCGGGGCTCTTGCGGCTGGGGGTGAGGCGCCTGGACGGGGTGGTGATCTCGCACGCGGATCTGGATCACATCGGGGGCGTGGCGTCGGTCGTGCGGCGCTTCAGGCCGCGCTGGATCTGGTGGAGCGCGCCGGACGGGCGCAATGCGCTGGAGGCCGAGGTGCTGGAGGCGGCCCGGCTCGTGGGGGCCCGCGTCATGGAGCCGCCGGCGCGGGCGCAGGTCGGGGCGATGGTCTTTCGGCGCCTGGATCGCGGCGGCGGGGCCTCTCGCAATGATCGCAGCGTGGTCATGGAGGTGGAGGTGGAGGGCCTCAGGGTGCTCCTGACGGGCGACATCGAGGCAGAGGGTGAGCGCCTCGCCTTGCCCCGTGTCAGGCCGGTGCACGCGCTCAAGGTGGCTCATCATGGCAGCAAGACATCGTCTTCATTGGAGTTCTTGCGCCGAGCCCGCGCGCCCGTGGCCGTGATCCAGGCCGGGGCAGGCAACCGCTTCGGGCACCCGGTCCCGGAGGTCGTGGATCGGCTGAGGGCCAACGGCGCCCTCGTCCTGGACACGATCCGCTGCGGTGGGGTGGTCCTCAGGCCGGAGGGCGGGCGGCTGCTCGTCCGCGCGGAGCTGGATTGCGGTCCGGCGCCTTGATGGCGGCCCCAGAGCGCGTCGAGCGGCCATGGAGTGGCGCTGGGCTCTCCGTGGGTCCAGGCTCGCTTGCCCTGGTTGGCCTTTGTGCTGTAAAAATTGTTCAGCTTGTCTCGAACGGCAGCATTGCAGGGGAACAGGTACGGGGTCCTCAAAGGGTCCGCTGGGTGATGTCCTTGACGCAGAAAGGCACCTCGACAAAGACGCGCTTCAAGCTCAACTTCCCGACGTTGGAGGCGCTTCGCGCGACCTGGTCCTCGGAGTTGAAGGCAGGGCGCTTCTTCATCCCGACGCCAGAGCGCCTTGAGCCCTTCGCCAAGGTGGTGCTGGCCTTCGGCGTGGCCGAGGCGCCCTTCTCGCTTGAGATCGACGCCGAGGTGGTCTTCGTGCTGGAGGCGGCCCACTGTCCGCCGGGGCGGATGCCGGGGCTGGGCTTCTCGGTGCGGATGGGGGAGCGGGAGATCAAGGGGGGCGAGGCCTACCTGGAGGGTCGCTGGCAGGACGCGAGGGAGGCGCTGGGGGTGGTCGAGGGGGGCGCGGCCCTGGCGCAGGCGGCGCGGGGGGTCGGCTCGACGCCAGCTCAGGCGGCGCGAGGGGTCGGCTCGACGCCGGCTCAGGCGGCGAGGGGTGTCGGCTCGACGCCGACGCAGCCCTCGGGCGGTGGAGGCTCGGCGCCGCTGGCCGTGGCCGGTGGCGGGCGTGCAGCGGCGGCGAGCGGAGAGGTGGTGGTGGTGGTCCGCGCGAGCGTGGACATGGACGGCGCGCTGGAGCCTGACGCGGCGCTGTCGCGGCGAATCCTCAAGGAGGCCGGGGCCTTCGAGGCGCGGACGCGGGGCGGCGGCCACTATGAGGTGCTTGGGGTTGCGAGGAACGCGGACAAGCGGGCGATCCGGTCCTCGTACTCGGCCTTGATGCGGCAGTTCCACCCGGACAACTACTTCAGGCGGCTGGAGCGCGAGGCCTTTGGTGCTCTGGAGGGGGTCTACCAGCGGATCACGGTGGCCTATGAGGTGCTGATCACGCCCAAGCGGCGCATCGCCTACGACGCGGAGATCGGGAACCTGAGCGGCTCTGAGGCCGGGGGCAGCGCGGATCAGAAGATCGCGCTGCGCCGACGCCAGAAGTATTCGGACGTCAACCCGAAGATGGTCAAGATGGCCGATTCGCTGTATGCTGAGGCGGTCAAGGAGCGGCAGCGGGGGGATGGTGCGGGGGCGGCGGCCAGGATCAAGCTGGCCTTGAGGTACAACCCGCACCACGAGGAGGCTCGTCGGATGCTCAAGGAGCTGTCGAGCAAGGAGGGGTGAGGTGACAGAAGACAGGCCCGTGCTGGGTATTGATCTGGGGACATCGAACACCTGCGTGGCCTTCGTCGAGGGCGACGACGTCAAGGTGGTCACGGACGAGCGCGGCCGTCGGGTGACGCCCTCGGTCATGACGCTCAACAACCGAGGCGAGGTGGTCGTGGGCCACTTCGCCAAGGCGCAGCAGATCACGAACCCCTACGGGACCTTGTATTCGGCCAAGCGGCTCATGGGGCAGCCCTTCGGCGACCCGGATCTGCAGAAGGCGAAGAAGCACCTGACCTACCCGGTCGAGAGCGACGCCGAGGGCCGGCCGGTCTGCCTGCTCAAGGATCTGAAGATCTACCCGCACGAGGTCTCGACCCAGATCCTGCTCAAGGTCAAGGGGCTGGCCGAGGCCTACCTCCAGATCCCGCTCAAGGAGGCGGTGATCACGGTCCCGGCGCACTTCAACGATCGTCAGCGCAAGGAGACGCTGCTGGCGGCGGAGAACGCCGGCCTGGAGGTGCTGCGCTTGATCAACGAGCCCACCGCGGCGGCGCTGGCCTATGGCTACGGCCAGGATCTGCGCTCGACGGTGGCGGTCTACGACTTCGGCGGCGGGACCTTCGACATCTCGATCCTGGACATCGACGGCAATGTCTTCGAGGTCATCGCCACGGGCGGCGACAGCTACCTCGGCGGCGACGACGTCAACCGCCGGATCGTCGATTACATCGTGTCCCAGTTCCAGAAGGAGAGCGGCATCGACCTGCGGCGCGACAAGATGGCCATGCAGCGCGTCCTGGACGCGGCCGAGAAGGCCAAGATCGACCTGTCCGAGGCCAGCGAGACGGTCGTCAACCTGCCCCGGATCGCGCCCAACGTGGACTTCAACGCCCACGTCTACCAGCGCCTGACCCGCGCGCAGCTTGAGGAGATGTGCGTCGACCTGGTCGAGCAGACGCTGCGCATCTGCACCAAGACCTTCGCCGACGCGCGGGTCGACATCCCCGACATCGACGACGTAATCCTCGTCGGCGGCCAGACCCGCATGCCCATGGTCCGCGAGCGGGTCGCCAAGTTCTTCGGCAAGGAGCCCAACGACGACCTCAACACCGACGAGGTCGTCGCCTTCGGCGCCGCCATCAAGGCCCACACCCTCAACGACGCCACCAGCGACGTCCTGCTCATCGACGTCACCCCGCTGACCCTCGGCATCGAGTCGCTCGGCAACCTCTTCGCCCCCATCATCGGCCGCAACACCAAGGTCCCCCACCGGATCAGCAAGATCTTCACCACCTCCACCGACTACCAGGAGCAGGTCCGTATCAAGGTCTTCCAGGGCGAGAGCCGCGTGGCCTCGGAGAACACCAACCTGGGCGAGTTCGTCCTGACCAACATCCGAGAGGCGCTGCGTCGGGAGCCCCAGATCGAGGTCAGCTTCCGCATCGACGCCAGCGGGATGCTCTCCGTCTCGGCCATGGATCTGGACACCAACGAGACCCAGTCCATCGTCATCGAGGACTACGCGGATCGCGCCCGGCAGGAGCAGCTCAAGCGCGAAGCCGACGGCCTCCCCCCCATCGGCGGCGACCCCCTCGAGCTCGGCGCCGATTGATCCGCCCTGCGGCCCCATACGCCCGCCCCGTCCCGCCCGTCCCCCACGGCGGCCACCTGCGCGTCGTCGCCCCTTGCGGGGTCGTCGATCCCGCGCGCCTCGACCGGCCCCGCGCGCTCCTCGAAGCCGCCGGCTTCACCCTCTCCCTCTCGCCCTCCGTCTCCCTGCGCGATCCCGCCGCGCCCTACCTCGCCGGCGACGACCACGCCCGCGCCCGCGCCCTCACCGACGCCTTCCTTGATCCCGCCGTCGACGGCGTCGTCTGCGCCCGCGGCGGCTACGGCGCCATGCGCCTGCTCCCCCTGCTCGACCCCGACCTCTTCGCGCGCCACCCCAAGCCCCTGCTCGGCTTCTCCGACGTCACCGCCCTGCACGGTTTCTTGAACCGCTGCGCAGGGATAGCCTCCATCCACGGGCCCCTGCTCTCCACCCTCGGGCAGCACGCCGATCCTCCCGACCCGGCAGGCTCCTTCGACGCCACCCTGCGCGCCCTGCGCGGCCAGGATGACCTCGTGGCGGTGGATGGCCTGCGCGCCCTGTCCGACGGAGAGGCCACCGGGCCCCTGATCGGCGGCAACCTCTCCCTGATCGCCAGCCTGGTCGGCTCCCCCTTCTTCCCCGCCCTCGACGGCGCGATCCTCTTCATCGAGGAGGTCGGCGAGGCCGCCTACCGCGTCGACAGGATGCTGACCGGGCTGGCGCTGCGCGGCGCCCTGAGCGCCCTGGCAGGCCTCGTCATCGGGGATCTCGAGCCCGTCGCCGACGCCTACGTCGCCGCCGACCGCTTCGAGGCCGTGACCCTGGAGAGGCTCCGACAGCTCACCGACGATCTCGGCGTGCCCGTCGCCCTCGGCCTGCCCGTCGGCCACGGCGCGATGAACCGCCCGCTGCCCTTTGGCACCCGCGCCACCCTGCGCTGCCTCGACGGGTCCGCCCGCCTTGAGGTCCAGCCCGCCACCCTCAAGGAGTAGTCCATGGATAGGGCCGCCCTCGAAGCGATCCTCGCCCAGGCCGTCGCCGACGGCGTCACACCCGGCGCCCAGGCCGCCCTCTCCCTCGACGGGCGCCTCGTCGAGACCGTCTGCGTCGGCCGCACGGCCTTGCCCGATCACGCGCCCCCCGACGCGCCCCCCGCGCCCGTCACCGCCGAGACCCTCTACGATCTGGCCAGCTTGACCAAGGCCCTTGTCACCGCGCCCCTCGTCTGGCACGCGCTCGGTCAGGGGATCCTGACCCCCGAGGCCCCCGCGGCGCGCTGGCTCGCCGAGTGGGCGCCGGGCCGGGCCGCCGGCGTGACCGTCGGCCAGCTGCTCAACCACACCTCCGGGCTGCCCGCGTGGCGCGCCCTCCACCGCGAGGCACGGGCGCTTTGTCCGGACGGCGACCCCGCCGCCATCGCGACCCAGGCGCGCGGGCTGCTCTTCGAATCGAGCCTGGAGGCCGCTCCGGGGCAGGTGTCCTGCTACAGCGATCTGGGCTACATGCTGCTCGGCCTCCTGCTGGAGCGGGCGCTCGGCGGGCCGCTGGACGCGCTGGCCGAGGCGCTCATCTTCGCGCCGCTGGGGATGCGCTCATGTCGCTTCGTGCGCCTGCTCGACGGCGCGCGGATCCTCGACGGGGTCGCGGCCACCGAGCCGACCGAGGCCGCCCCCGGCCTCGCGTGCGTCTCCGGGCAGGTCCACGACGAGAACGCCTTTGCGCTCGGCGGCGTGGCCGGCCACGCCGGGCTCTTTGGCGCGGCGCAGGACGTGGCGCGCTTCGGACAGGCGCTGCTGGCGGCTGAGGGCGGGGCGCTGGCCGGCTGGCCGATCTCCCCCTCGGCGGTCCGCTGGGCCATGTCGACGAGGGCCGCGGGCTTCGATGCCGCCGGGCGTCGCCTCGGCTCACACCTCGGCGGGCTCGACACGCCCTCGGGCGACGCGACCTCGGCTGGCCCCCTGATGACCGCCGACCCGGTCGGCGCGACCGTCGGCCACCTCGGCTTCACCGGCACCTCGCTCTGGGTCGATCGCAGCCGTCGGCTGTCCGTCGCCCTGTTGACCAATCGCGTCCACCCAAGCAGGGATCGCGAAGAAGTACGCGGGCTTCGCGTCCGCCTCCACACCGAGGTCGCCCGCGCCTGTCCGCCCGCGCCCGGGTGGCGCCTGTGGCCCGAGGTGCCTGAAGTCTCGGGTGTCCCGACGCCGCGCCTGGCCCACGGGGGGCGCCGCGAGCTTGAGGTCGCCATCGAGGCCGCGCGCCGGGCCGGGGTGCTCGCGCGGGCGCGCTTCGCCCAGGCCCAGGAGATCGTGCACAAGGGCGAGGTCGATCTGGTCACCCAGACCGACCTGGACTGCGAGGCGATCATCATCGAGACGATCCGGGCGGCCTTCCCCGATCACGGCTTCCTGGCCGAGGAGGGCGGGCGCTCGAACTCGGCCAGCCCCTGCACGTGGATCATCGATCCGATCGACGGCACGACCAACTTCAGCCACCGGACCCCGCACTTCGCCATCTGCGTGGCGCTCCAGGTCGAGGATCAGCTCCAGATCGGCGTGATCTACGATCCGATGCGCGACGAGCTCTTCGCGGCGCGCAAGGGCGGCGGGGCCTGGCTCAACGGGCGCAGGATGCAGGTGTCGGGCTGTCGGCGCCTGAACGAGGCGCTTGCGGCCACCGGCTTCCCCTACGACAGGCGCACCAGCGACAACAACAACGTCGACTACCTCGGGGTGATGATCCGCCGCGTGCAGGGGATCCGGCGGATGGGCTCGGCGGGGCTGGATCTGGCCTACGTCGCGGCGGGGCGCTACGATCTCTACTGGGAGCTGCGTATCAAGCCCTGGGACGTGGCCGCCGGCCTCGTCCTCATCGACGAGGCCGGAGGGCGCGTGACGGACATCGAGGGCGGCCCCTACGACATCCACAAGGGGGACGTGCTGGCCTCCTGCGGGCCGGTCCACGGCGAGGCGGCGGCGTGTTTGACCCAGGTGGCCGAGGCGCGTAGAAAGTGAGGCGCCGCGCGGCGCGCTGGGCGCCAGGCTCAACAAGGCCGCGCCGCCAGCGCGCCCTCGACGCGGCGCAGCCGGAGATGCCCATGAGAAGCCCCCAGAAGACCCTCTTGATCACGGCGCTGGTGGCGCTTGCGTCGCTCTCGACGCTCGCCTGCGACGACGGGGTGGAGGTCTCCAACCTCCCCGGCCACGTCGCCTTCGTCGGCCCCTCGCTGGCCTCCGAGGGGGGCGTCGCGACCGTCTTCGGCGTCTCCGATCCCGAGGGCGATCTGCTCAAGGCCACCTTCGAGGTCTGTGACGCCAGCGGCGCCGCCTGCGCCCCGCCCGCCCGCATCCTCCCCGGCTCGACCTCGCTGGGCGCGATCCCGACCTTCGATCCTGAGCGCGTCCCCGCCCTCCAGGTCCGCTGGCTCGACTGCGCCCGCCTTCAGAGCGGCGCGCCTCTGACGATCCGGATCGGGATCGAGGGCTCCGACGTCGATCCCGTCCTCTCCCCCCCCATCACCCCCGACCAGCTCGGCGTCAACCTCCCCGCGATCTGCCCCTGAGCGACGCCCGGGATCCTGCGCTCGTCGAAGGCCGCGCCTGGCGATCCCGCCCGTCGATCAGAGGCTGGCGTAGATGAACTTGCCGAGCTGGAAGCCGATGTAGCCCAGGGCGTCGAGCTGGGCGTGGGAGAAGGTGCGGCCTTCCTCGTGGTTGAGGAGCTGGATGCAGCCGTAGACGCGCCCGTTGTGCTGGATGGGGACGCACATCAAGCTGGTGACGGTCAGGTCGAGTTCGTCGGTCAGCTCGGCGTAGAAGCGCGGCTCCTCGCGGGCGTTGTCCACCATGAGGGTGACCCCGTGGCGGGTGCAGAAGCCCGCGATCCCCTTCTCGATGGGCATCCGGGTGCCCGCGATGGAGCTTGCGCCTGGGCCTCGGGCCGTGGCGAAGTAGAGCTCCCGGCCATCGGGGGTGGCGTAGATGATCGAGGCGCTTTCGGAGGCGATGGCGTTCGTCGCCAGGTTCATGACGAAGTCCGTGCCCTCCTCCAGCGTCTTGCCGGTCTCGAAGAGGTCGGGGATCTCCAGGAAGATGTCCTCCAGGGCCGTCTCGCTGACGGCCTTGAGGTTGTTGGCGCTGGTGACCTTCCGGTGGGCGGCCGTGACGACCTTCAGGTGGGCGGCGGTGACGACCTTGAGCGTTGAGCTGGACTGCTTTCGGTGCGTGGCCAGCATCTGCTCGAGCTGCGGATCGTGCTCCTGGCTGACCTTGCGGTGCCCGATCGTGTCGACGCTGATGGGGCCGTCGGGGCGCAGCGCGCCAGAGGGCAGCGCCTTCATCCGGGCGGCCGTCGAGATGCGGGCTTGCGGGCGGGCCTTGAGCGGCGTGGGGGGGCGCTCGCCGGCGCTGAGGACGCTGGCGCCGCGCTCCTTGAGGACCTCGGCGTCCACGACCTGCATCATCATCGTCCTGGCGCGCCGCTCGTCCGAGAAGAGCGCGTCGATCTCGTCGGCGCCCGCCGCCTCATCCTCACCACCTCGCCGATCCTCACGGGTCGTCTCCTCGACGCCCCTGGCCGGCGCTGGCGCCGACGAGATCGACGCCTCGCCGGTCGCCGAGGGCGCGTCAGCCGGCGGGTCGTCGTCGAGATCGACGAAGTCCACCTCTGCCCTGGCGCTGGCGACGGGCGCCAGCGTGCGCTCTGTATCTTTGTAATGGGGTTCAGGATCTTGCGATTCGTCGGCCGCGTCGGGGGGAGGGCTGTCTTCCTCGGGGGGGACGTCGACCGAGGCTTCGCTGGCCTCGTGGAAGACCTCGGGGATGACCCAGTCATGGTCAGCGGGGGCCTCATCGGGCTCGGGGACCTGGATGGGGTCGAACTTGAGGGTGTCGGGGGCCTCGGGGGCGGGGAGGGGCGCGGGGATCGTCGCGTCCGCCGAGGCGGCCACGTCGGTCAAGTCGGGCACGGGGGCCTCCGAGGGGAGGGCGGGAGCGGGCGGGTCGACGGGGTCGTTGCCGACGTGGTGGAGCAGCATGGTGTGGGGGCTGCTGTCGGCCAGGAGGGTCCTCGACACAGGCTCCGGGGGGGAGGCGACGCGCTCGCCTTCAGCCAGCGGCTTGATCCTGAAGACGCGCCGAGAGGCGGCATCGGAGACGTGGACGGAGGCGTCGCTCTGGATGTCGCAGAGCGTGCGACGGAGGGCGTCGGGATCCTCGCCGCAGCGCTCCAGGCCCAGCTTGAGGGCCGCGAGCCAGTTTCGAGCCTTGACGTCCATCGAGACGTCGAGCCCGCGCGGGCTGGCGGCGGGGATGAAGACCTCAAAGCGCATGGCTGCCTCCAGGGCGAGGGGCTCTAGACCCCGCAGTTGCCGCAGCTGCCCTTCTGGGCGTTGGATCCTTGACCCTCGATCTTGTAGCCCGCCTCGATCAGCTCATCCCGGCTCCAGGCGCCCTCGGGATCAGGCATCGGGCCGTTGCAGTCCAGGCACCGGCAGGCGATCTGACCCGCGTCGTCCAGGGTGCGGTAGACCACGACCTCTCTCTCGCAGGTCGCACAGCGGCTCTTGGGGAAGCCCACGTCCTCGTCGTCCGTCTCAAACCACATCGCGATCCTGCTCCCAGGTCTGTTAGTATCTCATGGGGCTCCGATCCTGGCCGGCCGCTCAACGGGCGGCGCGGCCGCGCTGTCGGCGAGCATTGGAGAGCCTAGCACGGCCTTCAGGGGATGAGAAGCGCGCCAGGCTCGGTCGGCTCGTGGGCCCTCGGCCCCAAGGGTCTCGGCCCCAAGGGTCTCCGGCCCCGTGGGTCTCCGGCCCCGTGGGTCGCCGGACACGGGTCCTTGGACTCAAGGGTCCTCGGACCCGAGGCAGCAGCAGGGGGATGCGATGGCGACGGGGACAGAGCGGGCATGGGCGGCGCTCGCGACGCTCGCGCTGCTGGGCGCGGGGTGTACGTCGGGCTGTGAGGGTGAGGTCGAGGTGCCGGTGGACGCGATCAAGGGGCCGCTGGTCGAGGCCAGGGAGGTGCGCTTCGTCATGCCGGCGTCCCGCGATTACGGGATCGATCGCTCCTTGACGCCCTTCGATCGGCGCATCAAGGAGGCGCTGCCGCCCAGCTCTCGCCTCCAGGTCGATCCCTGCCTGGCGCTGGCGGCCACCGAGTTCGTCCGCCACGTTGCGCCGGGGGACGACGGCGAGCTCACCCTGCCCAAGGAGCTTCAGCCCGCCGCCCTGCACCGGGCCGGCTGCACGGACGGGTGGGCGGCCAGCCACCTCTTCTTCTCCAGCCAGGACGACGAAGGCGACTTCATGGCCCACCTCGCCGAGGTGCTGGCCCAGAAGACGGGGCAGGCCACCCACGTTGGCGTGGGGCGGGCGCGCTCGGGCTCGCCCTACCGGTGGGGTTACGCGATCTTCCTGGCCGAGCGCGGCGCGATCTTCAAGCCCATCGCGCGCGGCCTCTCGCCCGGCGAGCGCCTGAAGATCGAGGGCCGGCTCATCGACGGCCTCAAGGAGCCCCGCGTGCTGCTTCTGGAGCCGGGCGGGGAGGTCGTCGAGCTGGACATCGAGGAGGCCGAGGGGGGCTTCGCGGCCAGCGCCCAGGTCGGCCGGGTGATCGGCGAGCACTGGGTGGAGCTGCTGGCCACGGGCCCCCTGGGGCCGCAGGTCATGGCCCTCTTTCCCGTCTATGTAGGCGTCGATCCTCCCGATTCGGTGCGCCTTGAGCCCCCTCCCGACGAGTCGATGGTCAAGACCGAGCGCGACGCGGAGGCGCTGATGCACACGCTGCTCAACGCCGACCGCCGCCGCTTCGGGCTCCAGCCGCTCGCCTGGAGCGCGCCGCTGGCCGACATCGCCCGAGGTCACAGCCGGGACATGAGCCAGAACAAGTTCTTCGCCCACATCTCGCCGCGACGCGGCGCGCTGGAGGATCGCTTCGCCGCCGCTCGCTTCCCGGCCCGCTCCATGGGCGAGAACATCAGCCGCAACACCTCCGTCTACGACGCCGAGCAGGGCCTGATGCTCTCGCTGGGCCACCGCGAGAACATCCTCGCCGCCCACTACACCCACGTCGGCGTCGGCGTCGTCTTCGAAGTCGACGAGTACGGCCGGCGCAACATGATCCTGACCCAGAACTTCGCCGCGCCCCAGCGCAAGGTCTCCGGTCGCCAGTTCCAGAACCAGCTCCTCAAGACCATGAAGCGCAAGCGCGAGGCCATGAACCTCCCCGACTTGCGCCTGGATGATGACCTCCAGCAGATCGCCGCGCTGCACTCACGGCTCGTCGACCCCTCGCAGGGCGGCCAGCCCACCTCGAAGATCTCGGAGATGATCAAGCTGTCGCTCAAGGAGCGCCGCTACGACTACCGATCCTTCTACCTCCAGACACACACCGTCCTGGATCCCGACGACGTCAAGCTCCCCGAGGTGATCTCGAAGTCCCGCGTGACGCGCGTCGGGATCGGCGCCTTCCCCATGGAGCAGCCCTCGGGCTCGACGCTCTGGAAAACGCTGATCATCTTGACCGAGCACTGACCCGCCCATGGAGGCGCCGACCGACGCAGGCCCTCCCATCCAGCGGCGCCATCACTTGAGGCCAGGCATCACCTCGCCCGACGGCGCCATCGCCTTCTCGCGCGCCTCCTCCCTGATTCGGCCAGAGATCGTCGCCCTGATCGCTGGACAAGGCGCCCGACGCCCTTGTCTCCCCCCTCCCTGGCTTGCGCTCTTCGGCCTGGGTCGCGGCGCGCGGGGGCGAACTTCGATCCGCGAGGCTCCGCGACGATCTCTCTGAAGCCCGCCGCCGAGGGCGCCGCTGGCCTCGCTTGAAGACGAGGGCGCGCGGTGATATCCAGGCCCTGGCGTCGCGGCTGGCGCTCTCCTTGCGCGAGAATCGAGATGTTGAGTTGGCGCGCGATCGACAAGATCCCCCTCCGAGGAGCCCTCGGGCTCTCTCTCCTGCTGGCGATCGCCGCCGGCTGCGCCCGCGGCGAGACCCCCGACGACGTCGAGGTCATCGATCAGGAGCCCGAGCCCAACCCGGAGCCCGCGCCCGATCCCGCGCCCGACCCCGAGCCCGTCGATGAGCCGCCGATCTGCGCCGACGCGGACGAGGACGGCGCCTCTTTCGGCCCCGGCTGCCCTGGCGACCTCCTCGACTGCGACGACGGCGATCCTCGGCGCGCCCCCGGCCAGCCGGAGCTGTGCGACGGGATCGACAACGACTGCGACGGCGCCACCGACAACCAGGTGGCCGCGCCCGCCTGTCGCCTCAACCTGGGCGTCTGCGCTGGCGCCGTCCAGACCTGCAAGGGCGAGCTGGGCTTCGTCCCCTGCGGCCCGGACGATTACCCGCTGACCTTCGCCGAGGTCGAGGACGGCGCGACCACCCAGGCCCACTGTGACGGGCTGGACAACGACTGCGACGGCCAGACCGACGAGGGCTGCCCCTGCCAGGGCGACGACGTGATCCTGTGCGGCCTGGCCGAGGGCGAGTGCGAGCGCGGCCTCCAGCGCTGCGTGGAGGGCCGCTGGGGGCCATGCGAGGAGGCCACCGAGCCCAGCGCGGAGATCTGCGACGGCCTGGACAACGACTGCGATGGAGACTTCGACGAAGACCTCGCGCCGCCCCCCTGCGCCGCGCAGATCGGCGTGTGCGCCGGCAGCCAGCGGCGCTGCCTCGGCCTTGAGGGCTGGAGCCGCTGCGCCGAGGACGAGTACGGCCCCGCCTGGGCCTCGGACGAGGACCCGGCGCTCGTCTCCACCGCCTGCGACGGCCTTGACAACGACTGCGACGGACAGACCGACGAGGGCTGCGCTTGCCTCGACGGCGCGCTGCTGCCCTGCGGCTCGGACGTGGGGGCTTGCGCCCGAGGCACCCAGACCTGCCAGCGAGGCCGCTTCGGCGACTGCCGAGGCGCGGTCGAGGCCGCCGAGGAGGTGTGCGACGGGCTGGACAACGACTGCGACGGCCAGACCGACGAGGACCTCGCGCCCCCTCCCTGCGAGCTCCAACAGGGGGTTTGCCAGGGCGCCCGCGCGATCTGCGGCGGGGATCTGGGCTGGCTCGACTGCGCCGGCGAGGAGTCCTACGGCGATCGCTACCGCTCGCCCGAGAGCCCGCAGGCCGATCCCACGGTCTGCGAGGGCCTCGACAACGACTGCGACGGCCAGACCGACGAGGGCTGCGACTGCGTCGACGGCCAGAGCCAGCCTTGCGGCAGCAATGTGGGCCAGTGCCGCCGAGGCACTCAGCGCTGCGTCGGGGGCCGCTTCGGGGCCTGCGTGGGACAGACGACCCCCGCCGACGAGGTGTGCGACGGCCTCGACAACGACTGCGACGGGCAGATCGACGAGGAGATCGCCGCGCCCTCCTGCCTGCTCACCCAGGGGGTGTGCGCCGGCGCGCTCAAGACCTGCCAGGGCGTGGCCGGCTTCGGGGCCTGCGATCAGGACGAGTACGGGCCGGCGTGGCAGGTCGAAGAGGCCACCTGCGATCGCCGCGACAACGACTGCGACGGCCAGACCGACGAGGGCTGCGACTGCGTCGACGGCGAGATCCAGCGCTGCGGCTCGGACGTGGGGGCCTGCGAGGCCGGCGCCCAGACCTGCGCGCAGGGGCGCTGGGGATCGTGTCAGGGCGAGGTGGTGCCGGAGGTGGAGGTGTGCGACGGCTTCGACAACGACTGCGACGGCCAGACCGACGAGGCGCTTGAGGCGCCCGCCTGCGCGTTGGGGCAGGGGGTGTGCGCCGGCGCCGCTCAGGCCTGCGGCGGCCGGCAAGGCTGGCTGCCCTGCGGTGACGCCCAGTACGGGCCGGACTACGACGGCTCCGTGGAGGTGGCCTGCGACGGCCGGGACAACGACTGCGACGGCCTCATCGACGAGCAGTGCGACTGCCTGCCCCAGGACATCCAGGTCTGCGGCTCGGACGTGGGGGCCTGCGAGCAGGGCGCGCAGCGCTGCGTCGAGGGTGCCTTCGGGAGCTGCGAGGGCGAGATCGCCGCGGCCGCCGAGGTCTGCGACGGCGCCGACAACGACTGCGACGGCGCCAAGGACGAGGGGCTGGAGAGGCCCTGCGCCCGGCAGCTCGGGGTGTGCGCCGGGGCGCAGGTGGGGTGCAACAACGGCGCCTTCCCGGTCTGCGGCGCGGATCAGTACGGGCCGCGCTTCGCAGCCGAGGAGAGCGGCTTGAACTGCGACGGGCTGGACAACGACTGCGACGGCCTCGTCGACGAGGCCTGCCCGCCGCCGCAGATCGTGATCAGCGAGCTGCTCTACGACGAGGTCGGCTCGGACACGGGCCGGACTCTCTTCGTCGAGCTGACCGGGCCCTCGCTGACGCCGCTCGGCGGGCTGCGCCTGGAGGCCGTCAACGGCAATGGCGGGCAGATCACCCACGCCATCGACCTGCCCAACGCCCTCATCCCCTTCAACGGCGTCTTCCTCATCGCCGAGCGCGCCGGATCCCAGACGCTGCGCGACATCGCCGCCTTCCTCGTCGACGACCTCGATCTCCAGAACGGCCCGGACTCGCTGCGCCTGGTCTGGAACCCCGGCACGTCCATGGAGCGCGTCATCGACGCGATCGGCTACGGCAACTTCGGCGTCGGCGACGTCTTCGCTGGCGAGGGCGACAGCGCCACGGGGGCGCCCGCTGGCCAGTCGCTCGCGCGGGACGAGGCGGGGAGGGACACGAACAACAACCGGGCAGACTTCGCGCGATCCAGCGCCCGCGGGCTCGGGGTGCCGACGCCCGGCGGCGCCCCGCTGCCCAAAGTCCACCTCCGCCTGCTCTGGGACAGCGATGAGGCCGACCTCGATCTCCACCTGCTGCGCTCGGGGGCCGAGTTCGGCGGCGAGGGCGACTGCCACTGGCTCAACCGGAACCCCGACTGGGGCGTCGCCGGATCATCCCTCGACGACCCACGCCTGGATCGGGACGACTTCGACGGCCTCGGCCCCGAGATCACCAACATCTCGCTGCCGGCCCTCGACACCTACCTCGTGCAGGTCCACGTCTACGGCGCGCTCTCGCCGACCCTCGCCCTGGTGACCCTTTACGTCGACGGCGGCGGTACGCCGGGCACGAACGAGTTCCTGGCCACTCTGGAGTTGCCCGCGACGGACACCCACTGGGCGGTCTTCGAAGTTGTGGTCACCGAGGCCGGCGTCTCCGTGGTGCCGCGCGGCGAGACCGCGCTTGTGCCCTTCGACGGACCCTGATCCACCCCGCGAGCGCTCCTCCCCGCCGCGCCCTCCCCCCGCCACCCTCGCGAGAGGCAGAGGTCGGGGCTGAGCGCGCTGGTCCTCGCCCAGATGGGCGGAGACCCTCGTGCCGAGGGGAGAGGTAGTGGGACCTTGAATTGTGCTGCATTTCTGCTTCCCTCCCCTCAAGCAACACGCGGACCAAGTTTCTGCATCATATGATGGATGTGGCGCGATCGCGTGGTAGAGGGCGGCGACGCTCAATTCAAGGCCATCGACAAGGGCACGCTTCGTCGAGAGTGTCAAAAATTGTCAGAGGGGGTGGCCTTGATGCGGCCCATTTTCGTCACCCCCGCCAGATCACAGGGGTGATGTGGGACAAGGTGGTCTGCGGCGAAAGGCGGCGACGGAGCGCGAGGGCGTCTGTGAGGGGAGCGAGCGCGTCGGGCGGTGCCAAATATCGTCAGTCGCAAGGGTTGCACAAGCGCGACAAGAATTCTTGTCACGCTCGCCCTGTCGCGCTCGCGTCGACGCGCCGATGGTCGCTGTCAGGCTCTCCGATGGTCGCTGTTGGGCTCGCCGCGCTGACATGGCCTCTGGCCGGGGGCGGCTCAGGGAGCTGTCGGGCGAGCGCGAAGCAGCAGCGTGTCGCCGAGGATCTCGGGGGGGATCGAGCCCTCGCGCAGTGCCCTGGGGCTGATCGCGGCGAAGGCGTCGATCAGGCTGGCCGCCAGCTCTCGGGTGAGGGTTTTTATCAAGGCGCGGCCCTCTTCCTCGATGGCCTCGTGGCTCAGCGCGGCCAGCGCCCCGCGGGTCAAGGGATCCTGCGAGAGATCGACGCCGGAGGCCGTCGAGGCGCGCAGCGGACCCTCGATCAGGGCGGCGAGCTCTTCGACGCTCAGCGGCCTGAGGCGCTCCGGGGCGCCCAGGGCGCGCAGCGCCACGAAGGTGCGCAGGCAGGTCGCCAGGGTGATCGACTCGACCGGGGGCAGCGTCCCCTCTTCGAAGGCCATCCGGGCCAGCTCGCCGCGATCCACGCCGGCCAGGCCAAAGAGCGCCGTGACCTTGAAGGCCAGCCGGGCCAGCCGCGACGCGGCGCGCTCGACCTGATCGAGCGATTCGAAGGGGACGAGGTAGTCCCGGCTCGGATCGTGGTAGAGGGGGCGCGGCTTGCCGAGCCCCTCGATGAGCGAGCGCTCGCCGTGGCTCAACAGGCTGTGGGCCAGCTCCCCCGTCAGGCTCAACATCGGCGCCTGCCCCTCCTTGTCCGACAGCCGCCGGGCCTGCTGCGCCAGCCGCACCGTCAGCGTGTACCCCGCCTGGAAGAGCTCCTGCGGGTGCGCGCTGGCCAGCAGCCTCGCCGCAGGCCCAAGCTGGCGCTCCGCGATGAACTCCAGAGCGATGTTGATCGCCCCGAAGACACGCTCGATGATCGTCCGGGTGGCCTCCATGTCCCGCAGCTCGACCCCCTCGGTCGAGATCGCCTTGTTGATCAAGGTCACAAACGCAAACGAGAGCCCCCCGAGATCGACCACGGGCCCCTCCGCGACGACCTCGCCCGACGCCCCCCCCGCCGGGGTCGCGCCCCCCGGCTCGCCGGCGGCCTGCGCCTTGAGCAGGGCCAGCGCGCGGGCCAGGAGGGTGTCGCGCTCCAGGGGGTCGCGGACGGCGTCCGGCAGCAGCATCAGCCCCCCGAAGGGGACAGCGGCGGCGGCCGCCGCCGCCGCGGGCTCATGGAGGTGGCGGCGCAGCGAGGCCGGCTCGCGGGTCGCGTAGATGGCCATCGCCTCGCTCACCTCGATGAAGCCGACGCGCTCAAGCCGGCGCACGCGATCCTGCCACGCCCGCTCCTCCAGTGGGGCGCGCAGCTCCCACCGGACGGTCTCCAGGAGCATCCAGGCCAGCTTCATGTTGACCTCATAGAGCTTGATCAGGAGCTGGCGCAGCGCGCGCGTGGTGTCCTCGTCGTCGTCGTAGACGATCAAGTAGACCCCGTCGTAGGTCTCGTGGGAGCTGTCCATGACGACCAGCTCCTCGGGCAGCTCGCCGTCCTCGTCGACCGTGAAGACCTGGGCGTGATCGCGCAGCAGCAGCGCCAGCGGCTCGAAGTCGAGCTTGTCCATCAAGCGCGTGAAGCGCTTGTCGGAGGACTGGAAGAGCACCTCCAGCCACTCGACCAGGGGCGGCCCCTGGAAGGCGTCCTTGCGCCAGCAGTCCAGATCGATGAAGGCCTGGACCTGTCGGGGGCTGGCCGCCATGACCAGCTCGACGGCGTCCTCAAGGCCCACCTCGCGCACGAGGTGGTAGAGGGCCACGGGCTCGACGCTGCGCACCGCCTTGCGCGCGTCGGGGCGCTCCAGCAGGGCCTCCATGCGCGCCCTGGGCGAGAGCGAGTGGAGCCCTTCGAGGTCGGCAGGGCCGAGCGGGGCGATGGCGTCGGGCTTCTTCTTCTTCGTCATGGGAGGCTCCAGCGGTCGGTGGGCGCGATCGCCGACCCAGAGGAAGGAGGGCAGGGCGGCGCCGGGCTCGGGACAATAGACGCGCTCGTTCGGATCGGCAAGCGACGCTCGCCCCAGGCTCGACGATCGCCCCACGCACGACGAGCGCCCCACGCTCCACGCCCCACGAGCGCCCCAACGCCCTACGGTCGCTCCCATGCCCCACGAACGCCCCACGCTCGACGATCACCCCCACGCACGACGAACGCCCCACGCTCCTCGCACCGCCCCGTTGGGGCGGGCGTCGAACTGGCGAACGCAGGGTGGCCCTCCGTTCACCTCGACCTTCGAGCTGTCGTGAGCCTGCGCGCCGAAAGGTCGTCGCCGGGGCGCTCAAGGCACCGCGCTCGCGATCGGGCAAGTCGGTTGCAAAGGCCCTCCGAGTGGGATAGAACCATGCGCCAGCAAATCGCGCGGGGCTACAGGGCCTCCTTGAACTCCCCGCGCCCTTCCCCAACACGGTCCACGATCACGTGTCCATCTTCTTCTTTCGCCAGTTCTTCACCAGGATCCCCTGCCGCGTCGTAGAGCCACGGGGGGCGCGCGCCCTGGCCGCGGGAAGGGATGGACACAAGGTCGATGTGATGGTCGCCATGAACCGAACAATGAGAACGAGATCGCTTGTGAACCCGACGCTCGCGTGCGGGCTGATGTTGACGCTGGGGGTGTGCGCGCTGGGGTGCGACACGGTGGCGGAGATCAGCTTCGACATCCGCAAGTACGATCGGGTGGCGGCCAGCGGCGTGACGAACGTCAACGCCTGCCTGGACGACGACTCGCGGGCGGAGCTGCGCTTCGTCCTGCTCGATCAGGAGAACAACGTCATCCGGCCCGGCGATCAACTCTCGACCGTGACGGTCGAGGCGGCCAGCTTCAATTCGAACAACGTCTCTCTGGAGCAGGGCCGCCTCTACTCGGTCAGCCCCAAGGGGCTGCTGTTGTGCGCCCAGCAGTGCGCGGACGGCGCCGGCTGCGACGTGGGCCTGGAGTGTTTCGACGGCTTCTGCCTCAAGACGAGCGAGGACAGCCCCGCCGACGCCTGCCTGACGGCGGGGATGGATCAGTGCCAGCCCTACCGATCGGAGATCGACGCGCTGGACGGCTTTTTGGGGACGGAGAAGGTCAGCCTGTGCCGATCGACCTGCGCGGCCGACGCCGACTGCCCCTCGGGCAGCTGCGTGGCCTCGCCGGAGGGGGCGATGTACTGCGCGCTGAGCGACATCGGCGACTTCTGCACGACGCGCAACCAGTGCCAGAGCGGCTTCGAGTGTCTGCCCATCGAGGGCGACCGCGGCGGCCCCGGCGGCACGGAGCGCAAGTTCTGCACCCGCGAGACGACGCTGCAGGTGGCCAACGGCTCGATGGCCTTCGTCAGCCCGCCGGCCCAGGGGGTCAACGAGGCGCCGCGGGCGATCGCGCTGGTGATGGACAACTCGGGCTCGCTCTTCGGCCGCGGGGTCGTCGAGGACGACCGTACGGTGAAGCTCAACCGGGCCACGGACCCCGATCTCTTCCGGATCGCCTCGGGCAAGGCCTTCCTGCTCAACCTCAACTCCAAGAGCTACCGGCAGAACACGGGCATCTCGGTGTGGTCCTTCCGGGGGGAGTCGGAGCTGGGCGTCAAGCCGCTGACGGGTCGGATCGACGTGTCGCCGGTCAACCCCTACGTCGGCAACTTCGACGTGGCCCGGACCTCGCTCGATCGCTTGAGCTCGGACAGCGACTTTGGCCGCTCGAACGTCTTCCAGGCCGTCACGGTCGTGTCGCAGAACATGATCGATCTTTGCAACGACAACCCGAACTGCCAGACCCTCAGCGATCTTCGCGACACGTCGATCGTGCTCTTCACGGACGGGCCGGACGACTCGGTGACGATCACGCCGGGGGCCGACGAGGCCGAGCGGCAGCTTGGCCGTGAGCGCTGGCAGGCCAACCTGGACGAGGCGGTGGCGGTGGCGCAGGCCGCCGGGACCAAGGTCTTCATCATCCACCTGGATCGGGGCGTCGGGCCCGACGGCCTCGAGACGATGGCGGCGGACCCGGCCAACGCCGTGCCCGCGCTGCGCGACGCGCAAGGGCGGACGGGGCCCCTGGCGGAGTTCTCGCAGCTGGCCTGCGCGACGGGCGGCCAGTACGTGTACGTGACCGATCCCTTCGGGCTCAACTTCTACTTCGACCTGTTGACGGACCTCGTCGGCGGCACCTGGAAGGTGGACATGGCCATCGAGGCGCTCGACAGCGTGACGAACAACGGGGCGTACCGCTTCGGCGCCAACGTCTCGGTCAACCTCGACAACCGCACCGAGAGTTTTTTCATGTCGCCCTTCGGGATCCAGACCTCGCTGGGCAAGATCGAGACGGACGACTCCCGTCCGGTGGTCTTCAAGCGCAAGGGGCTGGACGCGGCGCGGGGCGGCCAGCCCGGTGGTGGCGATGGCGACGACGGCGGAGGGGACTCGGGCCGTTGAGAGATCGTGTGTGTAAGATGACTGGCCGCCGAGGGGGCTCCGCTTGAGGGGACCTGCGGCGGGCGAATGGATTGTGGTCGTTCAAGGCGAGAGGAGAGCAGGACAGATGCTGGGCAAGAACAAGCTGACGCTGGTCCTTTTTCTGGTGTTGATGGGGTGGGCGCTCTCGGCGGGCGCGCAGGAGGGCGGCGAACTTGAGGGCGGCCCCGAGGGAGAGGAGGGGGCGCCCTTGCCGACGGACGGCGAGGAGCTGGGCCTGGGCTCGGTCGAGAAGGACCTGGATCTCTACTGGGGTGGCAAGAGGGACGTGTCGGTCGTTCAGAAGCGGCTCTTCGCCAAGGACGGCCGGATGGAGTTCTCGCTCTTCGCGGGCGTGATCCCCAACGATCCCTTCCTGACCTACCTGCCGGTGGGCGGGCGCTTCAACTATTACTTCCTGGAGTCGATCGGGTTGGAGATCGCGGCCTCCTACGTGGGGTCGGGGCTTCAGTTCGAGAGCGAGCTGACGACATTCCTCAAGAATCAGCGCAACATCCGGGCGAACGTGGACCTGCTGGACATCCAGCAGTTCCGGGCGGGCGCGGGCGTGGTGTGGAGCCCCTTCTATGGGAAGCTGGCGCTCTTGCAGAGGAAGCTGAGCCACTTCGACATCAACCTGATGGCGGGCTTCGGCGCGCTTCAGGTGGAGTCGCCGCCGGTCAACGGAATCGGTGAGCCGGAGTCGAAGTTTGAGATCGAGGGGACGCTGGGGGCGGGCTTCCGGTTTTTCCTGACCGATACGGTGACGCTGCGCGTAGACTACAGGCAGTTCATCTTCCAGAAGGTGAACGGCGGCGTGGCCACGCCCAGTGAGCTGACCCTTGGGGTCTCCTTCTTCACGGGCGGCTGAGACCTGTCGGGTCGTCAGCTTCATGCGTTCAACGGATCCTCAGTCGTCGGGCGAGCGCCGCGCGTAGGCGGCGCCACCTGGAGCGTGAATTTTCATGATGGACAGACATCCCCGAATCAAGAGTCGGCCTGCGGCGCGCAGGCTCCTGGGCTTGTTGGTGATTGCGTTGGTGGTGTTCGTGGGGAGCGTCGCGATGGCGCTCAACAAGGACGATCTGCTCAAGATGAAGGAGCAGAAGGTCGACGACGCCATCATCCAGACGCTGGTGCAGGGCAGCGGGCCGCTGAACCTGACGGCGGAGGACGTCGCCAGGCTCAAGTCGCTGGGGGCCGGCGAGGCCTTGCTGAAGTTCTTGACGGACAACGGCCACGTGCTGGTCAAGAGCAACGGCGGCGGGGGGTCGGGGGATCCGGCCTTGCCGGACGGCGAGGTGGATCCGGCCGAGCAGGATCCGGGCGAGATGGCGGCGGAGGCGGCGCGGCGCAAGGCCGAGGAGGACGCGCGGATCAGGGCCGAGGCCGAGAAGCTGCGGCAGGAGGATGAGGCGCGCAAGGTCAAGGAGGCCGAGCTCAACCGCCTGGTCGCCAAGCTGAGCGAGGCGGAGCGGAGCCTGCGCGACGGCAAGAACATGCAGGCGGCCAAGGTCTACCTGGAGTTCCTGTCGCTGGGGCCGGACCCGGAGAGCAACGAGTATTATCAGGCGAAGTTTGGCCTGGCCAGGGCGCTCTTCAACGAGGGGGTCTACTCGGGGGCGCAGGGGCCGACGCTGGAGGTGCTGATGAAGGGGCCCGAGAGCCCGCGCTTCGTCGAGGCCTTCTACATGTTGCGGACCTTGACGCTGGAGAACGGCTACGAGCCGCCGCAGCTTCAGAACCTGACGAAGTTCTTCGTCGAGAACCTGCCGGTGGAGTTTCAGGACGACTTCCACTACTACCTGGGCAAGTTCTTCTACGACTACAACCAGCCGGAGCTGGCCTTCAAGTACCTGGAGAAGGTGACGGCGGACTCGCCGAACAAGGCCGCGGCCTTGTACCTGACGGGGGTGGCGCAGATCGATCCGGAGGTCAAGAAGTACCGCTCGGCGGTCGAGAGCTTCCAGAACGCGATCTTGACGGCGGAGCGCGTCAAGGAGACGGACCCCGAGATCCGGGAGCTGGCCTTCCTGGCGCTGGCGCGGGTGGCCTACGAGGCGACGAACTACGACGGCGCGCTCTATTATTATGAGAAGATCGCGCGCCTTTCGCCGAGGCGCTCAACCGCGCTCTTCGAGTCGGCGTGGACCTTCTTCCTCAAGAACGATTACAACCGGGCCGTGGGGGCCTTCCACTCGCTGCACTCGCCCTACTACGAGCAGTGGTACTACCCGGATCTGTACATCCTGGAGGCGACGGTCTACCTGAACCTGTGCAAGTTCCCGACGGCCAAGGAGTCGCTGGTGGCCTTCAAGGCGCGCTTTTTGGATCAGCAGCCGAGGCTTCAGAGCTTCCTGGCGGCGACGTCCAACCCGGAGGACTTCTACGGCGCGGTGGCCCGGATCTACGAGACGAAGGGGACGGCGGAGTCGTCGGGCCTGCCGATGATCTTCACCCAGGGGATCGTCAACAACGTGGACTTCTTCAACAGCCACCGGATCATCAAGAACCTGACGCTCGAGCAGTCCAAGCTGGAGGCCAACCTGGCCGGGCTCGGGGACTTCGGGGCCGAGGTGCTCGAGCGCGTGCAGACGGCGCGCAAGACGCAGCTGCTGGACGCCGGGATCAAGGTGCAGCAGGCGCTGACGCAGATCGATCAGGAGCTGATCGAGTGGAGCGTCAAGTCCAACGAGATCGAGTTCGAGATCGACGCGGCGCAGGCCGATGAGGTCAAGCGCAAGCTGGTCAACCCCGACTACGTGCCCCCCTCGGCCATCGAGGGGACGACCCTCTTCGTCGTGGCCGATGACTGGCAGTTCTGGCCCTTCGAGGGCGAGTACTGGGTGGACGAGATCGGCAACTACCGCAGCTTCCTGAACGCAGAGTGTATTGAACAATGAAGCCCACACACCGAACCTCAGGCCTCGCCTTGTGGCGCCGCCGCGCGCGGATCGGCGCCGCTGCGCTCCTGCTGTCGCTCCTGACGCCGACCCTGGCGCTGTCCCAGGGCGACCCGGCGGCGGCCGCCGCCGGGGATGACGCCAAGAAGACGGACATCCCCGACAAGCCCAAGACCCTCCAGAAGGACGAGAAGCCCTCGGGGGACAAGAAGGATCTGCCCTCGGGGCCCTCGGCCAGCCGCGACGACTTCGAGGGCCCAGTGCGCGATCCGGCCGAGGTCAAGCGGCTCCAGGAGCAGATCCGCGCGCTGAACCAGAAGCAGATCAGCAAGATCGACCAGATCCTCGCCGTCAAGCCGACCCACGAGCGCAAGGCGGACATGCTCTTCCAGAAGGCGGAGCTGCTCTACGAGGTGCTGGCCTACGACAACCTGCTGGTCAAGGCCGAGTGGATCAAGTGCCTGGAGGCCGTCGACCAGGGCACGCTGGCCGAGGGCTCGTGCAATGAGCCGGTGGCCGATTACACCCTGGCGCTCAACGTCTACAAGCAGGTGCTCCAGGAGTTCCCGGAGTACGGGCGGCTCGACGAGGTCATCTACCGGCTCGGCGACGGGCTGATGAAGGCCGAGAAGAAGAAGGAGGGGATCAGCTTCTTGACCCGGCTGGTCAAGAACTACCCGCAGTCGAAGTACCTGCCCGACAGCCACCTGTCGATCGCGGAGTTCTGGTTCGACCAGAACCTGCTGACGCCGGCCAAGCTCTCCTATGAGGAGGTGCTGCGCTTCAAAGGCTCGCCGCTGGGCAACTACGCGCGCTACAAGCTGGCCTGGGTGCTCTACAACCAGAAGGAGTTCCGCGAGGCGGTCAACACCTTCAAGGCGGTCATCGAGACGGTCGAGGGCGATCCGAAGCAGCAGCAGCTGGCCTTCTCCGGTCAGGCGCTCAACGATCTCGTGGTCTCCTGGGTGGAGATCGAGGGGGGCTGGAAGGAGGCCAGGGACTACTTCATCAAGAAGAGGGACAAGCCCTACGCGCACAAGAAGCTGCGGCAGATGGCCAGCCTCTACGACAACGACGGCAAGAACGAGCCCCGGATCGAGATCTTCGAGTACCTGCTCGCCGACGATCCCGTCGATCCGAAGGCGCCGGACTACTGGGAGGCGATGATCGACGCCAAGAAGAAGATCGGCGCCCGCGAGGACTGGGAGTCCTCGGTGCGGCAGATGATCGGCTACTTCGATCAGAAGGCGCGCTGGTGGGGGACGAACGGCTCGGACAAGAAGGCGGCCTCCAACGCCCGGATGCTGGCCGAGGGCTACCTGGCCCAGCTGGCCACCGAGTACCACCAGAAGGCGCAGAAGACCGGCGACCCGAAGCTCTACGAGCAGGCCGCCAAGGACTACGCGCTCTTTCTGGAGAAGTTCCCCGACTCGGAGGCGGCCTACGACACGCGCTTCTACTACGCCGAGATCCTCTTTGACGAGATCAAGGACTACGAGAAGGCCGCCAACCAGTACCAGGAGGTCATCGCCCAGAAGCCCACGGGTGAGCACGCCAAGCACTGCCAGTTCGCGCTGATCAAGTCCTACGAGGCCCTCGTGCTCAAGGAGCACCCCGAGAGCGTGTTGACGATCCTGGCGGGCAAGTCCGAGCAGAAGGAGGTGCGGATGGAGGCTGTCGCGGCCAGGAAGGACGAGGATCTCAAGGAGGCCGTCAAGAAGGAGCGCAGCGAGCTCTTCAAGTACGAGATCCCCTTCGTGGACGTGAGCGACAAGTGGGCCGAAGTCTACCCGAAGGAGGAGAACACGCCGACGGTCATGTTCGTCGCCGCGGAGATCTACAGGGCGCATGGGCAGTACGACAAGTCGGTGTCGCGCTACGAGCACATCATCAACTTCGCCCCCCAGCACCGCTACGCCTCCTACGCGGGCAACAGCCTGCTGGAGTGCCACAACGAGCTGAGGAACTGGGCCGAGATCGAGCGCTGGGGCCGCTACCTGCTCGACAACAAGATCTTCGACGTCACGCCCCAGGACAAGCTCCAGTCGGCCATCGCCTACGCGGTCAACATGAAGGCCGGCGATCTGCAGACGGAGAAGAAGTTCGACCAGGCCGCCGAGGAGCTCTTGAGGCTGGCCAAGGAGTGGCCGGACTCGGATCTGGCGCCCGGGGCGCTCTTCAACGCCGCGGCGATCTACGAGCGGGGCGACCAGGTCAAGCTGGCCATCCAGTACTATGAGGAGCTGATCAAGCGCTACCCGAAGCACGATCGCGCCCCCGAGGCCCTCTTCGTCATGGGGGCGATCATGGAGGCGCGCCTGAACTTCGAGCGCGCGGCGGAGTTCTTCGAGCGGCTCGGCGACAACAAGGACTGGCGCGAGAACTTCGACAGGTCCAAGGACGCGATCTACAACGCCGGCGTCATCCGCGAGGCGTTGGAGCAGTGGGACACGGCGATCAAGACCTACGAGAAGTTCTTGAAGCTCTACCCCAACGAGAAGGATCTGGCCCCGACGCTGACCTTCCACATCGCCGAGCTCTACGAGAAGGCCGGCAACTCCAAGAAGGCGGCCGAGGCCTACAACAACTACACACGCAAGTACAAGGACGACAAGGACAAGCTGGTCCAGGCCTACGTGCGCATGGGGCTGATCATCAAGGATTCGGGCTCGAAGAAGGCGCGCAAGGACGCCACCGAGCAGTTCATCAAGGCTTATACGACGTGGGAGAAGATCGAGGACGAGGCCAAGAAGAAGGCCACGAAGGACGACGCCGCCGAGGCGCGCTTCCAGATCGCCGAGTACCTCTTCGAGGACTACAAGGCCGCGCCGCTCAATGACCTGAACAAGCTGGAGAAGGAGCTGACGACCAAGGCGGAGCTGCTCAACCAGGCCGAGACGCTCTACTTCGAGATCATCGACCTGCGCACCCCGCTGTGGACGGCCGCGGGCGCCTACCGCATCGGCCAGATGTACAAGGAGTTCTCGGACGCCCTCTACAACTACCCCATCCCCGAGGACCTGCCCGAGGAGTACGTGGACGCTTACCGGGGTCAGATCGACGAGTTCTCCTTCCCGCTCCAGGAGAAGGCGCTCAAGGCCTTCCAGCGCGCGCTGAGCCTGGCCCTTGAGCTCAACGCCTACAACGACTGGAGCGCCAAGAGCGCTCTGGAGATGAGCCGTCTGGAGGCGGAGGCCTACCCGCTGACCAAGCAGGATGGTGTGGAGATGGACCACCCCTCGGAGGTCTTCCTCAAGAGCGACACGCTGACGATGGAAGACGTCAAGAAGAGGGCCGAGGACAGCAAGGCCAGCAAGGCCAACAATTGATCGGGGTCATGGAGCGCGAGATGTTCAAGAAGCTCAACAAGCCGTGCGCCCGCGTGGCGGCGTACTCGATGATAGCGGCCTTCGCGCTGCTCGGCTCGGCCTGCACGGGCTCGGGCGTCAAGGACAAGGGCGACGGGACCGACGAGGCGGTCAAGGAGGCGATGAAGGACGAGCTCGTCCTGCTGCTTGGCACCAAGCGCGAGGCCCTCGACCTTTTCGAAGAGGCCGAGGCGGCCCTCTCCAAGGGCGTCCCGGATCTGGCCGTGGCCAAGGAGAAGCTGGAGAAGGCGCTGGCGATCTCGCCGGACTTCCTGGAGGCGCAGTTCAACCTCGGCTTCGTCTACGAGAGCAACGGCCAGCTCGACAAGGCGCTGGAGGCCTACGTCAAGGCCCAGCAGCTTGATCGCCTCAACACCCACTCGGTCAGCATCATGCTGGCCGTCGGGCGGACCCAGTCGCTCAAGGGCGACTCCGAGGCGGCCCTGAAGAACTTCGAGGAGGCCCACCGGCTCGATCCCGAGAACCTCGCGGTGCTCAACGCGCTCGGCACGGCCAACTCCAAGGCGGGCAAGTACAAGGAGGCCACAGAGTACGTCACCAAGGTCTTGCGCTCGGAGAACGAGAACCTGACGGCGCTCAACACGCTGGCCCAGATCTACACGGCCGAGAACAACCGCTCGATGGCGGTCTACGTCTTCAAGAAGGCCGCCCGCGTGGCGATCGGCGCCATCAAGACCGACGAGGAACTCAGCGCCGAGCCCGCCATCCTCGTGCTCAGCGACAAGGTCAGCAACGCGAACCTCGACCAGGATCTGTCGGCGGACATCTTCAACAACCTCGGCATGATCTACCTCAAGATGGATCAGATGGCGCTGGCGGTCTACAACTTCACGGCCGCCGCCAAGCTCTCCCCGACGCACGTCGAGTCCAGGCTCAACGTCGGGTCCATCTACCTGCGCTACCTCAACTACGACGGCGCCAAGGCGCAGTTCAGCGCGGTGCTCGCCGCCGCGCCCGAGAACTGCGTCGCCAAGCTGGGGCTGGCCGCCAGCAACTACGCCAAGGGCGATCGCGACGACTCCCTGGCCGGCTACAAGGACTACCTGGCCGCCTGCGACGTCAACCACGCCTCCTCCCACCTCCAACTCCAGCGCATCTTTGAGCGCAAGGAGGACTTCGTCTCGGCCGTGACCCACTGCGAGAAGTTCGTCGAGCTTGCCAAACCCAAGGAGGGCGATCCCGTGACGGCCGCCTACTGCGGCGCCCTCAAGAACATGGGCTCCCTCAAGCGCGACACGCCCGTCGAAGGAGGCGAGAAGGGTCCCGATGGGGAGGAGATCCCGCCCGAGGGCGAGGAGATCGCCCCCGAGGGCGGAGAGATCGCCCCCGAAGGCGAGGAGATCGCCCCTGAGGGCGAAGAGATCGCCCCTGAGGGCGAGGAGCCCCCTCCCGGTGGTGAAGCCCCCGAGGGCGGAGAGATCGCCCCTGAGTGAGGGCGCAGCACGAGGCCCGATGAGCGCGGCCTCCTTGCGCGCCTCTCCGGGATCCCCTCTCCCTCGCCCCCCTTCGCATGACCCACCGCGCCGCTCTCCATCGGGCCGATCTTGCGCCTTCGACACCGCGCCGTTCGGCGGGCCGGGTGTCCCAGCGCTCGTCTTCGAGGCTCGGCAGGGGCGATCGGTGGCCGTGGGAGGGCGTCGGTGGCCGGTTGCGGTGTCAGGGAGGAGGTGGTATATTCGACAGGGTGTTTTGTTCGGGCTTTCTGGCCTGCCAATCCACCTTCTTAGATCCAGTTTTCCTGGGTGGGCGTTCCCACCAGCGCCTCATCGGCTCTCCCTTTCTGGAATCAACGCCATCGGGGAGAAGGTTGATGAAGGTGAGGGACGCCTTGATCGCTTCGGTGATCTTGGTTGGGCAGGAGTCATCAGAGGGGTTGTCATGAAGCGCGTGTTTTTGTTCCTGGTGGTCTTGTTGGGGTTCGGGTTGGTGTCGACGTCGGCCTTCGCGCAGGATGAGGACGTCAAGACGAAGTTCTACGACTTCGACGACATGCTCATCGACGGCGAGTTCAAGAAGCCCGAGGGCTTCGTCTACGGCGCGATCGAGAAGGCGAAGTTCGATCGCCTGTTGAGCCTCAAGAAGAGCTTCCTGCCCAAGATCGAGGAGACGGCCAAGTCCGACGTCCTCAAGCGCTGACGTCGGGCCGGTTTGGTGTCCACGGCCTCGATCGAGGCGCGTGGACGTTGAGGTGTGCGGCGGCGCTCGCCAGAGAGACAGCCAGTGAGAAGGGGCGTCTTGCTCCCTCGCGGCCCACTGAGAGCTTTCATCATGAGGATCGTCTGCGACAGCTGCGGGACCAAGTACTCCATCAGCGACGATAAGGTCCGGGGCAAGGTCTTCAAGATCCGCTGCAAGAGCTGCAGCCATGTGATCATCGTCCGAGGGGACGGAGAGGACGGGGCCGGGAGCGTGGACGCTGGCGGCGGCGGTGCCGATGCCGTGTGGTTCATCGTCCGTAATGGGCAGCAGGATGGCCCCTTTACGCCTCAGGACATCGGCGGCTTCATCGCTCTTGGCGAGGTGACCCCGGAGACCTACGCGTGGCGCGAGGGCTTCGCGGACTGGTTGCCGCTCTCGGCCGCCGAGGGCCTCAGCCACCTCGTCAAGGCTGCGCCGGCTGAGTCCGCCCTGATGCAGGCGACGGACGCCATCTCGGTCGACGGCTTCGACGACGGCGGGGCCACGCGCGTGGTCAGCAACTTCACCTTCAACCCTCCCCCCGCAGAGCCCGCTCCTGTCCCCAGAGCCGCCGCTGCGCCTGCGCCCGTGCGCGCCCCGGATCCCGCCCCCTATTCCGCCCCGGATCCCGCGCCCATCGCCTCCTTGTCGGGCGGCGTGGCGCTGGGCGGAGGCGGCTTTGGCGGCGCGGCGGTGGCTGGCTTCGGGGGAGGCATGATGGAGCTCGGCGACAGCCCCAGCTTCGCCGAGGATCCCGTGCCCTCCATCTCCGGCATGGGCAGCCTCGCCCCGGCGAGCCTCGACTCTGCCTTGAGCAAGGAGCCCGTGCCGACCTCGGCCAAGCCCTCCAACGGCGTCTCTCGCCGCAATGGCCACATGGTCGCCTCGCGCAATGAGGACTCGGTCCTCTTCAGCCTCAACAGCCTGGCCTCGACCACCTCCAACGAGAGCGAGGAGCCCAAGAATACCGAGGCCAGCGGCCTGATCGACATCATGTCGCTTCAGTCCTCCAGCGTGGCCGTCGCCTCCGGGCGCGGGGCCGCCGGGCACTCCAGCCCCGCCGCGGATCCCTTCGGCGCCGGGGTCGCCGGACCCGCCATCGCCGTCCCTGCGATGATCCCGATGGGGACGCGCAAGTCCAACCTGCCGCTCTTCCTGGGCATCGGCGGCGGGGTCTTCGTCATCCTCCTGCTCGTGGGCACCATCGCGGCGCTGCTCATCTTCCGGGATACCGATCCCAAGGTCGTCGAGGTCCCGGCCGAGAACCCCATCCTGGCCGCCAACACCCCTCAAAAGGGCGCCGAGGAGCCAGGCGAGGCGAAGCCTGAGGCCGGCGAGGCGAAGCCCGAGGCCGGCGAGGCCGAGGGCGCCGACAAGGGCGAGGAAGACAAGGACGAGGCCGTCGCCGACAAGGGCGAAGAGGCCGACAAGGCCGCGGAAGGCGACAACAAGGAGGCGGTCGCCGACAACAAGCTCGACAAGAACGCCGCCGAGGCCAAGGTGCCGGCCGTGCCCAAGACCGCAGAAGAGATCCGGAAGGAGCGCGAGGAGCGCGAGAAGCGCCTCGCCGAGCTGGCCGCCAAGGAGCGCGAGAACAAGGACAAGGAGCCGCCCGTCAAGGAGGACGTCAAGACCCCGCCGAAGGGCGGGGGCGGCGATGCCATCGACGACATCATCAGCGGGATTGGCGGCAAGAAGCCCCCGAAGGGCGACGATCCCGTCGTCAAGGAGGACAAGACCCCCCCGCCCACCGGCGCCAAGAAGGCCCTGGAGAAGAGCGAGGTCCAGCGCGTCATCCGCGGCGCCTACGGCAGCGTCAACTCCTGCAACTCCAGCCAGGCCGAGCAGCAGACCGGAACGGTGACCGTCAAGTTCACCATCCAGCCCAACGGCAGCGTCGGCGGCGCTCAGGTCACCGGGGCCTTCGCAGGCTCCCCCGTCGGCGGGTGCATCGCCCGCGTCGTCCGCGGCCTGAACTTCCCGGCCTTTGATGGCAGCCCCCTGACCATCACCTTCCCCTTCGTTTTGCGTTGACCCTGAAGCCCCCCTTGATGACAACCCCTCAGATCCTCTCCGTCGGCCTTGTTCTCGTCGCCTCTCTCCTGGGTGCGGCCAACGCCAGCGCCGAGGGCGGGGGCCTCCTCTACCAATTTGACAAGACCCCGATCCATTACGCCTTGACGATGAACCAGCGCGTCGAGGTGGATCTTGGCGCCGGCTCAAGGCAGACCGGCGCCAGGATCAACGCCAGGGTGTCCTGCGCTCTGGAGAAGACGACGCCCGAGGGCGACCTCGTCGTCGGCCTCCGCTTCTCGGATCTGAGCGGCGAGTTCACCGCGCAAGGCAAGCCGATCACGGGCGTCGATCTGTCTCAACTCGGCGTCCTGCGCTCCAGCGCGACGCTCAAGCCGACAGGCTCGGTCACCAGGACCCTCATGCCCTCGGCCAACCGTCAGATCGACCGGACCTTCCGCTTGCTCCAGGACGCCTTCCTGCGCTCTCTGCCCGTCCTGCCCGAGGGCGGCGAGGCGGCCATCGGCGCCACCTGGCAGGACACCCGGACCGAGCGATACGAGGTCGACGATCGGATCGTGGAGACGAAGCTCTCGCGCACCTTCAAGCTCGTCAAAGTCGACCCGAAGGGGGTCGGCTCCGGGCGACTCGCCCGAATCGAGATCCAGATCAGCCTGGAGACCACCAGCAGGATGAGCGACGACAAGGGCAGCCCCCTTGAGCGCCTCGGCTCGGCCACGGGCAAGGGCCACGCCCTCTTTGATCTGGACGCCGGCCACCCTCGCGAGGTCCACCTCGAGGTCGATCACCAGAGCAAGGACAACACGGGCGCCAGGCAGCGCACTGCCCTCACCTTCGACCTCGCCTACGCCCCCGAGGGCTGATCTTCAAACACCAGGACAGTCCCCGCAGGCGGCATCTCGCCCTTGAGCAGCTCGAAGGCGCCCTCGCGGCGGATCGCGGCGCGCCCCCCGCGCGCCAGGAAGTCGTCCACGGGCGCGAGGTGGGGCAAGGCGCAGCGCCCGGTCCCGAAGTGGATGGGGACGATGAGCCGGGCCTGGAGGCGGAGCGCCAGCTCGTGGGCCTCGGCGGGGCCGATCGTGTAGTAGCCACCGCAGGCCAGCAGCAGGACGTCGACCGGCTCGCCCTCGTTGAGCGCGTCGAGCGCGTCGGGTTCGGGCAGCGCGCCGATGTCGCCGGTGTGGACGACGCTCAGCCCGTCCACGATGACGCGCAGCATCCAGCTGCTCCCGCCGCGGAGGCGACCGAGCCAGGCGTCGTGATCGACCTTGAGGGAGCGGATCGACAGCGCGCGGACGATCTCTGCATCCCCTTGATCTCGTTGAGGAAAGAAGACGCGAGCGCGACCGAAGGGGGCGGCGTGGCAATGGTCGAGGTGATCGTGGGTGATGAGCAGGTCGTCGGGGTCGAAGTCGATGGGCGGGTAGCCCATCAGGCCGCCAAAGCCGCCGGGCTCATAAGGATCAAAGAGGATCCGGTGGCCGGCGACGGGCAGCAGACGGGCGGTGAGGCCGAGGGCTGCGTGCCCGAAGTGTTCGAGGATCACTCCTTGTAGCTCTCGGGCTCGGAGTCGTCCTGGTAGGGATCGCGGGTGCCCTCCTTGCGCTTGCAGGGGATCTCGGCCAGGGCGAACTTGATGTTTCCGGTGTCGATCACGCAGGCCTTGCCCTTGAAGGCGGCCGGCAGCTTCCGTTGGAATTCACCGTTGTAGCGTGAGAACTCCATGATGGCGTAGAAGCCCTTGTCCTTGTTCTGGGCGAGGAAGTGGTCGAACTCATGGTCCTCACGGATGGGGATGACCTCGTTCTGGGTGTAGTAGGTTTCTCCGCGCCAGTTGAGCTTGTAGCTCAGGGCTTGTTCGGCGCAGTAGCGCTTCATGGGGTCGTGTCCTGGGGGGCCATCGATGGGCTGGCAACGGGCGTAGTAGCTGTCCCAGACGCCCTTCTGGCTCCAGGTGCTCGACAGGGTGGGCATGTAGTCGAAGAGGCAGAAGGCGGTCATCAGGACGGCGCTGGCGCCGAGGAGGGCGACGGCGGCGCGGCGCATCAGGGGTCGAGAGGAGATGGCCAGGGCGGCGCCGGTGGAGGCCAGCGCGACGATGAGGGCCTGCTTGAGCTGGAGGTCCTGGTTCCAGGGGTCGAACCAGTTCCGGTCGTATTTGTAGGTGAAGAGGTTCTTGAGGTGCTGGGGTTCTGCGATCAGATCCCAGCCGACGAAGATGACGAGGGCGGCGCTCAGGGAGGCCAGGGCCCAGGAGAAGTGCCGCCGGGTCGAGGTCGCCAGGAGGTCGTCGAGGAGGAGGGCGATGAGGAAGCAGGCCGCGGGGATGGCGGGGAAGATGTAGTGGTGGAACTTGGTGCTCGACAGGGTGAAGAGGGTGAAGGTGAAGACGAGCCAGATGACGAGCAGGAGGGTGGCCTGTTGTCGGTCGTCGCGGGCGCCGAGGCCCTTGCCCATCAAGAGGCGGATCATGGCGGCGGGCAGGAAGGCGCCCCAGGGCCAGAGCCCGAAGCCGGCCCATCGGATGTAATGCTCGAAGGAGCCCGAGTCGATCTGGTGGACGCCGGTGGCGAGGCGCTTGAAGTGGTCGTGGATGAAGAAGCGCTGGAAGTAGGCGTCGCCGTGGCGCACGAGCATGGCGACGTACCAGGGGAAGGAGGCGGCGATGAAGACGCCGGCGCCGCGCGCGAGCTCCATCTCGGCCAGCCGTCGCCACTGGCCGGTCAGCAGGAGGAAGAGGAAGATGAAGGCGCCGGGCAGGGCGAGCCCGAGCAAGCCCTTGGAGAGCGAGGCGAGGCCGATGAAGAGGTAGAAGCCGAAGAGGTGGATCTGTCGGTTGGAGCAGCGGCCGCCCCGGGCGGCGGTCAGGATCACGGCGGTCAGGATGGCGCCGTAGAGGATGGCGTGGACGGGGCCCCAGGAGAAGAAGGCGCGCAGCGGCCCGAGTTGATCGCCCTGCCAGCGGCCGAGCCCGGTCCAGACGATGACGAGCTGGGGGACGACGGCCAGCAGGATCATGGCGAAGGTGCCCCACAGGGCGGGCCGGGAGGCGGTGGCCTCGCGGTCGCGGCCAAAGAGGGCCATCATGAAGAAGCACAGGCCGATGGTCATGTTGCCGACGAAGGGCATGTCGGTCTGGGCCTGTCGGGAGAGCATGGCGAAGAAGGGGGAGGTCAGCAGGGTGAGCGCCATCAGGAAGCCGACGCGGCGCGAGTAGATCCGCTCGCCCATCGAGTAGCCCATGACGACGGCGACGACGGCGATCAGCGCGACGCCGAGCCGGATGGCCAGCTCCGTGAAGCCGAAGAGCTCAAGGCCGAGGGCCATCAGCCACATCAGGAGGATGGGCTTGGAGAAGAAGAAGGTGCCCTCCTGGGCGCCCTGGGCGTTCTTCCAGTGGCCTCCCCACCAGGTCGAGATCCAGTCGTGGCGCTCGACGATCTGCCGTCCGACCTCGCCGTAGTGCGTCTCCCAGGGGTCCCAGAGGCCGAAGCTGCCCAGCATGGGGAGGAGGAGCGCGGAGGCGACGGCCAGGACGATGGCCCTGTCGATCCAGACGGCGCGGTTGGAGATCGAGGGGGCCTGAGCCTCGCTCATGGGCAGCTCCGGACATGTTCAAGGGCAAGCGATCAGCCCGTCGTCGTCAAGATGGCGGCGGGGGGGCTCTGGGCTTGCGCGGCGGGGCGCAGGGGGTAGAGGCGCTGTCGGCGGCCAAAGTGCCGGTCGACGGCGGACATGACCTCGTGGCAGTCGACCATGTCGGTGATGTAGTCGAGCTTGCCGGTGTTCAGGGTGACGACGGGGGAGAGGTCGTAGCCGTCGATCCAGGCGTCGTAGAGCACCTGCAGTTTCTTGAGGTAGGACAGGGGGATGCTCTGCTCGGCGGGCCGGCCGCGCTCCTTGATGCGCCTTCGGGTGGTGCGCATCGAGCACTTGAGGTAGATCATCAGGTCCGGCGGCCGGAGGGTGTCGCGGATGGACTCGTAGAGCGCGCGGTAGGTCTTGTAGTCGCGCGGGTCCATGATGTTGCTGCGGTGGAGGTGCTCGGCGAAGATCTCGGCGTCTTCCCAGATCGTGCGGTCCTGGATCACGTCCACGGGGCTGTGGTTGAGCTCGCGGTGGAGCTTGTGCTTGGCCCCGAGGAAATAGATCTGGCTGTGGAAGGCATATCGACCCATGTCGGCGTAGAAGTCCTCCAGGTAGGGGTTCTCGTCGTTGGGTTCGAAGTAGGGCTTGAGATCGTACCTGTGGCAGAGGAACTCCACGAGCGAAGACTTGCCCACGCCGATGTTGCCCGCGACGGCGAGGTAGCGCTGCTGGGCCTTCCCGTTTGTTGAAGTCAGAGTGGTCACGACGGGCCTTGTCTTGTAATGAGCGTGGGTCTGTGTATGGGTTGGTGCGCCGCCCAATGAGGCTCTGAGGGTACGCCAAGGACCAGCGGCCGAACAAGGGAAATGATCGATGGGAGGCGCGCTTTTGCCCGCCGATCCCCTCGTGATCGATGTGGAGGATTCATGGGCAGCGACAGGCAGGCTCCATCGTCGCCTCGGCCAGGTGGGGCGTGGCTCGCGTTCGTGGTTGCGTCCCTGGCCGGGGTGGGGCTGTCGATCTACCTCACCTACGTCCACGCCGTCGTGACCTTCGCCGGCGAGAAGGTCGAGGGGCTTTGCAACCTGTCGAGCAGGATCAACTGCAATGTGGCCGCCGGGAGCCAGTTCTCCGAGGTCGGCGGCATTCCCATCGCCTTGATCGGCCTGGGCTTCTACCTCGGGACGCTGCTTATCCTGCTGCTCTTTCGCAAGAGCGGCGACAAGTTCGCGCCCCACATCCTGCTGGCCCTCTACGGCGGCGCGGTGCTCTACTCGCTCTTCCTCGGCGGGGTGTCGGCCTTCATCCTGCAGTCCTTCTGCTGGGCCTGCACGAGCCTGTACCTGGTCAACATCCTCGGCCTGCTGCTGGCCCGCGCGCTGGTCGGCCAGCCCTACGGCGCCGCCCTCAAGGAGCTCTTCGGGAACATCGGGCGCGTGGCGCCCTCGCCGGTGGCCTTCGGCTTCGTCGTCACCATGATCGTCGCCGTCGTCGCCGGCACCGCGCTGGTCCATCAGCTCGGGCAGGGCTTGAAGAAGACCGACGCCGAGCACCTGGCCGAGGCCGAGGCGTGGGTCCTCGAAGAGTTCTCCCGCACCCCGAGCCTGACCCCGGCCCAGATCAAGCGCCTCCACGGCACGGGCCACGCCAAGGGCGCCGAGGGGGACAAGGCCCTCGTGACGATCGCGGAGTTCTCCGACTTCGAGTGCCCCTTCTGCTCGCGCGTCGCTCCCGATCTCATGAAGATCATTGAGGATCCGCTCTACAAGGGCAAGGTCCGGGTCGTCTTCCACCACAACCCCCTCGACATGGCCTGCAACAAGCGCCTGAGCAAGCCCTTCCACCAGCACGCCTGCCAGGCCGCCAAGGTGGCGATCTGCGCCGAGGAGCAGGGCCAGTTCTGGCCGATGCACGACCGCCTCTTCGAGAACCAGCGCGCGCTCGGCCCCGAGCACGCCGAAGAGCACGCGCGGGCGCTCTCGCTCAACGTCAAGGAGCTGACCGACTGCGTGGCCAGCGGCCGCCCCGACGCCGTCATCCAGGCCGACGTGGCGCTGGCCAAGGATCTGGACGTCAAGGGCACCCCGACCCTCTTCATCAACGGCCGCCTCGTGCGCGGCGCCGTGCCCTTCTGGAAGATGAAGGCGGCGCTGGACCACGAGCTTCGAGGCGCCGCAGGGACGCCGTAACCAGGGCGCCTCGCGGGCGCGGATTGACAGGGATCAGGGCGGATCGGTAGATTGAGAGAGGCAATGTGACCCCAAGAGAAGAGGCGACTCATCAACCCCAGAGCGCAATGACGATCGAAGCCCAGGCGCGGGCGGCGCGCCGAGCGGCGCCCTTGATCGCGTCGGCGTCGTCGACGACCAAGTCGGGCGCGCTGATGAGGATGGCGGACGCGCTGCAGGCGCGCGCCGCCGCGATCCTCGACGCGAACGCGGCCGACGTCGAGGAGGCGCGGGCCGCGGTCGAGCGCGGCGATCTTGGCGCGGCCTTCGTGGACAGGCTCCTGCTGGACGAGGGGCGGCTTGAGGCGATGGCCGGCGCGGTGCGGGAGGTCGCCGCGGCGGACGATCCCATCGGGCGGGAGGACGAGTCGTGGCTGCGGCCCAACGGGCTGCGCGTCTCCAGGCGGCGGATCCCGCTGGGCGTCGTCGGGATCATCTACGAGGCGCGCCCGAACGTGACCTCGGACGCGGCGGCGCTGTGCCTCAAGGCCGGCAATGCGGTGGTGCTCAAGGGCGGCAGCGACGCCCTGCGGAGCAACCGGGCGGTGGTCGAGGCGCTGCGCGCCGGGCTGGCGGCCGGCGGGATCGACCCGGCCGTGCTGCAGTTCATCGACAGCGCCGACCGCGAGAGCATCCTGGCGCTCTTGAGCCAGGAGGAGAGCGTCGACCTGATCATCCCGAGGGGCGGCGAGGGCCTGGTGCGCTTCGTGTCGGCGCACTCCCGGATCCCGGTGATCAAGCATTACAAGGGGGTCTGCCACGTCTACCTCGACGCGACGGCGGACGCGGACAAGGCCGTCTCCATCGTGATCAACGGCAAGGTCCAGCGCCCGAGCGTGTGCAACGCGATCGAGACGGTGCTTGTCCACCGGTCGCGCGCCGAGGATCTGCTGCCGGCCGTGGCCGAGGGGCTCATGGGCCACGGCGTCAGGCTGCACCTTGACGAGCGCGCCCTGGCCGCGCTAAAGGGTCGCGGCCTCTTTGATCCGGCGCTCTGCGTGCCGGCGACCGAGGAGGATTTCTTCGCCGAGTACCTGAGCCTCGACGTGGCCGTGGCCGTCGTCGATGATCTGGACGCGGCGATAGGTCACATCCAGACCTACGGCTCGGACCACACCGAGGCGATCGTGACGGAGTCGGTGGGGCAGGCCGAGGCCTTCTTGAGCCGGGTCAACAGCTCCGTAGTGCTGGTCAACGCCTCGACGCGCTTCGCCGACGGCGGCCAGCTCGGCCTCGGTGCCGAGATCGGCATCTCGACGACGAAGCTCCATGCCTTTGGCCCGATGGGGCTCAGGGAATTGACCACGACCAAGTTTGTCATCCGCGGAGATGGCCAGATCAGGGGCTGAGGCCCCGACGAGGGAGCATGGCAGAGAAGGACAAGGCGGGCTCGCCCGAGGGCGCCGACAAGGCGACCATGGACACCACGATCGAGAACATGGCGCGCGAGATCGCCGAGGCGGCCTGGGACAGGAAGGCCCTCGATCTGGAGATCATCGACGTCCGCAAGATGGTCAGCTATTGCGATTACTTCGTCCTGTGCACGGGCCGCTCGGACAGGCAGGTGCAGGCGATCGCGGACGGCATCGGCGGGGATCTGCGCGAGCTGGGCTACCGGGCCCGCGGGGTCGAGGGCGCCCAGCAGGGCCTGTGGGTGCTGATGGACTACGGCGACATCGTCGTCCACATCTTCCACATCAACGAGCGCGAGAAGTACAGCCTCGAGCGGCTCTGGATGGACGCCCCCCGGCTCCCCATCCAGATCCCCGAGGGCCTGACCACCGAGCGCGACGCTGAAGGCTTCGGCGGCTGACCCGCCCATGCGCGTCCGGATCATCGCCGTGGGCAAGCTGCGAGAGCCCCACTACCGCAGCGCCGCCGATGTCTACCTCGGCCGCCTCAAGCACGTCATCGGCGTCGAGGAGGTCGAGGTGCGCGAGGCGCGCAAGACCGAGCGGCACAACCCCGAGCGCGGCGTGGCCGCCGAGGCCGACAGCCTCCTGGGGGCGCTTCCGGCCAGCGGCACCGTCGTGGTCATGGACGAGAGGGGCCGCCAGGAGAGCAGCGAGGCGCTGGCGGCCTTCATCGAGTCGCAGATGGTCTACGGCCGCGACGACCTCAGCTTCGTCATCGGCGGCGCCCTCGGCCTCGACGAGCGCGTGCGCCAGCGGGCCGACAAGGTGCTGGCGCTCTCGAAGATGACCCTGCCGCACGAGCTGGCCCGCGTGGTGCTCGTCGAGCAGCTCTACCGGGCGATGACCATCCTGCGGGGCGAGCCCTACCACAAGTGAGCCATGGCCAGTCGCGACGACATCCGCGCGGCCGGCCGGGTCCTGCTCGGCAGCCTCTTCCCCCCGCGCTGCCTCGGCTGCCTCGGCCACATGCCCTTCCAACCCGCCCTGGATCGCTCGCTCGGCTCGCCCGACGGCCCCGACACCGAGGACGCCCGCTGGTTCTGCCTCGCCTGCCTGGCCGCGCTGGTGCACATCGAGAGGCCGCGCTGCGCATCCTGCGCGCTGCCGCTGACCCCCTTCCTGGACACGCCGTCGAGCGCCTGGGCCCTGACCTGCCCCGAGTGCGCGGCGGCCTCCCCGGCCTGGGGGTGCGCCCGCGCCCCCTTCGCCTACGAGGGGCCGGTCCAGGCCGCGATCCGCAGGCTCAAGTTCGACGGCGACCGAGGCGCGGCCGAGGGGCTCGGCGCGCTGATGAGCGGGTGGATCGTCGGCGGCGATCCGCCCACGACGGCGCCGCGATCGCCTGTCGTGGTGCCCGTGCCGTCGAGCGCGTCGAGGGTGCGCCTGCGAGGCTACAACCCGGCGGCGCTGCTGGCCGGGGAGGTCGCCCGACGGTCGGGCTGGCGCTGCGAGGTCGACGGGCTGCTCAGGCCAGGGGATGAGGGCGCGGCGCCCCAGCGGTCGCTGTCCAGGGCCGAGCGGCTGGGCAACCTCCAGGGGGCCTTCGTCGCCGATCAACGGCGCGTCGGGGGCGCCCGCGTGGTGCTGATCGACGACGTGCTGACGACGGGCGCGACGGCCATCGAGGCGACGCGGGCGCTCAGCGAGGTGGGCGCGCGGGTGTGGCTGGTGCTGGTGGCGGCGCGCTCCTCCTGATGCGTTGCTCTTGATTCAAGCCTTTGATTTGAAAATGTTTTTGGGTGATCGGGTCAGCGGCCTGCGGCGGATCGGAGCCTGCGGACGGTGGCGAGCTCCTTGTGGAGGCCGGCGTCTTCGAGGTCGTGGGCTTCGGCGGCGAGGTGCGCTTCGAGGTGCTGGAGGATGGCGCGGGCGGCGTGGGGGTCGTTGTCCTGCCAGGCCTGGCAGGCGTCCTGGAGGCCGAAGACGGTCATGAGGAGGTCGAAGTTCTTGCGGACGGCGGCGTGTTCGAAGAAGACGCGGTGTCCGTGGAGGGTGGAGGAGGCCTCGGGCATGTGGATGGGGTAGCGGTGTCGCTCGCGGCGGCCGGTGTCGGTGAAGGTGTATTCGAGGACGGCGTCGCCGAGGTGCGCGGGGCCCTCGTAGTCGAGCAGGTCGCCGAGGTCGAGTTCGACGAGCATGACGCCGTTGCGGCGCGAGAGGTAGAGGGTGGGGATGTGGATCTCGGGGTCGCCCTGGCGGTTGAGGGCGAGCGGGAGGCCGTGGGCGGCGATCATGCGGACCTGCGGGTCGAACTCCAGGGTGAGGGTGAGGTCTTCGGCCACGGGGGTCAGGGTGGTCTCGAGCTCGTCGCGAAAGACGGTGGTGATGCGCTGGGCGTCCTGGAGGAAGTAGAAGTTGCCGCCGCCCTGTCGTGCGAGCTGGAGCATGAGTTCGTGGTTGAAGTCGGTGCCGACGCCGATGGTGGAGACGCCGATGTTGTAGCGGTCGAAGGCGTCGGAGGCGGCGACGATGGACTCGATCTCGGTGGGGCCGGTGGTGGGGACGCCGTCGGACAGGAGCATGAGGCGGTTGACGGCGCGGTCGTCGTAGCGCTCAAGGAGCTGCTGGTAGCCGAGCAGGAGGCCGTCGTGGATGTTGGTGGCGCCGCTGGGGTAGATGGAGTCGATGATGGCGGCGATGAGGCGGGGTTGCCTGACGGGCGTGGGCGGCATGATGAGGTGGGCGCGGCTGTCGTAGGCGACGATGGAGAGGGTGTCCTGGGGTCCGAGGGAGTCGAGCATGAGCTTGAGGCCCTCCTTGACGTAGGTCATCTTCTGGTCGTCGTTCATGGAGCCCGACTTGTCCAGGACGACGGCGAGGTTGACGGGCAGGCGCGGGAGGCCCGAGAAGTCGATGTGCGAGTTCATGCCGAGCTGGAGGATGGCGGCGGGCGCGTGGTCGATGGGGTCGATGGAGACGCCGAGGAGGGGGTGGAGGGTGATGGCGCGGTCCGCGTGGGGGGAGGGCAGGTGGGTGTTGTGTTCGGCGAAGACGCCTTCGACGGTGATCTCGTCGGGCGTGGGCAGGATGCCCTTGTCGACGAGGTGGCGGAAGTAGCCGGCGTCGTGGGCGCCGGAGCGGACGACGCCGCTGCCGCCGAGGCCGCCCGAGGTCTCGAGGCGGGCGCCTTCGAGCCTGGAGGGGGCCATGTCGAGGGCGGGGGATTTGAAGGCGCCGCCGGTGCAGGCGCCGAGGCCGATCGAGGTGGTCAGGAGGAGGAGCGCAGTGACCGTTCGATTGTTAACGCGCATCGCGTTGCTCCGTGCGTGGTTGGGGCGTCGGGGGGGGGGTCCGATCTCGCCGGGTCGTGCCGTCTGGGGTGTCAAACGCCTGTGGGCGGGGGTGCTTACAGGTCAGGGCGAGAAATCGGGGGTGCGCGCCCGGCGGGTTGATGTGCGCGAGATGATCTGGCATGGAGCTTGTAAAAGAGCCCGACCCAGTGTTAGGAGATGAACGTTCTTGAGCAAAGAGCTTCAGAGCTTGGATTTGATAGGCCACGAGAGCCACACGAGGAGGCATCAGTAAATGCAGATGAAGAGCTTGACACGTCATGCGGTCACCGGCGCGCTGCTGGCGGGGAGCCTTGCGGCGCTCGTCGGTTGCGCGCAGCAGGTGGGCGACATTGACAGGACCAGCCCGAACAAGCTGAGCAAATCAGACTTCGAGGGCACCTGGTACATGCGGCAGACGGTCACGGACGTGCCGCACACCAACGCGTTCTTCTTTACGGGCTTGAGCACGGGCCTGGAGAAGATGAACTTCGAGATCACGGAGGGTGCGCTGATCGGTTATCGCTCCTACGAGCTGGTGCCCGGCGCGGAGCCCGAGGCCAACACGCAGGGCGTCAACGACACGCAGGTGGCCGAGGGTCTCGGCGAGGGCCACAACCCCGGGGTCTTCAAGGGGTCGCCGGTGGTGGCCTATCGGATTCAGAGCCACTTCGACGTGCAGCGCTCGTACAACTCGGCCACGGGCGAGCAGACGAACGTCATCACGGAGAACGGCTCGGATCGCTTCTGGAATGAGCGGGACTTCATGCGGGTCGACTGGTCGTCGAACATGCTGTCGAACATCTCGCTCTTCGACACGGACAACACGATCCAGTACCAGTACTACTATGGGGACGAGGATCCGCTGGCGCAGACCTTCCGCCAGGAGTTTGATCCGGCGACCGGGGAGATGAACTACTTCGAGTTCACCTCCAAGGCGATCATCGTGCCCTCCTACGCGTGCTACTACTACGCCTCGGCGGATTGCGGCCCTACGCAGGTCGAGATCGTGACGAGCTACGTCAAGGCGCCCAAGCAGCAGGTCTACGAGGTCGTCGAGTACGACAACGTCGACATGTACAAGTTCGGTTACTTCCGCACCGAGCGGGTGACCTACGATCGCAAGCGGGGTCTGCGTCGCAGCGGTCAGATCTTCCTGCCGAACCGCCACAACATCTGGGAGACGGCCTACAAGGCCGACGGCTCGCGCATCCCGCTGACGGAGCGTACGCCGAAGCCGGTCGTCTACTACATCAACCAGGAGATGCCCTCGGAGCTGTGGTCGTACAACGAGAACATCGGCAAGGAGTGGGACCGGGCCTTTACGCGGGCGGCTGCGGCGGCCAAGGGGATGACCCCCGAGGCCTTCACGGCGGAGTTCGGCGCCATGTACGTCGTGTGCCACAACCCCGTGCAGCTCAACGACGACGCGTCGTGCGGCGAGGCTGGCAAGGTGGTCAACGTCGGCGACGTGCGCTACAACCACATCTACTGGGTTCACCAGCCGCAGCTGAGCGGCCCGCTGGGCTACGGCCCCTCGGCGGCCGATCCTGAGACGGGCGAGATCATCTCGGGCACGGCCTATGTGTACGGCGCGAGCGTCGACACCTACGCGGCCAGCAGCCTGGACGTCATCAAGCTCCTGGTGACCTGCGAGGAGAGCGGCGAGGAGAGCCCGGAGTGCCAGGCCCATCTCAACGAGATCACGAGCGGCTCGGACGTCAAGGCTGACATCCTCAACCGCCTCAAGCCGGGCATCGACCCGCGCTCGGCCGTCTCCCCGGAGCTGGCCAGGATCCCCGTCCCGACGGACATCCGCGAGATGATCCCGGCCGAGACGATGGCGAAGATCGAGCACACCATCGCCAACCCCCTCCCCTTTGATTACGGCTTCGAGGATCGCCAGCTCAACCGGATGAAGGAGAACAGCTTCGATCTGGGCTTGCTCGACGATCAGATGGTCCGCGACCTGACCGGCAACCGCTACCAGAACGCCGGTGAGGTCCCTGCGGATGTCCTGGAGGAGATTCGGCCCGCGAACTGGATGACGGCCGAGAAGGTCCAGAAGCTCGAAGAGGCCAGGATCCAGCACTTCGCCAAGAACAACATCATGCTGGCGAGCTTCGTGGACGACGTGGTGGCGGGTCTGGCCATCAGCCTGGCCGAGGAGGCCAAGACGCTCGACCCCGCCGAGCGGGACGAGTACATGTACCAGAAGATCCGCGGCCTGATCTACAAGGGCGTCATGGAGCACGAGATCGGCCACACCGTCGGCCTGCGTCACAACTTCCAGGGCTCCTACGACTCGCTGAACTACTTCGACAACTTCTGGAAGCTTCGCAAGGAGAACCTGCGCGAGATCGAGTTCGTCAACGATCTGTATGAGGTCAGCGCGCTGACCGAGAACCAGCGCCTCGGGCGTGTCGTGGACGCCAACGGGAACGTCGTCGATCAGCTCACCGGCGGCCAACCTGAGTACGGCTACAGCTCGATCATGGACTACGGCCTGCGCTTCAACACCGACCTCCACGGCATCGGCAAGTACGACGAGGCGGCCATCATCTACGCCTACTCGGGCGGCTTCGACGGCAAGTTCAACGAGCAGAACGAGGAGATCACCGACAAGGGGTACGTCGAGACCTGGAGCGAGGACGCCTTCGCCGCCGCCGAGCGCGGCGAGGACGGCAACGTGATCGTCGCCGACCTGATCCGCGAGTTCGACTTCCGCGAGTCGCTGGCCTACACCCACCTGCTTGAAGGCTACAACTACACCACGATCGCCAACATGTGGGGCGACGTGGGCAACATCAGCAAGCGAGAGCTGGTCAAGTTCGACGAGGTCCGCGCGGCCCGCGAGGCTGGCGACGCCCAGCGCCCCGTCGAGGTGCCCTTCATGTTCTGCACCGACGACTGGGTTGGCGTCGACTCCTCCTGCCACCGCTGGGATCACGGCGCCGATCCCATGGAGCAGACCAACTACGTCATCAACTCGTACAAGGACTACTACTGGTTCACGAACTTTGCCCGCGACAGCCTCGAGTGGTCGCCCTACAGCAAGGTTGGCCGGACCCTGAGCCGCTACTTCTCCTACCTGACCAACATCTACCAGCAGCTCTTCTTCGGCGGGGACTACGACGGCATCCAGTCGACCTACCGGTGGCTGGCCTCCAACGCCGGCCTCAACCTCATCGCCGAGGTCCTGATGACGCCGAACTACGGCGAGCACGTCGTGGACAGCAAGGGCGTCCTCGTGCACTGCTTCGACGCGAACAGCGACGAGTTCGAGGAGAACGGCCAGACGACCTCGACCCAGGAGAAGTGCAGCAACGCCCCTGACGTCGAGATCGCCATGGGTCAGGGTCGCTACCCCTTCAACCGCTACGACTACAACTCGGGCTACACCTACTACTACTACCCCACCGAGGCCGGTCACTTCTACGACTACCTCGCCGCCATCCTGGCGCTGACCAGCTCACGGGCCACCGTCCGCGGCGTCGACGTCCAGACGGACTCCATCGCCTACTCGCTGCCCTACTACCTGGTCTTCGACAACCAGCTCAACAACCTCTTCGGGTCCATCTGGCTGGAGACCCCCGCCGACTTCGGCTCCGTCCTGGTCGACGGCGAGGTCGTGTCGCGGCCGCTGAGCCCCGTCTCCTTCGGCAACACCCGCGTCGATCCCAAGACGGGCCGCACGGTCAACAGCAACAACATCCCCCAGGGGATGGAGTCGGGCAGGATCATCCAGCCCTACCACTCCTGGAGCATGAGGGTCTATCCCGAGCTCTACGGCATGGCCTTCTTCAGCTCCAACTACCAGCTCACCTTCGCCGAGAACAACAACATCTTCCGCCTCGGCAACGGCGAGGCCTTCGATCCCGGCGATGGCTTCGAACTCATCACCTGCACCGACCCGACCCTCGGCCACACCTACGGCGCGGTCCGCAACCGCTCCTCGGCCAACCTGTCGGCGGCCGTCCGCATCGTCCAGCGCTGCGCCCAGAACGTCGCCCTCTACCAGGCCGCTCGCTCCGGCCTGCGCCTCGAAGAGGCCGCCACCCACCAGCGCAACATCGAGCAGGACGTCATCTACATCAACATGATGCGCTCCTACTACGACGTCTTCGGTCAGGTGTTCTGATCCCCCCTCTCCCCCTCGATCACCCGATCGAGGGGGAGAACCCCCCCCCCCCTCTCCTCTCCCTGGCTCTCCTTTCCATTCGACCCAGAACGCCCTCGTCCCCATTGGCCCGCTCACCGCGGCGCTCAAGGATGTCCTGCGCTCCTCGGACCGCCCCACGCTCCTCGCACCGCCCGTTGGGCGGGCTCGTCGGGTGGGGCTTGGATGCCCGGGGGGGCTGCGCCCGATGGGCGCAGGCCGGCGGGCGGGTGAGGGCGGATCGCTCTGCCGGTTCAACGCGTCGAAGTGGGCCTGTGGATTGGGGTTTTCACGCCCTCAGGTGTCGACCTGGGCCGCGCGCTGGCCTGCGCCCATCGGGCGCAGCCCACTCTGCGTATCCAAGCCCCACCCGACGAGCCCGTCCCCCCTTGTGGGGGGCGGTGCGAGGAGCGTGGGGCGGTCCGAGGAGCGTGGGGTGTTCGTGGGGCATGGGGCGTTGGAGGGGCGGCGCGCGGGTCTACTCAAGGCCCTCGCCGTGGGGCGTGACGGCGATCTTCGCGCCCGTGCCCTCGAGGACGGTCTTGATCGTCCGCCCTCGATCTCGCGGGATCGCCTCGATGAGGATGCAGGGCGACTTCTCGATCAGCGCGCGGGCCTCTCCCATCTCCATGGTGAGCAGGATGCTCATGATCTGGGCGAGCTTGGCCGTGTTGTAGCCGGCCGAGCGTAGGTAGATGTCCACCTTGGCGATGTCCGCGTCGAGATCGCGGACGACCTCGGTGGGCGATCGCCCCTTGTCATCGAGCGGCTGGAGGCCGCTGCCCAGGTTGCCGCCGCCGGATGCCTTCGCGATCGACGCGGGCGGCGATCCAGCCGCTCGCCCTGGTGCGGTCGACCCCGATGCTGACGGGATCGATGGCGAAGACGATGGCGAAGGCGAGGTCCTGGATGGTGAGGGCGTCGAAGGCAGGTCAGGCGTTGAGGGCGGCTCAGGCGCGGTCGACGGCGCTGAGGAGAGTGAGGGTGTGGACGCCGTCGATGAGGGGAGCGCTGGCGTAGACGCCGCCGATCTGGCCGAGGCCGATGGCAGCGCGGGTGTGGACGCCGCCGACCGGGCCGAGGCCGAGGGCAGGGCAGGCGTCGAGGCCAGCGAGGCGGCAGGGGCCAAGGCCGAGGAAGAGGGCAAGGCCGGGGTCGAGGTCGGCGCCGAGGGCAAGGTTGGGGTTGAGGTCGTTGAAGGCAACGCGGGCGTCGAGGGCAGCGAGGCGGCCGGGGTCAGGGCCGAGGAAGAGGGCAAAGCAGGCGTTGAGGCCGTCGAAGGCAATGCGGGCGTCGAGGGCCTGGAGGAGGGCAGGGGAGGCGTCGAGGTCGAGGGGATCGCCGAGGGGATCGCGGGAGTCGAGGCCGCACGGCTCGGAGGCGCGGCGGTGGCGGGCGGAGGGGTTTGAGGCGCGGTCTGCGCTCTTTGCGGCGCGGTCTGCGCCTCGGCCTCGTCGTCGGGAAGGGGCGGCACGACCTTGGGTTCCGTGGCCGTCGGCCTGGGAGGCTCGGAGGCCTTGCGCTGGAGGGCTTCGAGCTTCTCTCGGCGCTTGTCCTGAGCGCTCGTCGCCTTCTCCTGGGGTGGCGTCAAGGCCGCCAGCGCGGGATCGAGGAGGGAGGAGAGGCGCGGGGCTCCTGTGAGTTCGAAGAGGCTGACCCCGCCGCGGGTGACGAGGCGGGCGAGGTTGCGCAGGAAGGCCGAGAGGCGAGCGGCGCGGTGGATGAGCGCCTCGATGTCGTCGAGGGAGGGTCGCGCGCGCTGGCCGCGCAGGTGGAAGGTCAGCGGCCCGTGGGGCAGGCCGAGGGCGTCCAGGAGGGCCGGGTTGCGGGTCGAGGGCGCGACGAGGACGCCCGTCTTCCAGGCGATGGCGGCGCAGAGGGCGCTCTGGGTGCGGTTCATCGCCTCGGCGTCGGGGATCTCGGGCAGATCTGCGACGGAGAGGGCGAGGATGAGCCCGGAGGCGGGGTCGTCGCGGGCGATGGCCGCGCGGTCGAAGGCCAGCGCGAAGGTGAGGCGCGGGCCGCCGGGGTCGCCGATGGCGGCCTGATCCAGGCAGAGCGCGTGGCCGCCGTCGTGGGTGCGCAGCAGCGTCGCGCCCTCAAAGGCGGCGCGCAGGCGGCCGTCGCGGGCTGCGAGGCCTTCGAGGCGCTCAAGGAGCAGCGCCATGGCCGCGTTGATGAGCTCGGGGCGCCGCGCCGAGGGGCGGTCAAAGGGCTGAAGGGTCTCTTCGATCAGGGCCAGGACCGGGCCGAGCGCGTGGATGGCGACCAGCGGGGGATCTCGGGTCAGCGAGAGGTCAAAGGAGGCGCCCTCGTCGCCGATGGCGATCTGGTCGGCCGGCAGCGGGATCTGGAGGATGCTGGCGATGAGCGCGCAGGCCCGCGCGTAATGGCCGCGGTTGTCCTCCAGCTCGCCGGGGAGGGAGAAGAGGATCCGCAGGGAGGGCGCTTCGCGCTCGGGATCCTGGACCAGCTCGGCCTTCAAGGCGGCCTTCCGCCCTGCGAAGTTCAGGAAGGCCAGGGACTCGCCGTCTTCGACCTCGTCGGAGGAGGCCAGGATTCGATAGGCTTCGGCGGCGTCGGCGTGGTTCAGGGCGCGGCGCAGGGGCCGGTGGAGGGGCGAGTTGGTCGGCTCGCGCAGGAGCCGGCGCAGGAGCGCGGGCCTTGAGGCGGCGAAGGGGCGCTCGGCGATGTGTCGGGCGGCGACGGAGACGGCCTCCTCGGTGGGGGCGTCGATCAGCGCGACGATCGCGGCCTCGCCCAGGGGCTCGCCGAGCATGATCAGCGCGCCGGCCATGCGCATGGCGACGTCCCAGCGCGCCTCTCGGGCCAGGGCCAGGGCGATGGTCTCGGCGCTGCCAGGGGCCAGCGCCAGCGAGGAGGCGGAGAAGCCGCGCAGCTCGGCGGTTTCGGCGTCCAGGAGGCTGAACAGGGCGCTCTGGTGGGTCTGCTGGCCGGGGATCCCCAGGGCCTGGGCGCTGCGCGCGAAGAGGGCGTCGAGCAGGGCGCCGAGGCGCTCGGCGAGGTCTTCGTCGACCTCGGCGGCGGCGACGGTGGTCATCGCGGCGATGGCGCCTTCGACGCGCTCGGCGCTCCAGAAGTGGCCTCGGGTGTGGAGCAGGGCGTGGACGGCGGCGCGGCGCGAGGCGGGCTCGTCCTGGCTCAATAGTCCAAGGTTTTCAATAAGATCCTCGTCGCTGGAGATCCCACCGGGGGGCGAGAGTTGTTCCAGAGCGGCGTCCAGGAGGTTGTCGATCATGGTGCAGTTCGGTGGCGCGGGGTGAGGGGCCGGCGCGGCAGAGCGCGGCTCATTGCGTGACGGTCAGATCCATAACATAGGGGGACGGACCTCGGCCAGGGACGAAGACGCGCACGAAGTGGATCTGAGAGGAAGTGGCGGTGAAGGAGATGCGCTCCAGGCCGCTGGCGCCGAAGGAGCCGGCCAGGGGTCGCTGGTCGACGGCGAGGAGCTGGAGTTCGACGTCGGGGCCGCCGGGGGGGTAGGCGAGGTTGATCTCGATGGTCTGGCCGGCCCGGAGGGTGATGAAGGACCAGTCCTCGTCGCCGGAGCAGACGTGGAGGCTGGTCAGGAGGCCGGGGGCGATGGGGCGTGCCTGGTTGACGTCGTCGTCGGGCTCGCGGGCGTCGTTGACGCAGTTGATGGAGGGCAGCGTGCGCCAGGTCAGGTCGTAGGCGGCGCGCTGTCCGATCTGCGCGGGCGTGACGTGGATCTCGTAGGTGCCTGAGGCGGTGATGTTGGCGCCGATGATCTCCTTGGAGCGGCCGGGGGCGCTGGAGGTCGAGGTGGCCACGGTGGCGTTGTTGGGTCCGATGAGGGCGAGGTTGAGGTCGCCGGCGCCCTCGTCGAAGTCGAGGTTGAGGTCGAGCTTGTCGCCGGCGTCGAGGTCGATGGAGAAGCGGTCGACGGACTCGTCGCAGACGGCGCCGCGGCGCAGGCCGCCGTTGCCGCCGATGGGGGTGGGGTCGTCCTCGTCGGGCTCGTTGAGGTCAGAGAGGCAGGAGGCGTTGGCGCCGACGGGTTGAAGTCCGATCGTGTAGGGGCCGCGGTAGCCGCCCCTGGGTGTGACGCGGACGATGACGGCGCCGTTGATGTTGCTGGTGTGCCTGGCGCGCGTGGCGTTGTGGATGGGGCTGCCGGAGGCCAGGAGGGTCGATCCGGCGGCGTCGAAGATGTCGACGTTGACGCTGCCGAGGCTGGGCAGCGAGGCGACCTCGACGACCAACTCGGTGTTCCGGGTGACGGCGACGCGGAAGTGATCGACCTCGTCGCAGAGGGTGGCGTTGACGAAGGCGCCGGGGTTGAGCGCGGTGGCCTGGGCGGGGTTGTCGTCCTCCTCCTGGGCGTCCGTGACGCAGCCGCCGACGGGGTCCTCCAGCAGGACGCGGAGGGTGTAGAGGGCGCTGGCCCGGCCGGGGTTTCTGACGCCGACGAAGAGGTCGCCGCCCTGGTTGATGATGCGATCGACGAAGCGCTCGCCGCCGCTGCCCTGTCCCTCTTCGAGGATCTGGCCCTGGGCGTTCATGAGGGTGAGGTTGAGCTGGACGCCGTCGACCTCGTGGTTGAGCAGGATGTCGAGGCGCTGTCCGGCGACGGCGGGGACGCGGAACCAGTCCTCGTCGCCGCAGGTCTGCGCGGTCAGGGAGGCGTTGACGGGGAAGGCCTGGGCGAGGGGCTGGCTGTCGTTGGGTTCGAAGATGTCGTCGAGGCAGCCGCCGCCGCTCAGGAGCAGGAGATCGTAGCGCTGCTCGGTGGTGACGCCCTGGCCGGTGACGCAGAAGACGTGCTCGCCGCTCTGGAGGGCCAGGTGGTCGATGCGCTCGGTGTGGCCGAGGCCGTCGGAGATGCCGAGCTGGAGCAGGTCGGGGTCCTGGAGGCCGAGGCGCAGGTTTCCGGCGGCGTTGTCGAAGAGGAGCTGGCCGAGGAGGCGTTCGCCTTGCCGTGTGTCGGCGGCGAAGCAGTCGCGCTCGTCGCCGCAAAGTCTCAGGCCGCGCAGGGCGCCGAGTCCGGGGGTGGAGGGCAGGTTGGGGTTGTCGTTGGGTTCGAAGGCGTCGGCGAGGCAGCGATCGGAGTTGGTGGCGAGCTTGACGCTGTAGGTGGCCTGGATGGTCCCGGCGCCGCCGCGGCGCACGCGCAGGGTGTAGAGGCCGACCGGCGCGGCGCTCAGGGAGATGCTTCGGCCGCCCAGATCGGGGTCGCCCGTGAGGATGTCGCCGTTGGGGGTGATCAGGACGGAGGAGGACTGGGGGACGGTGGTCGGGACGGTGACGAAGACGGAGAGGTCCTGTTCTTCGCCGAGCAGGACGAAGGTGTAGGTGTCGACGTCGTTCTGACAGAGGGTGAGGTTGGAGAACTCGGCGAGGCCGCCTGTGAAGGGCAGGCGGCGGGCGCTGGCGTCGTCGTCGTTGGGCTCGGCGCTGTCGACGGTGCACTCGTCGGGCTCGGGGGTGACGTCGGCGATCAGGTCGTAGGTGGTGCTGGCGCCCACGCCGCTGTTGTCGAAGGGGTAGATGCGGATGAAGTAGCGGCCGGTGGTCGAGGCGGTCAGGGTGATGGCGTCGACGCCGCCGCCCGAGTTCGAGCGGGCCAGAAGTCGGCGGTCGGGGTCGAAGAGGTCGAGATCCAGGTCGACCCGGTGGGGATCGTAGAGGGCGGAGAGGCGCAGGGTGTCGCCGACGGCGAGGTCGATGGCGAGCCAGTCCTCCTCGCGGGCGCACAGGCCCAGGCCGGTGTGCGCGCCGGGCTCGATGAGCGTGGCGGCGTCGGGGTTCTCATTGGGCTCGCCCAGGTCGAGGACGCAGGCGCCGCGCAGGCTTACATCCATGCTGTAATTTTGCCGGAATGTGCCGTCGCCGTCGACCTGGATCAGGTAGGTGTCGTTGGCGGGCAGCTCCACGGTGAGGGTCTCGCCGTCGGTGAGGCTGTCGACGGCGGCGATCTGGCCCAGGCCGCGTGGTCGAAGGACGCTCAGCGAGAGGTCGCCGTTGTCGTGGACGAAGTCCAGGTCGACCTGGAGGGTGTCGCCGGCGCGGCCCTGGAAGGCGAAGAGGTCGGGATCGCCCTCGCAGAGCACCTGCCCGCGCAGAGTGCTGATGGCGGGCTGGTCCTCGGGGTTGCTGAAGATCCGGCCTGGGGGGATGGGCTGCTGGGGGGCGCTGCGGCGGTCGACGAGCAGGGTGGCGCTCTCCTCGTCGTCGTTGTCCTCAAGGCGATCGTCGGTGCACTGGAGCTCGACGCCGGTGATCTCGATGAGCATGTCGTAGCGGTTGGTGACGTCGAGGTCGAAGCGCTGGGCGGCGACCAGGACGCAGGCCACCAGGGGGGTGTCTCCGCCGTGTTCGAAGGTGACCACCTCGCTGTCCCGATTCGTGGCGCTGGAGGCCAGCGGGAGGCCGATCCCGGTGACGAGCTGGGCTTCGAGGTCGCCCAAGTCGTGCTCGAAGGTGATCGTCGCCGTCAGGGTCTGGCGCGCGGGGATCGTCGTGCAGTAGTGGTCAAAGTCGCCCGCGCAGATGGTCAGGCCGTCGAAGAAGCCCGGCGCGAGGGGGCGTCCGACGGCGTCGGCGACGAAGTCGTTGGGCTCGGCGTCGTCCGGCGCGCACTCGGCGGTGTCCTCGAGGGTGGCCCGCAGCGTGTATCCGCGCTCGGAGGTCTGCCCGGACAGCTCCAGCAGGAGGTCGCCGGCTGCGTCGGTGACGTGCGCGATCGACACGAGGGGGTCGCCGATGGCGTCCTGCTGGATGGGGTTCTCCAGATCATCGGGCCGGAACCAGCGCGCGACGAGGTCGCCCTGGCCGAAGCCCAGGCTCGCCTCGATCAGCACCCGATGGGCCTCGGGGACGTCTTCGAAGAGGAACCAGTCGCGATCCTGGTCGCAGATGCGCAGCGCCGGGTGGTTGATGCCCAGCGGCAGCCGGGTGGCGGCCTCGGGGGTGTTGTTGGGTTCGAAGGCGTCCGCAGGGCAGGGGTCGATGTCCAGCACGAGGCTGTAATCGTCGCGGTCGCCGACCTCCGAGAAGACGCGCACGAAGTGGGCGCCCGGCTCTCGGGTGATCGCCACGGCCGCCGGCCCGCCCTCGCCCTCGACGGTCGAAGAGATGATCGACAAGGTGTCGGGGGCGATCACTTCGACGCTGAAGGGGACGCCCTCGTGGGCCGTCGTGACGAGCGCTCGGACGGTCTGGTTGGGGACAGCCTCGAAGGTGAACCAGTCCACGTCGTTCTCGCAAAGCGCCAGACCGTCAACCGGGCGGCCGCTGACCAGCGCCGTCGCCTCGTCGGGCAGGTCGTTGGGCTCGGCGGCGTCCGGTTCGCACAGGTTGACGCTCAGATCGAGGTCCAGCGTGTAGGCTCCCTCGGCGCCCCCCTGGCCGTCGATGCGCAGGAAGAAGGTGCCGGCCTCGCTGCCGTCGACGAGGAAGGCGAAGCTGCGGTTGGCGTCGTTGGTCTGGGCGATCAGCTCCTCCTGCCCGTCAAAGAGGCCCACCCGGATCAGCCCGTTGGACTGCTGAGCGTCGTAGTCGATGGTCGCGCGGATCTGGAAGAAGCCGTCGATCTCGATGGCGAGCCAGTCCTCGTCGCCCTCGCACAGGAACCCGCTGATCGGCGCGTCTTCGACCGTGATCGGCAGGGCGTCCTCGATGAAGTCGTCCTCCTCGCGCTCGTCGTCCTCGCACAGCGCCCGCTGGCCCAGGTAGCGCAGGGTGTACTCCACCCTCAGCCCCACCTCCAGCTCCCGCACCCGCAACAGGAAGCTCCCCGGCTCGGGCGGCTCGAAGCTCAACCGATAGCCCTCGCCGCCAGCCTCGGCCGTGGCCAGGACCGTGCGCCCGTCGATGAGCTGCACGAGCGTCACCTCCAGCGCCGCCTCGGTGGCGACGAAGACCTCCAGCGTCTCTCGCCGCTCGGTGCTGACGATGAACCAGTCCTCGTCGCCCGGGCACAGCGCCAGCGGGTGCTCCTGACCCACGAGCAGCGCCGGGGCCTGGAGCGGTCGATCGTTCTCCTCGCGCCCGTCGTCCAGGCAGGGCTCAGGCTCAGGCTCGGGCTCGGGCTCAGGTTGAGGCTCAGGTTGAGGCTCAGGCTCGACAATATCCCCTCCGGCGTCCTCTCCTTCGGCGTCGGCTGTCCCAATGTCGCCCGTGTCCTCTTCGCCCTCGGCGTCCTCCGAGGCGTCCGCCTCGGGCTCATTGACGTCAGGGGGATCCTCGGCGTCGGGAGGATCGCCGGCGTCGGGCTCGTCGTTGTTGTTGTCGCCCATGGTGCAGAAGCCCACGAGGCACTGTTGCCCCTGCGGGCAGTCTGCGTCGACCGTGCAGTTTGAGCAGATCCCGTTGGGGCAGGGCTGATCGGAGATGCCCGAGGCTTCTTCGTCGCAGCCCGCAAACAAGAGCGCGACGGAGGCCACCGCGCCAAGAAGGCCGAAGATAGCGCCCCGTCGGCTCGGATCGATGAGGTTGTTCTGTCGAGGGTTCATGAGACCGCCTGTGTTGATCAAGGCCAGCGGGTCCATCGAGGCCCAGGCCGGCTCGACGCTGACCTGAGAGGCACCTGCGTTCGGACCACCCCGAGCGGTGAGCGCAGTCCCTTCTGCCAGGCAGGGCCTCGCCGGGCTTCATTGTAACGGTCGCTCGCCCTCGCGCAAGCCGATGGGGCGAGGATCCCAGGCCGCCTTCTCAACGCCGAGGTTGATGGGCTACACTGCCCGGCGAGGTGACGCCGAGCATGAAGAAGCCCGAGACGAGGTTGTTGCGCAAGGACTGGGACGAGGTCCGCGGCTTCGGAGACGTCGAAGATCCAGAGATCATTGATCTTTCCGAGGGCGATGGGCAACTGGACCCGCCCCACGACGGCGGTGATCGTGCCGACGATGATCGCGCCCAGGGCAGTGACGATCCTGGCCGACGGCGTCTGGACGGTGACGATCATGGCCGACGGCGTCTCGGCGTCAATCGTGCCGACGGCGTCAATCGTGCCGACAGCGTCAATCGTGCCGACAGCGTCAATCCAGACGCCCCGCGCCTGGCGATGTTGGCCGGCGCGAGGCTCCTGCGCCAGATGCCCTCGCTGGTCACCTGGAGCGTGCTCGGCGAGCTGGTCGCGGGGATGCTCAAGGCCACGCCGCCTGCCGTGCTCCTGGCCGCGATCATCGTCCGCGCGCAGCTCGCCTCGCCTCAGACCGCAGAGGAAGCCCTTGCCTGGCTCGTCGGGACGGCCAGCTGGCTGCTCTCGCCCGAGATGATCGTGGGCGGGGTGGGGATCATGGGGACCGTGTGGGTCTCGGCCTGGGTGTTGGGGGTGGCGATCGACTCGGGCGTGCTCGGCGCGCTCAAGCGGCGGATCGCGGACCCTGAGGGGGCGACCGGCGGCCTCTTCTGGCGTGGGCTCGGAGAGCGCTTCTGGGCCTTGATGGCGTGGGGGGCGGTGAGGTGGTCGCTGGTGGGGGCGTGGGCGGCGCTGACGGCGATGATGGCGTGGGCGGGGTGGAGGGCGGCGACGCTGGCCTTCGGCGATGCGATCCTGACCGCGCCCTGGGGGCCGCCGATGGCGGCGCTGATCGTCGCGCTCGGGGCCGCGCTCGGCGCCTCCGGGGTCGCGCTGGCGGCGGCGACGTGTCACCTCGCGCTTGGCCCGCTGATCCTGGAGGAGAAGGGCGTCTTTGAGGCGCTGGCCGACAGCGCCGCCTTCGTGAGGCGCCACCTCGTCGAGGTGGTGTGGTTGTATCTACTTGTTTTTGTGTTGTTTTTTGTCGTCCTGGCGGTGTGGACGCCCTTCTTCGGCGTGGCGCTGAGCCTGGGAGGGCAGGCGAAGGGCGCGATGGCCGGCGCGCTCATGCGGGTGTTCATCGACGTCGTTTTGACGATCGGGCTGGCGGTCGCGACGATCTGGGGTCGCGCGGGGGCGTTGAGCTACTTCGCCATTCGGACGGGGAGGATGACGCGGATGCCGTCGCTCAGATCAAGGGTTGAGGACGTCGAGGTTGTCGAGGCCGTGAAGGTCGGCGAGATCGGAGCGGGCGCGGGCGCCGAGGAGGAGTCGGGGGCAGGTCTGGAGGGCGAGCCTGACAGGCCAGCGGGGTCCGTCGAGGCGCTCTTGCCGGAGCGGTGCGAGAGCGTGGTCGAGCTGGGTGAGATCCGTCGTCGGATGAAGGGCTGATACCAGACCACAGCCGAGAGACTCACTTTGTGGGCGTCCAGGCGGCGCCCTGAGCCTTTGCCATCACTGGGCGGTGCGGTGCACCAGCCTCGTTCAGGCCCATGCCCAGGCCATCCCCCTGTCCTCGCCCACAAAGCAAGCCCTTCGTCTGTGATTGGGTATGAGCGGTCGAGGCGCCTGGGGTTGAGGACGCTCACTCGGAGGGTGATTGGCTTGCCGTGAGGTTCGAAGGGGTCGAGGTGGGTTGCAGGATCAATCGACGATCTTGGAGATATCTTCGGGGGCCTCGATGACTGCGACCTCGGCGAGCCCTTTGCGGCGTCGTCCCAGGCCGATGGCGGACTCGGTCAGGCCCAGGAGGATGTAGGCGGACAGGACGCCGGCGAAGGCCAGCCCGGTGTTGGTCTGGACGCTGGTGACCACGACGCAGGCCAGCAGGGCGAGCAGGGCGAGGCCGGACTTGCCGCGGATGCGGATCTTCTTGAAGGCGCGGTAGCGCACGCTGGAGACCATCAGGCCGGAGAGCACCAGGATGACGGTGATGGCTGCGCCGTGGGTGAGGGTCTGCATCTGGCCGGTCATGGTGACGTGGGCCATGACGATCGCCATGAGGGTGCCGGCGGCCAGGGGGATGGGGAGCCCGACGAAGTGGTTGGAGGGTCCGGTCTCCTTGGCGGCCAGGACGTTGAAGCGCGCCAGGCGCATGATCCCGCAGGCGACGAAGACGAAGGCGACGAAGAAGCCGAGGCCGCCGAGCGGCTCCAAGGCCCACTTGTAGGCGATGAAGGCGGGCGCGATGCCGAAGGCGATGGCGTCGGCGAGGCTGTCGAGTTGGACGCCGAACTCGCTCTGGGTTCGCGTGGCGCGGGCGACCCGGCCGTCGCAGCCGTCCATGATCATGCTCAGGCCGATGAGCCAGATGGCGGCGATCATCTCCTTGGGGGAGTCGGCCTTGGAGACGAGCAGCATGGCGTAGAAGCTGGCGGCGACGCTGGAGAGGGTGAAGAGGTTGGGGAGGATGTATTTGGCTTTACTCAGATCCATGGGTCTCTCTCCGATGTCGCCTTGAGAAGTTGTGCGTTGAGAGACACCGGACGCGATGGGCCGTTGAGGTTTTCGCGGGGGGTGTCGTCACCTGGCGTGACTGTGGGGCCACTTTGTTCGGGGGCAGCAAGCCGTGTGCCATGGCGTCAGTCGGGGACGAGGAGAAGGTCCGGCCCGTCGGGGTGCGCGGCGAGGGGATCCGCATGGGCGCTCTGGCCGCTGGTGTGGCGCGGGGGTGCGAAAAACATTTCGCACCGAGAAGCGGTCTACGCGGTGGCAGGGCGGTCAGGGTTCCTTGGGGGGGCGTGTGGGGAAGGACCATCGGTCCTGGGTCCAGGGGAAGTCGGGGTAGAAGATCTCTTCGAGGCAGAGGCCCTGGGGGGGGGCGGTCTGCCCGGCGAAGCGGCGGTCGCCGGTGTCGAGGGTTTCCTGGATGCGTTTGAGGGGGATGGCGCCGAGGCCGACGTCGACGAGGGTGCCGACGATGATGCGGACCATGTTCTTGAGGAAGGCGGAGCCGTGGACGAGGATCTCGACATTGCAGCCGTCGGGATCGCGCAGGATGTCGAGGCGGTAGAGTTGTCGCAGGGTGTCGGGGGCGTCGCAGGAGCTTGCGCGGAAGCCGGCGAAGTCGTGCTCGCCCAGGAGGAGGTCGGCGGCCTGGTACATGCGCTGCCAGCCGGCCTCGTCGGGCTTGCTGCGCAGGTTCCAGCGGCGGTTGTGGAGGTGAGGGTGGGCGATGCGGTTGAGCCAGAGGCTGTAGCGGTAGATCTTGCCGCGGGCGCAGTGGCGGGCGTGGAAGGGTCTGCCTCTGTGGTCGAGGGCGTCGACGCGCTCAACGCGCAGGACGCTGATCTGGCGAGGCAGGAGGGCGTTGAGGGAGCGGCTGATGGTGTAGAGTTCCAGGGGCCTCTGGAGGCGGTCGATGGGCAGGGAGACGACCTGACCGAGGGCGTGGACGCCGGCGTCGGTGCGGCTGGCGCCGTTGACGGAGACGGGGTGGCCGGCCAGGGTGCTCAGGGCGCGCTCGATCTGGCCCTGGATGGTGTCTGAGCCGGGCTGAACCTGCCAGCCGTGGAAGGGGGCGCCGTCGTAGGCGACTTCGAAGCGGATGACGGCCATGAGGTCTCTGGGTCAGGTCGGGCAGGAGGGGCCTGGACGGCTGAGGTCGAGGCTCAGTACTCGAAGGCGATGCCGAACATGAAGTTGCCGTTGGTGTCGGAGAAGTCGAAGGACTCGTCGCTGCCGAAGTCGTCGATGGTGTTGAGGGCGAACTCGGCGAAGATGTAGGTGTTCAGGAGGCCGAAGTCGGCCTGGAGGGTGTCGGCGGAGGTCTGGTCGAACCAGTCGAGCAGGAGGTGGAGGGCGAAGGCGGTGTGGTAGCCGAAGGTGCCGCCGAGGCCGCTGGAGTCGTTGCCCTGGTCATCCCGGAAGTCGGCGGTCTCGCCCTGGCTGTTGGTGATCCAGAAGATGTAGTGGTCCAGGCCGACCTTGAAGACGGGGACGAGGGGGATGTCGAGGTCGACGGCCAGGACGTCGAAGCGGTAGATGAGGCTCAGGCGCGCGGTGAAGAGGCTCAGCTCGGTCTTGTCGGCGCTGTCGTTGAAGATGATGGCGCCGTTGTCGCCGGTGCCGGCGTTGACCTTGGCCTCGCCGGTCTTCTCCATCAGGCCGAGGGTCAAGCCGATGGCGGCGGTGCCGAAGCCGTTGTAGAACTGGTTGTCGATCTCGATCTCGGTCAGGAACATGGCCCCGCCGCCGAAGGCGGCGTTGTAGGGGGTCTGGTTGTCGAAGGCGTCGTCGATCTGGGGGGTGTAGGAGCCCAGGCGCAGTTCGAACATGCCGGAGGTGGGCTCTCGCTCCTGGGTCCGGGCCTGGGCCTGGGCCTGGGAGGGGGCCGAGAGCGCGAAGGCGGCGGCGGCCAGGGCGATCAGGGCGGCGATGTTGCCGCGTCGGTGGTGGGTGGCGGGTCGTCGGGCTCGGCGAAGGCCGATCAGGGCGCCGAGGAGGAGGGCGCCGAGGAGGGCGTGGCCGGGCCGGGCGGGCGCGTGGCCGGTGGTGGCGCAGAAGCCGCCGGGGTCGGTGCCGCCGGATTCCTTGTAGAGTTCGAAGAAGTCCAGGGTGCTGACGCCGGTGAAGGTGGCGGTGGTGCCGGTCAGGGATTCGTTGTTGATGCTGTCGACGGCGACGAGGGCGACGTAGAAGGTCTGGCCGGCGCGCAGGATGTCGCTGGAGATGGTGTTGGAGCCGGGCGTGACGGAGGCGGAGCGGAAGGAGGCGCCGAGGGTCTCGGGCTGTGTCCCTGGGGGGACGGCCTGGGTGCCGAAGTAGAGCTTGTAGTTGAGGGTGCTGGCGGCCTGGAAGGAGGCCTGGAAGGTGGACTCGCCGGCCTCGATGGAGAGAGCCACGTCGGGCTGGGGGGGCCGGATGGTGCTCAGGACGAGGGCGAAGGAGTCGGACAGGGGGATCTCCTTCTTGGTGCCGGTGGCCTCGTCGATGGACTCGGCCACGACGGTGAGGTTGGCCGAGACGCTGTCGAGGTTCTCGCAGTTGTCCGCGGAGGTGATGTCGGGGAAGAGGTCGTTGAAGTCGACCAGGGCCTGCTGGAAGTATCGGGAGGAGTCGGAGGCGTCCACGGCCGAGGGGATCGCGGCGCTGTCGATGGCCAGCGAGCAGCCCTCGCCGGTGGTGTTGAGGCCGGCGGTGTCGCAGCTGGCGCCGGTTCTGGCGACCTTGAGCGAGAAGCGCAGGTTGGCGGACAGGGGGAAGGTGCTCTTGGCCAGCGAGACCTTGACGGTCAGGGAGCCGGCCTGCTCGGCGCGGCAGGCGGCGAGGTTGAAGGTGGCGTCCGAGGTGTCGATGGCGGCGTCAGAGTCGATGAGGCTGATGGTGATCGGCGCGACGGCCGCGCCCTGGGCCTGGGCGGTGGAGGTGGCGGCGAGCAGGGAGGTCAACAAGAGCGCGGCGGAGGCCGTCGCGCGGGTCATTGAGGGCGACATGAGGGTCCTGGCTGGCATTCGGTGGTGTCTCCTGCGGCGTTGAGATCGCGTCAGCGATCGAGGTGTCCGCCCTCGATGAGCGCTTCGACGATCTGGACCGCGTTGGTGGCCGCGCCCTTGCGGAGGTTGTCGCTGACGACCCACATGTGGAGGGTGTCGAGGCGATCGAGGTCCTGGCGGATGCGCCCGACGAAGGTGTCGTCGACCCCGTCGGCGTCCCTGGGCAAGGGGTATGCGTTGTTGGCGAGGTCGTCGACGAGCTTGACGCCGGGGGCCGCGGCGAGGATTTCGCGGGCCTGCTGGACGCTGATCGGCTCGGCGAACTCGGCGGTGACGGCCTCGCTGTGGCTTCGGATGACGGGGATGCGGACGCAGGTGGCGCTGACCTGGAGGTCGGGCAGGCCCATGATCTTGCGCGTCTCCAGCGCCATCTTCATCTCCTCGCGGCTGTAGCCGTTGTCGAGGAAGACGTCGACGTGGGGGATGGCGTTGAAGGCGATGGGGTGGGCGAAGCGCTCGGGGCCGGGCTCGGGCTGCCCGGTCATGAGGGCGCGCGTGGCGTTCATGAGCTCGTTGATGCCGGAGCGCCCGGCGCCGCTGACGGACTGGTAGGTGCTGACGATGACGCGCCGCAGGCCCGCGCGGGCGTGCAGGGGCTGGAGGGCGACGACCAACTGGATGGTGGAGCAGTTGGGGTTGGCGATGCTACCTCGCCCGCCCCGGGCAGGCAGGGCCAGGGCCACGGCGTGCGCGTTGACCTCGGGGACGACCAGGGGGACGTCGGG
>SXGS01161101.1_pt1 | contig 80670 bp, 63 predicted proteins | sample 3174681 | NCBI WGS metagenome assembly SXGS01 (sample SAMN11356861, study PRJNA531348) | freshwater metagenome | isolation source: freshwater sample F1-80 | place: China: Fuxian Lake, Yuxi | collected 2017-12-25 | reverse complement strand
GATGAGCACGCGGAGGACCTTGAGTCCCGAAAGCTAGCCGGCGGTGCGGACGGCCTGACGCTGGCGGTCGTTGAAGTCGGCGGGAAGGGTGATGTCTGCCTGATCGAGCTCTTCCTCGTGCGCCTCTTCCTCGGAGTCCTTGTTGCGCCGCAAGATGGCCGCGCTGATCTGCTCAAGGGTGAAGACCTGGTCGGAGACCTTGATGAGCACTTCGGAGGACTCACCCTCCATCAACTCATAGGTGAAAACCTGTTGGAAGCGCTCCATCGCCTGGCTGCCGAACGAGCGGCCGATCAGGCGCTTGGACGCTGCGATGGTGTTGAGCGGATTGTCGGAGGCCTGGGTCCGCGCATCGTTGCCGACAAGCCGGTTGCCCGTCTTGTCGATGGCAAACACGCTGGGAATCGTTCGGGAACCGTCCCGGTAGGTGATGACCCGAGGTTTTCCACTTTCGACGACGGCGCAGCACGAGTTCGTGGTGCCCAAGTCGATGCCGATGGCCCTTCCCATGCGCCGTCACCCGCTGCAGCGAACCCATCGGTTCGCGCGTCGACGATTAGCGTCCGGCGGTGGAGGGGTCAACGGCCTTGGCGCGAAGGTGCCCGAGGTCGTGGTCAGTAGGTCCCGAAGACGTGATCCCACAGCGTGTTGGACACACCAAACTTGCGGTCCTTGTGGGCGGCGTTGTGGTGGTGCGCCATGTGGTGGGCGCGCAGCTTGCGGCCGACCCAAGTCACAGGCTTGCCGTGGTGCAGGTAGTAGTGGGTGAGGTCATAGGTCATGTACCCGGCCATCACGCCGGCGAAGAGCGCCAGGGTCCAGGTCGGCGTGACCAAGGGCGCCAGCACCATCGACAGGGTCCACAGGGATCCGTAGACGACGACACCGATGGCGATCGACGCGGCCGGCGGCATGACGAGCCGGAACCGGTCGCGGTGCCAGGTGTGATGGACGCCATGGAGCAAGAAGTGGAAGCGGGGGCCCCAACTCGTGGCGGGCGTCCAATGGAAGAGGGTCCGGTGCAGCCAGTACTCCATCAGCGTCCAGGCGAAGACGCCGGCTGCGAACTGGCCGGCAATGGCCGTGGCGGAGACGCCCACATGGCTCGCGCTGTACGCAAAGCCGGCGATGGCCGGCACATAGATGAGGGGCACGGCCCACCAAGGGACGCGGCTGAAGAAGTCGATGAAGTCAGACTCGAACATCCGAGGCGACTCTTCGCTCGCATGGCGCATGCGACCTCCGTCGGAGCCCCAACGGGCGCGGCTCCGCAGAGGACGGATAGCGCGCTGGAACCGCCTTTCGCAAGGCTCGCCGCGAGGTCGTGATACCCGGCCGCCGTCTAGGCTTCTCGGCCAATCGGGGGGACTCTGGAACTCTCGGCCACGGCCTTTCGGCTCATCCCCCAGTTTCCCTCGGTGGGTCCGTCGGGAATCCTCGCCTGGATGTTCGCAGCCGCGTCCCTCGCCTTTGCGCTGCGTGGGCGAATGCGGGTCGCCGTCGTACTCGCCACCTTTGCGGCCTCAGTTGGCTGCCTGGACGCCGTCGCGATCGGTTGGGAGTGCCACCGTCACTACGATCGTGCCGCGGAGGCCTATGGACTGGCGGCCCGAGCCCGGGCCCATGGGTACCTAGCGGCGTCGGTGGCGTACGGAGGTTGCCTTGTGGCCTCGGTGCTCGTGCCTCATGTTCGTCGGGACGACGACATGGTGTTGGAGGTCACCCTCACCGGCGTTGCGTCGGCGGTGCTCGCCTACGCCGTCGGCCGGTTCGAGGGCGGTCCGGCGACTTGGGCGCTTTGGGAAGTGCTGATCACTTTGGCGGTGATTGGCCTGTTCTCGGTCGGTTCGTACCGGGGCGCCGTCGTCGACCTCCGTCCGACGCTGTTGGGTACCGCTGTCATCGCGACGTTCTGGCGGGGTGCGGCCGCCAGCATCGTCGCGAATGCCTACGCGGTTCGGACGGATGGGCACATGCCGCCGCTGCACAACATCGTGCGGATCTGGGACCAACTCGCGGGCCTCAACTCGACGGCCGCTGGGCCCCTCATCGCCGTGTTGTTCGCTGGGTTTGCGACCGCGCGACGCGGCTCTTGGTGGCTCCCGCGGACTTGGGCTGTCGCTGGCGGGGTCCTCGCCTTCGTCGCCGTCGAAGCCGAAGCCTCCGCCTGGTTTTGGCGACCCTACGCGGAAGGGGGGGACCTCGTCTGGCGTGCCGACGCGGCCGCGCCGCGGATCTGGGGGCGCGTGCCCTACCCAGGGGGCGACTGCGTCCGCGCCGTCCGTGAGGACGGCGTCGTTTCGACCGACCGATGGTTTGGGTCGGGGTCGTGTGACCCAGGCGTTCCGACGTTGGTGCAAATCGGGGCGGATGCGCCCGCCGAGGCGTTGTTCCACCCCGATCTTCCGGGCCGATTCGAGGTTCAGGTGGTCCTGCCCGATTCGGGCGTGCACCGGGGCCCGTTGCGATGGATCGACGTCGGAGGTCTTTGGATCGAGCGCCTTGACGAGCGCGTCCCCGAGAGCCTGCTGTCGGAAGCGCGGCTCCACGCCCTGGACGGGTGGTTGGAGGACGCTCGACCGGGCCGCCCGCAGCCCTTCTGGGTGATCGAACGGGTGGGCGGGCCGCTCGCTCCTGCTGCGCCCGACGCCTCGAGAGCGGCGGATGACCTCACGGAGCGGCGCGACGTTTGGCGAGCCCACTTGTCCAGCGGGTCTGCCGCTTCGGTGGTCTTTGTCGTGAATCACGGGTGGACCGTCCAAGACCTCGTCGACCGATGCGTCGAGGCGCGCCGTGGGGGCGTGTTCGACGCCGTCCAATGCATCATCGCCAGGTCAGGTCCGTGACACTGCTGCTTTGGCTAGCGTGCCGCGGCCATTTCGAGGCCACGACGGGCACGGACTTGGCGGTGGATTGCCCACCGTCCTCGGAAATCTACTTGGCCCCCGACCACATCGTCGTGGAATCGGGATGCGGTCGGCTGTTCTTCGACTCGTTCTCATGGCGCGGGTCGGGCCCGCTCCGGCTCGACTTGCTGAGCGACGGCCACATCCTCTTGCCGGCGCTTGTCGCCGACGGTGGCGACGGCGTTGTGACCGGTGTTCGGATGGGTGGGGTCCACGATTTGGACGGCGTGGAGACGCTCTGGGCCGCGCGGCACGCGAGGGACGCGAGCGGTCCAAGCGAGGTCGACGAGGTCCTTGGTGCGAGTCGCGATCCCGAGGGGTGGCCCCTGTGGCCGGCCCCCCAGGAGTTGGGCCAGGGGACGAGCAGTTGGTCGATGCTCGCCGGCCGTGGCACGACCTCGGCCCTCCATATGGGTGCAGTGCGGGCGTCGGTCGCGTCGGTGTCGTTTGCCATCGGCGAGGCGGAGGTCGACGTCGTTTGGGGGGATCGGGGCGAGCGTTGGGACGTGCCCGACGGCACGACGCTGTACCTCGACCCGGTGCGGCTAGAGGTCGGCGGCGACGGCGCGGGTCTGGAAGCGGCTTGGGCCGGCGCCGTGGCGGACGAGGTGGGCCTCGCGGCGCCAAGAGGCAGCGCCCTCCGCCGGTGGGCAGGAGAGGTCGACGCGGCAGGGCTCAGCGAAGAGCTGGCTGTAGAGGGAGTCCCTCGACCGGACCTTTGGTCGATTGGGGAGGGCTGGCAGGCGACGGCGGGCTCGTTGGCGACGTCGACGGGTTGGCCGGATGGCGTCAGCGGCGCCGTCGCGGCAGCGGCCCCCGAAGGGGTCGAGTTGTCCTGGGCCCCATGGTGTGTCGACGAAGGCGAACCGCTGGCCGTGGAGGGAAGCCCGGCATTGTGGGTCAAGGGGGCCGACGGCCAGCCGCTCATCGTGGACGGCTGCCTCGCGCTGGACGTGACCTCCGAGGAAGGCGGAGCACTCTTGGCGGAACAGGCGGTCGCGCTGGCAGCGACCGGAATTGTGGGCGTGGTTCTGACGCGTGGCGACGTGGGTTCCGCCGAGGGCGGCCGCGCCGTTCCGATGTCGGGGACCTCAGCCTTCGGTCTGGCCCTGGAGCAGCTGGGCGAGGCGATGCCGAATGTCGAGCGCATCTTGGCGTCCGGGCCGTGGTTGGCGGCCGTCGGCCGTGTGGAGCGCGCTTCTTGGGGCGAGGGCCGCGCGGCCGACTGGTCCACGGCGGCGGCACGGACGTCCACGAGCCGCTGGTGGGCTGTGGATCCGGGGGCCTGGGCACCCACGTCGCGATGGGAGCGGGCGGCGAGCGTCGCGCTTGGGCAGGTTGAAACGGTCGCCGCGCCTCGACAAGGCGTCGAAGCGGCGGATTGGGCAACGGTCTGGGACATCCGCGCCCTTCCATGGCGGGAGGGCGTGATCGTGGCCCCGTCTCGTTCGCGGGCTCTGGCCAACACCGCGTTTGGCGGTGTGCCGGCGGTTTGGGCGCGGTCGGGGGGCGCGGTCGTCCATCTCAATCCGACGGATGCTCCGTTGGAGGTCGCGCCTCCCGCGGGAGCGAGTCTGCTTTGGGATGACGACGACGGTGGGGGCACTCTGCCGCCCATTGGCGCGGCCGTTTGGGTCCCGTCCGGTCTCGCGCATGGCCCGACCGCGGCTGGGCAGCTAAGGTGAAGGACGACCTGCAATCGCGGAGACGCACCCGATGCTCGTGGCCCACTTGGCTTTGCTCTCACCCGCCTTTGGCGCCACTCAGCGCGTCAATCTCGCGACGTGCGACAACGATGACAACGACACGATCCATTGTTCCATCCAGGACGCGGTCGACGAAGCCGCGGCCGGCGACCTGATCCAGGTCAACGCCGGTTTCTACTATGGCGGCGCAACGATCGATAAGAGCCTGACCATCGAGGGCCTCGGTGGCTCGGCGGCGGTCGGCGTTCGTCCCGACGTCAACGACGTCACCGGCGACATCGACGACTTCGCCTTCCAGATCGAAGCTGGCGCCGACGTCACCATCACTGGCATCATGGTGTCCGGCGACGATCAAGCGATTCGCTACGACGCCGACACGGCCGCGGACGCGGGCGTGCCGCTCTACTCCGAAACCGGCGGCGACATCGACTGCGACACGGTCCTCGACACGCGCGGTATCCTCGTGTTCGGGTCGGCCACGCTCGACGACGTGTGGGTTCGCTGCTTCTACAACGGCACGGGCCCTGGGCTCTACGCCGCCGGGGTCGAGGTCTCGATCCTCAACAGCCGCTTCGAGAACAATCAGGCCACCTGGTCCGGCGGCCATATCTACAGCTTCCAAACTGATCTCGTCGTCCAGGACACGGTCTTTGAGGCTGGCGCGGCCGCGCTGGACGGCGGCGCCATCGCCGTGCTTCAGGCCGATGCAACCATCGAGAGTTGCCACTTCGAGTCCAACGCTTCGGGTGACCGCGGCGGTGCGGTGTTCCTCGACCTCGGCGCCTCCGTGGCCGAGCTGTGGGACAATAGCTTCGCGTTCAACGGCGTCGCCGACGACGGCGCTACGGCCTCGGCCGACATCATCAGCGAGACGGAGGACCTCGATCCGACGTCCGTGTTCAATTCGGCGACCGGCTTCGGTGGCGCGGCCTACGTCGCGGCCGAAGAGGTCGATGTCTACGACAACCTGTTCTGCAGCAACACGGCGTTGGAAGACGGCGGCGGCCTCATGCTGTTCGACACGGCTGACTTCCTTGTCGAGAACAATCGATTCGTTGGCAACCTCAGCATCTACATGGGCGGCGGGCTGCTCTGGCGGACCGAGAGCCTCGCGGCCGCTGGCGGCTACGACCGCGCCGACATCGTCAACAACACGTTCATCGCGAACTCTGGCGGCCTCGTCCCGAGCCCGCCTACGATGGTCATGTTCGGCGCCGGCGGCTCGATCATGCAGGACGGCTCGTTGGCCGATCTTCGCAACAACATGATCGTCTCCACCATCGCCGGCGGTGCGATTTCGGGTGTGACGGGCGACCTGTACGAGATCGGCGACCCCGCTGCGTACCAGTACAACCTCTTCCTTGGCAACTGCGACGGCGTCGGTTGCGAAGTTCCGACGAACCTCGTCAGCGAGCTGTCCGCGCAGTCCCTCGACCTGACGAATCACCTCGAGGTCGACCCGCTGCTTCGGTACGTGTTCGTCGAGGGTGATTGTGTGACGGATGCGTACTACCCGACGTTCGCCTCTCCCGCGGTCGATGCCGGCGACCCCTACATCTCCGACGTCGACGGCTCTCGCTCCGACATCGGCGCCTACGGCGGTCCGCGGGCCACGGTGTCCGACGGCGACGGCGACGGCGTGTTCAACATCTACGACTGCGACGACACGAACGCGTCGGCCAGCCCGCTGCTCCTGGAGATCTGCGACGGCACTGACACGGACTGCGACGGCGTCGTCGACGACGGCTTCACGATCGTTTGGTGGACCGATGCCGACGCCGATGGCTTCGGCGACGCCAATGACACGAATCCTGTCATCGGGTGCACGATCCCGCCAGGCCGCGTCGGCAACAACACAGATTGCGCGGACCTCGATCCCGAGGTCAATCCGTTCAACGCCGAGACGTGCGACGGCATCGACAACGACTGCAACGGCATCGTCGACGATGCGGATCGACTCGTGTTCGCCGAGTACCACCCCGACTTCGACGGTGACGGCTTCGGTTCGGCCGGCGTGTTCCAACTGGCGTGCGCCCCGCCCACCGAAGACTGGGTCCTCAACAGCACCGATTGCAACGACGAGAATCCGCTCGTCAACCCGTCTGCACCCGAGCAGTGCGACGACCTCGACAACGACTGCGATGGCACGATCGACTACCTGCCAGTCTTCGCCCCGACGTGGTCGATTGACGGCGATGGCGACGGCTACGGCAACCCGCTTTCGCTCATCCTCTCATGCGACCAGCCGTCTCAGGACCCGCTGACCGGCCTCACTTACGTCGAAGTGCCAGCGACGGACTGCAACGACGCTGACCCGGCCATCCACCCGACGGCGGACGAAGTGTGCGACGGCATCGACCAAGACTGCAACGAAATCGTCGACGATGACGCTGTGGACGCGCCCGAGTGGTTCGTAGACGGCGACGGCGACGAATTCGGTGACCCTGCGACCGCGACCTTTGCCTGCGAGCAGCCCGACGCCGCCCATAGCGCGACCAAAGGTGGCGACTGCGACGACAACGACGAGTTCACGCAAGAGTGCTCGGGTTGCGGCTGCACCACCGACCCGACACCCGCGTCTGGGGGTTGGCTCGTCGCGCTCGGCTTGCTCGCGGCTCGCCGTCGCCGGCGGTGATCGCAGTCCTGCTGGCCTGCGGGCCAGCGCCTGTCGATTCGTCGCCAAGCGATTCCGCGTCTGAGTGGACCCTGGAGGCCTTGCAGGCCCCAGGGCCCTTCCCGGTCGGCTACCGCGTCGACGAGGTGACTTGGGACCTACCGGACGGCTCCCCGCGGACGTTGCGTCTCGCGGTCTGGTACCCTGCGGCCGAAGCCCAAGGGGAGCCTGTCGAGTACTTGTACGGGCTTCATCCGGACCCCGACAGCTTCGGCGATGCGGTGCCCGCGGACGGTTCCTTTCCCGTCGTCGCCATGTCCCATGGCCACCAAGGCTACGCCGAGGTCAGCAGCTTCCTCCTGACGCACCTGGCGTCGCATGGGCATGTCGTCGTTTCGCCGGATCACACGGGCAACACCACGTTCGATGGCTCAGACCGCGACACGGCCATCTACTGGCAGCGGCCGATGGATTTGTCGGCCGTCCTGGACCACGTGGAAGGTTGGGGGCCCGACGATCCGGCGGCGGACATGACCGCGCCGGTGCTCCTTGGCCACAGTTTCGGCGGCTACACGGTTTTTGCTGCGATGGGCGCGGCCTATGACGCGGCGCGGATGGACGGTTGCGCGGCTGATGTTGGGGAACCCGGCTTTTGCCATGACTTCGACGCCGATGACCGGGCGCTGTTCGAGGCCGGCTTGGGCGACCCGCGCTGGGCGCGTGGCGTGGCCATGGCGGCTGGCGACGAGACGCTTTTCGCGGACGGCGTGACCGAGGTGACCGGCCCGGTTCACTTGATGACCGGCGGCCTCGACGGCGACCACCAAGGGCAGGCCTATTGGCCTTGGCTTACTGGGACGGGCTCGGACTGGGTCGACCTTCCCCGAGGTGGCCACCAAACGTTCACGGACGTCGCTGGGGGCTTCGACGTTCAGCCGGGCCAGATCGACGCCAAGGAGGGCTGGGACCTCATCAACGCCTGGGTGCTGGCGTGGGTGCTCACGGGCCGCGGGGAGACGGGGCTGGATTGGGTCTGGAAGGACGCTTGGGGGGAGCCCGAGGCCGTTCTTACCCAAGATTCGGGCTGAGCGCGGCCTGGATCGTCAGTCGAGCGAGGCGAGGTCCCGCTCCAACAACTGCATCAGCGGCTGGGGAACGTCCCGCATGGCAGCTCGCGCAGCGACGAAGCGTTGGCTGAGCGTTTGGCGTTCGTCGGGAGTCGCCGTGAACAGCTTGGAACCCCGGCAGCGAACGTGCCCACAGGTGCACGCGAAGGGTGTCTCGAAAGGCAGCGCGCAGTCGGCGTAGTCATTGGTCACCTGTTCGCCAGCCTGAATGTCGCGTAGCGCGACTTCGAACCCGAACTCTGTGCCAGCAGCGTTGGGGTCACAGGCGTGATTCATCAGCCTGGCGTGATCCCAGGGCTGCCAGACTTCGTCGCGGACGCGGAGGGCCGTGTGGCTCAGGATTGGGCGCCAGACGTCGGGCCATGTCAGCACGGACGCGAGGGGCCAGGACGCGTCGAGGGCGTCACGAGCCCACACAATTGTGCCCTTGGGGATGGGGCGCAGCGCGACCACGCCCCGGCCAACGACGTCGGAGACGTGCGCAACGGCGAGATCGGGATGGATCATCGTGTGGCCCACAGGCGGGTCGGGTCTGCGGCACCGCCCTGGACCGGTGAGCGTAGAAGGTACGCCAGACTTGGCGGCGGAATGAGGCGCCCGTCGCGCAAAGCGTCGATCCAAACCCGGTCGCCCTCGGGCGGGTCCGCGAAGGGCAGCAGCGGTTGGGGGACCTAGTAGGCGGCCGCCCAGGCGTCGGCCGCCCAGGCGTCCCATTGCGCGAGATGGGCCGAGGCCTCGTCCGAGCGTACCTGCCGGCGGCACTTAGGGGCGCCGCACTGGCAGTCGAGCGTTCCCGTCATGTTCAGAACGCCGTAGTCGCAGGTCAAGGCATCCCCAGCTTCGATGTCTCGGCGCGCGACCTCAAGCGTTCGGCTCACGGCGACCGTGGCAGGGTCGCAGCTATGGTTCATCATGCGTCCCGCATCCCAGCAGAAGATGAGGTCGCCGCCGGGGTCTTGGTAGCTGTACCGCTCGACGGCGCGGGCCAAGGCCGCAGGCAGGGTGTCCACCTGACCAGGTTGCACGCGCCGATCGAGGCGATCGAGAACCCACAGTATGGTGCCCTTCGGGATCTTCGCGATCGCGAACACCCCGGCGCCGATGGTCTCGCTCACTTGGCGGACGTCGGTCGCGGGATGAATCACGGTGCCTCCGGCGACGTTTCACCATGCACAAACGCCGCAGCGTCCACGAAGGGACGTTGCGGCGCGTGGCGCGCGGGCGAACCCGCAACTCGTTCAGGGAGCGGGCGGAGCCGCAACCACGTTGAGCGTCACGGTGGCCGAGAGGGCCTCGTGCTTCGCCGTGATCGTGACCGAACCGGCCGCAACGCCCGTGACGTTGCCGGCGTCGACGGTCGCAATGGCGGCGTCGCTGGATTCCCAGGTGACGGCCTTGCCTTCGAGCGCCGTTCCGTCGGCCTTCACGGCGCCGGTCAGGGCGACGGGGGTGCCGATGGCGACGTTGCTGTCGGCCGGCGCGCCGCCGATCTCGACCGCGTCTGGCAGAGAGACGACGATCGTGACCGAGTCGCTCAGCTCGCCGAGCTTGGCGGAAACGGTGGTCTCGCCGTCGGCCAGCGCGACGATCTTGGAACCGTCGTCGGACAGCTTGGCGATGTTGGCGTCAGCGACGGCCCACTCGACCTTTTGGTCGGGGATCTCCGCGCCTTCGGCATCCAGCACCTTGGCGCTGGGCGTCGCAACTTCGGACAGCTCGTGGACAGTGATGCGCTCCTCACCGGAGAGCTCGACTTTGGCAGGGGTGGGCGCGCAAGCGACCAGGGCCTGAATGATGATGAACATGGGCGTTCCTCGCAGCTCTGGTTGCAGAGCGCGCCGCGGCTAATCGAGAGGAGCGACTCCGCTACAGCCTGCATCACGACGTTGCATAACGACGCTCAGGGTTTGTAGACGACGGCCGCGCGACGCGTCGTTGCGATCCCGTTGGCAACGGTCTCGACGGCCAGAACATACACGCCAGCCGCCGACGGGGTGAAGGAGACGCTTGCCGTGGCTGCGCCGGTCAAGAATGGGGGCGGGCCCGCCGCCGCAGGCGTTCGGAGCCAGGTCCACGACCAAGAAATGGGGGCGCCGTCCGCGTGGACCGACCCGGACGCGTTGAGGGTCACGGGTCCTGGCACGGTGGAGAGGGTGACGCCTGCCAACGTCCAACTCAAACCATGGTCGTCAGGGTCGGTCGGGTCGCTGGTCTCGAGGCCGTCGCCGACGCCGTCCCCGTCGGTGTCCAGGCGGTCTGGGCGCGTGCCGGCGAGCCACTCCTCCCCGCGATTGAGACCGTCGCCGTCAGCGTCTTCGCCGGTATCGTCCAAGTTGGGGTCGCCACCGGTAGCCGTCTCCCAGGCGTCGGGGAGGCCATCGGCATCGACGTCGTGGATCGCAAGGTCGATGGGGCTTTCCCATGCGCCGCCGAGCACGCCAAGGTCGGGCTGGGACCCGTCGGCATCCGCGCCATTGGCAAATCCGGCGTCCCGGAACTCCGCGGCGGCTGGGCGCTCGACGGCGACCGCGACGTCGTCGAGCCGGTCGTCGCCGAGAACCCAGGTCGCGATCCCTGCGGCATCGCCGAGGCGAAGACCATCGCCCACGTCGATCGCGGTCGCGTCGTTGGCATCGAACCAAACGGCCCACGCGCCAAAGGTCGTCGGGTCGACGATCTCGTCGTCGGGATTCCAGTCCTCGGCGCGAAACAGGGCGCGGCCCGCCGTGTCGCGGACGGCGACGTCGACCAAGTGAATCACGCCGCCCTCAGACCAGAATGGCGCGTCACCCCACGAGCGTTCGATGAGGCCGTTGCGTACGACGAGGGCGGCGACCTCGCTGTCGCTGGATTGGGCCAGGACGGCACCCTCGCGGCCGTGGTTGCCGATCGCACGCAGCCCGTGGATCGCTCGGGGGGTAGTCGTCGGAACGGGCTCGACCGCGAGGAGGACGCCGCCTTCGTCCACGGCGCCGTCCCCTACGCTGGTCCAGCCGACGACGTCGATGGAGGCCGCGTCGATCCAGGCGGCACCGCCGTTGTTCGCGTAGTTGTGCTCGGTGTGCAAGTTGCGGGCGACGAAGCTCGTTCCCGCAAAGGCAAGCGCGCCGCCCTTCTCCAGACAGCCGTTGTCGACCATGGCGACGTCCACGAGCGTCAGCGCGGTGGCAAGCCGCGCGTCGATGGCGCCGCCTCGGGTCGCCTGGCCGCGGGTCAATGTGAGATGACCTAGGACGACGTCGTCCGCGGCGCCCGTGAGAACGACGCTGGCTGCCTCCTGGGCATCCAGGACGACGTCGGAGACCTGCGATCCGAGGCCGATCAAGGCGATGTTGCGACCGGCGAGGTCGAGCGTTGCAGGCCACAGGCCCGGGCGGATGCCGACCGCTTCGCCGGGCACGGCGAGGTCGAGCGCCTCCGCTACCGTGCTCGCGTCGTCGGGCACGAGGACGCCATCGTAGACGAGGACATCGGCGGCGTCGGTGACCGTGGACGCCCCGTCTGAGGCCGTCAGCGTCAACGTGTAGGTCCCGGCCACGTCGGGCACGAAGCGCGGGTCGGCGGGGTCGTCGAGTGCGGCGATGGACGACGCCGAAGGAGCGTCGATCGACCACGCGACCGTCACGGCCAGCCCATCCGGGTCCAAGGCCGATGCGTCGGGGATGGCGACCTCCGCGTGGACGACCCCAAGGCGATCGGCGCCGGCAAATGCGGCGACGGCATGGTCGCGTGCGTCAAGCGGGTCCGTCCCGAGATCGACCTCCTCACCGTCGGAAACGCCGTCGGCGTCGGAGTCTGCGTTGTTCGAGTCGGTTCGGTTCAGCGCTTCCTCCGATGCCAAGAGGCCGTCGCCATCGGCGTCGGCGTCGGCGTCCGGAGTCGCGGGATCAAATCCCAAGAAGGACTCATGGGCGTCATTGAAGCCGTCTCCGTCCCCATCCGCGGCGAAGGCGCCGGCGCTCCACGGCCATGCGTAAGGCCCCCCGTGTGCGCCGACGTCGGCGGGGGTCCCGTCTAGGTCGAGCACGAGGGGATCGCCGGCGTCTACGAGCGGGCTCGTCGGCCACAAGCGAAGGTCGCTGTCGGACGGGGAGAGTGGGTTCTCGGCGAGGAATTCGGGGCGCCAAGCGTGCAGGATGTCCGAACGGAATCCGCTGGCGTCGTCCCAGTCGTCAGAATCGAGGACCCAGACGCGCTTGGCGTCGAACCCGTCGCCGAGGTCGGCCACGTCGAACCAGGGCCCACTGCCGGTGCCGCCCGCGAAAGCGAAATCGACGAGCACCGTGGACGAGATCCCGCCTGGCGGATCGTCGTCGGCCGAGGCGTCGGCGCTGAGCACCTGCTGCCCTTCGGCGTCGGAGCCGGCGGCTGGGCCGTTGCCCCAAGCCGTCGCAAACTTCACGGTGGCGTGCGACGGCCGGTCGCCTTCGGCGACCGTGGACCTCCGCGTGTGGAGTACGGCGCCGACGTTCGCGATGTTGCCGACGAAGATTGCGTTGCTGAGGTCCAGCGAGGATCCGGACACGGTAATGGCCGCGCCGGTGGGCGCCTCGTTGGCAGCAAAGGTGAGCCGCGTGCCGTTCAATGAGGTCCCGGGGCCGACCCACAAGCCGCCGCCGTTGACAGTGGCGTCGTTGTCGGCCAAAACGACGTCTTGTAGAACTGCAGCGCCGACCTCGACTGCGATGCCGGCGCCTTGTTTCGCTGAGTTGCCCGAGACGCAGAGATCGGTGGCAACGACGTCACCGAGGATGTGCAGGCCACCGCCGACCTCGAGATCGCCACCGCCGATGCCGCCGCTCAGCGTGAGCCCTGTGACGGCGCCGCGGTCCGCTGTGAGGCTGGGCCCGGACGCGCCCACGAGCGTCGTGAATGCGCACCCCTCGCCGGCGAGGGTGACGTCGTAGCCGCTGATGTCAAAGGGCCCGAGGAACCAGCCTTCGTCGAATTGGACGACCGCACCCGGCGGCGCGGCGGCCAAAGCGTCATCGAGGGTCGCGAACGGAACAGGGATACCGAACTCGTCGACGAAGCCGTCGCAGTCTTGGTCCAGACCGTCCGAAGGCAGGTCCTCGGCATGGGGGCCCACGGCGGGGTCCTGGTCGTCGCAGTCTCGGTCGTTCGACGCCAGGCCCGGCGCGTGGCCACACCCGAAGGCGACGGCGCCGGGCGCCCCGTAGCCATCCCCGTCGGCGTCTTCGAAGAGCGGCTCCGCCGGTGCTCCTTCGTCGATCAGGCCGTTGCAGTCGTTGTCCACGCCGTCGCACACCTCGGTGCGGCCCGTCCAGGCGAGGGGTTCGGCGTCGTCGCAGTCGTCGCCGAGCGACGACCAACCGGGGGACTCTGTGCAGCCGGGTCCCGGCCGAAGGGGGTCGCCGTGTTGGTCTCCATCGAGGTCCTCGAACAGCTCACCGAGCACGCCTTCGTCAGTTTCGCCATTGCAATCGTTGTCGAGACCGTCACAGGTCTCTCCAAGGCCCGGCGCGATGCGAGCGTCGACGTCGTTGCAATCCCCGCCGAGCGGAGACCCGTCCGGCGGAAGCGTACAGACGCGGCGCGCGAACTCGTCGGCGCCGAACCCGTCACCGTCGACGTCGAGGAATGCCGTGATGGACACGCCCTCGTCGATCTGCCCGTTGCAGTCGTCGTCGAGGCCGTTGCACGACTCGGGCGCGGAGGGGGAAATCGCTGGATCCTCGGGCGCGCAGTCGCGTCCGTTGCGAGTGCCGTCTCCGTCGTGATCGGAGCAGGCCAGCCATGCGGCGAGGACCGTGATCATCCGCCCCCCTGCCTTGTTTCTGACGCGACGGGACCGCCGCCGCAAACGCGGGGGCGGCGAGGCGCGGCCCACTGCCAGCTGACACCGGTGGGGTCGACGAAGCGGACCTCGATCGTAGAGGCGGTCAGGGTGAGGTGGACGAGGCCGTGCCCTCCCGAGCTGTGAAGCGAAGGAATGCCGCGCCCTGGCGGGCCGTGGGGGTCGGCCCCCGCTCCGGAAACGGCGAACCAGGTGCCGCACGCGTCGAGCCACTCTCGGTGGTGGTCGTGGCCCGACAACACGATGTCGGCGCAGCCGCAGAGCGACGTGTCGCGCAAGGCCGCGAGGCCTGTTCCCGACATCCAGGGCACGCCCCGCCAACCTTCGTAGGCGCCGGCTGTGCCGTGGGTGCCGTTGGACATGAATGTGTGGTGGGCCAGAACGACGCGCCAACGGGTGTCGGCGCCAGCGAGGGCGGCGTCGATGAAGCTGTCGTCGGCGCCGTCCCAAAAGCGACGCGTCGTCTCCAGGCCGACGATCCGCGCAAGCGGCAGATCCAGCACCCAATCCTGCGACGGGAGGTGGTACCGGCCGGCGCCCCAGGCCCAATCCCGTTGGCGTCCGAACGCGGCGGCGTCAAAGCCGCGTCCCCAGTCGTGGTTGCCGGCGACGGCCCAGGTCGCGGGCGGGTCGTCGCCGACGAGGCGCTGAAAGCGGAGGGCGTGTCGGGTCACGGCCGCATCTCCCGTCAATCCGCGTGGGTAGGCGTTGTCCCCCGTGAGAAGGAGAAGGTCCACGCCAAGGTCCCGCCGCGCCACCTTCAGGGCGGCGGCGGTTCCGTCGAGGCCAGCACGATCTTGGCCCCAGTCACCGATGACGGCGAGCGTCAGTTCATCGGGTGACGGGTCGACGGTCCGCCAGACCGTCGGGGGGCCGACGCCGAGACATGCTGCCCATACCCACACGCCGTCCGCCTAACGCCGCGCAGGGCGGCCCGAACGGGGCGCTCGCGGCGGCCACGAAGGCTCGGTCATGATAGGAGGCGCCCCGAGGCTTCTGTGATGCGCCCCATCGTCGCCGCCCTGATCGTCGTCGCCTGTGGCCCCAGTGGGGACACGCCGCCGCGCCCGACCGATGCCACGACGGATGGCACCGGCGGCCCGGTGACCACCGATACGACCGTTGAGGAACCTCCTCCCTTCTTGAAGGTGGGCGAAGAAGGCAGCGTCGTCGTGGTTCGCTCCCATGCTGGTTCGGGCGGGAACGCCACGTTCAGCGTGTACGGCGTGTTTGCCGATCGACTCAAGGGGTACACGGCGTCGGCGCTGTGCCTGGCCGAAGGGTTTTGCCTGCCCGAAGGGCTGCCCGCCGAAGACGATTTCTTGGACGTCTCCGAGGAGGAATTCCCGCCGGCAGGCGCCGACTGGAGTTGGGTCGGAAATACCTTTGTCGCGGCGGACCGCGCCGTTCCTCTCGTCCTCGACGCCGAGGAGGAGCAGACGTTCTACGAAGTGCGCGGTGTCGAGCAGCTTGCCGATCCCCCCTACGCGCTGAGCCTTGGCGGGGAGTGGGGCGACTACTTTGACCCTTCCGCCGTCGCGATGAACGTCATCGAGGTCACGGAGCCGGAGCCAGGGCTGGGCCTTAGCCTGACGCCGGGCACGACGATTCCTTTCCGTTGGAAGAAGGCCGGGGAAGGCGACGTCGTCCTTCGCATCAGTGGCGACGGTTTCGAGCGCGTTTGGCGCTTGGCCGACGACGGCGAGTTTGACCTGAACGTTGACGCGGTGCCCATCGAGTCCGACGGCGAGTATCGGGTGAGCCTTGCCCGCTGGACGACCACGACGATCGATGTCAACGGCAACGACCTCGATGTGATCGGTGTCAGTGAGCAGCCTTGGTGGGCGGCGGAGTGCGCCGATTTCCCGACTGTGGACCTTTTGGAGGGCAGCGACGGCGACCCCTTCGATCCCGCGATCCGGCCAGCCTACGTCGGCGTGGGTTTCAGCGGCATCGTCAGCGGTAGCCACCTCTTCGACTACTCGTACGACGGCGTCCAAGGGTCCGCAGTCCTCTTCTTCTACGTCTACGACGATGCATTCGTCCTCCAGTGTACGGTCGCGTACGACGCGAGCGCCGCTGTCGAGATTGCGGCGGACACGTGGACACCGAACATCCCTGGCGAGGAGATCTACCGCGCCTTCGATGTCCCGCTGGCGAACGGGTACACGGACTGCCCGCCGACGGACGTGGCCTTCTTGGGGACGGATGACATTCGGCTCCACCTCGAACGCGTGGATCTGTTCGATTGGGGCGTCGGCATCGGCTCGAAGTCGCTTCAGGCGACCACGTTCTTGAAGAACGTGACGACGGTCGACCAATTCAACGATCTCAATCCCGTGACGTCCTCTGGCTGGGTGACCCCCAATGGGGTGACCGCCTACGAGACGTCCATCATCGAGCACCTTGAGATGGTTCCCTGCGGAAACGCGGACAGCGACAATCCGATTCCTGCTGCGACGTCCGAGGACTTGGTGCCTGGCTACTACGGCTCGACGTTCCTCTACCTGCTGTTGCAGGCGAGCTTCTAGCGGCCGCTTCGCAGCCCGGTCACGCCTTGTGACCGGGGCGGCGGTGTCAGCGGAGACGGACGCCCGGCAAGACCGCCTGGACCGCGTCCACGGCGCGCATGACGGCCCCCTGGAGGTCCTCGGCGGTCCAACTCGTGTCGCCCTCGTCGGGGACGCGGATGGCGATCGTGAGTGTGACCGTTCGGTCCTCGTGGACGAAGCGGTCGGCCACGCGGGCGGTGGAGCCGGGGGGCAATGCGCTTTCGACGGCGGACGTCACCTGTGAGGCGGCCATCGTTGCTGGCGTGTTGAGGGCGAGGTCACGCGCGATGGCGGGACGCTGGCTGGGTTCACGGAACGCGCGGCGCCGCGGCTTGGCGTGCAGCCAAAGGTCGGCGTCCATTTCGACCCACAAGGGACGCGCGTGTTTGATGCGCGCAGCCCGCAGGACGCGGGGATGCACCTCGCCGACGACGCCAGCGGCCTCGCCGTTGACGGCGACGGCGGCGCTTCGGCCGGGGTGCAGGAGGGGAGATCGAGGATCGGTCGCGTCCAGGCGCGAGAACGTGAGATCGAGGCCCTGGGAACGCGCCAGCGCGGCAAGCTCACCCATGAGGTGGTGAAGCGACGCTTCGGCGCCTTTCTCTGCCCAACTTGCCGGTCGAGCGGAACCGAAGCGCGCGAGCCAAAAGACGGCGCGTTCGTTCGCAATCGGGCGGCTGCGGTCCAGCGGCCCCGAGGGCAGAGGGTCGAACAGTCGTGTCCACTCGAAGACGGCGCCGTCGAGGGTGCGGTGGCGCACGTTTTCTGCCACGAGCTCGAGTACCTGCGGCAACGTGCAGCGTTTCAGGAAGGCGTAGCCGCGGTCCAGCGCGTTGGTCGTCTCGACATGGCGCAGCAGCTCGCTGTCGGCGGGCAACACCGCGGCCAACGGCTCGTCCGCGCCGCGACCGTGGAATCCGTCGGTAAAGACCTCTGTCCAACCGTGGGCGGCGAGCAGGTCGTCGTAGGCGTCCCGGCGGCGTTCGCTGGCCGACGGTCGGGAGCCGAGAGGGATGGGCGGCAACGCGGGATGGACGGCGTTGTAGCCGACGATTCGGGCCACCTCCTCCATGAGATCAGCGGGCTCGGACACATCCCAGCTGCGCCAAGTGGGGACGGTCACGGTGAGTTGGCCGTCGTCTGTCCACGGCTGGAACCCCAGGGCGTTCAGGCCTGAAAGCACGGTCGCGCGCTCGAGGTCGAGGCCAAGGAACGTGCTCAGCTTGGCCCAATCCAAGGACACCTGCGGGGTTGGCGGTCGGGCGCGGTTCGGAGCGTGGTCCGTCGTGCCGACCGTCGTCCAGCAGTCCTCCAACAACCTGGCGACGCGCTGGGTCGCGATGGGGACGGCGTCCCAGTCGCCACCACGTTCGAATCGCGCAGAGCTGTCGGTGGCGATGGACAGCGCGCGCGCCGCCCGGCGAACGGCGATCGGGTCGAACGTCGCGGACTCGAGCCAGATCTCCTGCGTCGCCGCCGTGACTTTGCTGCCTTCGCAGCCCGTGACGCCCGCGATCGCGAGGATCGTGCGGTCGTCGGCGATCACAAGCGTCCCTTCCGGCAACACGACCGGTTCCGGCTGAAACAGGGGGTGGGCCATTTCTCCGGCGACGCTTTCGCGAACAACGACGGTTCCGTGGATGGCTGCCGCATCAAAGGCGTGGGTTGGCTGCCCAAACTCGATGCGGGCCACGTTCGTTGCGTCCACGGCGGGGTGGACGGCAGCCAGACCGGCACCGGCCAATGTGGCCTGAGCTTGCGCATCGAGTGGCCGATCCGGGCCGGACCGACGGAAGCGGGTCAGCTGGTAGCGGAGACATCGCGGGCTTTGGATCGCGCAGGGAGGGCCGTCGCCGGTCGGCGCTGCGGCGAGCGGGGGCGGGGTGACGGCGGCTCCGGTTCGGGCCGCGACCTCGCGAGCGAGCCCGTGATGGCCGTGGTGGTCGCCGCGATTGGCGAGCAACTCGACGGTCATATTGCCCGCGTGATCCAGGCGTTTGACCTCGATGCCGAGGTCGTCGAGCAGTCGGCGCAGGTCGCCGCCGTCGGTTGGCAACGGAACCCAGGTGGCGAGGTTGTCGCGATGGAGCTTCACGACAGGCTCCCCCGGTCCAGCGCGGCATGGACCCGCAAGTCCGTCTCGTAGAGCGACTTGATTCGCGCGACGCCCGCCCATTGCGCGGCCATGCGGGTTGTTCCAAGGCCAAACGCGATGCCAGAGACCACTTGTGGGTCGTAGCCAAAGCCTCGGAGCACCTTGGGGTGGATCATGCCGGCGCCGAGGATCGTCACCCAACCGCTGCCATGACAGCTTTCGCAGCTCCCGCCCCGTCCGCCACATGTCACGCAGGCAAGATCTACGCCGACGCTCGGTTCCGTGTACGGGTAGAACTTGGGTTTGAAGCGCGTAGGATGGTCGCCATAGAGGCTGCGCGCGACGAAGTTGAGGACGCCTTGGAGGTGGGCAAAGGTGAGGCCTTCCTCCAGCCAGATGCCCTCGAATTGGTGGAACATCGCGAGGTGGGTCGCGTCGACGGCCTCGTTTCGGTAGACGCGGCCGCGGGCCATGACGCGGATGGGGGGCTTCGGCGTCGAAGCCAGGATGCGCGCCTGAATTGTGGTCGTGTGGCTGCGCAACAGCCAGCCACCTTCGACCCAGAAGGTGTCCTGCAGGTCGCGTGCCGGGTGGTGTTCAGGGATGTTGAGGGCGTCGAAGTTGAACCACGGATGTTCGACCTCCGGCCCGTCGACAACCTCGAAGCCAAGTTGGCGAAGGACGGCTTCGCAGCGCCGCTCTACGAGCGTCACCGGATGGCGGCCTCCCGCGGGCGGTTCGATGGGCGGAAGGGTCGTGTCCAAGGCCTCGACAGCGAGCCTGGCGTCCAAGGCGGCGGATTCGATGGCCTGGGCCTTGCTCTCGACTTCGGATTCCATCCTGGCAAGCGTCTGTTGGACGTCGCGCGCGAATGCGGGACGGTCCTCAGGGGCCAACGTCCGAAGCTGGGACAAGGCTTCGCGAACGGGCGCCTTCTTGCCGAGATGTCGCCGACGCACCTCTTCGACGGCGGCGGGGTCGACGGCTTGGGCCAAGTCGCCCGCGAAGGCGTCGTAGATGGAGAACAGTTCGGTACCCACGGCGCCCTCGCAAGCCGGGGCCTCGCCTATGGCTCGGGCCGCTGGCGTGCCATAGGCCGCGGGCGATGCGTTGTGACGACACTGCTGAAGCCCTGCTTCAACCCGTGCGCGCGTTGGTCGACGGCGTTCTCGCGGACTGGGGCGTCGGCGCAGACTTTCATGTGACGGTGGGCGGGTCCCCGGGTTGGGTCGACGGGGGCGTCGTTCTGCCGTCGGAATTGGCCAAGGGGGACCCGTTTCCGACGGGCCAGGGGCCAGGTCAGGTGGACCGGTGGCGGCGCGCGGCGAGCGGCGTTCTGGAGGGGGCAGTCTTGGACGGGCTCGCCCAGCGGGTCGGTGCGTGGCCCGCCGACGACTGGCGCTGGGTTGGGCTGGCTGCCGAGGTCGCCGATCGCGCGGCCCCGGTCCTTGGCGCCGCTGCAGCGGACCTCCAACGCGCCATCGCGACCGGCAACCTCCATGCCCACCCGCGGGCAGGTTTGGCCTTTTGGCGATGGCTCAGGACGATGGGGGAAGACCCGGTAGAGCGATTCGTCGAGGTCGCTCGCGGCAGCCTCGTTTCGGGGGATGAGTGGACCCGTTTTGGCGGTTGGCTATTTGACGCTGCGCCCCGACTCCTCGAATGGCCCGTCGAACGTCCACCGGTGGCTACGATGCCGTCAACTTGGGGCCCGTGGCAGCTAGGGCGCGCCGTCGTGGCGGCAGGGCCCGGTGGCCGCATTTCGACGGCAGGGGCGGGCTGTTGCTCGTCGAAGTGGTGGCGGGCAGGGACAGTCGTCGTCGTCGGGGCGACGGATGGCGAAGGAACGGTCGAGGCCGCCCCGGCGGGTGTCGGGGGGCGCTGGCAGGTCGCGAGCGCCTCCGTCGCGGGCCAGGTCATGGGCGCTCGAGGGGTGTTGTGGACGCTGTGGGAGGATGGTCGGCTCGAGATCGTCCTCAGCGATGCGTTTGTCGGTCCGCTGGCCGCGTTGCCTGTGGCGTCGGAGGTGGGAACCAGCGGCGTGGCCACGGGCCGTTGGCGCGTGGACGAGGCGGACGTGCTCACGTTCGAGGGCGTCACAACCGCAGGGCTCACGGTTCATGGTCGGCGAGGGGACCGGATGGGCGGTCGCGCGCTTGGTTTTGGCATTCCCGAGTGGATCGCCGACCTCAACGAGGGGCCGTGGCGTTTCGTGAAGGCTGACGACCGCCTCGTCATGCGCGGCGCCATGCGCGGCGCGCCGGTGGAGGTTCGATTTCGTGACGCCGACCCGGTGGCTGACTGACCACCGCCAGAGGGTCAGGGCTTCTTTTCTGTCTTTTGCATGACGACCAGCTTGAATTGGCTGAACTGCGTGTCGCCGGCCACTTCGAGGAGCGAGGTCAGAAGCAGGTAGGGCGTCGTCTCGTGGGCGACGACGAGGAGGCGGCCGTCGAACGGAGTGCCGCCCATGTCGGAAAGGGCCTTGAGGTGGTCCACGCGCTCAAGCAGGGCGTCGTGGAGTCCAGGCACGTCCATCATGCCCGTCTTCGGGTTGACCTTGATCTCTTCGACATCGATGACCGGGAGGTCGTCGACGAGGATCTGCTCGCTCGTGATCGTCACTTTGGTCGCGGCATCGAGGACGATGGTCGTCGTGGACGGGGGCGGGCGGAGTTTGAGATTGACGTTGATGTTCTCAGGCTCGACGGCAAATGACTTGACGAGGAAGACGAGGAGCATCGTCATGATGTCCATCATCGGCGTCAGGTTCAGATACGCGATGTCCTCTCCTGGCATCTTGCGCGCCTTGCGGCGGCGGCGTTTCGGCTTCTCGCCCCAGATGTCGTCGACCGGTTCCTCAGCTTCGGCCGGGGCGTCGATCGGCGCGTCGTACTCGGTCAACGCCGCTGGCGGTCCATCGGGCTCGACGACGCCGCTGGGCGGGCTCATGGGACGCCCCCGACGTTGGCCAGCAGGACGTCAGGGAAGAGGGGCTTGCCCTTCTTGTCGGCGCGTGCGGCGTCCATGGCGGCGACTACGACTTGGTACTCGATCTCATTGGACGCCACGAGTTGCAGCGACTCATCCAGTCCAAGATTCGCCTTGGTCTCCTGCAGCTTCGTCGTCAGAAGGGCATTGTCGTAGTCTTTGCCCTTCTTCGGGATCGCGATCTGGCCAAGTGTGGGGTCGTCCGTGACCAGTTTGTAGCCGTCCGTCGTGATCATCAGTGTGAGCGTGCGCTTGGGGTCGTCCGGATTCTCGTCGGGGTTTTGCGACGAGGCACCGTAGGCCGGGGGCATCAACTCGATGAGCCGGAACTCGATGATGACCTGGAACGTGAAGACCAGGAAGATCACGAGCGTGGTGATGATGTCGAGGTAGGGGACGAGGTTCAACTCGCCCGACTCCTCGGCCTCATCCTCGAGGTGTACCGGTTGGCGGCGGCGACCCATGACGCCTCAGGTGGTCGCGGGACCGGGCGCGGCCGCCCCGGTTTCACGGCCGCCCGTGGCCAAACGTCGCTTCGCGAGGATGTTCTCGATGCGGATGGCGCTGTGCTCAAGGCCGTCGAGCACGTTGCGAACCAAGATCGACATCGTCATGTGGAAGAACACGCACGTGACGGCGATCGCGAGGCCAAAGAAGGTGTTCGCCATGGCGTGGGCGATACCTTCTGTCAGCAACTGCGACTTCTGGTCTGGCGCGGCCATGCCGACCGCGGCGAAGGCTTGAATCAGACCGTAGACGGTGCCGACGAGGCCGATGAGGGTCGCCAAGTTGGCGATGCCCCAGAGGATGCCGGCGCGCTTGGTGACTTGGGGCTGGACTTCGGACATCGTCTCGTCGATGGACGAGGTGACGGCCGCTGCGCCCATCCGTGCACTGACAAGCGCGCTGCGGACGACGCGGGGAACCGCGGCCCCCTCGTGCGAGCTGCAGAGCTTGATGGCCCTGTCGAAGTTGCCGGCCATCACCAGCTTCTCAACGGCGGCCAGGAAGGCACGCTCGTTGATTCGCAGGCGAAAGAACAGCACGAACGTGCGCTCCGACACGGTCGCCAAGGCGAACATGAGGACGGCGAGGTTCACCCACATCAGGCTTCCGCCATCTCGGAACAGTTGCGCGACACTCGTCATGGAACCGTCTCCATCCGTTCTCGGACCCGGGGGGTCGAACAAGACGCCCCGGGTGGGGCGTCGTCGCGGCCCTGGTAGCCCGGAAGCGGGTACGGTGCAGCGCCTCGACGAGGCCTACATCGGACCGCCGCCTGACTTCCTCCGCTGAAAGTCGGGTAACGCGCCCCGTCGGCAGGCGCGCTACTCTGGCTTGGGGAAGTCATGACCGTCGGATTGTGGGTTGCGATCATCGCGACGGTGCCCGTGTCAGCCGCGGATTTTACTGCGTGTCCGGCTGGTTGCGACTTCACGACCATCGCTGCCGCCGTGGCTTCGCCGACGGTCGCGGACGGCGACACGATCGAATGGTCTGGCGACCTGCCCATCACAGCCGCCCTCTCGATTGGCAAGGATCTGACGATCGCGTCTGTGGGTGACCCCGGCGATGGCGTGATCGCCGTAGCCGCTGGGCCCATGGTGACGGTCAACGCGGGCGCGGTCGTCACGCTTCGCGGTTTCACGGTCGGCGGTCACCGGACCCAATGTGTACACGTCGATGACGGAGCGGCCCTGACCTTGGACGACGTCATCGTCGCCGGGTGCGGTGGGGCCTTCGCTGGCGCCGGCCTGGCCGTAGATGCTGGCGCATCGGCCGTGCTCGTCGACAGCCTGTTTTCGGACAACGACTCGGCGCTCGCGGGCGTCTTTCATGGTCCGCACGCCTGGACGGATGGCGGCGACATCACCGCGACCGACACGAGCTTTGTCGATGGTCGCGGGGGGGCGAGCGGCGGCGTCTACGTCAAGAATGGGAGCTTCGTCGGCACGCGCGTGTCGGCTACCGGCAACGCGGCTGACGGCTCCGGCGGTGCGATCCACGGCGTCGCTTCCGACCTCTCTTGCGTCGACTGCAGCTTCATCGGCAACGAAGCCGTGGGCGATGGCGGTGCGATCTACGCGTCGTCGAGCAGCGCGGTCGATCTTGCGGGCGGCGCCTTTTCTTGGGATCCCTTGGACGGGGTCGCCGCGGTGAGAGGGGGCGCCGTCTACGTTCACGACGGCTCCATCACGGTGGACGGGACGTCCTTCACGGACCTCGTCAGCAGCGGCAACGGCGGTGCGGTCGCGACGAATGGCGCCGCGTCAGCCACGGTCACAGGCGCACGCTTCGAGCGCAACGAGGCGACGGGCACGGGCAACGGAGGCGGAGGCTGGTTCGGGGGCACCGCTGGGCTGACGTCCTCGGCCACCACGTGGCGGGACAACGCTGCGGCGGGCAACGGCGGCGCCCTGGTCTCCAACGGCGTCACAGCCTTGGAAGGGGACGAATTCATCGGCAACGTTGCGGGCGTCTACGGGGGCCACGTCGAGTTTGCCGCGGACGCCGTCGACGTCGGCAGCACGTTTCAGACCGGGCTGGCGCTCCGTGGCGGCGCCGTGCGGATTCGGTACGGCGGCACCGAGGCGACCTTTGAAGGAAGCCAATTCGTTGGCAATGTCGCCTCGAACGACCACGGTGGCGCGATCCAGTTCGAGGGCGGCCTTGCGCTGTGGCTGGATGGAGCGAAGTTCACGGACAACGAGGCGGCCAAGGACGGCGGCCATGTCTGGGCTGACTCGACAGTGGCCGCGACCCTCGATCTGTTGGACTCGAGCTTTGTGGGGGGTTCCGCGGGTCGTTCGGGCGGTTGTGTGGCCGCCGACGACTTCGTGCGGCTCACAGTTTCGGGCGGCAACTTCGTTGGCTGCTCCGCGATCAACGACGGCGGGGCGCTGTGGTGGTCGCCCGACGATGGGACCGCCACGGCAAGCCTGACTGGGACCACGTTGTTGGCCAATGTGGCGGACGCCGGCGGCGCCGCCATCGATGACGGCGGTGGGATCTACGCCACAGGCGGCGCCTCGCTCACTGTGACCGACCTGACGACCTCGGAGAATATCGGGGGGCGCGGGGGCGGCCTGGCCGCGGTTTCGGTGCCCCAGGTCGACGTCGTCCGCTGGAACTCATGCGGCGACGAAGCCGAGGACGAGGGCGGCGTCGCCTGGGTCTCTGGGGGAGCGATCGACGTCGCCAACTCGATTTGGGCGGGGGCGGTCTCCGGAAAGGGCGGGGCGGCGTTGGATGCCGGCGGCGCCGTAGTATCGGTGGCGTTTTCGGACATCGTCTTCGCCGCCGGCGATGCCGTGGTGGTGGCGGATGGCTCGGCGAGCTTCGACAGCAACTTGGTGGCCTGGAACAGCGGAGTCGGGATCGAGGACGACGGCGCGGGCGCGACGGTTTCGACGAGCGCGTGGTTCGCCAATGGCGATCACGTCGGCGGTGACCTCGGCGTCGGGGATCTCGCCGGCCAGCTCGTCGACATCGATCCCACCCTCATCGACGCCAGCGACGACGGCGACTGCAACAACGACAACCTTCGCCCCGCGCTTGGCAGTCCCTTGTTCGACGCGGGAAATCCGGCCGTCCTCGACGGCGACGGCACGCGGTCGGACATCGGTTGGACGGGTGGACCAGACGCGCCGTTCGACGAGGGCAGCATCGACGCCGACCATGACGGGGCTCCGATCGCCTTGGATTGTGACGACGGCGACCCGGACGTCTTTCCCGGTGCGGTCGAGACTCCCGCCGACGGCATTGACAGCAACTGCAACGGCTTCGAAGCCTGCTACGTCGACGCGGACGGCGACGGCTTCGGTGTCGGCTTGGCCGAAGACAGCCTTTTGGATTGCAGCGATCTGAATCGCAGCGACGAAGGCGGGGACTGCGACGACGCCGACCCAGCTCGTTCGCCAGGTGCGCTCGAGGTCGCCCTCGATGGCGTCGACTCCGATTGCGACGGCGGCGAAATCTGTGCGTTGGATGCCGACGCCGATGGGTTTGGCGGCTTCGGTCTCGTCGCCAGCGTCGACGGGGACTGTGGGGACCTCGGGGAGTCTCCAGGGACGACCGATTGCGATGACGCCGACGGCGACGTTTACCCAGGCCGCGCCGAGGTGGTGGCCGACGGCGTCGATCAGGACTGCGACGGCGGGGACCGCTGCTGGCGCGACGGCGACGGCGATGGCTTTGGCGTCTCCATCCCGGTCTCGTCGGTGGACCTGGATTGCCTCGATGGGGGCGAGTCGTCACTGACGACGGATTGCGATGACCTCGATGATGACAGGTTTCCGGGCCACGACGAAGTCGTCGACGATGGCGTGGACCAAGATTGCAGCGGTGCCGATCGCGTCACTTGCCACGTGGATGCCGATCTCGACGGGGTTGGAGGCTCCGAGATCTCGCTGGAGGACGATGGCGACTGCTCGGACCTTGGAGAGTCGACGATCGGGACGGACTGCGATGACGAAGACCCCGACCTCGCACCGGGCAACGAGGAGATTCCGGAGGACGGCATCGATCAAGACTGCAGCGGCGCCGACTTGATCGGCTGCTACGTCGATGGCGACGGCGATGGCGTGGGAACCGCAGCCGTGATGCCGGCGCCGGATGGCGATTGTGAGGACCCCGGGGAAAGCGCGCTCGCATCTGATTGTGATGACCTCGACGCCGAAGTCTTTCCGGGGGCAGTCGAGACCTGTGGGGATGCCGTCGACAGCAACTGCGATGGCGTGGGTGGGGTCGGAGACGACGAGGATGGCGACGGTCTGAGCTACGCAGAAGAGGTCCTGGCTGGGACGACGGATTGCGCTGGCGACACCGACTCGGACGGGCTTTTCGATGGCGACGAAGTGGCCCTTGGCACGGATGGGTCGGTCGCCGACACGGATGAGGACGGCGTTCTGGACGGCGCCGAGGTCGAATTCGGGGCCGATCCGCTGTCGGACGACAGCGACGGCGATGGAATCGAGGACGGCGTGGAGTTTGGGGAGGAACTTGGGCCGGTCGACTCGGACGGCGACACCCTGCCCGACCTCGTGGACGACGACGACGATGGCGACGGTCTCCCCACGATCGTGGAGGGTCCCGCAGACGTGGATGCCGATGGCATCGGCGCATGGTTGGACGACGACAGTGACGGCGATGGCGTGTCCGACGCGGTGGAAGGACTCGACGACATCGACGGTGACACGGTTCCCGACTTTCTCGATCCCGACGACTCCGACGGCCTCTACGGGGACCCGGATGCCGACGGAATCATCACGGCCGACGAGATCCCAGCCGGCGCGAACCCCGCTGACCCGGACACCGACGGCGATGGCCGCGACGACGGCGCCGAGTGGGACCTGCACCACGATGCAGATGGTCGGATGGACGCCCTGGATGACGACGACGACGACGACGCCGTCCCGACCCAGGATGAGTCTGGGATGGCCTGTGTGGCCCAAATCTGGACGGAAGGTGGCGTGCTCGTTTGGCGCTGCCTGGATGGCACGCCATTGACGCCGAGCTGGCGCGACACCGACAGCGACGGGGTGCTCGACGGCGTCGACGCAGACGATGATGCAGACGGGACCGATACGCGCGACGAAGACGTGGACGGCGACGGAGATCCTCGAGACGACGACACCGACGCAGACGGGGTCGCGAACTTCCTGGACTCCGATGATCAGGACGGCCCGGCCGGCGACCAAGACGGCGACGGCGTCCAGAACGGCGACGAGGCGATCAAGGGGACCGACCCCTCGAGTGCGGATTCGGACGGCGACGGCCTCGCGGACGGCGACGAGCCCGGGGACACCGATGGCGACGGCATCCCGGACGCGCTGGACCCCGACGACGACGGCGATGGGATTCCGACGGCGGAAGAGCGCTTCGGCGATCTGGATGGTGACGGGCTGCCGGCGTGGCTCGACGACGATGCGGACGGCGACGGCGTCGACGACGCGGCCGAGCGCGGCCTCGACGACGACTGTGACGGGCTTTCCGACGAACAAGATGCCGAGTCGACCGACGTATGCGGGACCGGCGCCGGGGCCGAACCGTTTGTGGGTTTAGGGTGCGCGTCGGCGGACCTCAGCGCACCCGGGCTACTCGGCTGTCTCGCCGCCCTACGGCGTCCCAAGCGGCGCATCCCGTAAGGGCTTCCGCTGGGCGGCTTGGTTATCTGGGCGCCGGGAGCCGTCTTGGGACCCTTCGATCCCTACCCCTATGGATGCCCGTTGGGCGTGCTGGCGCCGCCGTCAGAGATGCCCCAGTTCGTGCGGGACCTCTGCGTTCGGTTGCGGGATGTGTTCGACGCGACGATTCACGTCGTGAAGCCCCGCGGGGGCGCATCGTACCCGGTCCTCAGCCTTTACCGGCCCGACCACGCGGTGGTGCCCGCCCTCGTCCTCTTCCCCGCTTGGGAAGTCGACGCGCGCGACCCGAGCCGCCGCATCGGGTTTGGACGGATGGTGACGTTGCTGAGGCGGATCGCCGAGGCCGGCGATCGTGGCGAGGAGATCGACCGCCGCGAGCAGACCGGGGACGCCACGCCGTTGCTCGTACCGCTCGCGGTGACTGCGGCGGAGATGGCGGCCGTCGAAGTGGATTTGCGCGGCCGGTTGCCATCCGGAGCGTCTCTGGAGTCCATCGAGGGCGGGGGCCTTCGGGTCCTGAGGTTGCGCGGCCCAGACGATCGCGTCCGACTCGTCCTACATCCAGGTTGGCGCGGGAACGTCGAGGCCGACGAGGACCTCGTCTCGGGAACTTGGGTCCTGTCTCGCCTCAAGGCGCGGGGCTGATGTGCCCTTGATGGAGGCCGTGACCGCGTTCTTCGACGCGGACGAATGGCCGTACGCTGCGGTCGATGCGACAGGCCTCCAACTCGCATTCCAAGGCAGCAGCGGATCGTGGGCCTGCCTTGTCCGTGTACGGGAACTCGAGCAGCGAGTCTTGTTCTACAGCTACCTTCCAGCCCGCGTTCCGGTCGGTCGGCGCCACGCGATGGCGGAGTTCGTTCTACGAGCCAACTACGGGCTCATGCTTGGCAACTTCGAGTTCGATCTCGACGACGGCGAAGTGCGTTTCAAGACGTCGATCGATGTCGACGGTGCGGAGCTCGGCCACATCCTCATGAAGCATGTGGCGTACGCAAATGTATTGACCTTCGACCGCTATTTTCAGGCGGCTATGGCCGTGGCGTTGGCGGGCATGGCGCCGCTCGATGGCATTCGGCTCTCGGAAGGTGAGCCCGCGCCGGTCGAAGAGGCGTGATCAGCGCAGCGAGTTGAGGGCGCGGCGCGTTTCGACAACCGCCATATGCCGCCGCCAGGCGGGATCGCCATGGACGGACGTCATGGGGCGGCAGGCCTTTCCGACGCGGAGCGCGATTTGGTCGATGGCAGCATCGTCGAGCGGCTTGCCGAACAAATCGTCGAACGGGCCCACGAGACGAGGCGCTGGCAACATGGCGCCTACGGCCAGGGAAAGCTGCCTGAGCGTCGTGCCTTCGAATTTGGCGGCGACGGCGACGGAGAGTTGGGGGTAGTCAATCGCCGCCCGGCTTCGAACCTTGTGGTACGCCGCCACCCAGCCCCGGCGTGGCGGCACCTGGACCTCGGTCAGAAGGGCCCCCGTCGGGATCTGATGGACGCGTTCGTAGCGGCCGTCCTTTCCGAAGAGCCCCGCAAGCGGAACCGTGTGGGCGGCGCCGTCGGGCAGGAGGAAATGGGCCGTCGCTTCCAGCGCCGTCAACATCGGGACGGTGTCGCTGCTCTGGGCCGCCACACAACCTTTCGGGCTACCCGACACGTGGCAGTGCTCGCCGTCCTTCTTCAAGCAGAAGCCGATCGACGCGCGCCAGAACTCGGTCTGGTTGTAGAACAGGCAGCGCGTGTCGAGGAGGACGTTGCCGCCAAGCGTGCCTGCGCGCCGGTGCTGGGGCCCGGCGATGGCTGCGGCGGCCGTCGCCAAACCGGGAGCGCGGAGGGCCACGAGCGCGCTGGTGGCCAGGCTTTCGAGCCGCACCATCGCGCCAAGCGCAAGCCCGCCGTCTGGCAGTTCGCGTATGGCGCCGAGCCCCTCGACCCGCGTGAGGTCGACGAGGAGGCGAGGAGCGTGCAGCCCATGTTTGAGGTTGACGAGGAGGTCGGTGCCGCCAGCCAGGTACAGACTCTGCGGTTCTGCAGCGCGGGCGGCGACGGCGTCGCGGGCGGAACGCGGCTGAACGATGTCGAAGGAGGGAAGCGGCAACATCAGGAGTCCAATCTGCCCATCGCGCGCAGCACGCGATCGGGCGTGAATGGCATCGTCCGAAGGCGGGCTCCGGTGGCGCGCCAGATGGCGTTGGCGATGGCCGGGATCGCTGGGTGAAGGGGGCCTTCGCCAGCCTCCTTGGCGCCGTAGGGTCCGCCTGGGTCGATGGACTCGACGATGGAGGCGAGCACTTCGGGCGTGTCAAGCGATGTGGCGAGACGGTAATCGAGGAGGTTGGGGCCGCGGTGCTTGCCGCGGACGCGCGGGCCGACGTTGCCGCCGCCGTCGTAGAAGGCGTGGTCTTCGTACAGCGCCTCGGACATGCCCATATAGACGCTGCCTTCGATCTGGCCCTCGACGAGGACAGGCTGGAGCGCGCGCCCACAATCGTGGGCCGCCCAGATGCGCTCGACGCGCACGACACCGGTGTCGGCGTCCACGTTCACCTCCGCGACGTGGGCCGTCGCCGAGTAGGCCGGGGACGCTCCGATCGTGCCGCCTCGGTAGTCGCCGCCAACGGCGCGGGTTCGGTAGCCGCCCGAAGCGATCGCTGGGCGCCCGAGGCGGGCCTCGGCGAGCCGCAGCGCAGTGATGATGTCTACGGCACGGTTGGGGTCGGCGCGGTGGATGACCTTGCCGAGCAGGGGAACGACGTCTTCGGCGGCACAGGTCCAGTGGGCCGCCACGGCCTCGCACAAGATGTGACGCAGGGCCTGGCCCGCCTCGATCGCTGCCGTTCCAGCCATGAACGTGACGCGCGAGCTGTAGGATCCGAGGTCGACGGGCGTGAGGTCGGTGTCGCCAGCGACCACCGTGATCCACTCTGGTGGAACGCCTGTCTCCTCGGCGACGATGGCCGCGATGACCGCCGAGCTGCCCTGACCGATGTCATTGGCGCCCGTGAACACGGTGAGGCGGCCGCTGCGGTCGGCTTGGATGGACACGCCGCTTTGTGGCATGTCGTTGGGGTAGATTGGGTAGGCCGTCCCCGAGATGTACATGGACGTGGCGACGCCAAGGCCCCGGCCCGCGGGGAGGTTGGCGTAGCGTTCGCGCCAACCCGACGCGCGCTCGACGGCGTCGAGGCATTCGAGGATGCCGCACGACGGAACGAGCTGGCCGTTGACCGTCCGCTCGCCGCCTTCCATCGCGTTGCGACGACGGATGTCGATGGGGTCGATGGCGAGTTTTTCGGCGGCCTCGTCCAGCGCGGTTTCGAACGGGAAGCGCGGCTGGACCGAGCCGTGGCCGCGCTTGGGGCCGCAGCAGGGCTTGTTCGTGTACACGCGCTTCGAGTTGAACCGGTAGGTCCCGAACCGCATCGGCCCAGGCAGAAGCTGGCCCGCATAGTAGGTCGTGACGAGGCCAAAGCTGTGGTACGCGCCGCCGTCGATCACGACGTTGGAGTCGACGGCCTCGATGCGCCCATCGGCCGAGACGCCGAGTTCGAAGCGGAAGTCCATCGGGTGGCGGCCGCGGTGGGCGTAAAAGACCTCTTCGCGGGTGTAGAGGATCTTGACGGGCCGTCCGGCGGCCCGCGCCAGCCAGGCTGCACAGAATTCAAGGTCGAAGGGCTCGGACTTGCCGCCGAATCCCCCACCGACGGCCGGCTGGATGACCCGTACGCGGCCCTCGGGGATGTCGAGGACCTTGGCGATTTCGCGGTGCAAGTAGTGGCTGACCTGGGTCGCCGACCACAGAGTGAGATTTCCATCGGCGCTCCAGCTGGCGACCGCACAATGCGGCTCGATCGCGGCGTGGGTGCTGCCACTGTAGTGCCACTCGCCGGCGATGCGGCACGCGCTTCGCGCGAGCGCGTCGTCGACGTCGCCGAAGCTGAGCGAGACGTCCTTGCAGATGTTGTCCGTCCTGGGCCGCCCCTTCCAGTCCGTGTCGTGGACGAGGGGGGCGCCGGGCGCGAGCGCCTCGCTGGGGTCGAGGACGTCGGGCAGGACCTCGTAGTCGACGACGATCGCGGCCAAGGCAGCGTCGGCGGTCGCTTCGTCGACTGCTGCCACCGCGGCAACGCCGTCTCCGACGTAGCGGACCTTGTCCACGGCGAGGGCGTGCTCGTCGGGGGTCCACGGGATCACGCAGAAGGGCGTCGGGAGGTCTCTGCCGACCATGACCGCGTACACCCCGGGCATGGCCGCTGCGCGGGAAGTGTCGACACTGCGGATGCGGGCGTGGGTGTGTGGGCTGCGCAGGATGCGCCCGAAGGCCATCCGGGGCAGGGCGATGTCGTCGGCGTAGGCCGTCGCCCCTGTCGCCTTTCCGATGGCGTCAGCCTTGCGGGCCCGCCGTCCGATGACCTGGAAACCCGGCACGGGGGGCCCGTGGGGCATCGGGACTTGTTGTGGAAAGGTGCCGTCGGCGGCGTCGGGCAACACGGAGCGCGCATCGCCTGCGGCGCGGTCCGCTTCGATGATCTTGGTGTCCCCGGTGCAACGGCAGAGGTTGCCGGCCAGCGCCTCGCGGACCTGGCTGTCGGACGGCTTGGGATTCTGCCGAAGCAGCGCGGTTGCACTCGCGATCATGCCGGGTTGGCAGAAGCCACATTGCAAGGCGCCACACGCGTCAAAGGCACGCTGGACGGGGGACGGGCCGCCGGCATCGCCGAGTCCTTCGACAGTTTCAATCTTGGCGCCTACGTGCTGCATGGCGAGGGCCACGCAGGACAAGACGGCCTTGTCGTCGACGATCACCGTGCAGGCGCCGCAGTCTCCTTTGTCACAGCCCTGCTTGCTGCCGGTGAGCTTCAGCCCGTAGCGGAGCGCTTCGAGCAGCGTCGTCTGAGGTGAGACCGCGACCTCGTGTTCTTCGCCGTTGACGTGCAGCGGTACCAGGCGTCGCATCGGCCCTCGTGGGGTCTGCGGCTAACCCGTGAGCGGCCGACGGCCGTCAGTCGAGCGCGCCGGCGAGGTCCATGAGAATGCCGACACCGAAGCCGTTGGCACGGCCGCGTCCAGACAGCGCGGGCCCGCAGATGTCGAGATGGGCCCAGGGACTGTCGAAGCCAACGGCGTCGAGCGCGTCGTGGAGAAACCACGCGGCACATGCGGATTGCGCGTTGTCCCTGTCGGCCACTGAATTGCGGAGGTCCGCAACGGGACTGCGGAATTCCTTCCTATGGAATTCTGGGAAGACGGGGAACGGGTGGAAGGGCTCGCCGCTGCGTCGACTTGCCGCGAGAATCGCCTTTTCGGCCTCCTCGTGGGGGGCATAGACGCCGCCCACCCGCTTGCCGATGGCCGACATCTGGGCCCCTGTCAGGGTGGCAACGTCGACGGTCAGGTCGGCGTGGGGACGTTCGGTGGCAAGCCAAGCGAGGCCGTCGGCGAGGACGAGGCGGCCCTCGGCGTCGGGGGTGTTGATCTCCACGGATCGACCGGAGCGCATGCGGATGATGTCATCGGGCCGAAGTGCGCCCGGCCCTACGGCGTTCTCGGCGAGGCAAAGGACGCTCGTCAGCGCCAGGTCGGGAACCCGGTCGGCGATGGCTTCCGTTGCCGCCAACACGGCAGCAGCTCCCGCCATGTCCATCTTCATGCCGGGCATGGCCGTCTTGCCCTTGATGGACAGGCCACCCGTGTCGTACACGATGCCCTTGCCGACGAACGCGAGGCGTCGCGCGGGATTCTCCGGGATGCGCTCAAGGACGACCAGGGCGGGGGGCTGCTCCGCCGCCTGACCGACCGCCGCCAGACCGCCGAGCTTGGCGTTTCGGAGGGCCGTCTCTCCGCGGATCACGGTGAGGGTAAGCCCGCTTCGCGCCGCGGCTGCTTCGGCCTCGGCCACGAAGGCGTCGACGCCGAGGTCGTTGGGGGGCCGGTCCGTCAGGGCCGCGGCCTCTCGGACGGCTTGGACCCCGCGCCGGGCGCCGTCAGTGATGCGACCGCGAATCGCGGCGAACGTGGCTTTCCCGGTCGTCGTCCCGGCGCGCCACGTTGGGAATGCGCGCGCTGCGGAGAGGACCTGGGGGGCCAGCACGTCGTTGTCGTCTGCGAAGAGTATGGCGCATGCACGGCGGCGGGCGAGCGGCTCGACGAGCGGGCCGACTGCCCACGCGCGGCTTGGGCCGTGGCCGCGGCTGCTGGCTTCGGGAAGGACGCCGGCCATCACGTTGACGGGGGCGGTGGCCCGCCAAGTTGTCGCGACGCGCCCATCCCAGGTGGCGTCGCCCCCCTTGACCATGGCGGTCCAAGTGGCGGCGTCGACCCAGGGCGCTACGGCCGCGACGGTTTCGGCCGAGAGCAGGTTGCGCGCCCGACCGACGACCAGAACGGCGTCGGCGTCAACGGATGCGGTGGGGGCATCGGATGCGAAGGCAATCTGGTGGGCCACGGCCTCTCCGGAGGGCCAGCGTTAGCACGGCGGCGGGGTGTGGTGGACGCCGAGGTTCTGGTCGTTGGCGCCGGTCCGGTCGGCGTCGCCACGGCTCTCGGCCTCGCGTCCCGCGGTCGCGACGTTCTTGTGCTGCACAATGACGTGGGCGACAAAGTGTGCGGCGAAGGCCTCATGCCCCACGGGGTCGACGCCCTGGAGCGACTTGGTGTTGACGGCGTCTTGAGCGAGATCGGCAGTGCCCCCTTTGCCGGGATCTGCTGGCAACGTGGGGACCTTCGCGCCGTCGGCCACTTTCCCGGGCGGCGCGACGGGCATGGCGTTCGGCGCGATCGATTCGACCGCGCGCTCCGCGGGCGGCTGAAGGGCCGCGCAACGGTGCGTGTGGGGCGGCTGCGGTCCTTTACAGTCGAGGGCGGAGGGGTGACGGCCCAGACCGACGGCGGCGAACTCCGGGCCCTGTTCCTCGTCGGGGCGGATGGGCTGCACAGTACGGTGCGCCGCGCGATGGGGGCGTGGACCCGGAGCCGCGGGGCGGTCCGCGTCGGTGTGCGCGAGCGGTGGGAGGGCTTGGCGGCCATTCCAACCCATGTCGAGGTCCACGTCACACGCGACGCTGAGTTCTACGTGACGCCGGTCGGGGAGGGAGCGGTCAATGTGGCGATGTTGGCCTCACAGGGTGCCGTGAAGCGCTTGGGCGGCGACGTCAGTGGCGGCTTTCTAACGTCGCTCGCGGCGGTGCCGGCGCTGCTGGCCCTCCGCGGGACCGGGCGCGTCACGACGAGGGCTGCAGCGGTGGGGCCGCTACGGCAGCGTGCCTCGACCCTCGTCGGTGCACGTGTCTTGCTTGCCGGCGATGCGGGCGGCTTCATCGACGGGATCACGGGGGAAGGGATGAGCTTGGGCCTGCTTGGCGCTGAGCTTGGCGCCGAGGCGCTCGACGACGCGCTCCGCAGCGGGTCGTCGGGTGCAAGCGCGCTGGCCACATACGCGCGCCGACGTCGTCGCCTGGAGCGGGACGCCGAGTGGCTGACAGAACTGGTCCTATGGTGGGTGCGCCGCCCCGGGTTGGGCGATGTCGTGCTCCGTCAGTTGCGCCGTCGGCCCGATTTGTTCGACGCGTTCTTGGCCGTGCAGGTCGGGTCCGCGCCGTTCCTGTCGTTGCTTGGGCGGGTCCCGCGGCTCGTCTGCTGAACGGCGTCGGGTCAGCGGCGCCGGCCGGGTACGGGGGTCGTGACGACATTGGCGTACGGGCGCGGCAACCAGCTGCCAAGCGTCGAGCGCCAGGGACCGGCGAACACGGTGGCCCCCTCGGTGTCGGAAACGAGCCAATCCCCGATCGCCCGACCGAAGTCCAATTCTCCTTGGACCATGAGCTTGCCGTTGGGCCACCAGCGGAAGAACAAGCGGTGGGGCAGACCTTCGCACCACTCGCCTTCGCTGTCGGGCTCGCCTGTCGGGTACCATGTGGCGGCGGGACCATGCCGGGTCCCATTCGCGTACTGCCATTCGGCCGCGCGGCGCCCGTCCGGAAAGAAGTCTGTCACCGGGCCATTCGCGCGGGGAACGCGAGGCGGCGCGGCAGAGAACGTCGGCGCCGGGACCGCCTTCGAGGCGACGAGGGCAGCGAATAGGCGGCCGTCGGCATCGTCCGCCGGCCACTCTGGCGGCATGAACGGCAACCCGTCCATCGGCAGAATCGTGTCGGGAACGGGGTCGAATGGAAGGACAAGGCGCAATGTGCACTCGGCGTGCAGTGTACCACAACTGCCCCATGGGAAGGTAAGCGACGGGCGTGTCACCCATTCACAGCGTCGCCGTCGTTCCTGTCCCCGTCGGCGCGGACGTCTGCGCGTTGTTGGCGACGTTGGCGCCGGGCGACATCGCCTTGTTGCCGGCAGGCGATTGGCCGCTCGCCTGCGTGATGACCGGTGGAGAGGTGGTCGAGGCGGGCGAGCGAACGACGTTGGCGCCGCTGGATCCTCAGGGGCCCCGTCCACGGCTCGTGCCGGCGGCGGACGACCAGCCTGTACTCACATTCGTTGGCCCACACTTGCAGGTGGCGGGCGTCGACGTGTTGGCCCCCGCCGTCGGGCCCGCGATGCGGAGCGCGGGGGCAACGGACCTTCGTCTGGTGGACGTCGTCCTTGCCGGTCCTGGAACGTTGATCGAGCTTGACGGGGGCAGTGAGATCGCGATCGAGGCGCCAGGCGCGGTCGCAGGGCCCGGGCCCCTCGTGGTCGCTGACGGCGTGAGTGATCTGTCGGTTGTCGGCGGCTTCATCGAGGGAGTGGGCGCGGTCTTGGACGCCACCGCCAGCAGCGTTCGGGTCCGCGACGTCTTCGCCGTTGGCGGCAAAGGCCCCCTTGTGAAGATTGCCGATGCCGTGGGGCCATCGTTCGTGGAGGGTTGCCTCCTGCTTTCTGACGGGGTGGCGCTCGACGTGTCGGACGGCGCCATACTCGTGCGCAACGACATCCTCGGTGGCGCCGAGGCCGCCTTGCAAGTGTCGGGTGCCGACGTTCGGGTGCTCGGGGTGTCGGTCGTCGCGACCTCTGAGCCAGGGATGGCGCTGGACGGCGTTGGCGAGGTCGCGTCCGTCCTTGTTTCGACCCACGCCACGTGGCCAGAGATGACCGAGGGCCAGGTAAGGTCCTGTGGCTCTCCGGAGGCGTGTTGGTTGGACGTCATGGCCCTCGACTTTCGGCCGGTGGAATCATGGTCGGGCGACGGGACCTCGGACGACGCCTTGGACGCCGACTTCTGCGGCGATCCCCGCGGCTCGGCGCCGACCGCCGGGGCCGTCGAGCCGACCGGCGAAGGCCATCCGCTTGTCCTGGAGGCGAAGTCTTCCCAGCCGTGCGGATTGCCGGATTTGGACCGCACGGCGCCGGAGGACTTCGACACGGGGGTCGTCGTCGTCGACGAACCTCCCGTGGGGTGCGGTGCATGTGAGGGCGATGGGCGCGCGGCGTCGTCCGGGGCCGCCCTGACCACTTTGTTGCTGTGGTCGGTCGCAGTTGGTGCTAGGACGAGGGTGGTCGGAGGGCGGTGATGACGATGCTCTGGGTTCTCGCGTGCGGGCCGGGCCAACAGGACGACGCGGTCGTGGAGGCTGCAGTCACGCAGTTCGGCGTCGACCCTGTGTTCACGGAGTTGGCGTCGTCGGACGACAAGCTGCGTCAGCCTCGGGACCTCGGATTCAACACCGCGGCGGTCAACGACCTGTGGGTCGTGAATCGAGAAAACGATGCGGTCGTGATCCTTCGCGAAGCGACGACCGGCGTCTCGAAGGCCGAGCGCCTGATCGATTGCGCCGCGAACCACTTCATGGAGGAGGTGTCGGCCATCGCCTTCGGGCCGGACGGCATGTTCGGCACGGCCCAAGAGTCCGACAACACCTACGACGACCAGGCCCCACCCAACGGTTTCATGGGGCCCGCACTGTGGACGGCCGATCCCACGGTGTTCGCCGAGGTGAACCAGTCCTGTACGGTCGCGGCCAACGGCAGCCACCTCGACATGTTGCACCAGAGCCCATTCGGGATGGGTATGGCCTGGGACCAGGACAATGCCTATTGGTATTTCGACGGCGAGAATGGACACCTCGTCTGGTATGACTTCCAGGACCCTCACGGCCCCGGCGAAGACGATCATTCCGACGGCCTCGTTCGGCGGTACCCGGAGGTCGCACTCGATCGCAAGCCCGACGTTCCGGGGCACATGGAGATGGACCACACGACGGGCCTGCTCTACGTGGCGAACACGGCCGCGGGCAAACTCTTGGTCGTCGACACGGGCACGGGCGACGTGACGGACACGCTGACGACCTTCCTGGAGCCGCTTGAGGAGTACTCGGAGGTCACGGGCGTTGACTTCGACAGGTGGGACCTCGACATCCGTTGGCCGAGCGGAGTCGCTTTGGCAGATGGCTTGGTGTTCGTGGGTGACTACGAGACGGGCGCCATCCTCGCGCTGGACGCGGCCACCGGAGAGGAGGTGGACCGGGTCCTGTCGCCGTCTGGCAAGGGCCTCATGGGCCTCGAAGTAGGCCCCGACGGCCGGCTCTACTACGTCGATGAAGACGACGAAACTGTCGGCGTCATCGACGCCGGCTAGACGGCCGCAAGCCGTTCGGATGCCCGCCGGCCCCTTGGAGCGACCACCTTGAATGCCAAGTTCAATGTTGCCCTTTTCCCAGCCCCGCGGCGTTCGGTCCGATACCCTCACGTCGCCGTGAGGCTCCTGGCGGGACTGGCTCTTTGCGCCTGTTCGGCGGCCGATGATCAGGACACCCAAACAACCCCGGTGCCGACGGACGAGTCGGATTCGTCGCCAAGCGACTCTCCCACGGACGAATTGCCAACGACGGATCTGACAGACACCGCGGGCATCACCGATCCCGCCCCCGTGCACGAGGGTCCCATTGGCCGGTTTCCGTACGACGGATGGTCCGCAGTGGATTTTCTCGGGTACGATGACCTCGGCGGTGGGATCACCGTTGGCGAGAGCGTCGAACTCGGCGATTTTGACGGTGACGGCAAGGCCGAGATGGTCGTTGGGGCGGGCGCGCTCAACCTCGTGGGGATCAACAGTGGCGGTTTCTGGGTGTTTCGCTATGGCGACGTCATCGCCAATTGCCCGGTTGGAACCTCGGGCGTCATCGAGTGTGCCCTGGAGGATCCCGCCCTCCCGGCCTCTTTTTTCGCGTGGGGGACCTCGGAGAAGGCCAGGTTGGGCAGCGCGTTCGCCGTAGGGGACCTCGACGGCGACGGAATGGAGGACCTGTTGGCCGGCAGTCCCGGCTCTGACCAGGTGCTGCTCTGGTACGGGAATTCAACCCTGACATGGGACGCACCCGACGCCACTTTCAATGGTCCCGGAATCGGGAGCACGCAAGCCGTTATCAGCGACATCGACGGCAACGGCTGCGACGAACTCCTGCTCGCTGCGCACGAAGGCTCATCGAACCAGGGGCACGTCTACCTCTACCTCACGAGCGGCACATCACCGACCTGTGGTCGCCATTCGGGCGTACGCACCACGGGTGAAGGCGCGGCGGGCCCAGACGCCACGATTGAAGGAGAGGCGAACGATTTCGCGGGCGCCAGCGTGGCCTCTGCGGGGGACTTCAATGGAGACGGCTGGGCCGACATCGTCATCGGCGCTCCTCAGGCGAACAAATACTATGGGACCTTTGGGCCGGGGCATGTGACGGTGCTTTACGGAGGTACGGCTCCAGGTAGTCTCGCTGTCTGCGCAGGATGCCTTCTGGACCTCAGTCTTTTCCGAGACGGCACGCACCTCGGGCTTCAATTTGCCCTTGATGCCGACGACCCGGCGAATGACGACGCATGGCTCGGCAGCAAGGTCCGGGGCATGGGCGACCTCAACGGCGATGGGTGCGACGACATCGGCATTGGCGCAATGCGGTCCAGCTATGAGGGCGTCCAGCAGGTTGGGAGCGTATTTGTTGTCCTTGGTCGCGGCGAATGCACGGGAGCGCCGATGGCGTTGGGATCCGTGCTCATGGATGCCAGCGGCGACGACTTCGCTGTTCGGTTTGTAGGCGACGAATACGACGACAAATTCGGTGAAGCGCTCGAATCCGCGGGCGATTTTGACGGCGACGGGCGGGCCGAAATCTTGGTGGGCGAATATAGAGACGACGACGGGGGAATTTCGCTCGGCGGCAACGGAGGGGCGGTGCACGTTCTCTACGGTGGATGGTCGGGCTTCGATACCTCCACGCCGTCCGTCGTCATCATGCATGACCTCGACTGTGTCGGCGGCGGTCAAGGCGCCGGTCGCCCCCGCAGCCTCAAACTCTACGCGAATGCAGAGAAGGAGGCCTTTGGCAAACACGTCGCCGGTGGACGGGACGTCAACGGCGACGGGTTCGCGGATCTCCTGGTCGGTGGGCCGAGGTGGGGCTCGCTCGATGGCGACTGCGGCGACCTGTCATGCGACAAGGGGCGGGCTCGGCTCATCCTTGGCCGGCCCGACGACACCTGCGTCGCCGAGTAGCGACCGGCGCTTGAGCTTGACCCGCCTACCGACTGGGACTACCCACTCCAGGGAGCGTAAATGGCCATGGGAAGCTTGGTCTGGAGTCTCCTGATCGCGTGTTCAAGGGAGGACGGAGGTGGCGAGCCGACGGATCCTGATGCGAGCCCGAACCCGACCTTCGGCGAGGACCCGACATCGTGTTCCGCAAGCGGCTACGTCGAGCCCCCTGGCTGGTACGAAGTCCTGCCAATCGAAGAGATTACGAACACGGAGGATTCCGAGACCGGCGAACGTTATATGTACTGGATCCCCGAGAATCCGGTCGCGGCGCTCTGGGTGTTTCACGGAAACGGCGGCGACATCGGAAATCTCCAGCAATTGGAGTACCACCGCGTCTACAACCCCCTGATTGCAGACGGCTATGCAATTCTGGCCAAAGAGAGTCTGGTTCGCGGCAACGATGCCCACTGGGACTACGAGAAGGGCAGCGCGAACGCCAACCCCGACATGATTGCCATTCAAGCGCTGAGGGCGAAGCTGATCGATGAGACCGGCCTCGAAGAGTCCACTCCGATGTTCGGCATGGGCTTTTCGGGAGGCGCTGCATTCGTTGGGACGTGGGCGGAACTCGGCATCCGCGACTTCGGCTGGGATATTCGCGGGATCGACTGCCACAACGGCTCGCCCGCCCTGGAACCCCATCTCGACTCCATGCACAACCACGCTGCCAACGATGACGGCAATTCTGCGATCAGCGGCTTCGAGAGTATGGAGGAAAACTACCCAGACAAGTATCATGAGCTCATGATTCATGAGGAAGTTCCCCTCGATCCGCTGCGGATGATGTCTTTGGGGTACGATGAGGCCACGTCGATCGCAGTGTTCGACGAGCTTGTCGAAATGGAACTGATCGATGAGGCCGGCGTCCGCCTATTCGACATCGTAGACGTCGAGGGCGTACTCAACGACTACGAAAATCGCAGCACGGGCCCTTCGCCCGCCAAGGTGAACGGCGTCCTTCGCGTGGTCTGGGCGACCCACCGAGTCAACGGCGACAACAACAAGGCCATCCGCGACACCTTCACCTGTCTCAACCTCTGAGCGTTGCCGGCGCGCGGCCAACGGTGCCGCCGCGTCCTGATTCCCCTGGATGTGAGACAGCGCCGGCCGCCAAGTCTGCCCACGGAGCAAGTTTCCGGCGGGTGACGCAAAGCCGTCGAGGCGAGCGGCCTAGCTAGAACCCGAGGCCTGCGCTGAAGCCTGCGAACGGAACGGTCGCTTCGCCTTGGCCCAGCACGTTGGGCGCACCTTGGATGTAGGCGGCGCCGGCCGTAAAGTCTGCGGTCAGGTAGGTGCGGCCCGTGGTGTCCAGCCAGACGCGGCCCGCGAGTGATGCGCTCACCTCGGGCCCTGCGGCTTCGACCGCGCCGTCCTCCGCGCGACCAAGGCGGAAGCCGGGCTCGTCTCGGCCTGCCTGGATTTCGGCGAGGCCGGCGCCGAGTGCGAACTCACCGTCGAGGCGTCCGCGGGTGAAAGTCACCGGGGCGAAGCGCCCGCGGAAGTGGGCCATGTCGATACCTTCGCCGTCGTGGAGAATGCCCTGGCCGGTGCCACAAGCCTCGACGGACCAAGCGCGCAGCGGGCTGCCCTTGATGCAGACGACGGGGTGCCCGCCCGTTCGGTCATCGACCCCCAACCGCACGTCGAGAACCGGGTGGCCCGCCACGGGGCGCGGCAATTCGGCGACCGAATCTTGTGCGAGCGCGGCAACGGCGAGGACCGCGGCGACCATCGCCCCCCCGTCGGCGCCGTAACTCTCAGATCACGTGCGGAATGGGGCGACCGATGACCCACGCCGACAACGCGGCGGCGACCTCGCTACGAACGCGCTGGCCGAGGTCATGGACGAAGCCGGCTGCGTGCGGCGTGGCCCAGACGCCCGGCAGACTCGCCGTTTCAGCCAGAAGCCTCCAAGGTTCCCGAGGGTAAACGTCGACAGCGAGGCCGCCTAGACGGCCGTCGTGCAGGAGTCGCATCGCAGCGTCCAGCGCCAGGACGTGACCGCGAGAAGTGTTGACGACGACGGCGTGGGAGGGAAGGGCCCGAAGCCGGTCGTCCGAGAGGAGGCCTGCGGTGGCGTCGTCGAGGTGGCAGTGGAGCGTGACGGCATCGCAGTCGGGTAGGGCGTCGTCGATCGTGCGGGCCTCGAGGTCGGAGGGCACGCCCTTGGGGTCGACGCCGATGACCTGCGCACCGAAGGCCTGCAGTAGCGTCGCCGTCTTGCGGCCGATCACGCCGACGCCGACGACGGCGACCGTGGCCCCCGCGAGCGAGCGTGGCGCCATGTGCGGGAGACGGTCCCGAATCCAACGACCCTCCAATGCCGCGGCCTGGTGGGCCGGTTGTTTGCGGAGCAAGGCCTCCATCGCGGCGATGCACCAATGGGCGACCGGGTCCCGGCGGGCGACGGGGCAACGTGCAACCGTGATTCCGAGCTCCCGCGCGGCGACGAGGTCGATGTGGTCGTAGCCGCTTGTGGTGGCCACGATCAGATTCCCGCCAAAGCGTTGGAGATCGGGTCGGGCGAGGCGGGTTCCGCTTGGAACGACGAGGGCACCGACCTGCTCCAGGTCGGGTTTGGCGTTGCCGGGAGCGCTGCGCCAAGCGAGCCCGAGAGCGGCGGCATCGTCTCGTTCTGCAGCCAGGTCCGCATCTGTCTCGTAGTCGGAACGCCCCCAGCGCAGCACGGTGCGGATCATTGGGCCTCCCCGGCGACGTCCGTCGCAAGCCAGGTGCGTCGAGCCGCGCGGTCGCCGATGTTCGCCAACGCGTGCATGAACTTGGGCACGGCGGCTTCCACGCGCATCCGTCCTCCGGAGATGGCCCCGGCGTCCCTCAACGCGCGGCCATTGGGGTACAGATTCAAGTCTATGCGACCGCCCGCTTGGCTGACCACGAGGACATCAATGCCGGCGTCGACGGCTCGGCGGACCGACGGTGCCAGATGGCCCGCGGTGGTGCCGACCCCCCAAGCTGCGAGGACGACGCCGCGGACGGACTGAGCGAGCGCGTCGAAGGAAGCTGGCGACCAAGCGGGCGTCGCCCAGGCGACGGCAACGGCGGGGTCGAAATCGGGAAGCAGGCGTAGGGGCCCTCGTGTGGGTTCGCGAGGGCCGGTGCGGAGGTCGAGGTCGAGGCCAAGCCTCCCCAGCGGCTCCACACCGGGGCTGTCGAAGGCACGGTAGTGCTCGGCGTCGAGCTTGGTCGCCCGCGTGCCGCGCAGGAGCTGGCCGTCGAAACAGATCATGACTTCGGTCGGTCCACAGGTCGCGACCTCGACGGCGTCCACGAGGTTGCGCCGCGCGTCCGTGCGGAGCGCCGAAAGTGGCCGCTGGGCGCCCGTGAGGACGATGGGCCGATGGAGGCCGGGCAACGCGAACGCGAGGGCGGCCGCCGTGAACGCCATCGTGTCGGTCCCATGGATGACGACGAAGCCGTCGATGTCGTCGGCGCGCTCGGCGATGCGGCGCGCAAGGGACGACCAATGCCCCGGGTTCATGTCGGAGCTGTCGAGGTTGCACAGGACCTCGGACTCGATCTTGGCGAGTTGGTTCAGCTCAGGAACGTCTGACAACAGCCGGTGCAGGGCAAGGCCGGGTTCCAGCGGCGTTCCGCTCATCCCCAGCGTCCCACCGGTGTGGACGACGAGAACTCTGCGCACGGTCATGGCTGGGCGGCCTCGGGGGGAGCCGGCGGCCGCGACGGCGTCGGCAGGCGAAACCAGCCGCCGGTGGCGGCCGCACGCCAGGCGTCGGGAAGCCAGGTGACGAGTAGCCAAGAGAGCCACAGGGCCCAGAGCAGGTGCACGACCCGCCAGGTCCAGAGGGGGAGCCAGACCATCCAGGCCACGGGCATGGCGCTTTCGGTGCGATCGGCCGTCCACTTGAACCACGTCGCGTGGCTGCCGTTTCCGGCGACCTGCAAGTCAGGGGTGAGCAACAGGCCCATGTGGATGGCGACGTAGAGCGTCACCAAGGCAGCCAAGGTCAGGCCCGCAAAAGCGAGCTGAACCAAGTTGTGGGCCAAAGGCCCATGGTCCGCCATCTGTCTGCGGGCGTTGATGGCGAGCAACCAAAGGACAGGAAGGAGGGCGAGCGGCGCAGGAATTTGGGTGAGGCCGAGGCCAAGGAGGACCCAGGCGTAGGTGGGCAACGGGTTGTACGGCAACCTGCGGAGGAGGGGGGCCGCGATGCAGACGGCCGCCACCGTCGTCCACAAGAGTGGCACTGGGCCCCAAGGCGGGCCGCCGAGAGCGACGATGAAGCGGTCGAGCGGCGGGTCGACGGTGACGTTGAGGTTGACGGCCGGTCCGCCGAGGTCGACGTCAGGCGTGGTGACGTACCAGGCGTTCGTGACGGGTTCGGACCACGCCACGATGAAGTCGTTTGGACCGGGGCGCAGGGGAAGCGGCAACGTCCCGTCTTCGCGAATTTGAAGCGGGTGGGGTTGGCCCGCCACATGGACCGAGGCGAGCTCGGCGCCCTCCGGCAAACGGATGACTTGCCGGCCACCCTGGCTGCTGATGATGTTCAACGTGAGCCGCGCGGTGGCCAGGCGATGTCCGGGTTGGACGGAGAGCTCGGCGGCGCCGATGGTGATCGTCTGACCCTCCACGGCCGGAGGACGCACGACGTTCAGGGCGAGCGTCTCGCCCGGCCACGGCCGCCAGCGCCGCACCATTTCGCCGTCGATGAGCGACGCAACGGGCGGAATGCCGGTGGCCTCGCAGCGGAAAATGGGACTGCATCGCAGCGTCCAGGTCTCCCACAGGCCCCCCGCCGCGGGGGAGAGGCTGAGGTCGGGAGCCTCCTCGAGGTTCGAGGACCACGTCACTTCCGGATGATCTCGGTCGAGGCCGACGGAGACTGCATGGTCTTCGACCTCGATCTCCGACGCCGTCACGGCCTCGCCTGGCAACAAAGGCACGCGCACTGTTGCGGCCTGGCGCCCCGAGCCCCGCTGCCGGACCGTCGTCGTCACGCGCCAGGGGACACCGATTGAGATGGCGCGTTCAACCTCCACCCAGGCGGACAGGTTCTCGCTCGACGAACCCCGGCTCCCGGTGTCGGCGCTCCGGGTCCAGGTGAGCGTGCGGTCCAAGGTGCCGTCCGCGCGCAGGCCGTCGAGCTGCCACTGGTCCGCGGACCACTTCGTAGCGTGAGGTGGCTCAGGGACCTCGAGGACGACGCTGTCGACCAGGGGTAGCGGCCCAGAAACGACAACTGTGTGGCGTCCCGCAGGGACCCGAAGCTGGGTGAAGCCGTCGCCGCCCAATCGTGCATCCGTCGTGGCCGCGCCGTCCATCGTCATCCTGACGGGGCTCCAGACCCGGGCTGGACCCGGAAGGGCCACGGCACCGTCGACGGCCGCGTGGACATCCAGTTCGATGGTCAGGACGTCGTTGGTGACCGTCAGGCCCATACGGCCGACGTCCACGCAGTTGTTTGTGCAGTCTGGCGCGCGGGTGACGCGGGTCCGCAATTCCGACAACATCTCGTTGGACGGAATGGAGGCCTGGGCGCCCAACGGCGCAGCCAGTAGGCCGGCCAAGAGCACCACGGGCCAGGCGGCCCGGGCGATGCGGACGGCGAGCGCCAACGCGAGGCCCACCCGGGCGAAGGCGAGAAGCGCGAGCCCCATGGGACCGATCCACCACAGCCGCAACGTCTGCTCCGCCGTCACGGGCCCGCGCCAGGACAGCTGGTAGGACGACCAACTCCATGTGGGAATGCCGGGCCCCGTCTGAACGACAGCCTTGGGGTCGACGTCGTCGCTGAATTTCTTCCACTTGGTTTCTTCGCGTTGGTAGAACTCTGATTTTTCCGCGGGGGGTTCGGCGGACCTCATGTTCATGCCGCCCAACGCCATTTCATCCCCGACGTCCTGAATCGTCGCCTCGAAATTCATGGATCCGGGCCAGTCCCCTCCGCCGACGGCTGCGCCCAACGCCGGGTGAAGGGCCGTTTCGATCTGGCCGACCGCGTAAGGGAGGCCCGTCGCGACGAGGGCCAAGCCGAGCGCGATGTGGGTGGCTCGGGTGGCGCGTTGGGCGAGGACGTGGCTCAGGCTCTTTGCGATGGCTGCGGTCGCCATCCAGACCGGCCAGATCCACTGAGGGGCGCCGCTTTCGTGCCGGCCAAGGACGAGGGCGGCAAGCGCGATCGCGGCCCATGGCGGTCCCAGCAACTTCCAGGTGGCGGCGGCACAAACGAGAACGAAGAACAGGTCGAAGAGCGTCCACGCGCCGACCATCGTGCCGCTGGCGCTGTCTGCGCCCATGGCGGCAAAGAGACGCCAACCGGGTCCTGCGTGAACGGTGGCGGACAGGCTGGCGACATCGCTGGACCACCCGACGGCGGGCAGCGTGCTCAGGCCACCCTCGACGCGCGACTCGGCCGCCAGGTTGACGGCAGTTTGGCGCAGTTCGACGCCTGGCTGGCCCGTCGGACCCTCCGTGACGAGCTGATCCGTTTCTCCGACCGACACGTGGCCAACCAGGAGTGGCGCCGTTGCGTCAAGTCGCCAAGTCCGACCCAAGGTTCCGGAAAACGTGTCGCGAACGGTGGCACCCTGGCCGTCCAGGTCCAGCCAGATCGCCCGCAACAGCGTGAGTTGGTCGATCGGCTCGATGTCACCGCGGCGCAATTCCTCGAAATTCAACCCTCCGCCGCCCTGGACCGACCACGTCGGCAACGTGCGCCAGTCGCTGGGGACGGGCGTCCGGGTGGGGTCGATGCCCGGGGCACCCGACAGGTTGACGGAGCGGATCGACTCTACCGCCTGGAACGCCCACGTCTCCGTCCCCGGCCATGGGGCGGGCAATGTTGGTGCGGTGAGCGCCGCCAGCTGCGTGTCGTGGGTCGCCACGACGACGATGGTGTGGTCGCCGGGGCGAGCCGTCACCACGAGGTGCCCGTTGGCGTCGAGGTGCGCGGCGACCGTCGCGTCGAGCGAAACCGCCCGGGTACCCGCCAGAAGCACCTGACCGAGGTCGACCTCCCGCGCGCGACCGGAGACGCGGGCAGCGATTCGTGTCTCAATCGTGACGGGAACGCCGTCGACGATTCTGCGCATCACGTCGAGTTCCATGGACTCGCCGGCGCGGGCGGCGCCGTCGACGTTGCCGAGTTGAAGGCCGGTGGCATCGACGCGAGGGAATGGAACTACGTCTCCGTCGATCGACAGGTCCACGCGGGCGACGTCCGACGGGATGGCGAGCGTGGCGGGCCGCGACGGCCAGGCCATCCGCGCACGGACGACATGGCTGCCTGCGGGCATTTGGACTTCAGGGCGGCCCCCGGCGTCGCGGACGACGGCCGGGCGCCCCGAAACCGTGACGTCGACCGGCCAAGCGCCGGTCTGCCCTGGAAGGGCGAGCCACCCTGGGGCGTCGGCGCGGACCTGAAGCGTGATGGAGGCGCCGGTAGCGTCAGCGTCGACGGCCAGTGCGCCAGGCCACAAACACGTTCTGGCCTCCCCGGTCCAAGGACAGCCGAGGTCGGTCACACCATCGGTCGCCCAGGGAACCCAGGGCTGCAGCTCCGGAGGCACTTGGGCGACCGAGGACATCGCCAACCACCACGCCAAAACCACGGCGCCTCCCGGGACAGCGGGACCTAACGGGTCAGGGCACGAGGCAGCGAGGCCAGCTTCTTGGGCTCGCGGGCGCGAGCGTCAGCCCGTCCGGGTCGCGGACTCGGAGGCCCTTCACGTCTTCGAACTGGACCAGCGTCCGGGCGATGGCGTCGTATACGGTGGGTTCTCGGCCCGCGGCGTCACAGCCACCGGTCAGGGTGATGTCGACGACACCGTCGCCGATTTGGAAGTCCTTGAAGCCGGTGGCGGACGACGTGTCCAATGCGAGCCCTTGTTCGATTTCGGCTGGCGACGGTCCACGCAGGAGATGTTGAAGCGTCGCCTTGATGCGGTGCCGTTTCGGCACGGTCCGCGGTACTTCGACCCAGCTTTCGCCCGAGCGCAGGGAAATCGTGACGGCGAGGGCCAAGGTCTCGGGCGCCGGGGCTGGCGGCTGGGCAGTGCAGCCGGCCAGCGCGACGATCAGTAGATGTGCATCTCGAGCGCGTAGTCCCAGCACTGGGCAGCATCGTAGCAATCCACACCCACGTGGACGAGTTGTGGGGCACCCGTCGTGTTGACGTAGCCGACGCGCTCTTCGTCGCCGATCAAGGTGGCATCGGCGCCGGCCTCGCACGAGGTGAACAGAGCGCAGTCCGAGAAGATGTAGAGGCTCGCGTCGCCGAACCAGTTCGTGTAGGCCACGTCGAGGGTCTCGCCGTTTTGCAGCAGGACGGGGAAGAAGGCGTCGTCGCCGCCGGTCTCGAAGCCCGTGCAGGGGTTCGCGGCGCCCATGTTCACGTCGTTGCTGAATGCGATCAGGTTGCCGGCCAGGAAGTAGTCGCCGGTTTCGTAGAGCGTCGCCGCGAGCGAATCCGCGCAACTGTCGGGGGGCGACGTGCTGTCGGAGACGCGGATGTCCAGTGTGTAGGACGTGCACCCGGCGACGCGGCAGTCCGCGACCGCGGTCCAGGTCACGTCCGTGCCCCGGTCGTTGTAGATGATGATGCCCTCGGGGTTGAGCGCGCCATCGGCCCCAAAGACACAGGTCGCGGTGTCGACGCAGTCTTCGAGGACGTAGATGGACGGGTTGCCACCCGCCCCGGCGCCCATCAACATGACCATCTGGTCGTTGGGACCGAACGTGAAGGGGAACACAACCTCTTCGCCCGAAGAGGTTGCGCCGGTGCAGGGAGGGCCAGGGATGGCGACGTCCAGGTCGTTGGCGGCGGTGCTCAGGTCGCCCGTGAACTGATAGAAACCGAAGCCATACACGTCGGCCCCGACGTCGGCACAATTGTCGTAGACGGCGCCGCCGGCCATCGGAGGCGGAGGCGGCGGAATCACGTCAGGCTCGAAGGGGAGGTCCACGATTCCGGCGCCCTCGATGTAGCTGGACGGCCAGTCGCCAGCGGGCGACGGGTGCGGGACCAACTCCCCACCGACGAAGGTCACGAGGTCACAGGCGCGTTCATAGGCGGTGGCCGAGCCGTGCTCTGCGACCGTGGCGCCGTCGGTGGAGATGTACCAACCGCCCGCAAAAGGCTCGACGTCGGCTGCCCAGGCCGGGCCAGCCAGGGCCTCCAATTCGTCTGCCAGGTCGGTAAGGGTGCCCAATCCGAACGCCCAGGTCCGCGACGCGATGACGTCCCGGACGTCGTTCGAACCCCAAACGCCCGCGTCCAGGGCCGGGCAGGTGGAGTCGCCATCGTGCAGGCCAAATGACCACATGTGGGCGACGCTTCCCGCACCGGCGACGGTCCAGGGATCGTAGTTTGGGAGGAGGTCGGAGCCGTCGTACTCGACCTTGCACAAGGCCGCCCCTCCGCTGCGCAGGCGGAACGTGACGGTAGCCGACGCCAGGTCGGTCAGACCATCCCCGTTGGCGTCGATGCGGAAGTCGAGCAGATCGTCGTAGTGAAACGCACCACGGACGTCGATTTGCACGCTGTCGGGCGAAATCGGACCACCAACGGGGGCGGTGAAATCGTAAACGTCCAGCGTGGTGAAGACGCACGAGATGTCATCGCCGGGGTCGTGAGGGTCGGTGCCGTCGGTGACTTCGTCGCCGTCGCTGGTTCCGCCGCCGTCGGTGTCCCACAGCGTTGGGTTCGTGCCGGTGCCCAGCACCTCGGTGGGGTCGGTCAGGCCGTCGGCGTCGGTGTCCGATTCGTCGAGTTCGGTTCCAAGAGCCGCCTCGGACCCGTCGAGCAGCAGGTCGCCATCGGTGTCGTTGGACGTGGGGTCGCCGCCGAGGGCGGTTCGTCCCCGTCCTGCAGGCCATCGGAGTCGGTGTCGGCGTCCGTAGGGTCGGTGCTCCACACGTCCACTTCGTCGCCGTCGAGCAGGCCGTCGCCGTCGGAGTCGGCGTCGAGCCCGTCGGTGCCAAGCGCGATTTCCTCGCCGTCGAGCAGGCCATCGTCGTCGGAGTCGGGGGTAAGCGGATCGGTGCCCAAAGCTACTTCGGCGCCGTCGCTCGAACCGTCATCGTCGAAGTCGGGGTCGTTCGGGTCGGTCCCGAGGCTGGCTTCTTCGCTGTTCGTCAGGCCGTCGGCGTCCTTGTCGCTCGCGGGCGCGCCTGTCGTCGTGGTGACGTCTGTGTCGGCGTCCGTATCCGCGTCCGTGTCCGCGTCGGCATCCCCCTCTGCTGCGGTCGGCGCCGCAGTTTCCGGCGCCGACGGACCGCAGGCCGCGAACAGGGCGAGGAGGATGAGGTGGCGAGTCATGATCGCTCCGCAAACGCCCTTCAACTAACCCTGCGACTTCGCAAGAGCAGTTCGGCCACTTCGGCGAAGCCTCGGCCGCCTCGCGAAGGGGCGATGAAGCGCGGCGCCACGGACATTCGGTCCAGAAAATCGGCGACATTGGCGACACCGAAAGACGCATCGACAAGCGAGAAAAGCGGTTCGTCATTCGCGGAATCGCCGACGAAGGCCCAAGCGGCGGGGTCGAGGTCTTCGTCCCAGCGCTCGCGAACGAGATCGCGAACGCCAGACCGCTTGTCGAAGTCGCCAAACCAGCCGTTGACGTGGATCGAACTCACCTTACATGTGGCGCCGATGGCCTGGAAAGAAGCGACGATGGCGTCGACGGAGGCCTGAGACAGTCGCGGCACGTCCTCGCACCAATCGATGGCGAGGTCCAGCGCGCGGAAGGGCTGGTCGCTCGCAAGGGCAGCACCAGGAACGCGAGCAAGGATGTCGGCGGCAGCGTCATCGAGCCGAGCGCGGTTGGCGCGCCGCGTCTCCGACGGCTGGGCGAAGCGGTGGACCATTCGGCCGTCGGCTCCGACCCACGCCCAGAGTCCCCCGTTTTCGCCGACCACCGCGTCGACGGGCCAAGTTCGCGCGATGCAATCTACCCAGCCGATGGGGCGGCCTGTGACCGGCACGATGCGGAACCCGGCCTCGCGTAGGGCTGCGAGGGCCGCGAACGCTTCAGGGACGAGGCGCCCGCCCTCCGTCAACGTGTCGTCGATGTCTGTGAAGACCCCCTGCAGGTGCGGCCAGTCGGACGGACGGGCCGCATGAAGTGGCAGGGGTTTCACCACGCTGGGGTGACCGCCGTGGGTACGAACGTCTGCACTTCGCCGGGGACCGCGTCGACGGCGTCACCTGGGGCGCCGATCAACACTTGGTCGCCGTGGAGGTCCACCGCGGCCCCGAAGGTGGGCGACGACGACACCGTGAACTGGGCCACGCCGATCACAGAGAGGTCCGTGCCCCCCCAGGGGAAGACGCCGTCGGGGTCGGAGTAAAAGCGCGACGAGAACCAGCCCGTCGGGTCCGTGGCCTCCGTGGCCGTGATGACGCCGGTGCAGCTGGCATCCGTGGCGTAGGTTCCGATGGGCTTGAAGCGAACGATGAGGCCGCCGCCGGCGAAGTTGAAGGTGTTGGTGACCTCCCACGCCAGTTCGTAGTCCTTCGAGATGCCGTTTCCGCGAGGGACCGCGGGCTTGCCGATGGCGAGCGTCGTGAAGCCTGCGACGTCTGGCTCTGCCGACCCGCTGAATTTCGCGGAGGCGAACGCAACTTCCATGTTGATGTCGACGTCGTTGACCGCCCAAAGGTCCCAGGCGATCACGTCGCCCGGGCGCAGGTCGAAGGCGGGCTGATTCTTGTAGACGAAGCCCATGTAGTCGCCGAACGTCGAGCCATCGCCGAATGGGATGCAGTTGCTCGCGGACGCGCTGGTGGGGCCGACGATGGTGAGCACGTCGGTTGGCAGCGTGCTGCTGCCAAGGACCCAGGCCGCCTCCACCCAATTTCCGACATCGGCAAACACGTGGGCAGACGACTCCTCGCCGGGGCTGCCAGCCACGATCCGCCCGCCCTCGAACGCGACGGAGGCCGGGAAACCCTCGGTGGGCTCATGAAGGGTCAGCGTGGCGTCGAGAGTCCACGTGGCCCCGTCCGTGGACCAGACCTCCGCGTTCCCGCTTCCAGGGGCAGCGACGACCAATCGGTCGCCGTGGATGGCAACGTCGGTTCCGTAGGTCCGGGCCGGTTCGTGGGCGCCGAGGCAGGTCATCGTGTCCGTCGCGGCGTCGATGACACAGGCTGCGCCGTCGCCCCCGGCCGCGCCCGCGACCGCAAAGTCGCCGGTCGCGTCGATCGACGCGCCCAACGCGGACGCATCGACGTCGAGTACTTCCTCATCGAAGACAGCGTCGAGCGCCCACGTGGCGCCGTTGTCGACGTATTTGTAAACGCGTCCGGCGTCGGGGTCGGCGCTGTCGTCGCCGGGGGCACCCACCCACAAGGTGTCGTCGGAGCCGAATGCGACCGCGGCTCCAAACGCGTCGCCGAGGTCGCCCGCGTCGGACAGAACGGCCATTTGAATCCAATTCAGGCCATCGTCTTCGTAGATGAAGACCCTGCCGCCGTCATCGCCACCGGGGGCACCGATCGCGATGAGCGTGCCCACCGTGTCGACCGCTGCGCCGAATTCGTCCGCGGCGGTTTGCGTTGCATCCGACACCAAGGCCTCGGCGGCCCATACGCCCGCGCCGAGGTCGCGGTAAACCAGGGCCCCCCCGTGGAGGGTCGATCCACCGTCGGGAACGCCGACGACGAGGACGTCGGCTGCAGTCGCCATCGCCGACCCGAAGCCGATGTCGGTTGGATCGAGGTGGAAGCTTTCGAGTTCGATGAGCGTGGCGCCGATGCCGTCGCCGTCGATCGTGCACTCATTCAGCGGGTCGTCCCAGTCCACGAGGCCGTCGCAGTTTTCGTCGACGAGATTGCACATCTCCGTCGCGTCCGGGTTCACCATCGCGTCCGTGTCGTCGCAGTCGTCGGCGTTGCTCACAAGGTCGGGTGCAGGAGCGAGGCAGGCGACGACGATCGAAGGTTCGGCGCCGTACCCGTCGCCGTCGGTGTCGGCGTACCAGTCGACCAGGGCGCCGCCGATGCCACCGTCGGCATCGTCACAGTCGTCGTCGTTGTCGACGTACCCGACGGGTTGGGAACACGCCTCGGTCGATACGGCCGGGTCGCCCCAGCCGTCGCCGTCCGCGTCGAGGTACCACAGGGGGGCGGTGCTGAGGTCGACGCTTGGATCGCTGCCGTCGCGCAGCGCGTCGCAGTCGTTGTCGACCCCGTCGCACACTTCGGTGGCGAGCGGGCTGATGTCGGGGTTGGCGTCGTCACAATCCAGCTTGTTGCCGGCCGTGCCGGGGTCGCCGACGCAGGCCCAGGCGCCTGGCAAGCTGTAGTCGCCAAAGGTGTCGCCGTCGGCGTCCACGTAGAACTTGGTCAGCGTGGTGGCGTCGAGGTCCAGGTCGTCCAGGTCCGTCAACCCGTTGCAGTCGTCGTCAAGGCCGTTGCAAACCTCGAGCGCGTCGGGGTGGACCGCGGCGTCGTTGTCGTCGCAGTCGTCGCCGCCGTGGGTCTCGTTGAGGTACCCGTCGAGGTCGGCGTCGCAGCTGGCGGCACATTCGGGATCGACGCAATCGACGAGATCGTCGGCATCGTTGTCCGCGAAGTCGAGGCAGTCCTCGTCGCAAGCGACCTCACATTGGGGGTCGTTGCAATCCGCGAAGCCGTCGAGGTCGTTGTCGCGGCCATCGGCACAGTCTTCTGGGCAAAGGCCGTCGCAGTCCTCGTCGTCGCAGTCGACGGCGGCATCGGCATCGTTGTCGCGGCCGTCCGTACACAATTCGGCGCAACTTTCGACGTTGCAGTCGGGGTCGGAGCAATCGATGGCGCCGTCGGCATCGTTGTCTCGGGTGTCCGTGCAGTCCTCGGGGCAGTCGGGTGTCCGACAGTCGGTGTCCGCACAGTCGGTGAGGAGGTCACCATCGTTGTCTCGGCCGTCGCCACACGCATCGGCCTCCGGGCATGAACCATCGCACGCCTCGTCGAGGCAGTCGATCGCGCCGTTGCCGTCGTCGTCGAGGTCGTTGCCACAAATCTCCGGACAGGAGCCAGCGCAGTCGTCGTCGACGCAATCGACCAGGCCGTCCCCATCGTCATCGGCGCCGTTGGTGCAGATTTCGGCGTCGACCGCCGACCCGTCCGAGGTGTCGACCTCACCACAGGCGAGCAGGGTCCAGGTGAGCAGGGCAGTCATGGCGCCTCCCAGAGGGGTTGTATCGCGGGGCGATCACCAAATGGGCCACGTCGCCGCCGTGCAGATTTGGACGGCGCCGGGTGGTGGGTCGGGGATCTCGGCGGCGGGTGCGCCGATGGCGAGGCGGGGTCCGTTGAGCGCCAGCGCGGTGCCAGAGCGCTCGGTGCGGTCGGCCAGCACGATGCGCAGGTCGGGGATCCGCGTGGCGTCCTGTTGGTCCCAAGGCGGCAGGCCATCCGCGTCGGCCCAAACCCGGGCCACCGGACCGGTGCCATCCGCGTCGCGAACGACGAAGACGCCGCTGCAGGTCAGGTCGGCCGCGAAATCCCCGGTTGGCGTGAGGCGAACGATGAGGCCACCACCCGGGAAGTGAAAAGGCACGTCCACCGGGAAGGCGAGGTCGAAGTCGCCGGTGACGAAGTTCCCGACGCCGGCGCTCGCAGCCAAGGCCACGGGGACGAAACCGCCTTCGTCGGGTTCGTCGGCGCCGTCGACAATGGCGACGGCCAGCGCAATGTCGGCCTCCAACGCGTGGTCGTTCGGCGCGGTCGCGTCGAAAGCCAACTGGTCGCCCGGCAACAGGTCGAAGGCCGGAACGCCCTCGTAGATGAGGGCAAGGTGCGGGCCGTGGCCACCGCCTCCGAGCGGGATGCAGTTGGCGACGGGTGCACCGCCTTCCAACTCGCTGAGGTGGACGTCGCTGGGCTCTGAACCAAGGAGGGTGGCGCGAAGCAGGCCCGAGGCGTCGAGGACCTGCACAGATCCGGTCGCGGGGTCCCCGACGGCGAAGCGGTCGGCGTTCATCGAGAGAGATGTCGCCGGCGTCGACAACTCGCCGTCCGACGCGCCCGTCCACCAAACGGCGGTTCCATCGGTTGCCGCCCAGGTTTCGGCGTCGGTGGCGAGGGCGGTGGTGGGACGGTCGTCGAGCCAAGTCGAGGTGCCGTCGAGTTGCAGCTGCGCGAGGCCATCGGGTCCACCCGCGAGGACGTTGTCACCCCAGGCCCCGAGGGCGACCGACGACGTGGTGAAGCGGGGCCCGGCGACGGCGGCGTCCTCGCCGAGAATCCAGCTGGCGACGCCGTCATCCACCGTCGACCATACGGCGCCCCCCGAGAGTGCAACAGCCCCGCCTGCGCCGGCGTCGGAGAGGACGACGACGAGGTCCAGCGACGGCCTCGCGTAGACGTAGACCTCGTCGACGCCGGGAGCGCCGACGGCGAGCCAATCGGCGTCGGCCGCGAGCGAGGCCCCAAAGGCGTCGGACCTCTCCCGGTCGCCCGCTTCGAGAACGACGCCGTCGAGCCAGGCGCCTTCGGGCGTCGCATCGAAGGTCCACACGGCGCCCGCGCTGCCCCACGGGTCGTCGGGAGCGCCGACGGCGATCCAATCCCCGACGAGCACCAGGCTGCGACCGAAGGTGTGTTCACCGGGCTGTGGGCGGAAGGGCGCCAGGGACTGGCACGTGAGGTCGGGGTCGCCGACGAGGTCGTAGCTGCAGTCGAGATCGGGATCGGCGTCGTCGATCAGGCCGTCGCAGTCGTCGTCGATCTGGTTGCACGCCTCTAGGCGACCGGGGAGGCGGCTGGCGTCCGCGTCGTCGCAATCGTCGGCATTGTGCACGGTGTCGTCGCTGGGGGGAACGCACCCGACGCCCAACGCGGGGCCGGCCCCCGCGCCGTCGCCGTCGCCGTCGGCGTGCCAAGACGCCGAGGGGCTGCCAACGGCCGCGTCGTCGTCGTCGCAGTCGTCGTTCGTGGCCGAGAAGTCCAACCACGGGTCGCAGTCGTCGTGGAAGGCTGCGCTGCCGCCGACGCCGTCGCCGTCACTGTCGAACCACCAACGTGGAACGACGGTGTCGGGGTCCTCCTCATCGATCAAGTGGTCGCAGTCTTCGTCCCACGTGCCGTCGCAGACCTCCGCCGCGCCCGGATGGATGGTGGGATTGTGGTCTGCGCAGTCGCCAAGTTGGTCGACGCCCAAGGGCGGGGATTCGCAGCTGACGCGTTGAACGGCCTCTCGCCCCCAGCCGTCGCCGTCGGTGTCGCGGTGCCACGTGATCAGCGTTGTCGCGTCGAGGAACGGGTCGTCGTCCTCCGTCAGGCCGTCGCAGTCCTCGTCGACGTTGTCGGAGTCGCAGCGTTCGGGCAAACCAGGGTGGATTTGGGGGTCGTCGTCGCGGCAGTCGTCGCCGCCGGCCGCCAACGCGTCGTGGCCGTCGCCGTCGGCATCGCACTGGCTGCGACATTCGCCGTCGAGACAGTCGACCAGGCCGTCGGCGTCGTCGTCCAGGCCGTTGGAGCAGATCTCGGCGCAGCCGACCTCGCAGGAGGGGTCACTGCAGTCGATGAGCCCGTCGCCATCTTCGTCGAGGCCGCCGTCGCACAGCTCTTCGCATGAGCCGATGCAGTCGGGGTCCGCGCAGTCGATGAGGCCGTCGTCGTCGTCGTCGCGCCCACCGATGCAGAGCTCGGGACAGGCTGTGCCCCCACATTCGGGGTCGGCGCAGTCCACAAGGCCGTCGAGGTCGTCGTCCCAGCCGTTTTCGCAGACCTCGGGGCAGGCGCCCGCACAGTCCCGGTCGTCGCAATCGACAGTGCCGTCTCGGTCCTCGTCCACACCCCCGTCACAGGCCTCGGGGCAGGTGCAGATGGGGTCCAGGCAGTCGGGCAGGCCGTTGCCGTCCTCGTCGCCGGGCAGGGCGCACAATTCCACGGGCGCGATGTCGAACCCGTCTGTCGGCGTCGCGGAAGGCCCAACGCACGCGAGTGCCAAGGCGATCACCATGGGGACAGCGGCGTCGGAACGAGTAGCGTCGCGTGGCCGGGGGGCGGCGGCGGAACCCAGTCGCCGGGGGAGGCGGGTTCTGGCGTGGGCGAGCCGGGGGCGCCAACCAGGAGGGCGTCGTCGGCCAGTGCGAGGGCGGCGCCGAAACCCGGCCGCCGGGTGGTGAGGAACTGAACCTCGGGAATGGAGACAGCGCTGGTGACGTTCCAGGGCCAGTCCCCGTCGTACTCGTAGAGCGTTCGCGCCACGAAGTGGCCGCTGGGGTCGGTCGCCGAGGCGCCCTCGAGGTTGGGGGTGCAGGTCTCGTCGTTGGCGTACCCCAGGCGCGGCGTGAGTTGGAGCACGAGGCCACCGCCCGAGAACGAGAACGGCTCCTCCACGATGAACGCGAGCTCGAAGTTCCCGCGGATGTCGTCACCGCGGGGAGCCGTTGCGCGGGCGGCTGTGGCCACGGTGACAAGGGGGCCCGCAGGTTCGTCCGTCCCATCCTCGACCGTCCCGGCCAGAGCGATGTCGACGATGATGTCGACGTCGTTGGGCGCCATCAGATCGAACGCGATCACGTCGCCGGGCAGGAGGTCGAAGGCCGGGACTCCGGCCCAAACGGCGCCCATATGGTCGCCTCCCCCGTCGCCGAGACCGAAGGGCTCGCAGACGACCCCCGGGGACGGGTCTGACGCGGCCAACACCTCCGTGGCGGCACTGGCTGTGGCGCCTCTCGGAGCGACCTGAGCGACGAGGAGCCAACCATCGTTCAGGGGCGCGTAGAGCAGGACCTCTCCCGCTGCCGACGGGGCGCCGACGGCGAGCCGATTGCCCGTTCCCGCGAGGGTCGCGCCGAATTCGGCCGGGGCGTGCGGGGGCACGAGATCCACGGCCAAGCCGACGTCCGGCAGCCATCGGACGAGCCCGGCGCCGGGGGCGCCCACGGCCGTGCCGGCCAGGGCGCGCGCCACGGCTCGCCCGAAGTCCGCGCCGGCTTCGCCCAAGGTCAGCGTCGGCGGGTTGGCGTCGTCGAGCCAAAGCGCCACGGCGTCGCTGGCGCCTGCGGCAACGATGCCGGCCCCGTCGACGGCCACGCTCCGTCCCAACGAGGCGACGGGGACCTCCGGGGCGGGGAGGTGCTCAGTCGTCCAGGCGCCTGGCGCGCCTTGGATCGCGACGGCCACGGCCCCCGCGCCATCGAATGCGGAGGGAGCACCGAGCGCGACGAAGCCGCCGGTTGCGGCCAGAGCATGGCCCCAATCCGCAGTCTCGTCAGGCAGCGTCAGGTCGGTAAGCGGCTCGGCGGAGGGTAGGGCGAAGCGGGCGACGCGCGGGATGTCGGGTTCCCCGACCCAGAGTTCACCTGCCAGGAGGGCCACCGAGGTGCCGAAGCTCGGGCCGCCGGCGAGGACGATGGGGTCGGATTCCGGCGATCTCGACGCCCAAAGCCACACGAGGCCGGTGCCGTCGGACACGGCCATCGCGTCGGCCGCGACCGCGACCGCGGAGCCGAAGAGGAGGCTGCCCGACGGGTCCACCACGTCGAACAGGTCCGCAAAGTCGTTCGTGTCGCCCCACACGCATTCGGCGTCTTCGTCGGCCAAATCGACGGCGTCGTCGCAATCGTCGTCGACGCCGTTGCAGGATTCCGTGGCTGTCGGGGCGATCGCAGGGTCGTCGTCGTCGCAGTCGCCGTTCAGGAAGGCCGTCGGCACGCCGGGCGCATCGCAGCCCTCGGCGAGGACAGCGTCGCCGAACCCGTCCCCGTCGGTGTCGGCATACCAAAACAGCGGAAAGCCAGCGTTCGCGTCGGAATCGTCGCAGTCCAGCGCGTTGTCCACGGTGTCGGCGAGGGCATCGCATGCCAGCGTCTGCGCGTTGGGGTCACCCCAGCCGTCGCCGTCGCCATCGGCGTACCAGGTTCTCAGGGTCGACAGGTCGAAGTCCGGGTCGGCCTCGTCGAGGAGGTGGTCGCAGTCCTCGTCCCAGCCCTCGGTCGTGCAGCGCTCCCCGGCACCGGGAAACGTGGTGGCGTCGTGGTCGGCGCAATCCAAGTCGTTGTCGACGGTCCGGTCGGCGCCGGTGCACGCGATCAGGCTGGCGAGCCCGCGGCCGAAGCCGTCGCCGTCCCAGTCGGGGTACCAGGTGCGCATGGACGCCACGAGGGTGTCCGGGTCGGCATCGTCGATGAGGCCGTCGCAGTCGTCATCGATGCCGCCGCAGGTCTCTGGCGCGTCGGAGTGGACGGCGGCGTTGCGGTCGTCGCAGTCGTCGCCGCCGAAGAGGGCACTGGTCTCGCCGTCGCCGTCCACGTCACAGGTCGCCGCGCACTCGAGGTCGTCGCAGTCGACGTCGCCGTCGGCGTCGTCGTCCGTGTCGTTGGCACATTGCTCGCTGCACACGGGCTCGCAGTCCGGATCTTCGCAGTCCACGGCGCCGTCTCCGTCGCCGTCCAAGCCGTCGGAACACACCTCGCTACACTGCCCGAGGCAGTCGGGGTCCTCGCAATCCACGAGGTTGTCGCCGTCGTCGTCGCGTCCGCCCGTGCACCGCTCGGGGCATTCGGGTCGGGCACAGTCGGGGTCGTCGCAGTCGATGAGGCGGTCGCCGTCCTGGTCGGCGCCGTCGTCGCAGTCTTCAGGGCAGGCTGCCCCGGTGCAATCGGCGTCGCGGCAGTCGACGTCGCCGTCTCCGTCGTCGTCGCGTCCATTGTCACACCGCTCGGGGCATTGTCCGTCGCAATCGGGGTCGTCGCAGTCGACGAGCCCGTCGCCGTCCTCGTCGACGGTTCCCGCACACGCTTCGGTTGGCGCCTCGTGGGGGACGGGCGAAGGGGCGATGGGCTCGCTGCACGCGATCACCCACCACATGGCTCACCTCCGGCGCCTTGCGATGGCCGGAAACGCCCCGAACCGTCATGCGCGCGGCGAGGCGGCGCCATAGACGGCGGCAGGCGATCCCCTTGGCGACAGCGCAACTCCATCGAATCCCCGGTGCCGCAGGCCACCATGTTCAGGTCCGGACTTGGTTGGCCGATAGCCCGACGGCGATCCTGCTGCATCACGGCCTCGGCGAACATGCGGGTCGATATGACCGTTTCGCCGAGGCACTTGGCAACGTCACGGTCGTGGCCCACGACGTGCGGGGCCACGGCGGTTCCGACGGCCGGCGAGGTGACGCGCTCGGAATTGAGCAGCTCGCCGACGATTGGGTCGGCCTGTTTCCGCGTCTCGCGGAGTTGAGCGGCGCGAAGCGTTTTGTGCTTTTCGGACATTCGATGGGTTCACTTGTCCTCCTCGAGGTCTTGGAGAGGGGTCGGATGCCCGATGGCACGGTCGGCGCCATCGTCAGCGCGCCTCCGGTCGCCGTGGAGCGGACACACGCCGTTCGCGCCAAGGTGGCCTTTGGGCGTGTCGTGAAGTTTGTGGCGCCCGGGCTGCGCTTGGCCAACGAGGTTTCGCTCGAGGGCATCAGCAGCGACGAGGGCGAGGTGGCCCGCTACCAAAGCGACCCGCTCGTCCACGATCGTCTGAGCATCCGGCTCGGACTGTCCATACTCGAATGGGGCCCCCGCGTGATCGACGGCGCGAGCCGCATTTCGACGCCGGGGCTGATCGTCGCCGGCAGTGACGACCCCATCGCGCCGGTGGCGGGAGCGCGGGCTCTAGCCGCGAATTGGCCCGGAGTTCGCCTGGACGTCATCGAGGGGAATCGCCACGAAGGCCACCACGAGCGGTCAGAAGGGCGGGAACGCTGGTTTGCTTCGGTGCGCGGCTTCCTCGAAGGGATTGGCGCGTGATCGCGCTTCTTCTCGCTCTGGCGTGCGGGGGGCGGGAGGCCCCACGCCACCTCATCGTCTTGTGCGTCGACGATCTGCGCGCCGACGCGCTCGGGACCTACGCGGTGGACGCCCGCGAGACGCCGAACCTGGACGCCTTTTTGGCCTCGGCCGTGGCCTACCCGACCGTGTTGTCGCCGACGTCGGGTCGACGCCCCGGGGTTGCGACGTTGATGACGGGCCTTCGACCCCACCGGCACGGGCTGGGCGTTGAATCGCAGGACCTCTCTTCGCGCGTGACGAGTTTGGCGCAAGTTCTGTCGCCCGCATTTTTTGAAACTGCGGCCGTCCTTGGCGTTGTTCCGGACGAAGGGGCAGGTCTTTACCGGGGATTCGACGTCGTCAGCCACGGGGATGAGCGCCGTCCGGCGACCGAGGTCACCGACACGGCGTTGGCTTGGTTGGACGAGCAAGTGATGGGGGGAAGGGACCCCGACCGCCTTTTCCTATGGGTGGAATACGCGGACTTGCTCCCGCCGCGCAATCGGCCGGCTGGGGACGTGCGGCGCTACAACTTTGCGGTCGGCGTGATGGACGATGAAATTCGTCGATTTCTCGAGCGATTCGACGCCAGCCCGCTTTCACGGGATGCGGCCGTCGTTTTGATTTCTCCTCGGGGAAGTACATCGGCGCTGCACGCCGCGCGCGTGGACGGGGCGGGCGAATTGCTTGACGACATCACTCGCGTACCGTTTGCCATCCGAGTGCCAACGGGTCGATCAGGCCAAATCGCAGGCCTGGTGGGGACGGAGGACGTCATGCCGACCTTGCTCGACCTGATGGGCATCGGCGTCGGGCCCATCGACGGACGGTCGATGTGGGGCCGTGTGGTTCAGCCCCGCGATGTGGTCGTTGCGGAGGCCTCCGTCGCGGGGGCCGACGCAAAGCGTCCGAGCTGGATCAACTCGGACCGTTGGCAAATGGCGCGCTCGAATCGCCATAAGTTGCTCTGGGATCCGCTGTCGGGCGATATGGAGCTCTACGACCTGGTCACCGATTCCAACGAATTGTGGAACGCGCTCGACGACAGCCCGGAGCGCACAGGGCTCGCGCGGCCGTTGCTTGACGCCATCCTGCAGCGGCGTCGAGAGGCGGAGCCGCAGACGTTGTGACGATGGTGTCACGAGGGACGTTGGCGCACCGGGGCCCATCAAGTGATGCGGTTCTGCCCCGTGCGAATCGCATCCGCGTCCCAGCCGTCGTCCGGCACCGTCGTTGACGCGTCGTCCGCCAGGACTTGCTCGAGCAGCCGGATGCGCTCTCGCGCCGTCGCCTGCAATGCGCCGGTGTCGTGTCGGAGAGCTGCGAGGTCGCGCATCGCGCGCTCGTCGTGGCGTCGGAAGGTGCGCGCCATGCGTTCGGCTTGGTGCGCGGGCATTCCGAGCAAGCGGAGGGCGTCGGTCCCGGCGCGCAGCGCGCTGTCCATTGTCTCCCGGTAGGCGCCCTCCACGCCGGTAGCGACGAGTTCCATCGCATCGACCCGGCCTCGCGCGCGGACGAGCAGTGCGAGATCCGGGAAATGAGTCCGGGCCACGCGTACGATTTCGAGCGCCTTGGCCGGGTCGTCGACGGCTACGAGCAACACGCGGGCGCGCTCAGCCCCAGCTGCGCGGAGCAAGTCGAGACGGCCGGCGTCGCCGTAGAAAACGCGCGCCCCAAAACGCTTCATGATTTCGATCTGCTCGTTGTCGACATCGAGCAGCGTCACGCGGTGGCCCGTGGCGCGGAGCAACCTTGCGGCGATCTGGCCGAAGCGGCCGTAGCCAGCGACGATCACCTGGGCGCCTTCATCTTCCACGTCGTGTTCACGCGTGGTGCGTGTGGCGACCCAGCGGGGGAGAATCCAGCGCTCCGCCACCGTGACCAAAAGCGGCCCGGCGGCCATCGACAGCGCGGTCACGGCCATCAGCGGCGCCACGACGGCAGCGGGCAGGAGACCCAGTGCGCTGGTGAAGCCTAGCAACAGGAATGCGAATTCGCCTACCTGGGCGAGGGACACGCCCAAGATCAGCGCCTGGTCTCGGGCCATGCCAGCCGCGCGACCGAGGCCGAACAACACGAGGCCTTTGACAGCGAGTACGGCGACCAACGCGCCGAAGACGGCGAAAGGATTGGCTGCGACCGCCGCGAAATCGATGCCCGCCCCAACGGACAGAAAGAAGAGCCCGAGGAGCAGTCCCTTGAAGGGTTCGATGTCGCTTTCTAGCTCGTGCCGGTATTCGCTGTTCGCGAGGACGACGCCCGCCAGGAAGGCGCCAAGGGCTGGCGACAGGCCGACGAGGCCCATGAGAACCGTCACGCCGATCACGAGAGCCAGGGCGGCGGCGGTGAACAGCTCACGAAGGCCTGACGACGCGACGGCCCGCATCAGGGGCGGAACGCCCAAGCGGCCGAGCACCACGACAGCGGCCACGGCACCCAGCGTCGCGAGGGGATGGGCGGACCCGTGTCCGCCGTCTTCGGTCGCGCCCGCCATCCAAGGAAACAAAGCCAACATGGGGATGACGGCGAGGTCCTGGAAGAGCAGGACGGCGAAGGCCCTCTGGCCAGCGTCGCTCTTCATCCAGCCCTTTTCGCTGAGCTGCTGCACGGCGATGGCTGTGGACGACATCGCCGCAATGAGCCCAACCGTCGCCGCTTGTATGGGGGGCAAACCGGCCACCATGGCGAGGCTACCGACGGCGACCGCGCTCCCGCCGACCTGGGCGCCGCCGAGGCCGAGCAGGGTTCCGCGCAGGCGCCAGAGGCGTTCGGGCTCGAGTTCGAGTCCCACAAGGAAGATCATCATCACGACGCCGAATTCGGCGAAATGCAGCACGTCGGTGCCTGCGTCACCGACGAGGTCGAGCACGTAGGGCCCGATCAGTACGCCGCCAACGAGGTAGCCGAGCACGGACCCGAGGCCGAGCCGTCGCGCGACGGGAACGACGACGAGCGCTGCCCCCAGGTAAACGAGGGCATGCGTGAAGATTTTCTCGCCTTCGCTCACGGCGCCTCCCAGTGGGTCACGACTTCGGTGCGTTCGTGGCTGTCGTCCCGAGGGCGCAGGCCCTCGCGCAGTGCGGTCAGCAAGGCCTGGTAGCGAGACGCGGCCTCGGCGATGGCGGCCGTGTCGAGGCGGAGGCTCCCGTGGATCGCAAATGGCGGGAGGAACCGCATACCGCAGAGCTTGGCGGTCTGTTCCAGCGGTGCGAGCAATTGGCGAAGCGTGAAGCGGTTGTGGCCTTCGGGACCGTAGGCCTCGGCGGGGCCACCCGTGGAGAATGCGTGGATCCAGGTCTTGCCCATGAGGGCATTTCCGTTCGGTCCGTAGGCCCAGCCGAACAGCAACACCTGGTCGATCCACTCCTTGACCAGCGATGGCGTGCTGTACCAGTAGAAGGGGTGTTGGAGGACCACGACGTCGTGCGCCAGAAGCAGAGCCTGTTCGTGGGGCACGTCCACGTCGTGGTCAGGGTAGCTCTCGTACAGGTCGTGGACGGTCACACCGGGCACGGCGCGCGCCGCCCGGGCCAGGGGGCCATTCACCCGGCTCCGGTGCAGCGCCGGATGGGCGAGGAGGACGAGGACGCGAGCGTCGGACGGGACGTCCGTGCGGGACGGCAGCTTGGGTCGGGAGGTCAGGTGGGCCCTCTGGTGGTCGGCGCTCCCCACCCCGGCGCCCGCCCCGCCTGTCGACAGGTCGGGCGCCTTGTCGGGACGTCACGCCGGCAGCGTCATGGTCCCATTCGTCGTGCGGTACCAAATGTAGGCGGCTGCGCCGACCAGGACCAGGAATCCGAGGACGTACGGCCAGCGCGAGGCCTTTTCGGCGTACGGGTCGCCAAGGTCCCGGGAGGCGCCCTCTGGCAATTCGGCGAGGTGGGTCAGAGACTTGCCGAAGGGGATGTTGACCCGGGCTTGGGCGTTGATCGCCCAGCCGTCCGCATCGAGGATGGGTCCCAGGTTGCGGCGTCGCAGTTTGAGAGCCGCCACGAGCATGGATGGCCCCGAAATGACGAGCAACAAGCCCAAGATACCGAGAGGCATCAAAAGGCCCAGGCCGAAGAACGCCTGCATGATGGCGCCCAAGACGGTCGAGATGGCGCCGACGGCCAACCCGATGGCGGCGAGTGTGCCGATGTCGAAGGGCGGCTTGGGCGGGGCGGCAGGCGGCGCGTCGGGAGCGGGCGGCGCTACGCTGTCGATGTTTGCCGTCGCCGTCGCCGCAGCGTCCATTTTCGCGGACGACGCCGCTTCGGCCGCCGCCTCGCGCTTGGCGATAGTCTCTTCGACCGTGCGGACGAACTTCTTGTAGGGCGACCAGAAGGCCTGGCGGATGCTGATGGGGTTCTCGACCAGCTTCGTGATGCGGGCGTCGTAGTCGCGCCCTTGCCGGTCGTAGAAGACCCCGTTGCGGCCGACCATGATGTTGTCGACGTCGCCATCCGTCACAGCAGCGCAGATCGACATCTGCAGGCCATCGCTGCGCCGGGTGCAGTCGAAATAGGCCAAGTATGCGCCGGCAAGGCCCGCCATGGCGCCGTGGCGTCCGGCATCCTCGACGCGAAGGACGAGGTCGCAGCTGCGCTGGTCGAAGAAGAGGGTTCCGGCCTGGAAGATGGCCTTCTCGGTGCGGCCGTAGAACGCGCTGAAGTTGACGTAGTTGCGGAGTAGGCGGCCGAGGTGGTGCGCATAGCGGACAAGTCGCTCGACCTGCTGGATGCCTTCAGCTTCGTGCCGCAGGGCCTCGTCGGCCGCAATCAAGGCCAGGAGATCGGCCTTCGCACTGCCAGCGAGCAACTCGCTTGCACGAGCGGCGTCGACCCCGGCGACAGAAGCGCCTGCCTCGGCGGCACGCCAGGCGGCGTAAGGGGCGAGGGCACCCTTGATCGTAGCCCAATCGGCCGCATTGAGGTCTGCGCGGTCGCCGAACATCGGCCTCACGACGTGGGCCACGAAGGCGGAAACGCGGTCACTCCAGGCCGGGTTGACGCCGACCTTCAACGGCAGCGACTTTCCGGCCTCGATCAGGGCGAGCGGGAAGGCTTCAAGCTCCTTGGCGTCGGCGCTGAGGTCGTGGGATGCGATGGCCGCGAATTCGCCTTCAGCGCGGTTGAGCGAGGCGAGGCTGCGGGGGTCGAAACCCGCGAGACGGGTCCGGCTGAAGAAGTCGTCGATCTTGGCAGCAACGGCTGAGAGCGCCGCGCTTGCCGCCGCCGTTCCTTCGCCGAGGGGCAGCAGGGCCGCCGCGTCGGTCGTGCCCCGCGCCTGCCAAGCCAGCCGATCGGCAAGCGCGGCGAAGAAGGCCTCCACCCTGCCCGCATTGACGCCCAAGGCGCCAGAACGATCGGCCACGCCGCCGACGGACCCGACGATTTGCTCGATGAGGGCGGACAGCGCGGCATCGGAGGTGGCGCTGGGGTGGACGACGCCGTCGCCGTTGAGCGGCATGCTGGCAAAGATGACGGACGTGTCGCCGACGTCTGCGAGTGTGATCTCGTTGCTGGCGGGGCGCCCAAGGCTCGTCAGGACGGACCGCGCTGTCGCCAATGTGGCCTTGCCTTCGGCGTTGTCCTCACGGATTGCGGAGAGGGGCAGGCCCTTTCCCGGAGAAAAGATGATCGCGGGGTCTTTGAGGAGGCGGCAGACGAAGTCGACGGCGGCCAGGACCTCGGGTGCGCGAACGCGGCCGTCGCCGTTGCCGTCGACAAGCGCCATGGTGCGCTCGTCCATGTCGTGCCCGCGCACGGGGCAGCTCAGCGCAACCCACAATTTCTGGTCGAGGGTGTGCAGATTGCGAAGCTCGTCAGCCGTCTCGAGGCGGACCTGGTTGACGCCGCCGGCGGTGTAGAAACGCCAGGGAAAATTGGACATGTGAACGGCCTCCAGCCGCGTTGAACATCGTAGTTTTGAGGGTGGGGTTCTTATGGCGGGCGGGCCGCGCTGGCCATGGCGGACAACGTGGCTCCAACCTGCGCGTTCCCGAGGCTGGTGGCCCCGGCGTATGCGCTGGCCCTCATCTCGTAGCGGCCCATCGACATTCCCTGCCGTGGTTCGGCCCTTCGAGCAGGGCGAGCGTTCGGCGAGATCGGGTCGTCAGAGGCGGGCAGGGGAACGCTCGTCGCCCATCCATCCATCGCGGATGGCAACGTAAGGCGTTTGGCGAATGTCAGCCGACGAGAACGCTGGAGACGATCGGATTCGAACCGACGACCCCCTGCGTGCACAGCAGGTGCTCTGCCAATTGAGCTACGTCCCCGTGCATGGTGGGCCCGGGCAGACTTGAACTGCCGACCTCGCGCTTATCAGGCGCGCGCTCTCACCACCTGAGCTACGGGCCCCGAACGGCGCCAGGGCGCCGTCGAGCGCCCAGCGCCTATGTTCTGGCGGGCCCCAACGTCAAGTTCAGGCGACTTCTCGGATGTTCCCGCGCTCACGAAGGCGCACGAGCGCCTCGCGTTCGAGCTGGCGGACGCGCTCACGGGAGAGCTCCATGCCGTCGCCGACGGACGACAACGTGCGGAACTCGTCGTCCTCCAGGCCGTAGCGCTTGCGCAGGACCGCCTTGTGGCGGTCGCCGAGCAGGTTCTCGAAGCTGTCCATGAGGCGCTCCAACTCCTGATGCTCCGCGACCATCGCGTCGGTGTCTTCGACGGATTCATCCGCGAGGACGGCCTCCATGGGGCGTTTCATGCTGCCGCCATCCTCGCTCGGTTCGTCGAGCGACAACGTTCGACCATGGCTCATGAGGAACTGGGCGCGCTTGAGGTCGATGCCGACCTCCGCGGCGAGATCCGCCAAGGTGTAGCTCTCGCCGGCGTCGTCAAAGGTCTTCATCGCCTTGCGCAAGTTGCGGGTCTGTTCGACGGCGCAGCCCGGTAGCCGGATCGGGCGCCCGGTGTGGTCGATCGCCCGGGTCATCTGCGCGCGCACCCACCATCGCGCGTACGTGCTGAAGCGGATGCCGCGGGATGGCTCGAAGCGCTTTGCCGCACGGAGCAGGCCGATGAAGCCCTCCTGGACCAAGTCCGCCTCGTCCATGAAGGGACCGGCCAGCTTGCGGGCCTCACCGTGGGCGATGCGGCGCCCGGACATGGCGAGCGACCAGCGCAGGCCCTCGGCCTCGGCCCAGGCGGCCCGAGCACGGCGAACTGGCAGCTTCCAGCGCATGTCGGTCTCGCTGAGCTGCCAGGAGAGCCGGATGGCCGTCTCGAGGCGCGTGACGCGGCCAGACCGCGTCCGTTCCGCACGTCGGCGGCCGCTATACAGAACCTCGCGGGCCTCCGGGATTTCCCGGATCGCCTCCTCTGCGCGCATCTCGGCCGCGAGGATCTGCTTTCCGACCCGTTGTTCCTCTTCCGCCGTCCAGCGCCGAGCGCGCGCTGCTTCACGTGCTGCGTCGTTCACGTTCACCTCCGTGCCCAGGCACCAACATGCCCACGGTACGAGCCGGCGGTCGTCACGAATTGCAAGCAAGCGTGACAGCCGCCTGACGTTTCCGGCGCTGGCGGGCCCTCAGGAGCCTACGAGCGCCGCCACGAGGTCGAAGTCGCCCGGGTCGATGGCGCCGCTGCGCACACAACGAACGCGGTCCTCACGGTCGACGAAGATGTGAAGCGGGATGGCGGTCCCCGCGTCGAGCCCTTGGGCCGCCAGCCAAGGGGCGAGATTCTCAGGCCCCGCAACGCGGAGCGTGCCAAGGGGGAACTCCGGGTGCCGCTTGAGCCAAATCTGCATGCGCGACGGGTCCTCGTCCACCGACACGAAGGTCATCGCGACCTGTGGCAGTTTCTGGCGCCACTGCAGCAACATGGGCATCTCTGCAACGCAGGGGCCGCACCAGGTGGCCCATACGTTGATCCAGCGCCAGCCATCGGCGTCGGGCCAGGGGTCGGTCGTCGGCAGGGGCGTGAAGGGTCGCGCGTCGGCCGCGGTCGCGCTGACCTCACAGAAGCCGGCGACGCGGCGAGGGTCGACGACCTTGGGCGCTGCCACGACGTCGACTCGCCGCGACGGCGCGGACGTGTCTTCACCGCAGGCGAGGGCCAACAGCAGCATCACAGGCGGCAATCGATCCACGCGACGAATGCGGACCGGTTGAGGTCGGCGTCGGTGCAACTCGCCGGATCCCCGCTGCGGGTCCACGTGCAGTAGTTCTGGCTGAGCTGAGCGAACTCTTCGCCAAGCTGCAAGAGGCCGACCTGCTGGTCGAGTTCGGGGTTCTCGAACGCCGTCTCGAGGTGCGTCAGTACGGCGTTGCCGCGGCGCTGCGAGAGCTCGCGGTTGTGCTCTGAGCTGCCTTCTGGCGACGACCGCGCGACGACGAAGAACCAGCTTGCTCCGCGTTGGTCCGCGAAGAGCTTCTCCAGCAGCGCCTGGTCCGACCCATCGAGTGCGTCGGAGTCGAGGTCGAATTGTACGATGCCGGCGCGATCGGAAAGCGGGTCGAACAGGGCGTTGAAGTCGCCGCCGGACAGGGCCGCGACGGACTTGGCCTCCAGGGGCTGGCATCCGCGTCCTCCAGCGCTCGAGTCGAGTCCGCACGACTGAAGGACGCGCCGGAGGATCTTCTTCAATTCGGGCGTGCAGTAGGACTCGTCGCTGGCCGCGGCGACCGCCGCCTGTGCCGACGGGTCGGGCGACGTTTCCGCTTCGACGAGCCTCGCCTCGGCGCTCGACGTCCACACCATCGCGAGGATGGGCGTGACAAAGAACGCCCCCACGAGGACGGGAAGTGCAACCTTGTTCATCGTGCCTCCTTGCGGCCAGCGAGCATCTTCGTGAGGGCCCAATCCAGGCCGAGGTCGGTGTCCTCGTCGCACAACCGGACGCCGTCGACGAAGAGTTGCGGGGTGACGATGGGGAGCTGGTTCTGGACGGCCCAGCGGAGCGAGCGGTTGACCCTCTGGCGGGCCTTGTCCGAGCCCACGCAGCCGCGGACGCCGGGGAAGGCCTCGCCAACCATGCGGGCGGCGGCGGCGGGGTCTGCGGCCGAGGCCGTCTTGATGGCTTCGCCGTGCTCAAAGGCCCAAGCGAGGACCTTGGTGCCGTCTCCTTCGGCGCACAGGACGGCCTCGCTGATGGCGCAGGCGCCTGGGTGGACGGCCGAGCCGACCATCCAGTTGCAGGCATTGTCGAGCGGGAACATGACCGCGCTACGCGAAAGCCGAGCGTCGAGACCGGAGAACGCAAGTCGGTCCTCAAATGCGGCGCAGGACGGGCAGAGGGGGTCAATGAGCTCGATGGCTTTGACGCCGTTGGGCGGCCCGCCGAGCGGCACGAACAAATGGGCGGGGTCGGCGGGCTTGATCAACTCGCCGCATTGGCCCAACTTGTCGGAGAAGTCTGGCGCCAGGACCAGGTAGGCCAGGACGGGCGCAACGACGAAGGCGCTGGCCTCGGCGGCGCCCCACGCGAACGTCATGCCGTACGCGGGCGTCGGAGCGGGGGCCGCGTCCAGGTTTTCGGGGGGAGCCTCGTCGTCTCCCTCTTCGGCGGGCGGCGGCGGGGAAGGCTTCCGCGCACCCCAGACCAAGGCGATGGCGGCGATGGCCAAAACGGCGCTCGACGCGTACATGCCGGCGCAGGTCTTGCAGAGTTCACCGAGGATGAAGGCGGAGATCGAGCCGTAGACGATGCTCGCGGCCACCGGCATCCCGGTCGCGGCGAGGAGGAAAGTGGTCGCGGCCTTGTCGGTCGCCTTGCCGTCGAGCGCCATCCGAGCGGCCCGCCAGAAGAGGAAGGCGTAGACGGCCATGCCGGCGAGCGTCGTGGGGATGCCGCCCCAGAGCCAGGTGCGGAACGCCGATGAGTAGGGACTCATGAGCGCGGCATGGCATCCGGAGCTGCCGCTCGCGTCTCGGCCGAGGCCCGGGACGAAGGAGCAACTCAGGCTGTGGGTCTGACGGTCGAGGTGCTGCACGAAGTCGGCCGTGGACACGGCCGCGAAGGTGAAGCCGGCCGCAGCCGCCAGCAAGAACACGATCAGCGCGGGACGCAGTTTCATGGCCAACTTTCGGGGGATGCGGGGGAGCCTTGGGCGGCCCTGGGGGAAGACGGAGGTGTGCAGCATCGCACGTCTGCGACGTAGATGCAAGGTTGGTCCGTCTCGATCCGACCGATCCGGTCAGCGGATCAGAGGAGGTTGGTTCCGCACCACGTGCAATCGGCGCTGCCGTCGTCGTCGAATACCACCGCGTCAGTGACGGGCCCCGAGCATGCGCTGCAGCTCTTTGGCAGATGGCGCCGCTGCGACCGATTCACCGCGACCGGGGCGGCCACCGCGGGCGTGATGCCGAAGCGACTGCGAACCTCGCCGTCGAGACGGTCCGCGGCTTCCGCATGGCCGCCGGCGCGAAGGGCGGCGGAGACGGCCGCGTAGCGGCGAGCGACCTTCGGACGATGGGAACCGTGGCCGGCGACCGACGCCGCGAGCGCCTCGTCGACGGCGCGATTTGCGTCCCCGGCCGTGGCGCGCGCCTGCGCACCAAGGAGCGCCGCGAATGCTGCGATGCCCGGCCGCCCGCGCTCTTCCGCGCGGGACGCCAACTCGGCGAACCGGTCTGCCGCGCCTGCGGCGTCGCCCGCCTTCAGCAACGCGTGGGCGCCTTCCATGGCCTGGCGAACCGCCGGCGGAAGGGGCGCTCCGGTTCCGCGCCGCCCACCGGCCACCATGGGGCCCTGTCCAAAGCCACGTCCGAATCCGCCGCGCATCTTGACCTCCGGAGGTCGGCGCTATCCCGTCGGCCGGTTGGCGTTGGCGGCGACGGCGACGGCGGCCAGGGTCAGCGCTCCGGCGACGATGGACGCAGGGCTCGGCCGCGCGCCGAACGCGACGCTGGCAAGGAGGGCGGCGCCGACGGGTTCGAGGAGCAACACAAGGGACACCCGGCTCGCTGGCCACCACCGCAGCGCCCACGACAGGCTCTGGTGTCCGAGGAGTTGGGGCCCGAGCACGCACCAAGCGATGCCAAACCAGGCGGAGGTGGAGAAGCCGGTGAACGACGTGGCCGTTGCGACGGCGGCGGCCCCGCATACCAGCGCTGCGGGGGTCGTCAGCGCGGCCGTCCAGGCGACGACGTCCAGATCCTGGCGCACGCGCTCGCCGATGCTCAGCACGCCGGCGTAGGCGACGGCCGCGACGACGGCGAGGGCATCTCCCGTCAGGCTCGCGTCGGCGGCTCCGCTTCCCGCCAAGCCTCCGGCGCTAAGCGCCGCGATGCCAGCGGCGCACCAGAAGGCCGCTTTGGGTGGCCGACCCTGGGCCGCCTCGATCGCGCCGGACGCGAGCGGGACGAGGCTCACGAGCACAGCCGCGTGCCAGACGCTCGTGAGGTGGACCGCGGCGAACCACGCCACGAAGTGGACGGCCAACAGTGTGCCAGCCGACCCGATCGCGAGCGCGGACCGGCCCGATATTCGGCTCAGGCGGCGCCAGGACCACGGCAGGAGAATCGCTGCCGTTGCCCCAAGGCGCCAGGTCGCGAGGGCCAGCGGCGGGACCTCTGGCATGGCGCGGACAGCGATCGCGGAAGTCGACAAGGCGACCAGTCCCACGGCCAGAATGGCGGCCACACGGGCGTTAGAGGGCGCTGCTGCGGAGGACGTCATGTCGGTTCAAGTGCTCGCGCTCGCGCTCGTAGCCTGTGCGGACGGCCCCGCGATCGTCCCCGCTTCGACCGATGGTCAGACGGACGCTCCGGAACCCACCGATGTGCCGACGGATGGGCCCACGGACGCGCCGCCGACCGGCACGCCGACGGTGGCCTTTGGGTTGGACGAACGTCCGCTGAACCTGACCTGCGTTGCGCCCGAACCGCCTTTCTCCGTAGGTACGTTGGCCTTTGAACGACGTTTCGGCGCACTTGAATTCGAGCGTCCGGTGTGGATGGCGCCGGTTCCGGAGCAGGACGTCTGGCTGATCGCGGAGCAGTACAACGGTCGATTCCTTCGCTTCCTGGACGACAACGAGACGTTGGAGGCCACGGTCGCATTGGACGTCGAGGCGCTCATCGAAGTCGGCAACAACGAAGGTGGCCTGCTTGGCGCTGCGTTCCATCCGGACTTTGCCTCGAACGGCTACCTCTTCGTGTCGTTCACCAAGCCGATCACGGCCGGCCACACCGGCGATCACGTCAGCGAAATCGCACGATTCACGTCGTCCGACGGCGGCCTGACCTTCGACCCCGCATCGCGGAAGACCATCTTCGAGTTGGACCACCCGGCGTTCAACCACAACGGGGGGCATGTCGTCTTCGGGCCCGATGGGTATCTTTACTTTGGGATGGGCGACGGCGGCTCCGGCGGCGATCCTTGGAACAATGCGGAAAATCCGTTTGCTCTACTCGGCAAGATTCTCCGATTCGACGTCGACGTCGGCGACCCCTACGGCATCCCGCTCGACAACCCCTACGCCGACGGCGTCAACGGGGCCCCCGAGGTCTTCGCGCTTGGCCTTCGCAACCCATGGCGCTTCGACTTCGATCCCGTCTCCGGCGACCTATGGGTCGGCGACGTAGGCCAAAACGATTGGGAGGAAATCGACCTCGTCGAATTAGGGGGCAATTACGGCTGGAATACGGTCGAGGGCTTTGACTGCTACGGCGGGGGCGGCTGCGACAAGTCGGGGCTGATACATCCCGTCGCCGTCTATGAGAATTCTCCGGGCGCTGCGGTGACGGGCGGCGTGGTGTACCGGGGGGAGGCGATCCCGGAGCTCCAGGGCGTCTACCTCTACATCGATTACTCGTTCAAGGACCTTTGGGCGCTGCTCTACGATCCCGCGACGGGGCTTCCCGCGCCGACTCAGGTGGCGACGAATACGCAACGATCGGTCAGCCACTTCGCGACGGCGCACGACGGGCGGGTCTTCGTGCTCGACCACAGCGGATCGAAGGCCACCGGCATTTTCGAGCTTGTTCGCGATGACGTCGACCCTGGGCCGGATCCGTTCCCAGCGCTGTTGTCGGAGACGGGCTGTTTCGACGCCGCCGATCCCACGATTCCCGACCCGGGGCTGATTCCCTACGAATTGAACCAGCCGTTCTGGTCTGACGGGCTCGACAAGAAGCGATGGATGGCCCTTCCTTCGGGCGCGACGATTACCGAAGAGAGCGACGGCGATTGGGTGTTCCCAATTGGAACCGTGCTCGTCAAGGAAATCTCGCACGAGGGCACCCGCATCGAGACGCGGCTGTTCATGCGGCACCCCGACGGTAATTGGGGCGGTTATTCCTACGCCTGGGACGACGCCCAGATCGACGCCACCCTGCTCGCGGCGGGCCTTGCCGTCGAGTTGTCGGACCAAACCTGGAATGTGCCGTCCCGAGCCGAATGCCTCAGCTGCCACACGACCGTGGCGGGCGGCTCGCTCGGACTCGAGACGGCCCAACTTGAGCGCATGGCAACCTACCCGGCCGGGAAGGCTGATCAGCTTGCGACGCTCGAGCACATCGGCCTGTTCGCGACTCCCTTGACGGGCAGGGGGGATCCCGTGGAGACACTCGATTCGATCGCCGACCTGACGACCCGAGCGCGCGACTACCTGCACGTCAATTGTGCAGGCTGTCACGTCGACGGCGGACCCACGCGCGCCGAGCTCGATCTCCATCGCGGCACGTCGCTCGCAGACTCGGGTCTCTGCCTCGAACCTACATTGGGCGATCTTGGCGTTCCAGGAGCCATGGTCGTCACGCCCGGCGACCCGTCGATGAGCGTGCTGTTTGACCGCATGGGTCGCCGTGACGCGTGGGGGATGGCGCCTCTTGGGACGACCGTCGTCGACGCCGATGGCTTGGCCGTGGTGGACGCCTGGATCAGCTCGATGGCGACCTGCCCATAGGCGGTCAAGGTCTGCGTTTCGCGGCTTCCCGGAGGCGCGTCCAGCCCGTTTCGCCGGGCCAGCGTCCCCGGAAGCGCGTCGGGTGGAACCGGGTGACGTTGAGCATCCCCCGCGCCGCACTTCGGACGGCATTCATGGGGATATCGATCGTCTCCTCGGGTCCCTGCAGGATGAGCCGATCGACGTCGGGCACGAGGGGCGATCGGATGTCGATCGGCCAAGACGCGCGGAGGGTCCCGTCCTCACACGCCTCGGCCGTCAGGCACGGGCCGAGGCCGGCCGCTTCCAAGGCCTGTGCCTGGCGCGCGTAGCGTTCCGCGACAAAGGCGGCGGTGGAGGGCCGCAGGGGGACCACCCGTCCGCCATCGTCGACGGTCCAGAGGCTTGGCGTGAGGCCATCTTGGGCGCGCGAATAGGCCTGTCCCGCGAGGAGGGCGAGTCGCCACGCCTGATCGGATCGGCCGATGAGCAGGATGCGCGGTGTGGGTGTGGCCGCCACCGGGGCCGTTCCCAGGGCCGCGCGGAATCCGGCGAGCCAACCGGGAATCCAGAGCCGAGCCGTGGCGTTGCGGTCCTCGGGGTCGACCCGCCAAAAGTCTTCGTGTCGACCGATACCTTCGCCCCCGACGGCCCGCAGATTGGCCTCTGCGTCCCGCCAAACGGTTTCCGGCGCAATCCCCCAACCGCGCACGTGTCGCTGTTCCAATGCGACCCGCATTTCCGGCAAATCGAGCATGGCGACGGCGTGGTGCCAGGGGCCGAACGGCCGAGAGACGAGCGCGCTCTCGGGGTCGACGAATCCCCGTACCAGGTGGCCGTCGGGCTCCTCGGCACGCCTGAGGCCCACCACGATTCGGCCCTTGGCCTCCTCAAATTGCTCGGGGATCATCGAATGGGCCCATAGGCGAGTCGGAAATAGGCGGCCCCTGCGGTCACGCCATCAGGGCGATCGAGGTCCGGGGCGACCCCGACGGCGCCGTCGATGTCCCATCGTCCGTGTTCCCAGCGGGCCGTCAGCGCGAGCCCGTAGGCCGCGTCGGCATCGAAGGTCGCGACGTCCCCGACTGGCGCCAGCGTCCAGTCGCCGAGGTTCAAGGCTGGTCCTGCGCGGACGGCGGCGTAGTCCTCGACCCAGAACTCGGCCCACGCTGCACCGGCGAGTGGAACGACGTACGGATTGAGGCCGCCAAGGCGCGTGGCGGTGGCGACATCGGCGTTTTCGGCCGTGCCGGCGTGGATCTGCAGGTAGGGAGCAAGGAGCCACTCATCGGGCGACCACGTGGCCTGACCGTGGGCGAAGGGGGATGCCGCAGCCAATTGGACATCGACGCCGACACGTCCCCAACCTGAGACGCCCGATCGATGAACGCCGAAAACGCCAGCGGCCTGGCCGACCGTCCGGTCTTCGGAAACCTCGCCGGTCGCCTCCGACTTGGGCGCGAAAGCCCATCGGGTGACGCCTCCTGTCAACCCAACCCAGGTTCCGCCTGGGCCGTAGGCGATGGAGCCGCCTTGAAGCGCGGCCGTGAACGCGAGTTGGGCGCGAGCGACGTCGGGTTCGCCGCGCGTCCACGGGCTGATCGCGAGGCCCGCGGCACCGGCCTGGCCCCGCAGGTCGAGCCAGCTTCGCCCGCGCTGGTGCTCGGGCCGGAAGCTGAGTTCCAGCGTGTCGGTGAGCAGCGCGACCCGCCAACCTCTTCCGGCGGCAACGACGTCGACCATGCCATGTCCGTCGCGGTTGATTTCGGCGCCGACGGCCACATTCGTGGCAACGTCACCCACGGTCACTCCGCGTCGAACGAGACGGTCGCCACGGCCGGGGGTTCGACGGCGTCGCCATCGACGTAGAACAGCGTCGCGGTGAGCGTGTGGGGTCCGGCCTCACCGACGTCGACGGTGGCCTGGGTCGCGTCCAAGAAGGGCTCGACCACCGTGCCGTCGAGTTCCAGGGCGACATAGCCGGACACGATTCCGGTCTCGTCGTGGGCCGAAGCGGTCGCGATGAACGCGGTCCAAAGGGGCCAAAGGGTGGTTTGGGCAGGTGCTTCCAACTGGAAGTGCTCCACGACCAGGCTGACATCCAACGGTCCCACGGCCACGACGCTGCCATCGGTCGGGGCAAGAAAAGACAGGCTGGGGAGCTCCACGGCGGTCGTCGCAGTCTCCTGCCCCTGACACGCCGACCACAATGCCCACATTTCGGCCTCCCCCGGGTCGCCTATCGCGAGGGCTCCGTGCTTTCACCCAGGGCTTCGCGCATCCACGCCATGGCCTCACTCGATTGGTCGAGGGCGGTACCCCCTGCATGGATTCCGCCGGGCCAGCGGTGGTCCCACCCCTCGATCGTGCACAGTCCAGTGGGCGTGGCGCAGTCGGCCTCGAAGCACGTCGTCAGGCCGACGGGAATTTCGACGTCCGGTAGGTTGCTGCACGCGTTTCGAGTCCGCCACAGGTTGAGCGTTTCGTCCATGGGCGGGTAAATATTGCCTCCGGGCCCCGAGCTTGGACCGCCGTCGAAGGGGACATGGGTGTCGGCCAGGCCATGCACGTGGAGCACGGGCCGCGCCGGACCTTCGCAGGTGGGTGGTTCCGTCATCAGCGGGCCGGCCACCGCCACGACGGCGTCGACCTGGTCCCCTTCACAGCCCCAGCGGTGGGCCATCATCGCGCCGTTGCTGAAGCCGAGTGCGGCGACGTCCCGGCCACAGGTGCGTTCGCGCAGCGTTTTGGCCAGCAGCTCCAGGAAACCTACGTCGTCGACGTCATCGTTCTGCTCGTCGACGGAACCGCAGCATGTGCCCGCATTCCAAACCCGGAAAAACGTGCCGCGCCCCTGCGGGAAGGCAGACACCCAAGGTTCGTCGGCATCGACGGATCGGCGGTGGAGTTCGGTGACGCCGCGGAATTCGTTGGCGCTCTCGACCGCGCCGTGCATGGCGACGGCGATGTCGCGGGGGCCCTCGCCGGGCGGGACGTCGACGATGGCCTTGCGGCGACGGCCGTCGGGTGTGTCGACGTGGAGGACGTAGGGGCCTTCGCTCGGGAATTCGCCACACGGATCTTCGAGGATCGGCAGTTCGGGGAGGCAGCCTGCGAGAACGAGGATCATGAGGCGGCCCCGATGCGCTTGGGTCCGCCCCGTTCGGTGATGGCTCGGCGGACGTCGAGGCGTGCGCCGGCGGCCTCGCCAAGGTGGCGCGCTCGCGTTGGCGCTCTGGCAGCAAAGGTCTTGGCGTGTTGGCGAGGATAACGGGCGTCGAACCACGCCTGCAGGCCCGGCGCGGCGAACGGGACGAGGCCCTCGTCGGCGGCGGCTCGGACGCTTCGCTGAAGCGAGCGGGCCACGCCGGACACGAAGCCCGTCAGGTACTCGGCGCGTTCGGAACGGCCGCGGAGGCCCGCGGCCTCGACCGACCGGCCGGCCGCCGCAACGATGAAATCATAGGTCCATTGCACGACGGCCACGTCTTCTTCGAGACCCATGACCTCGTATTGGGCCCCTTCGGCACTCCGGTCGTCGAGCCAGGTGTGCACGAGGATCACCTGCACGCCAAACGCGTCGCGAAGCGCGCCGAGCAGAAGGCCTCGCCAACGCGGATGGCGGCGCGAAATGGGCCCGACACGGCGGGCGCGGAACGGAGGCGCATCTTGGTTCGTTTCCGGGACGTGCGTCAGGTGGTGTTTGGCCATCAAGCGATGGGCGGCGGCCAAGGCGGCCTCCGCTTCGCCGAGGACGGGGCTGGTCGCGAGCGCGAGCAGTTTCCGGATGCGTCGGACGGCGGCCGGTTCATCGCGTTCCATCGCTTCGGGCCGACCCGCGGCCGAGGGGTCGACGCCAAATTCGCGGCAGACGCGGCGAAAGGCGGGTCCGTGGGCGGTTTCGTCGGTCACGCTGAGCACATCGCTGACGTATTGGTGGGCCATTTCGTGGCGGATGACCTCGTCCACCTCCGCCCATGGGGCCGTCGTCGCAAACTGGGGGTCCAGTGCAAGTGTGCGCGTGCTGGGGTCCCACCGTCCCAACGGGCCCGGAACAAGGGCGAATGTAGGTCGGTGAAGTGCTCGGCGGAAAACGCTGGAATTCAGCATCGTCCACGTGGCTTCGATCGCGCGCAGGGTGGGGTTCACGTCGGAAACCCGAGTTCAGCCAGGTACGTATCGGTGAGCACCGGGCGCCCACGCGAGAATCGGCTGCGGAAGAGGAGCGCGAGACCCCACGCGACCGCGAAGCCGCGACGCGCCAAACTCGGGTTGTCGCCGATCTCGACCCCGAGGTCGAGCGCTTGGGTGCGTGCCCGCGCGACGACGTGTGCGGTGAGGGGTTCGAGATGGGCGAGAACGGGGTGGGTGGGGGCGCGTCGGGCGGCGGCGCGGGCGGCAATGGGGGCGATCCACAACTGCAATTCGAGGAGCCCCCAGTAGGGCCAGCGGAGTGACGGCCTTTCGGCCAGAAGTCGGCGGACCTCGGCCTCGCCCCACTGTACGTGTTCGATTTCTTCCGCGCAAATCACACGTAACATCCGCTCGATTTGGCGCCCTACGTCGTCGTCCGCCGGGAGCGTCTGGAGGAGGACTTCGCGAAAAACGTCGAGTACCAACCCCTCGCCGATGGCATGCTCCATCCACACTTTGAGCGGGTAATGGTGGTTATGCGTCGACAACCAGCGTATCGTCCAGTGGGGCCCTTCCGGCGTCATGTCGAGTAGCCGGAAAATGCGTGCGAAAAGCTCCAAATGCGACAATTCCTGGCGGGCCTGTCGAACATAGAAGCGCGCCGCCTCAAGGCTCCGGGCAGAGTGCAGACTCAACCCGCAGTAGACGCCTGTCGCTTCGCCAAAGAGCGCTTGTGAGAGGATAAATCTGACGACTGCGCGATCGACGGGGGCCGTCAGATCGAAGCGTGCACCTTGGAAGTCGTAGGTGGGCTCGACGGCGGCGACGTCGAGCGACATGTCAGCGCGGCATCCCGGCGTCGATCCACCGCTTGACCTGGTCCAGCTCGAAGGGCTCGATGCAGCCGGGTTCGCCGGGTGGGCAGCCGCCACCCTGGGGCATGGTGCCGTCCTCGATTCGGATGGGGATGCACTCCGCGACGCTGGAGGCGCAGCCGCCGTTCGTTTCGCCGACGACGGTGTCGTAGCTGTCGAGCCAGCACAGGCCGGTTGTGCAACCCGAGTCACCGTGGCAGCCGCCACAGTAGTTGCTCAACATCGGCTGAACGTCGGCGGCCCAGGAAATCGTGGCCTCTGGGGCCGTGTCGGACGTGTTCGGTTCAGCAGCACAGGCAAGCCACAGCCACATGGCAACCTCATGGGGTGGGGTTGACGTACAATTCGCCGCCGGACGCCTCGAAATCGGCCGCCTTGGCTGCGAGGCCGCGTGCGACGTCTTCCTTGAGGTCCTGGCTGATATTCATCGAACAGAAGCGCGGCCCACACATCGAGCAGAAATGGGCGGTCTTGGCGCCGTCCTGAGGCAAGGTCGCGTCGTGGTAAGCGCGCGCCGTCTCGGGATCGTGGGCGAGGTTGTAGTGATCTTCCCTGCTGAATCTGATACTTGCGGCCTTATGCGCTTCGTCGGGGTTGCGGGCAGCTGGGTTACAGTTCGACAGGTCGGCCTATTTG
>SXGS01536250.1_pt1 | contig 80849 bp, 53 predicted proteins | sample 3174681 | NCBI WGS metagenome assembly SXGS01 (sample SAMN11356861, study PRJNA531348) | freshwater metagenome | isolation source: freshwater sample F1-80 | place: China: Fuxian Lake, Yuxi | collected 2017-12-25 | reverse complement strand
GATAATACTTCACTGAAAATTGAAACTGTGAATTTCGCACCTTACTGCCGATTGCGACCAGGCAAAGTCATGGCGGTGCGCGCTGAAATAAGGAATACCGGAACGGAACGCGCCGAAGGCATACTGATAGTGCGGGTGAATGAAGCACCGACCGAGGAAGGTTCGCGCACCGTGATACTCGATACGGGTAAACGCAAGTTCTTTGATGTCTACGTGCGAATTCCGCCGACCGCGAAGTTAGGCAGTTACATCAATATCACTTTTACACTGACCGCCATGCAAGGCAATCGGCAGGTGATGCTCAGTGGCAGCGACAGTTCAGTGTTTCAGTCGCTACGATTGCAGGTCGAGCCAGAACCGGTGGTTACTGCGCTGATTTCCGATCGAACTCCGCCAGACCATCCTAACTGGGATTGGAAGTTGCCCCCGATCCATGATTCCTACGAAATGGTTACGGCCACGCGCTTGGACGCTGATTATTCTCGGCGCTGCGTAATATTGGACGGCGAATTGGCGCCGTGCCAGTTGGCTGATTGGGATACTTTCGACAATTTGGTGATCACCGACGATTCAAGACTGGAAGACGAAGCAACTTTACAATCGGTCAAGCAGTTTCTGCATACTGGCGGGCGCGTGTGGATCACGTTGGATCGGGTCCGTTGCGAAACGATCCGGGATTTGTTGGCCGACGGCCAAACCTGTGAAGAGATTGACACGATCGAAGCCAACAAAATTGTGATGGACCCGCAAGAGCGAGCGAACTTTATCGAAGCCGATCGCACAATCATTTCGGAAATTCCGATTCGGTTCAAGCGAGTCGTTCAGCAGGGAGGAACGGTCTCGCAGACCATTGATGGTTGGCCGGCGGCGATTTGGATGCCTGTCGGTCACGGAACTTTGCTGCTGACGACGCTGGGACCGCGAGCTTGGATGATCGCCAGGCCGCCGCGACCTGCCAACCGTCCGCAGAATGAAAAAGTTGGCCCAGCCTACGAAGGTCCTTACGCGCTGGCGTACTGGGCAGGTTCCTTTGCGGCACGATTGCACGAACCCAAGAACGCGTTGCCATTGGATTCGAAATCGCTGCAGTATCCCTTGCGCCATATTGGCAATCCCGTGATGCCCAAGAGTTTGGTAATCGGTGTGTTATCGTCATTCTGCGCATTGCTAATCGCATTGGGAGTGTGGCAATACACGCGGCATACGCTGAACTGGATTGGATGGGCCGCGCCAGTGTTGTCGTTGCTAGGAACTGTGCCTCTGGTCTCAGCTTCTGCGTGGATTCGCAAAGATATTCCCGATAGCGCCTCGCGACTGCAAATTGTCGAAGTATTGCCTGGCGAAAAGGACCTGCACGTGCGCGAGAAAATGGCGATGTACATGAGCTCCGCGGTCCAGACGCAGTTGGTACCCTCGTCCGATGCGATGCCGATCCCAGCGCCGCAAACTGTCGCTAGCGGAATTCGGCGATGGGCCTGGGAAGACTTTCAAAAGTGGAAGCTAACTAATGTTTCCTGGCCGACCGGCTTGTGGCGGCTCGACCAAGAATACATGCTTCCCGCGGAGAATCTCAGCGTCATCGGGCAATTTACTCCAGACGGTGTGCAACTGCGAGTTCCCAGCGGGTTGCCGTCCAAGGTTGAGGACGCGGTGCTAAATTTTGTTCCCGGCGATCCAGCCATCTGCACTGTGCAGAGCGATGGCAACTTGTTCGTAGGCAATACTGCTGCGGTAACGGGCGACAAGTGGATTGAGGGCTCGCTGGTTACTGACGAACAAATGCGCAGAATTGAAATCTACCAGCAGTTGTTGACCGCTGATCGCAAGACCAAAGTTTGGGCGTTCCCAAGTCTGATGGGTTGGACGGCACTTTGGCCGCAAAGCCCGAAATGGGAGCACAATGCCGCAGAAAAGGGCGCTTCGCTAGTTTCCGTGCCAGTCAAGTTGCTGAACACAGCGCCTGGAGAAAAGGTCTTTGTTCCGCATAGCCTCATTCGCGTTTACCGCCCGCATACCAAAGTCGGTATGTCGGCTGCGTTCAATGAAGTTACTGGAAAGTGGAATGATTCTTCGACCATGCCGGCCAACGTAGTTCTACAATACGAACTGCCGTCGGCAGTTGTGCCTCTGAGTGTCGAAGCCATCGACCTAGAAATTCAACTGCGGGCACCTCAGAGAACCGTCACGATCAATAGCCTAACCAACGACCAGCCTATTCAGATTACCAGCTATGCAAGTCCCTTGGGAGCGCAGCGGGCGACGATCTCCGACGAGAAGATACTGGCTGATGCCCGGGATGGTTCGTTGTTGATACAAGTTGATATCAGCGACCGCTCGGGCGCAGGATCGTCGAGTCTAGATGCAGCCAATGTCGCGACCTGGGAGGTCGATTATCTGCGATTGAACTTTCGCGGTACGACCGAAGCCCAAGTGAAGATCCCTGAATAGTACTCGCATAGTTACCAGAGACCAATAGTAGCCATAACCAAAATCAATTCACTTCATTCATCCAATAAAATACAACATGAGTCAAGACAACGAACCCGTTGTGCAAACCAGCGGTCTGACAAAGCGGTACGGTGATTTTACCGCCTTGGACAGTTTGAGCATCCACGTCAATCGCGGGGAGATTTTGGGTTTCATTGGCCCGAATGGTGCCGGAAAGACTACGGCGATCAAAATTCTGGTCGGGCTTTCCAAGCCCACGTCTGGATCGGCGCGTATCGCCGGAGTCGATTGCAGCCAGGGTGCTCGCAAGATCAAGAAGTTGGTGGGCTATATGCCGGACCGCTTTGGTTCATACGACAACATGCGCGTCCGCGAGTACTTGGATTTCTTTGGCGCCGCGTATGGGATTCCGCTGGCTGAGCGCCAGCAGCGCATCCGTGAAGTCATGGAGATAAGCAATACTGCCTACATGCAGGACAAATTCGTAGAGAGCCTCAGCCATGGCATGCAGCAGCGCGTTGGCATCGCGCGCACACTGCTGCACAACCCCGAAGTGCTGATCTTCGACGAACCCGCCAATGGGCTTGATCCCAAAGCACGCATTGAGATGCGCGATCTGCTGTTGGATTTGGCCGCGCGGGGAAAAACGCTGATAGTTACCAGCCATATTCTGCCTGAGTTAGCGCGTATTTGTAATACGATTGCGATCGTGACCCATGGAAAACTTCGAGCTTTCGGCAAGCTGGACGATGTGATGCGACAGTTGTGTCCGCGACGCAGCTACGAAGTTCAGCTCGTCGAACTAAAAGACGTTGCGGCCGCAGAAAAATTGCTGGTCGATGTACTCCAAGCAGACGAAGTCGTGTCGGCCAGCCAAACTGAACGAGTGCTTCGTTTCCCAACGTCGCGCACCGAGCAGGAACTGTCCGGCGTACTTTCGCGATTGGTGTCAGCCGGAATACAGGTCGCGCAGTTTCGCGAAGTGGCCGGCGACCTGGAAGATGCATTTCTATCCGTCGCCGGCGTTGGTGGAGACAAAGCTTCGGCGCAAAAGTCAGCACCCGTCGCCGCCGCAAGCTAATACAACGCAGATGTTTATCGCGACACTTTCAGCACCAAATTTTAAGTCGTTTTGCATTCGAGAATTGTCCAGATGAATTCCCTGCTGCTTTGGAAAAATCCGATCCTACGTCGCGAGTTGTTGGATCGATTGCGTTCGCTGCGAGCGTTCGCATCGATCTTGGCAGTGGCCATTGGCGCGGCGCTGTTGGTAATTCTGCGGTGGCCAAGTGAGTCTACGCTTGATATTGTCAGCCAGGGTGCGATGCAAGTGTTTCGTCCTTTGGCATTTGGCTTGGCGGTCGCGGTAATGATGCTGGTGCCTGCCTTTCCAGCGACCGCAATCGTGCGTGAACGTCGACGTGGAACATTGGCCCTGCTCTTGAATTCGCCGTTGCGGCCCACCGACATCTACTTTGGCAAACTGCTCAGCAACGTGTTCTTGGCGTTTGTTTTAATCTCGGTCAGTCTTCCGTCGTTGGGCGCATGCTACGCGATGGGAGGCCTTTCGCTTCAGTCGCACATGTTGCCGCTGCTAACGATTCTAGTCTGTATGGCGCTGCAATACTCGGCAGTGAGTCTATGGATCAGCGTTCAAGCCGGTTCGAGCGACTCGAGTTTGCGATGGAGTTATGCCGCGGTGCTTATCTTAGCGTTTCTGTCGTTGGCGCCATCGTCGATATACGGCAACCTGCCGGGATGGCAATCGGCGATTGCTCAGAAACTGACAGCAATTTCACCAATGCCTGCGTTGCAGGAAATTACGGGCTCGCAGTCGGCGACGACTGAGTTCGCCACGTCAGGCGGATGGAAAAGCTATGTCATCGGGGCAACCATCACGACGTTGCTGTTCGCCATTGCGACGATCGTCAAACTCGATCCACTGTTACTGGATCGACCGCGTCCTACCGGTAAGATTGTCAAGAACAAAAATACCGTGGGCGGCTGGGCGCGTCGCATGGTGTATTTGATCGATCCTGAAAAACAAAAAGTTGGAATTCCGCTGTTCATCAATCCAGTAATGGTCAAGGAGTTTCGCACACGCAAATTCGGAAGACTCCATTGGTTGCTGCGCTTGATCGCTACCTGTGGTGTCATCTCGTTGTTTCTGACAGTGATTACTGCAACGGGAACGGTCAGTTGGGGAGTGGACCGAATCGCCGCAACGTTGGTGTTGATGCAAATTGCCTTGTTGATCGTGCTGGGACCGAGCCTGGCATCCGGATTGATCGCGGGCGAAGTTGAAAGTGGCGGTTGGCAGTTGCTGCGCATGACCAGCATGTCGACGTTGCGTATCGTCAATGGCAAACTGATGAGCGTCGCATGGACCATGTTGCTGATCTTGCTGGCCACGGTGCCGGGTTACGCGGTGATGATGTGGATTCAGCCGGCCACGATTGGACAAGTACAGCGAGTCTTGATTTCGCTGGGGATCGCCACGATGATGATCGTCTTGGTCAGTGCTTGCATTAGTGCGTTTTGTCGTTCCGCAGCAGTGGCCACAGCCACCAGCTATGGAGTCCTGTTAGCCATGTTCGCCGGGACTTTTTTGGTTTGGCTTGCACGAGGAAAACCATTCGGGCCGATTTTTGTCGAGCGTGTATTGTCATTGAACCCTACCGCAGCGGCTCTGGCGGAGATTCGCGTACCTGGTTTCGAGAGTTTAAATTTGACGCCGATTTCTTGGTGGATTGGCTTGTGCGTTTCCGCTTTGTGCCTCTTGTTGTTGTCGATTCGAACGTGGCATCTTGCCCGTCCCGATTGACGTTCGGTCGTGAAGAAGCGAGTCCTCCGGTGAATCGGTGACCTTCCATAGCATGTGCAGTTGTTTCATAGCGATGAAAAAAAACAGTTCCTATCGAAATCCGATGTCCCTGGCAAGTTTGGTTCCGATGGCCATGCTCGCGACAACGCTGCTGGTTCCTTTGGGCGCGGTGGCTTGGGCGATTGAGCCGTTGAGGGTCCAGCATCAATGGGAACTGGACCCGAAACTGGATTCGAAATGGGCGCTCGAGAATTTTCCGGCCATTCAAGCCGTCAAGATCGAATTATTGGATTCGACTTTTGATCTCGATCGATTGAAGGCCGCACAGTGGGCTGGTTATGCGGCGCGCAACAAGTTGGCGGTCGAACCCGGGTCGTTTGAGCGACTGCTGAAGGCTATCCAATCAGCTGACATAAATCCTCAGCTTCGTCAGGCGTGCATCTCGTCTGCGGCTGATATTGCCGGCCAAGAGAATGTAGCAGAACTATGGAAAGCGATATCGTCTGATAGTCGCAATGCTCATTTGGGAGAACGAGCATTGGTGCGGCTGAGACATCCAGCGGCGCGCGACATTTGGCGCCAGCGACTGAACGATGAAATCGTGTCCCGCAACTGGTTGCTCGCCTGCGAAGGATTGGCCGCGACAGGTGACGAGTCGGACGCAGCGTTGCTGGTTAAACAAGTGCGACGTGACAAGTTACCTGTGGCCTATCGCATCGCGGCGGCTAAAGCGCTCGGAACGGTTGCCAAGCTAGGTCAACATCCGTTCGCCACGCAGATCCTGGGATCGAATCTTGAGCACCGGCATCTAATCGCAGCGCATATCCTGCGTAGCCATTCGGGAGATGTCGCCTCGCCAATCCTGCAGCGCATCATTGCCGAAGGCCCAACGACGGCCCAGGGAGTGGCTTATGCAGCTTTATGCAAATCGGCACCCAACGAAGCTCGCAAGTTGGCGCCTCAGATGGTGTCGCATGCGGAGAATACAATCCGCCAGTCGACGCTTGATCTACTTCAAACGTTTTCTGACATGGAGAGCTTGGATTTGCAGAGCAACCGTCTGGCGGACACACATTCGGCGCTGCGCAACTTGGCTCGCAACCAGTTGTTAGCCAAGTATACTGCCGATGAAAAATTGCGACCCAAGTTACTGGCGTACATCGATCGCGAGATGGCTTCGAATGATTGGCATGGAATAGAACAAGCTATCCTCTTGGCCGCAGAAATCAGCGACCATGCGCGATGTGAAAAATTGATCGAACTGTTAGAACATCCTGTGGTGGACGTCAATGTGACAGCGGCCTGGTCATTGCGGATACTGGCGAACTCGCCTGAAATTTACGGCCAGATGCTAGAGCATGCCGTAAAGTGGACTGATCGACTGAGCCGGCTCGATCCGGCCACGCACGACGATTTTCATCGCCTGGCGCATTTGCTGGAAGCGCTCGGGGATCGGCATTACGAACCCGTGGAGCCAATCTTACAAAAATATGTCCCCAAAGGCGATTTTCGCATGGGGTATGTTTCGCGCATGTCGGGAATCTGGGCACTCGGAAAATACTGGAAGGATGGCGACAATTATCCTCTGGCTCAAAAATTGGCGGAGCGAGCGGCCGACAAGCTCAGCGCGAATCCAGAAATGGATGGAATTCGCTATGCTGCCACCATCGCGATAGGTTTCATCGCCGATGAACGATCGCGAGAAGAGTTGATCGCCAACGCCGAGCCGCTGCCAAATCCGTGTGGCTACGCCACCCAGTGGGCGCTGGAGCGATTGGATAAGAAGAAAAAGCCATAGCTTAGTTGGACAGCGCCACTTTCTTACGGAATACAAGCCCGAAGCGCAAGCGAGTGAATAACTTGCGACGATTACGACAATTCACTCGCTTGCGCTTCGGGCTTGTATTTCGCAAGAAAGTGGCGCTGTCCAATTAGGAACCGTCCCAGAAATTTCCGAGTTAGATTTTCGTTGGCTGGTCGATAGTTTGTGAAATCATTTGTCCAGGTCATTTGCCATTGGGGATGTGGTATACTTAGAGCTTGAGTACCAAACCGTCAGCGAAGTTGAAGTCTGGACCGGGGTGATCAATCCCGATAGGGACGACATGTCCGTAGCGGAGGCCAACTTTGTGCTGCGCTGGTCGTTCGACGATTGCGCGAAGTTGAAGATGGACGAGATGGCGAATCGCAATAATCGTGGCGAATTGTCGGAGGCCGAATGTGAGGAATTGGAAGCCTACGCCAACGTAGGACAGGTGATCGCCATCTTACAGGCGAAAGCTCGATTGGCTCTGAAGCGTTCCGTCGGGAACGGCACCGACTAGCGATGTCGCTTTCTCGACGTCAGCAGGTCTGGGAACGAGCGAACGGCTGTTGCGAATACTGTCAGCTTCCTCAGAATCACCGATCCGCGTCCGTTTCATCTTGAGGATTTGCCATCGACTGTTGTTGATGGAACTGGGTGCCTTTCCGCCCGTGTTGCCGCCACGGGCAGACGAGTGAATTAATTGCCTTCCCGGTCGTAGTGCCCCAAGCCAAATCGACAAGGCGAAATGGCGGCGGGCGTCGTCCCAATCCGTCCTAAAAAAATTGACGAGTCAAGCGGCAAAACTATTCAGAATGTAGCGTTCGCTGCATCGCACAAGCTACTCGACAATTTGCCGTTACCGCTTGCTAATCTTGGAGGTCACTCAAGCCAACGTTGACCGGCAATTACGATTGCGTTAGTCTAGAGGGTGCGTGTTGGGTGAAATAGGGACATCGCCCCCCGCCCCTGCTCAATTGAAAGCCTACCGAAAATGGCGCGTGGTTATGCAATGGATTTAGCGATTCGACCACGGCAAGCCTCTGAGGATGAGTGCCATGTCGCGACTTACTTGGTTACCGTCGGTGTTGCTGCTGGCTGCGATAGTTCTGCTGGTTGAACAAGCAGTCGTCGCTGCTGATACGCAATTAGAAAATTCTCCGCTGCCTGAATCGGTATCCAATACATCGAACATCGATAAAGTTCCGGTGAAAGCGGAATTGCCGCTGCATGGGCGCATCGATGCGTTGATTGAATCCGCGGCCATTGGGCCGTTGGCGCCTCGTACCAGCGATGCAGATTTCCTGCGCCGAATTTTTCTGGATCTAACCGGAACGATCCCGTCACCTGAGCAAGTGCGCAATTTTCTGGTGGACCCCGCTGCCGAGAAAAGAACGCGTATCGTTGACGAGTTGTTAACCAGTCCCGAATTCGCTCGCCATATGGCGGTTCAGTTCAACGTGTTGATCTTGGAACGTCGTTCCGAGAAGAATATCAAGCAGCAAGATTGGGAACGTTATTTGTACGAATCGGTCGCGGCCAGCAAACCGCTGGATCAACTCTTTCGCGAGTTGGTCTACCCCGAGCCCAGTGAGGCTGAACCCCATCCGGCGACGAAGTTTATTTTGAATCGCGAGGCCGAACCCAATGCCGTGACGCGCGAGTTCGGTCGATTGGCATTCGGGATGGATTTGCAATGCGCCCAATGCCACAACCATCCCTTGATTGAGGACTATCTGCAAGCAGACTACTACGGCCTGTTTGCTTTCCTGAACCGAACGACGACTTTCACGGATCCCAAAACGAAGCTGGTCGGCCTGAGCGAAAAGGCTGAAGGAGATGCCGGATTTAAATCGGTATTCACCGGCGACGGGCGCGAAAACACTTTTCCGCGAGTACCGCGAGGTACATCACTGTTTGTCGAACCGAGATTTGCCCCTGGTGACGAATACAAATCCAAGCCGGAAAAAGACAAAGGCGGCGTACCCAAGTTCAGTCGCCGTGAAGCACTAGCGCGGATACTCAGTAGCAGCGATCAGTTTCAGCGCAACTTGGCCAATCGCCTGTGGTTGTTGATGTTTGGGCGCGGTATCGTGCACCCGGTCGATTTTCACCATACGGATAATCCGCCGAACAACCCAGCACTGTTGCGATTGTTGACGGATGAGACGAAACGCTGTGGATTTCAAATTCGCCCGATCCTGCGCGAGATCGCTCTGTCGCGATCGTATCAACGAACCAGCGACGAACCGCAAGCAGAAACGATCAACTTTGCGGATATCGCAGCTCGCGCTGTGGAACTGGGAAAACACAAAGTCATTCTCGCAACCAAGATTGAAGCGTTGAAAAAAAGTCTAGACGAAGCCTCGAATGTGTTCACGGAAATATATAGCCAGCACGAAAAACTGATCGCGGAACGATCGAAGTTGGAAAAGGCATCAGTCGAAGCGAAAAAGAAATTGGAACCATTGATTTCCGCCAAAAAGTCCGCGGAAAGCTCGCTGGCCAAGATAACCGACCAGTCGCAATCTGTGAGCGAAGCGGCCGAGAAAACCAAAGCCGCTGTTGCCAAGTTGCCTGACGACAAAGTTCTGGCCGAAGCGGCCGAGAAACTTGCCCAGCGAGCCAAACAACTTGCCGATTCTGTAGTGGCCGCAAATAAGTCGTTGAGTGAGAAGACCACACTTTACGACGCCGCATATGCCGAATTCTCGAAGGCCGAAGCGAGTATTGCAGCGATTATCGAAAAGATCGGACCAGCCGACAAATTGACGAAACTCGAATTAGCGCAGAACCAGGCGGCCAATGAACTAACCGAAGCTCACTTCGAACTAAGTTCGCTTCAGTGGAGAATGGACCTATGCCAATCGATCGCCGAGTTCGCTGTATTGCGAGACTCCGATCAAGCCAAAGCAGCGTCGACTTGGATTTCGATCGTCGAGAAGTGGACAATCGCTGGCCAACTGGCTCCACTGAAACCGTTGTCATCGGAACAGCTTGCGTTCAGCGTGATGCATGCGGCGGGTAACTTGACCACGCAAATTGCAGCCGTGACCGACAAGCTCGACAAGAGTCCACCGGAGCAACTGAAGAATGCCGCCGAACAAGATAAACTGCGCATTCGCACTCAATTCATTCAACTGCAATTGCTAGATGCACTAGGCGATCCGATCAGAGATTTTGTGACACATTATGGCGGGATGCCGGGCGAGGATTTTCAGGCCACAGTAAATCAGGCCTTGTTCTTCGGAAATGGCACCGTCGTCGATTCCTGGTTGAAACCCAGTGGCAGCAACCTTTCCGCACGCCTGGGAAAACTGGATAATAGCGCGGACTTGGTCGATGAACTGTACGTCGCCGTGTTGTCGCGCCGCCCCACGGATGTTGAACGCCAGGATATCGCCGGCATATTGAAAGACTATCCCGGTGAGCGACCGCAAGCGATCAGCGAACTGATGTGGGCCATGCTCTCGAGCAATGAGTTTCGTTTCAATCACTAACACCACCAACGATTTCCTCCCCGCCTATCCCAGCCAACTCCCCTGTATACTCGCCAAAATCCTGAAGAAAGAGACCCACGATGCAATGTCGTTACGCTTGTCAGTCCGGTGAACACGTTGTGAATCGCCGTTCGGTTTTGGGCGGAATGATCGCCGGTTCATTAGGTTTGGCTTCGGGTATCGGAGGCTTGCTCACCACACCATCAGCTTGCGCATCGCAGTTTATGGCCGGTCAAAAACGAATTCTCAATATCTTTCTCCACGGTGGTGTTAGTCAGTTGGAAACTTGGGATCCGAAACCCAACACCAACACTGGCGGTCCATTTCGAGCAATTCCGACCAGCGTACCTGGCATGCAAATCTGCGAGCTGTTGCCGCACACGGCCAGTCAAATGCATCGACTGTCTTTGATTCGTAGTTTGAACACCAAGAACAACGATCACGGCAAAGGGCAGACCGAAATGACGACCGGCCATCGGGCAACCGGTGCTGATTATCCACACTTGGGAGCCGTAGTTGCCAAGTCGCTGACGCCCAACAGTTTTCCATTGCCTGGTCACATTTTAATTCGAGGTGGCGGCTCGGGCGGACACCGTGCGGCCTATCTCGGTCCGAAATACGCTAGCGTCGTGATGGATGAGGGCAAGCCGCCGAAGTTTACCGAACGGCCTCAGTCGTTAACTTTGGAAGCAGACGTTCGCCGCAACTCGATGCGCGAAAGAGTCAACGATCGATTCGCGGGCAGGCGCCGGACCGCAGACACAGATGCCTACACTTTCTCTTTCGATCAAGCTCGCGATCTGTTGACACAGCGCGAAGTATTTGATGCCAGTAAGGAACCGGCCCGCGATCAAGACAGATACGGTTCCAGCGAGTTCGGCAAGCACTGTTTATTAGCGCGACGCCTGCTCGAGCATGGGGTGCCGTTCGTGCAAGTCAATCACTCCAACTACGATACGCACCACGAAAATTTTGACTTCCATATCGAACAGCTCGGCGAGTTTGATCTACCCTTTGCAACGCTGGTTGCGGACTTGGCTGAGCGTGGGTTGCTCCAAGATACTTTGATCTGTGTGATGAGCGAGTTTGGGCGCACGCCGAAAATCAATTCTCGCTACGGGCGCGATCATTGGGGAACTGCCTGGAGCGTGTTGCTGGGTGGCTGCGGAATTCAGCCCGGCGCGATAATCGGCAAGACTAACGAGAACGGAACCGCGGTTGTCGATCGCGAAGTAGATCACGGACATGTGTTTCATACAATCCTACGCGCCGTCGGAGTGAATTCCAGCGCAGAGTTCGAAATTGGTGGTCGGAAGTTCCCGATTGCTGATCCGTCCAAAGAACCGGTGCGCGAGTTGCTGGCCTAGTCATAGAAACGGCAATTCTCGACGCGCGAACGTTGGCGAGCGAGAGCACGTTCCGCTGAATTTTGAAACACAGGTGGCATGGCAACTTATAAAGTTCTCCTTCAGAAAGAGCAACTCGTTTTTAGTGCGGCTCATTTCATCACATTTGCTGGCGATATCTGCGAGTGTTTGCACGGCCATAATTATGGAGTGCGTGCTGAGGTCGAAGGGCCGCTCGACGAAAACCAATACGTGGTCGACTTTATTGCCTTTCGCGATTCACTGGCGCAGATCGTCAAGCAACTCGACCACCACGTGATTCTTCCCACTTCCCACCCGCTGATTCATGTCAATGCGGGTGAAAAAGAAGTGTTGGTGACGTTTCGAGAAAAGCGGTGGATATTTCCACGTGAAGACTGCATGTTGTTGCCTATTGCGAACACCACGGCAGAACAAATTGCTTGGTGGATTGCCGGCCAATTGCGCGCGGCGATGAAGCCCAGAGTAGGTGACCGGCTTGATAGTTTGGAAGTCGGCGTGGACGAAAACCACGGACAATGGGGACTGTGCAAGATTCCTTGGCGTTCCAACGACGGCCACGATTGACCGTCGTACTTCTAGTAGCGCCCAAGTGTAAGACGGACACTCTTGGCCACCCGTGAAATAACCGCACGCAGATTCCGATTGCGCAGGGCAGCACAGTTCTGCTCGATCCCAATGATCGTCATTGCCGAACGCAATGGATGTGGTTCGTAGAGCAAGTTGTGATGGCGATCATAGTGCGGTTGTAGTGGAAATGTCGATGATAACGATCACACAAGGTGTCAAGAAAGCAGCGATTCTGCTGATGAGCCTCCAAGAAGATGAGGCCGCGGGTTTGCTCGCTCAGCTCTCGCGCCGTTATGTAGAAACCGTGACTCTGGCCATCGCCCAGCTCGATACGATTTCCGGTGACGAGCAAGTGCAGGTCATCCAAGAATTCATGGCCAGCCGCGTTAGTGCAATCGGCCCGAACAGCGGCGGGTTGGAACGCGCCAAGGCACTTGTCAAAAAAGCGCTCGGCAAAGAAGCCGGAGACATGTTGAGCGTCCTGCAACAGACTCTCGAAGCGCTCCCCTTCGGATTTTTGCGCAAGGTCGATCCGCAGAATATCCTGTCCTTCTTGATCGAGGAGCATCCTCAGACTATCGCTATGGTGCTCAGCCACTTGCCGGGTCCAAGTGCGGCGGCTGTGTTAGCAGGCATTCCGGCAGCTCGGCAACTGGCCGTGATTCAGCGCATTGCGGAGATGGGGCAAACCAGCCCCGAAGCCATTGATGAAGTCGAAACCGCGCTGTCGACTCGCATGGCCTTGTTTATGAGCCAGTCGTATCAAAAAGCGGGCGGCGTTCCGGCGGTGGCAGAAATGTTGAACGTCTGCGATCGAGCGACTGAGCGAACTATTTTGGATGGCTTGTCGAGAGACAAACCAGAACTGGTCGATGAGATCCGTCGCTTGATGTTCATCTTCGAAGACATTGCGAAATTGGCCGACAAGGACATTCAAACTATTCTTAAGGGTGTCGAGACAAGCCAATGGGCGATGGCGCTAAAGGGTGCCAGCCAGCCACTGCAAGACAAGATCATGCGCAATATGTCGCAACGAGCCGCCGATATGCTCCGCGAAGAAATGGGATTTCTTGGCAAAGTCAAACTCAGCGAAGTCGAAGCTGTACAACAAAAGGTTGTCGATATCGTCCGCGGCCTGGAAGATTCCGGGCAACTTGCACGCCCAACCGGCGAAGGCGAGGAAGAGTTCGTCAGCTAGCCCCGTGCGATTGCACTCGACTCTCTCCAATCAGCGTGACGGGCGATCGAGCTTGGACTTGCCAGCGTAATTGTGGCGTCTACACTAATCGCTCCTTGCTGAAGAACTATTCCCGCGGGTGGTCAGGCACGTGACCGGCCACCATGGAGCAACCGTTTTCGATGTCCAGTTCGCCCATGATGCGCCAGTATCAGGATGCTAAGCAAGCCTGCGGCGATGCTTTGCTCTTTTTTCGCATGGGTGATTTTTACGAATTGTTCTATGAGGATGCCAAGACTGCCGCGCGCGAAGTCGGTTTGACTTTGACTAGTCGCGACAAAAATGAAAATCCGATTCCCATGGCGGGTTTCCCTTACCATCAGCTCGATGGTTATCTCGCCAAATTGATTCGCAAGGGCTTTCGCGTCGCCGTTTGCGACCAGATGGAAGATCCGCGCGAAGCGAAAGGGATTGTCAAACGCGAGATCACGCGCATCGTCACACCGGGCACGTTAACCGACGATGCGCTGCTCGATCCACGTACCAGCAATCTCTTGGCAGCAGTTTTCTCGCCCAACCCCGGCAAACAATCGACGAGTGCCTCTGCTGACATGATCGGAATTGCCTGGGCCGAGCTGTCGACAGGACGCTTCGAAGCGGGAATATTCCGCCGCCAAAGTGTGCTGGACGAACTAGCTCGACTAGAGCCCAGCGAAGTCTTGTTGCGCGATGATGATGGCTTGCTCGCGCGCAATGCGCTGGATAGCTGGTCGCTCACGACGCGCCCGGCTTGGCAGTTCGCGATCCACGAAGCTACGCGCCAGCTTTGCGGGCATTTTGAAGTTCAAAGTTTGGATGGAATGGGATGGGATTTGCCAGCGGACAACTTGGCCATTTCCGCCGCCGGTGCCGTTCTGGGTTACTTGCAAGAGACGCAAAAAACTTCGCTGGCCCATTTCCGCGCAGTCATCCCGCATCGAGTCGGACGCACTCTTGAGATCGATGGCGCGACGCGACGTAGTTTGGAATTGACGCATACCTTACGATCGGGACAGCGCGATGGAACGATGCTGAGCGTGCTCGATCAAACCGTGACACCGATGGGCGCACGACTGATTGCCGCCTGGCTTGCTGAGCCGCTGGTTGATCCTGACGAGATCGGTAAGCGACTGGCGGCCGTTGAGGAGCTGGTAAATGACCAGCGTTTGCGCAGCGGCCTGCGAACTGTCTTGGCCGAGGTTTACGACGTTCAACGCTTGCTCGGACGGGTCGCGACTGGCCGGGCAAGCCCTCGCGATTTGAAACAAGTCGGTACGACGTTGAGCCTGTTGCCAAAGATCAAGTCGCTGATCGCTCAGTGCGCGTGCGAGAGACTCCATGTACTGAGCGAGAGCCTGGTATTCTGCGACGAGTTGCGAGATCGCCTAAACGCTGCGCTCGCGGACGAATGCCCGTTGGTTTCACGTGAAGGTGGATTCATACGCGACGGATTTCATCCCCGATTAGACGAGTTTCGCGAACTGGCCACCGGTGGAAAACAATGGATCGCGCGGTATCAAGCAGAGCAGATCGAGCAAACGGGAATATCCAGCCTGCGCGTGGGATTTACGAAGGTGTTCGGATATTACCTCGAAGTCACCAACACCCATCGCGATCGCATTCCTCCTCATTTTCACCGCAAGCAAACGCTCAAGAATGCCGAGCGGTACATTACCGACGAACTGAAACAATATGAGTCCAAAGTTCTGTCAGCGGATGAACAAGCGCAGTCGCTGGAGTACGAACTGTTCTTGGAATTGCGCGAAGAAGTGGCTGGAAACCTAACGCAACTTCAGCAAATCGCGCAGGTGATTGCTGAACTGGATGTATTGGCGGGTCTCGCCGAATTGGCGCGTAAGCAAAACTATGTTCGCCCGGAGATTGTGGCCACCGATGAACTGGAGATTATCGAGGGTCGCCATCCTGTGCTGGATTTTACTCAACCGCAGGGGACATTTGTTCCCAATGACTGCTCGGCTGGTGGACCACACGGCAAAGTGTTTTTGATTACCGGGCCAAACATGGCCGGTAAGAGTACTTACATTCGTCAGACTGCGCTGCTGACATTGATGGCCCAGCTAGGGAGTTTCTTGCCGGCGCGACGAGCGAAGATTGGGGTGGCTGATCGCATCTTCGCGCGCGTTGGAGCCAGCGATGAACTGGCTCGAGGTCAAAGTACGTTTATGGTGGAGATGGTCGAGACGGCGCGCATACTCAATACCGCCACGCCTCACAGTCTGATAATTCTCGACGAGATCGGACGCGGGACCAGCACCTATGACGGGTTGAGCTTGGCTTGGGCAATCGTAGAACATATTCACGATTCGATCGGTGCCCGAACATTGTTCGCGACGCATTATCTCGAGCTGACTCAACTGCAAAAATCATTGCCTCAAGTCCGTAACCTGAATGTCGCGGTCAATGAATGGGACGAGAAGATTGTGTTTTTGCATCGCATCGTTCCCGGCGGAGCGGACAAGAGTTACGGTATTCACGTCGCAAGATTGGCGGGAATTCCGGCTTCGATCAACGAACGCGCCAAGGATATTCTGGCGCAGCTAGAGATGGACCACATCAACCGTTACGGCGATTCAAAGATCACACCTCCACGCCGTAAGGAAAAATCGGCTATACAACTGACGCTGTTCGACTTTGGTGAACATCCCGTGCTAGAGACGATTCGCGAGTTGGATGTCGGCAGCACCACGCCGATGCAGGCATTGCAAATTCTCGAACAGTTGCAGCGCGAGGCCCAGCGAAAGAACTGAGTCAAAGTTGTCACAAGACAGTGCGAATCGGCGACCTGATACCTCGTATCGTTGCTGCCAGCGAAGTGGTGAATCCAATTCGAGTATGAATCGATAAGCTTCTGATCGCGAGTTTGGTCGCGTAACTCATCATGGTCAAGTTCATCGATGCGAAAGCAGCGATCATCCAGCATCGGTTAGCTTCCCTTGAAACGCGCTGTGCTTAAAGTAAAGGGAACGAAGTTCGTTACGTACCAATAGCGCGTTGCTTAACTTTGTGCGATAGCCGGAAACTGTAACCCGAAACGTAAGTGAGGATGAGCACCTCGCTTACGCTTCGGGTTTCTATCAGCAGCTTTGCCTAATTAGCGAAGCTTGTCGGTGTCAGCTTTTGGCTGGGCCAGAATTTGGGATCGTTTCTGAACCCGAACATCGTCGGCTTGAATTCGCCTACGATCGATACGTCGGCTTTCTCTGGTATCTTGTCCTCAATACCAGTTGCCCAGTAGGCTGCGTTGACGATCAGTCGCCGGAGATCTTCGGATTGAAGGTCGGTTGATGCGCCCATCGTGGTGCAGAAGATTTTGCAAACTTTGCCTTCAGCGGACTTATGTTCGCGCACCCATGCTAGTGGCATCATAGGATTGTTCACTACTCCATCAACCGCTTTGTCAGCGGGCTGCATTCCTGCGAGGACCTGGCCCCATAGCAGCACATTGGCATCCGCAGGCAAATGTTTGATGCCGTACACATCGGTGGGCCCCCAAACATCCTTGACTCCGCGCAGAACCGGATGCGACTTGGCCGACTCGTTGATCACACCGCGTGTGCTTTGCGAACCATGCCGCCCATGGTGGCTGATCCAAGTATCGCCCAGTACCTGTTGACCGAACCCACCTTCCCATTTCCGGCTATTAAAGCTCCAGCTTGAAAAAGGGCTGTCTTTGGCGCGCGAGTAATTAAACGCGTGGGTGGCGGTTCGCAGCCCAATCACTGGCTTGCCAGCGTTGATGTAATCGACGAAGTACTGCATTTGCCAATCAGGCAACTCACGGAATCGCAAGGCCATGATCACTAGGTCGGCGTCTTTCAAGTGATGCATACCAGGGATGTTTGTCTGCATATTGGGATCGATCAATCCCGTGTCTGGATTGGTCGAAAATAAGACGGTGGTGTGAAAGCCATGATGTTTGGCAAGCACCTTGGCCAGTTGCGGCAGTGCTTCTTCGGAACGATACTCTTCGTCGCCTGCGATTAAGACGACTTTCTTGCCCTGACCATTGCCTTCTCCACCTTCGATACTCAGCCACGGTGTCTGCTCGGCGCGCAGCGGGCGATACCAGATGTTGCGGAATCGAGTGGGGTTACCGTGATCTTGCAACTGCAACGGGCCGGCCAACCCGTGCGCTCGATACGGGTGGACTTCTTTATGAGCCATCGGACCAACGAACTCTTTGGCGTTTTGAACCAAGACACCATTGTGAAAGACGGTCGCGCGAGCTGGTTTGGTCAGCTTGTCACCATCGAATCGCGGTGCTTCAAAAACGATATCGTACACTTGCCATTTTCCGGGCGCTCGGGCAACATTGACTTCGGGTGGATGTTGACCGTAAATCGAACCAGCTTGTCCGTCGGGGTACGTGTCATTCTCGTAGGAATCGAGAACTTGTATTTCGTAGCGTCCCATGATGATCACACCCGAGTTGCCACGTCCTTGGCTTTTCCCTTTTACTTCGGCAGGAGTTGCCCATTCGATGTGCAGTTGGCAGTCACCGAAATGTTCTCGGGTCTGAATGGAACCTGATCGAGCAGCAACTTCCATGTAGCCGTTTTCCACTTTCCAACCAGCCGCAGCGGGCTTGCCATCGTCTCCTTTTTTGCCTGAAGTTTCCCATGCGGACAGGTCCTTGCCATCGAACAGGATCACTGCGTCACTGGGTGGTTGACCAAGTTCATCTCCAGGTTTGACGGCAGTTGGCCTGGGACGGTGCCTATCGTGCACTCGCCATGTTTGACCAGGAATCACCGGAGTATCATCGTACCCTTCGGGGACAGCAGGCAGTTTCGATTTTTCCTGAGCAACTGAGGTGCTGGAACAAATCAACCATCCTCCGATGCCGACCCAAGAAAGGCACATTGTCAATAAATACAGTCGCATATGCTGGGGCTCCAATAAACGTGAGAACTTTCTGTAAGCAACGCCCCATTGTATTTCCAAGACTGGTACTTGGAAACGTGCATTCGCCGGGTCACCAAGAGCATAGCCACTTCATTTGGTCGCTCGCATATCTCGGTGACAATGCACGCAGTTCAACGTCATCTGTACGTAAGCCAGAGCTGCGCCATCGAGATTTTTGTTGCGTGCCGATTCCAATACCTGCAAGACCGATCGCTGAAAATGCTGGCTGTTCTTGCTATATTGATCGCTCTGCAGCACCATCCACTTTTCGTCCAGCGTCAGCGTTTGAACTCGCTGTGCGTTGCGGGCGATCATTTCAAAGTCTCCTGTCGCGATGCCTTCCAGGATCTGCTTTGCTGGCTCGAGTTTTAGGCGCATGTATGCATTTACGGTTGGAGTTTGTGTTTGCGACCACAAGCTCGACGAATATCGCGAACTGAACAGTCCCAGTCCCAAGACGATCAGAAATATCAAGGCGGCGGTGAAGTGACGAATAAGCACTTTTTGCTCCCACTCAGTAGATCTTTGCAGTATCGGATGACGCGGCCAATAATCGGCGAAACAGAAACGTGGCAATTCCTGTGCCGATAGATGCGCCAGCGGTGCCAGCCATAATCGCATGAGGGCTTGTCAATTCCTTTGGTCAACAAGTGGTTGTAAAATTAACCAGTCCCTGAGGGCTTTTGAGACAATTCCGCTGGGTTGGTTTGACTCTTATTGCCCTAGGGTCAATAGGACGGTAACTTGCAGCATTGGTGGCTATCGCAACTTGAGCCGCTTCGCACATACCGCGCGCCAGTTAACGTCAGTTTGGGGTTCGCCTGAAAACAGGATTGCTGATGATCACAGATTTGAATTCTCGCTTTGGAATTTCCAACCAACTTGAATTTGCAAAGCATCGGAGCGGACTGATCGTTGGCACGGTCAACGGCAAAAATAGTACCGGCGAGTTCTATTTGCTGGGCGCTCATGTATCAGGGTATCAGCCGACGGGCCAGGCGCATCCCGTTCTGTTCATGAGTTCCGAATCTTGGTTCGCCGATGGCAAGCCAATTCGAGGTGGAGTTCCAATTTGTTTTCCATGGTTCGGCGCCAACAAGAAAGATCCGCAAGCGCCAGGTCACGGAATTGCGCGCATCACCATGTGGCACGTAGAGAAGACTGGTATTCAAAACGACGCCGTACAAGTTCGGCTGGGATTAACCTTGGGCCAGCTCAAGTTGGCGTATGACCTTTCGTTCGGCGACACACTTGATATGGATTTGTCGGTAACCAACGTGTCGCCAGGCGAACAGAGCTGCGAAGCAGCATTGCATACTTATTTTCAGCTTTCCCAGGCCAGCGCGGTAAAGATCCGTGGACTTGAGTCGATTCCTTATATCGACACCTTGATCCACAAAACGGTTGATGCGACCGGATCGGCGATCGCGTTTACCGAAGAGACTGATCGCATTTACCACGGTGCAGTGGAGAAGATCGTGATCGAGGACCCCGACTGGGGACGCAGGTTAGTTCTGCGCCCGCGGCATTCACGGTCGACCGTGGTATGGAATCCATGGATTGCCAAGTCGCAGCGCATGCCTGACTTCGGCGATCTCGAGTACCATCACATGTGCTGCGTTGAAACCGCCAACATTGGACCCAATCAAATGGTATTGGCTCCTGGTGAAACTCAACATTTGGCAGTATCGATCGCAGTAGAATAGACTACAAATCAAGCGACAGCCAGCAGATCCAGCTCATTCATCAGATCCGCAATCGCTTCATCCGCTGTATCAGTTCTAATGCGGCGGTTTTCCGTCGCCGCTAGTTTGCTGCCAGCGAATAAACTGAACGCTTCGTCCTCACTAGGTGGATCAGTTACAACCGGCGGATAACCGAGCGACTCGTTAATTGCCAAACTGGTTCCATCAAGATCATCCATTGGATCGCGTATGTCATCGCCGGTATCCATCAGATCGAACAAGGGTGCCGCGAGTCGCAGATCATTCGTCGGTAGAATCCCGCTGCTTTGGCTCCTTTGGCTGAAGTCGTTGATGACATTGACGATTAATAGTACATCCAGAGGATTCAATCGTTGATCACCGCTAACGTCGACTCTCCAGCTCGAAGACTCGTCGCCGGTACGGCTGGGCAAAAACCTGGAGCCCCGTCCGTTCAACTCATTGACGACCAGCAGGACATCGAGGGCAGTTGTCGCCCCATCGTTATTCGTATCGCTGGGCAGCTCGACATTGTGAAATATGTTGAACTCTGCGAGTACTGGTGTTGCTTGTCCAGCGAGCATTCTGAAGTCCCATTCTTCCCCCGCCAGCGTGACTGTGAAAAGTTCAGTTTGCTCGTCGGCTGCGGTGGTCGCGTACAGTAACTCATCAATGGCTCCGTCGGACATTGTTCTCAGCATCGGCTGAAACTGGTCGCTTGCTGTCCAGCCCAACAGGTGTTCTACCGTGGATTTGGCGTCATCGGGCAAGAAGAATTTGATGATACTGTCGTCCCCAGGCGAATCCTCAACCAAAATCTCGTTTGTTTCGTGAGTTGATGTTTCGATCACTTCCTTTGGAACAAAGTTCACCAACTCTATTGGTTCTAACAATTCTATTGGTTGCCGCAATTGTTGCATCGTTCCACACCAATCGTAATCGTATGGGCCGATTTCCACAGTCGACTCAATCGCTAGTGTGTCCGATGAGACCTTCAGTATCTGTTCGTTCATGAACAGCAAAGCACTTCCATCAGCCTCTCGAACTGTTTGCAGAGGCGAATTCAACGGTAGCGAACCAACTTCCACTATTTCGGCTGCCGCACCGATTTGGTAAACCGTGACAATCGATTCAACCCAAATCGCACTAGGATCATCTGCTATCAACAATTCTGACGACACAGTTGAAGAAACATCGCTCGCCGCGACGTCAACCTCGCTGAACAATCTGCTATGGACCGCAGAATTCGGTTCTCCTCGAAGCTTGCCGCCAGAAACGACTAACATTTGGGACTCGGGCAAATACTTGGGAGCGTAATCGACCCAGTCATACCGACCATCTGCGATTGGCATTGTCGAAACTACTTCGGGATTCGCGCCGCCACCAACGTCCAGGAGGATGATTTCAAAAGTAGCAGGTTCCAGTTGCTCGACGAATTCTCCGGTGCGCTGTGTTGTATCAACAATCGCAACCACACGTTTGTTGCCCACAGGCAGCCAGAAATTCGCCGAGCCAGGAACGCTGCTCTTCCCCAACACCACGGGAGTCGTCGGCGTCAAATCCAATGTCATGATCTCATGGTTTGTTGCTAGCCACGGAACTGGGGCTGCGAAATCGAGCCCGACGATCCAGTTGTTTTCACCCATTCCCAATAGCGGCAATTGGGACTCGACATGCATTGCTTCGCCGGAGAATCCCAAAGTGACTAGAGTAGTTGTAAGACAGGGTCCACTTGACAACATCACCAAGGGAATCTTCCCGTCGACCACCAACAAACCTTCCTGGAAAATCATCGGGGTACCGTCAAGTTCCAGAACTCCTGCCGATTCGTATTGAGTTGGTTGATCGCCGCGCACATACCATTCAAATATTGTACTGGTGTCGCCACCATCTCCACCTTCGCTGATTTCCTCCATGCGATGTGTCCAAACGACCAAGCCGTCATCAACTTCCATTACTCCGCTGACGCTGTCCCCGACCGCACTTGAGCTGAGCGTACCAACTCCGTTTTCGCCAGCTCCAACGGAAACTATTTGGAATTGATCATCGTATGAAATCAGCAACCGTTGCTCGCTGGTTGCCCCAATAATCGGTGTTGCCCAACCGCGAATCTGGGTAGATTCAACGTGGCGCGGCTTGGTCAGATCGGAAATATCGTATGTTTCGAACTTGACGATCGACTGAAGCGGACTGTCGGTCTGACCCGCTGTCTCAATTGCGTATTCATTGCCAACGAGCGTCAATCGATCGCCGTCGAGCGACTGTGCGACTAAATACTGCGGCGTGGTGATCTTTGACTGGACACCAAGATCCATGCGTTGTTCGTCAATAATCTGCAATTCATTACCACGAGAAACCAGGATTAATCCGTCCTGTCGAACAATACCCTGGTCGTAGATACCGGAAAAGCTGGAAGTTAAATAGTCCGCCGACGCGAAACTCATGTCGTCGAACGCAAGGGTGTCAAGGGAAACTCTGCTAACGGGTGAATCAGTGGATGCCATTGAAATCATAGACGAGTCGCCCGGGTAAGAGCGGCTCGATGAAGCCAAGTCGATTTCAGACCATGCAAGCAATTCCCCCAATTCACCATCCATGACTTGTCGCGACTGAAGCAATTCGAACTTCAAAGTGCGGCGAATATTGCTGTGCGGAAATTTGTGCATCCTGCAATTCACGTGTTTTTCCTTGTTTTTCCTGATCCAAGTCATGGTGTAATTCTCAGCGATGGGGACAGTTTCGTGCTCTAACTTTCATGGTGGGATAAAACTCCTGCTGTCACGCGAGAATTTCGCCGTTGCTGGCAATGAGCTTTTCCGTAATTCGCACTACAGCTTGCCCAAATCGCTGATTAACATATCGTCCGGAGCACACCCCCTCATCGCACGTTTTTCCCAATTCACGAAATACTTCTGAGGACCCCCGATGATTTGGCAAATCTCTATAAATAATGCTTGCTAATCTTGGCTGCGATTGTGCCAACTAAGTAGTGTCCCAGCGAAATAGTTCCGGCTTGAGTCATTAGGTCATAAGCGTCCCATCGGTTCCAACCAAAGTCCTTTTCCATCCACAGAATTAAGCGTGAATAGGCTTCACAGACGGATCGATCGATAGGCGTGCCAACCGCTACTGCCATAATTTCCTCGGGAGATTCGATGCGTGGACCGACCAGTTTGGCTTGCTTGACCAGGTCAATCCTCACCGTCGTTCGGGCTGGCATTTCCAGAGCTGTGGCCGACAGTTCGCCATGTCCTTGAGCAGCATGCGCATCGCCCAAGTACAGCCAACCGCCCGGGACATATACAGGCAAATAGACGGTATTACCTGGACAGACTTCGACCAAATCCATATTGCCGCCGAAGTTACCCGCAAGAGCGGTCGAGGGTACGCCCCAGTCCGGTGCGGTTCCTACACAGCCCAGCATTGGACGATAGGGAATTTGCACTCTATCGTTCCAGTGGATCATTCCATTAGCGATCTTGCAAATGCGTGTGCCATGCGGAAAATCCGTTCCTAGCCACTCGGCGCAACCGCGCGGACCACCAATGTATGTCGCACAGGCGCCGATCAGTGGCTCGATGCTCTGAATGTGAACTGCCACAGCATCTCCGGGTTCCGCGCCCCGAATTTCGATAGGTCCGTTGTTCGGATTGCTCTTCGGCATCTTCACTTTGTCACGACGGTCGGTTGGTTTGCGCAATTGCCCCGAGAGCGCATCCTCGGTATCCAGAGTCAACTCAGTTCCAGGTTCGATCGTGATGCGCGCAGGTAGGTGCCGCGTGAATTCGTAGACCAATGGCTCAGCAGGTACAATGCTCATCGACGGACCCTTTATCCAAAGCACGAAAGCGGCTATTCTGTTCATTCAGACTCGGGCAAAATTGTACCTTGTCTGACGGTCAATGGACTATTTAGAAAACGATTTATGCGATTCACCAAAATGCACGGTGCGGGTAACGACTACGTATACGTGGATTGTTTCGCCGCACCGGCACCCGCTGAGCCGGAGAAACTGGCAGTCGATATTTCCAATCGACGGTTCGGCGTGGGTGGCGATGGTTTGATTCTGATCCGCCCTTCCAACTGTGCCGACGCGCGAATGCAGATGTTTAATGCCGACGGCAGCGAAGCGGAGATGTGTGGCAATGGAATTCGGTGCGTCGCCAAATACGTCTACGATCACGGCCTTTGCAAGCGAGACACATTGCACATCGAAACCGGCAACGGCGTGTTGACGTTGCAAATCGGCGCAAGAAATGGTCTCGCCGAATTAATCACAGTCGATATGGGAATACCCCGAACCCTACCGGACCAAGTGCCAACTACTTTGGCGCAATCTCCGGTAATCGATTTGCCGGTTGAGTTTTCCGGCCAAGTGCTGAACGTAACATGCGTTTCGATGGGCAATCCCCATTGCGTAGCGTTTGTACCTCGCGCAACCGATGAACTTGTATTGGGATTGGGACCAAAGATTGAAAAAGATTCTCGCTTTCCCAAACGTACCAATGTCGAATTTGTAGAAGTGATTTCGCGTCACGAAGTGCGTCAGCGTACCTGGGAACGGGGCTCTGGTGAGACTTGGGCCTGTGGCACCGGAGCAAGCGCAGTATGCGTCGCAGGCGTGTTGACCGGCAAGACCGATCGCGAGATCGTCAACCATTTATTGGGTGGCGACTTGCGATTGCGATGGGACGAAGCGACCAACCACGTGTTCATGACTGGCGGAGCAACGGAAGTATTTACCGGCGAATGGCCCAGTTGAAAAATTGGCGATCCAGTTGAGGTTCAACGAGCATGCAACCGCTATCGCTGCACGTTACGAATAGCCGAGAAATAAGTGTCAGGTACCTTTTGTGCGCACCCGAAGGGCGAGTTTCTCGCAAAAGGTACCTGACACTTATTTCTCGAGCGATACTTACGAATCTCACACTATCGGTCTCTCTCAGTTTTTCAGCGCTAATTCGGCTAAGCTTCTAGGAAGGAATTAGTAACCATGGCGTGGTCGAAAATGCTATTGCGCCAGCGATTGCGCGATCGGCCACCTTCACAGTTACTGTGGCGCGCATGTGGATTCGGCCTATCCCATATCGTCAACCGCTGGATGGCGACACTCCATCATCGCGTGGCTATGTATGATCCACTGGTCGACCCAGCCGCTGAGCAATTCTGTGGACCAAACATCTATCTAATTTGGCACGAATATATTCCATTACTGTTTTACCTGCGACCTCGTTGTAATCTAATGATGCTGATCAGCCAGCATCAGGATGCGGAAGTCCTATCGCAAGCCGCGAACTTTGCGGGATTGGAAACGGTGCGCGGTTCTACTCATCGCGGCGGAGTGGCTGCGCTGCGCGAGTTACTGAATCGGAGTCATGGCAAGTGTCTAGCCATTACTCCCGACGGCCCGCGCGGCCCGCGCCGCGTGCTCGCTCAAGGTTGCATTTTTCTTTCGTCGCGCCTTGGAATTCCGCTGGTGCCCTTGGGCTTGGGTTACGATCAACCGTGGCGACATCCGACCTCGTGGGATAAATTTGCAATTCCGCGACCCTTTAGTCGATCACGAATCGTCAGCGGTCCCAGAGTTCAAATCCCGGCGAATCTCGATCGCGGTGGAATTGAAGCCCATCGCTTGTGGATCGAACAGGTATTGAATCAGGTTACTTCGCTCGCAGAAGATTGGGCAGAGAATCGTTGCTCTTTCAAAAGTTCACAAATCCTCTACCCCAAACCCGCGTGCCGTCCCAAGATCATTGAGGGTACAAATTCGAAACTCTCTGCCGACGACGACAATTTTCCAAGGCTAGTGCATGCCCAACTGCGCGAGGCCAGCTAATGAAACGCAGTGTACCGTCGAGCGACGGCGAACGCTCACCTTACTTACCAAAAGGAATCGACGAAGGCACCGCGCTCAGTATCAGCGAACTGACCATGCGTATCAAAGGCTTGCTGGAGGGTTCGTTGCCGCGCGTGTGGGTGGAAGGCGAGATCTCGGACCTGAGTCGGCCTAGTAGCGGCCATTTGTATTTGACGTTGAAAGATGATCGCAGCCAGATTCGCGCGGTTGTTTGGAGGACAGTCGCCAGTCGATTGCCGTTCAAGATCGCCGACGGTCTGTCGGTCGTCTGCTGTGGTGGAATCGAAGTTTATCCACCGCGCGGTACTTATCAGCTCGTCATCCAGCAGCTCCAGCCCAAGGGTATCGGAGCGCTGGAGCTGGCTTTTCGACAACTCCACGCGAAACTGTCCGCGGAAGGGCTCTTCGATCCGGCTCGGAAGAAACCGTTGCCGAAGTTTCCGCAGCGCATTGGCTTTGTAACCAGTGCCAGCGGGGCGGCTTTGCACGACTTTCTGGAAGCAGCGCGCAAGATCTGGCCAGCCTTCGAATTGCTGGTAATTCCGGTGCGCGTGCAAGGTGAAGGAGCTGCGTTCGAGATCGCCGAAGGAATTCGCATTGCCCAAAAGATTCTCCCAGAACTCGACGTATTGGTAGTCGGTCGCGGCGGCGGCAGCATGGAGGATTTGTGGTGTTTCAACGACGAGCGAGTGGTTCGAGCGCTCGCGGCGTGCCGAATTCCAACCGTATCTGCAGTCGGACACGAAATCGATGTGACACTCAGCGATCTAGCCGCCGACGCGCGCGCCTTGACACCCACGCAGGCCGCTCATCTGATCTTGCCCGATCAATACTCCATCGGCGAGTCGTTACGTACCGCACGAGCGAACTTGAAACAACTTATGTTCAGCAAAATTCGATATTTGATGGAGCGCGTAAATTCGCTTGGGCAACGGCACGCGATTCAGCAGCCTCATACGATGATCTCGCAGCGCCGACAGACGCTGGATGAATGGGACTTGCGTGGGCGCAGGGCCGTCTGGGATCAATTGCGCAAGGCACGGCAATCGCTGCAAGAACTCGCACGTGCCAGCCATGCACTCAGTCCGCTGCAAGTTCTGGCACGCGGTTACAGCCTGACCTGCGACGCTCAATCTGGACGACTCATCCATTCGGCAGATGATATCGGTATAGGACAGAATATTCTCAGTACACTCGACCAACTGAAAATCACCAGCCAAATACTAGGCATCGAGCGTCTCGATCAATTGCGTCGCGGCCATACGGAATCGCAAAGTTAGTACTGAGTCCGATCTCGCGCCACTGGGCGACTCTACTGCTGGTCAGCCAACGACTCGGGTTCATCGGGTGGGTCAGGCGGATCGATTTGCGGTGGCAGACCGAGAGCCGATTCAACGTGCTGAACGATCAGTGCCAAACTTCCAAGTCCGCGGAAGTAGACGTAGTGGTATTGCTCCAAGCATTTTTCTGCTGCCCTCAGGACGTCGCCAATTTCGTCTTTTGCAGGCACGCTGGGGACTAGATATTGAGACATGGTCAACCGGCCCTCTGCGTGTTCGAAGGGAAATTCTACGGACTGAAATCGATCGTGCAGTACTTGCAGCGCCATGGCGAGCGACTCCGACAAGCGAATCGCTTCCTGAGCAGTTTTTTCGCCAACGTCTTTACCTTGCGCGCATTGCAGCAACAGTCCCAAACACGCGTACTCGTTGCGCATTTTGGCAATGTCGCCATATGCGGCCTGCAGTTTATCGAGGCACACCAGCGTTAGCGCCGCGCGATCAACTAATGACATCGCGCTGGCACCAATTTTGGATTTCACTAGCGGGAATGCCACCAGTCGCACAGCGGCAGCGACGCGCTGTTCAAAAGCTGCCTCCAATGGCCGCAATTGGTCATTCATCGTGGCCAATTGGCGACGGAAGCCATCCGCGGCACTCGTTGAAACCTGCGCCGAACCGACCGGTACTTCGAAATCGGATTGTTTCAGCTTGGCGCCCATTGACTGTAACATGCTTACTTGCTGGCAACTCAACCACTTTGAATCCGTTTGATCAAATTCCTTGGACAGCGCATCGTAGCTGGCCAGTAAACGGATCATCGTGTCGCGAGATTTTCTCAGTTGTTTGAGCAATTCCTGTGGATCGGAATTAGTTGTTTCGGCCACGGTAAAACTCATTATGCGCGGCGTGCGGAAGTACACACCGAACTGCCGCAGCAGTGCTTGACGGGCCTCTTTGGTCGCCGTCTTATGCGAGACCAATTGATCGACCGGAAACAACATTTTCGATTTGAGTTTTTCTTCAAAAACTTCCTTGAAAAAGTCGATGGTGACCATGCGACACACCGAAGCGTAGTCCGCGAACAGAATGCTCGCCGGGGCTTCGAGATGAAAAATCCCCAGCTCCTGCTGACGTTGTGCTTGCGCGATGCGCTGCAAATCTGTTGGATGTGTGTCATGCCACGATGGTTTCTCTTCGTTGGTGGACTTGGCGATCTGTTCGATCAATCGTTGGTCTTGATCGTCTCGGTTCAACTGAGTCAACCGAGGCATATCGTTGGCCAGTTTTCCGTCCAGAAAAAACTGCTGTTGTTCAGCCAGTGATTGCTGGTACGCGACGCCGAGTCGGCGCAGGTTTTCAGCCGTCTGGATAAACGCGTCGGAACCTGCGAAACGGATTTCGTGCAGATCCGCGTCAAACTCCATTTGTCTCAGCAAATAACACGACACAATGTTTCCCAGCATCATCAGGCACCAGAGAATTCGCCGCGTCAACCAGACGAACACTCGCGCTAAATGTAAAACGATACCGATGCGGAAATCCAAAGTACGAGCCATGTGCTTCAGCGCTTCGTCCCAACGATCGCGCTGATACACGACGCGCGCGAACCAGAAACTGATCGAACGCACGATGTACGTCAATCGCATACCAAAGCCCTGGCTAAAGTGGCCGAACTCATGAGCCAGCACGCCTCCGAATTGTCGTACCGTCAGTCCAGCCACCAACGGCATGCCGATCGTCAATACCAAATCGTTGCTCAGAAAAATGCTCCACATGCCACGTCGAAATGAAGCCGATGCGTTTACGTCGCAGTTGACATCGATGCGTTTGGGTTTGGGGGCGTGAACCGCCTTGCACAGGCGCTCGACAAACGCGAACAGCGCCGGGTCGCTGCGGCGATCTAGCGAACGCCTGCGGTCCACTTCTGCGGACCTAGCGAACAATGGTTTGATCATGAACAAAACGCCAATCGTGCCAATCATCAGCGGTCCGAAATAGGCAACCAGAGCCCCTGTGCTGACACGAGCATTCCCTTGATCATTTCGCAATACGTCCGATCCATAGTAGGCGTAGGAACCGACGCCTGTAGCCAATCCGACAATGAGCGCCAGATAGACAATCGGCAACAAGATCATGACCAGCGTCACCACCAGCAACGCAACTCGATATCCGCCGCTGGTCGGGATCGCCGAAATATCGCTCGTGATCGCCCCGACGATCTCTTGCGTAGAAAATTTTCTGACTTCCTGAAGACTGGTGGCCGTCGAGGAAATTTCGACGGTCGCAGCAGCCATTGGCGAATCAACCAAGGTCGCTCGAACTATAGTTGGTTTCGCGACCGCCGGTGCGGCCGCCTGCGCCTTAGATACGATCGATTCGCTTTTGCTCTGCGGCTCGTCGACTAGCACCGCTTTGATACTCGGCCGCGAAACATCCTGCGCGACCGACGGAGCCTTTTTAGCAACTGCAGGTTGGCTCTCGACCAAATCAACTTCAGCAGAGGAGGCTTGGCTGGTTTGCGGAATTCGCATCTGAATCCCGCACCTTGTGCACACGGCCAACTTACCGGCTGATCGTTCTGAAACTTGGTAAGCCGCTTGGCAGCCGGAACACGCAAATTGGATCGGCATTTTTTTCTAACCAGTGACCGTCAACGATAGCAATAATACGTGGCCGTTTGATAGTTTCTCGCCACACACTTTACTCGGCAAATGAAGCTTGCCGATCAAAGCTTCAATCCTCCAAAGCCGTCGCCATCTTTGCAAGCTCTAACTGCAACAAGAGTCTTCGATATGCGGAATTAAGACTATAGTAGAAGCCTACTTCCCCTAACACGCTTTTCCAACCTAGGTGAGGTTCTTGTCGAAAAATCTTTGGTTTTCAACGTTGAAAGCTTGTCCGAAAACGTGCGACATATGATCTTCCGTGGGCTCTATTTGCTGTTTGGCTTTCTTGGAAGGGTAAACATTTAGTTTGATAAGATCGAAGTGATGATGCAGCTATCACCAATCGAGAGTTGACTGTTGCTAACTAACATGGCATTATTGAATCATGGCTTCCCAACTGGATTTGTATGGACTCCTTTTGACGCGAGCACATGATCATGGATCGCAAGACTCTGTTAGACTTGATCAAAGCCGGACCAATCCGCATCACCATGAACGATGGCAGCCAGCACTTGGCTGAATCGATCGAAATGGCGTGCGTGGACGATATCGCCGCTCACGTTCTCTACAAAGACCCTGAAGACGGCAAATACCGATCGCACTACTTGTCATTGGTATGCATGGTGCGCGTCGAACCGCTTTCTCCTGCTGTATTCAGACCCTAATGTCTATTATCCGAGCACCATTTAATCCGCTTCAACTACGGTTTCTCAAATTCCATCACAATCTGGCGTCAACCTCAGCCTGGGCCGTTAAACAGTGAACCGAAAGGCGCTAGCCTCGGGCGCCGCGGTGTTACATCAGGCAGACTCCTTTGCCAATGATGACTTACGACGCCCCATGCACGGCACCTTCGGCGCCCGAGGCTAGCGCCTTTCGGTTCACTGTTTATCGCAATACCGTTCAACGAACGTGGGATAAGCTTCCAGCTTGTCAACCTGTAGCGGAGTTTCGCCATTGCTTGCACAAGATATTGACAAGCTGGAAGCTTATCCCACGTTCGTTGAACGGTATTGCTGTTTATCGGCCCACTCCGATCGAGCGCCGAGAATTCACGCCTTCGGTTGGCCGATCGAACAAACGGTGATACTGTTCGTCTCCGCTGTGTGAAGTTGGTTCCAGGGCATGCGCGATAGTAGCATTCCCATGCCGCAGGTATCGGTTATGCCGGCGAATACCAATCCCGCGCCTACGAATGCCGATAATCCGTACCAATAGGCGTGAACGGATGCGCCCAGCATTACGCCGATTACCACGAGCGATCCTGCGGCGATGCGAACCTGGCGATCCAGCGAGATCGCCTTTTTGCCGCGGACCACGGGAAGTCCCGCTTGATCCCACGCCTGCGTTCCTCCATCGACGCTGAAAACATTCGTGACTCCAGCGGCGTGGAACATTTCACAAGCCTGCCTGCTTCGATTGCCCGATCGACAAATGATGTACAACGGTTGACTCGAACTGTTGCGCCCGGCCGTAAGCTCCGCCGGGTGCAAGCGATCGAGCGGAACGTTGCGGGCCAAGGTCACGTGAACTTCGCGAAATTCGACGGGCGTGCGAACGTCGATCAACTCGATTTCCGTTCCCGCTTGATGAAGTTCGAACAGTTGCTTCGAGGAAATCGTAGCGATGGGCATAGTCATGTCTCCGCTGGTTAGCCAACCGGTGCGTCTTGATGCTCAACACTTGCCGCTGAGCTAGTATCCAGATCCAACGGCAATCGAGGTGACTCAATTATTCGGCGCAGTAAATTGTATGTTAGGTGATAGATCTTAATATCGGAACTGGCGCGAGGGCCCGCCACATTCAATATGCGAATCCGATTCTCGATGATCCAATTCTGAATGCTCGCTATTTTTACGTCATGGTCGAGATTGATGCGCAAGACCGGTTTGCCTCGTTCCTTGGCCAATCGATTCGTGAGCGCGGTCCCACCTTGAAGTCGCTGTCGGAACAACACCAACGTGCCATCGGAGTCGATCACATTTTTCGCTGTCCTTACGGAGTAATCGGTCGAGTTGGTCTCGGCAAGCTGGTATTTTTCAGGAATGACTCCGTCTTCAGCCAATCGGCCCTTAGGACACCAACCACCGTGCGGTAAACCTACCGCAATAGCGACATCCAAAGCGGCGCGATCAGCACCCGTTTGACCACCGGATACAACGCACATCAAACCTAGTGCGTTTGAGCAAGTCGGGTTCAATTTCAAATGGGCATTCAATTTCGATCGAACTCCAGTGCCATTGGGAGTGACTTCCATGATTCGGGCAATTCCGACTCTACGGTGATCGGTACCTTCAGTGTCGGGTGCTCGATGGTCAAACGATGACAGTGCAGCGCAATGCCGTTGGAAAAGACTATCTTAGCTCCGTACTTGCGATCGCCAACCACTGGGAACCCACGATGCGCAAGCTGCACGCGAATTTGATGCTTGCGTCCCGTTAACAATCGCACTTCCACCAAGGCCAATCGTCCAGTGGCGCGCAGCACACGAAACTCTAGCTGGGCAAATTGGCTATTGGCAGTCGCCTGTTCGACGATGGTCATGCGATGCTGAGCTTCGTCCTTGGCCAGATAATCGTCCATTTTGCCCGTTTGACCAGAAGACAATCGCCCCTCGACACAAGCCAAATACACTTTTTCCGGTGTACGCTCTTGAAACTGACGAGTCAGCCGATTCGCAGCTTTGCTGGTCCGCGCAAATACTAGCGCACCGGAAACCATGCTATCTAAACGGCTGACTACGCCTACAAACACGCGTCCAGGCTTTTGATAGCGGTCGCGAATCCAGTTTGCTGCGATCGTAACCATACTCGCCTCGCCTGGACCGGCCCCCATGGTTGGAATTCCCGCTGGCTTGTCCACAATCAACAGATGATTGTCTTCGTAGAGCACCTCCAAATTCGACATAACCCACTTTCGATATGGCTTCAGTCAACTCCTTCACGCTCGATCAATCCCAAAATCGTAGCATTGCTAGCATGTAAGTAATGCTAGTTCGTATGGCTCTCAAGCCGTGCAGCGGCGCAAATCGACTTGACGCAATCCGACTAGATCAGCTAATTCAATGTTACGGGATCGACGCGGGGAAACTATCAATTCTGGTTGATCGATCGTCCGCGGCAACCGGCATTTCGAGCCTGCGCAATGACTGCACATCGTTTCTACGTTGTTCTTTAGTAAAATCCTATACCGGAGATTCGCGTTGCAACAGCGACCCTCAAGGCAGGTCGATCATTTTTGTTGCGGCATTGCCGTTGCAGCGATGATTCTCTGCGCATCAACGGGTTGTCGCAATCGTGCTCACACGGAAGTCTACGTAGATAACATGACTGCCGAGATCCGTTCTCTGGAAGACTTGGTCTGGGATTATGAACACGAGTCTCGTGCCATGGAGCGGGAATATCTTGCCTTGAAAAAACAACTGGAAACCCTGCGGCGCGAAAACGTAAGACTTAAGGAAACCGGCCAAGCAAACTCTGGCACTGAGAATGCCACCCAACCTCGTTCCCTATTCCCATCGCCATTAGAATTCCATCCCCGCCAAGATTCTAGTTCCAGCTCCAAGTCACCTACTCAAGCTGCACCGGCCAACGATCAGGAGAATTTAAAATCAGCTCCTAGCGACAACGAAAAACGGAGTTCCATTCTCGACAGCGCTCCGCCGGATAGCCAACCACCGTCCGCTCCTCAGGGTAAACAATCTCCATCGGATACGTTGCCTTCATCCGATAGACTGCCGAATCCACCCGCTTTGGAACTACCCAAAATCGAGATGCCGCCAAATTCAATTGAGGTGAAACCACCCGTAGGTGATGGCGAATTGCCGGCCCCAGCGACGAAAGCTAAATCTGCTTCCAATCGCCGAGATGTCGAGATCGATCCTGCCTTGCTCGTTCCGCCAACCATCGTTCCGGGCGAACCGATGCCGCCCAGCCAGCCTCAGCAATTTCCGCGCAGCACAACCACGAAACACGGTGCGCCGAATCAGTTGGAGATCAATCTCGGACAAATTGAAATTCCCGGCCAACTTTCGTCGCTGCCGAAGACTCTCGCCAAACAGTCTCCAGCCCATTCTGAAACGGTTTCGGATCGCCGAATCGTGGAAATAGGCTTTCATGGAACGCTGTGTCGAGGAGCCAATTTGGACGATCAACCCGACGACGATGGATTGTACTTGGTGCTGCAACCTCGCAACTCGCGTGGACACATGATCCCAGAAGTTGGCGATCTATCAATCGCAGCCCTCGATCCGCGACGCGATGGCAATGCCGCTCAAATAGGCAATTGGCATTTTTCCGCAGCAGAATTGCGCAGCAAATTACAGCCGATCGGGTCGAGCCAAGGAATTCATCTGTCGTTACCATGGAGCGGTCCGGATCCGGTTTCCGAACGCGTGGAAGTTGTCGTTTGGCTGACCCTAGCAAACGGCAAACGACTGACAAATGAGCGGACGATTTACGTATCGGGCAAAGACGGATCCAAGACCGTATGGGTCCCGCGCGGCAATTCCAGCACCGGCCCAATCACTGCCTCCGCAGCCGCGAACGGACGAGGCCACTTTCCAACTAATCTAGTGCGCCCCGCCTCGGCAACCGTTCCCGTAAATCCTGCGCCACAACCGTAGCTATCCGGTGATTGTGATGCTGGTCAATGAAAGTAGTTGCGGTCAAGCATGCGGTAGTTGATGGCTTCTTGCAGATGATGGAGCTGAATCGTTTCGCTGGGTTCGAGATCGGCGATCGTTCGAGCCACTCGTAGAACCTTGTCGTGTGCGCGCGCTGATAAGCCAAGTTCTTGGACGCTGTCGCGGAGCGTATTGCGCGAAATGGTGTCCAGCACACAGAGCTCGCGCAACTGCCGACTGCTCATGAGCGCGTTGTAGTGGTTCGCATGGCCGGTGAAGCGTGCTTGCTGTATTTGCCGTGCACGTTCGACGGAATCGCGCATCTCTTGACTACTGGTGCCAGGTTTTCCGGCCGACAACTCTTGGAAGGGCACCGCCGGCACTTCAATGTGGATATCGATGCGATCCAGTAGCGGCCCGCTGATTCGCGCCATGTAGCGTTCAATTTGTGGCTGGCTGCAAGTGCAGTTCCTGCGCGGATCGGTACGAAATCCACACGGACATGGATTGAGTGCAGCGACCAACATGAAATTTGCAGGAAAGGTGGTACTGCGCAGCGCCCGCGAAATCGTTACGACTCGGTCTTCCAGCGGTTGACGCATGACTTCCAAAGTCCGTCGATTGAACTCTGGCAATTCATCCAGGAACAGCACGCCGTGATGCGCTAGGCTGATCTCCCCTGGCGACGGAGGGCTGCCACCACCAACCAATCCTGCGTCGCTAATGGTGTGATGCGGCGAACGAAATGGGCGAATCGCCAATAGCGGTTGGCCGGGTTGCAACCTTCCCAGCGCGCTGTAAATGCGCGTCGTTTCGATCGATTCCTCGGCAGTCAAGGTCGGCATGATTGTCGGCAGTCGCTTGGCCAGCATCGTCTTGCCAGAGCCGGGCGGTCCGAGCATCAGCAGATTGTGCGAACCTGCGGCCGCAATCGATAGCGCTCGCTTGGCAACTTCCTGTCCCCGCACATCGGCATAATCCAGATCGTAGCGGCTATAGACGGCGAACAGTTCGTCCAGTCGCGATGGATGTGGCGCAATATCGAGCATGCCCGTAAAATATCCCACAGCTTCGCTCAACGTAGTCACCGCGATCACGTCAATTCCCTCGACCACTGCGGCTTCGTTCGCATTTTCGGACGGGACCATGATTCCCTTGAGGCCGGCATCGCGCGCGGCAATGGCCATCGAGAGCGCGCCCTTGACTGGACGCATATGGCCCTCCAGCGCCAATTCACCGACTACGGCATACTCGGCCAACCGGTCCGATTGAAACTGACCGCTGGCAGCCAGTATCCCCAGCGATATCGGCAGATCGAAGGAAGCTGCCTGCTTGGGCAGTTCTGCCGGAGCCAAATTAATGACGATCCGATCTACCGGGCGCATGAATCCACAATTGACAATCGCGCGCTCGACTCGATGCGTGCTCTCCTTGACAGCCGCTTCCGGCAAGCCGACGAGCATGGTCTTGGGGAGCGGCGACGAAGATACATCGACCTCGACTTCAACCGGCAGCGCTTCGATTCCAAGAAGCGACAATGTCTTCAGCTTGGCAAGCATGCATCTATTCTCTCAATTCGTCCAGCCGCTCAGAGTCGCCACATTGTCTGCCACCAACCTGCGCTTGGCAACCGACACCTCAAAGAAACTCAGCAATCCGCAGTGAACTCCAATCGCGCTCATGCCGAGCACTACTGTGCTGGTCGAAGTTGATCAACATGTGGACATTGACGCAGGGCCATAGAAAAACTCGGACACCACACGGTGTTGAGTAGTCGTCTCATCCAAATTCCGATTCGCGTCAGCCGATCGATAACAGTTGCTGCATGCCATTTCTCAATTCCTGGTCAGCGGCTGGAGCCGACCAGGCTACACTGACTTCATAGCCTAGCTGTGGATATGCCTCAGCGGTGGGAAGGTACCATGGACCACCGTCGCCATAGCCTGCGGTGGCGACAAACCGCGCAGGATGATTCTGCTGAGCCTGTAATTGGAATTCAACAAACGGCTCGCCGGGCAAGTGCATTATTGACACGTCGTTGATGTGCAAGCTCGATAAGACTACGGGAATACGCTGGTTGACGCGGCGTATCCAGGCCACGGTATAGGCGGGACGACTTCGATTGACCACAGCTTGCTTTTTGTCGTGGATCTGTGCGAGCAATTTCTCCTCATCCCAGCGCGAATCGACCATCGGCAAAAAATCGCACGTCGACCAGCTCACGCTCGATATAGGTTGCAGGGAAATCGCTTTGTCCGCCGCGACGATCGCATCATAAATTCGCGATGCTAAGATCGGACGCATTTTCGGTGAGCCGTCGTTGTATTTCCCGGCGCCAATATTTCCTCCGCAACCGCTAAAATAAATGTGTGTGCAGCCAGCTTCCTCACCCTGCCGTCGTTTTCGAGCAAGCCCACAATAATCCGAACTTGCGCGGCCGTCGCCGTAATAGCTCATCGGATGGCACGCGTAATAATGGCAAGCGGCCAACTTGCGCTCGCCAGCGTAAAATGCGATAGTCTTCAAGAATGGGTCGATCAATCCGTCAGGTAACGCTCGCAATTCAGGATCGGTACAACTGCTGCTGCGACTGGCGCGCACTTTACCGTTAGGACCGAGTATGCGTCGATTGGCCGCGACATCGACCACCTTCGCTTGACCGCTTCCTATATGCGTGACTCGCTCGCCCTGAAACATCGCTTGCTTGACCGCAGTCCGCGCCGCGTCGAGGCAGCGATGGAAGTAGTCGATGTTCAATACGTGCGGCAAATCACCTTGGCTAGACACTAACTTCGCCGCTTCTAAGCATGCCAGCGGAGCGTTATGTTGATGAACGACCTGCACTGCGACTCGGTCAGGGGTCGTATCCGCCGCATCAGCAATCGCCTCGCGCCACTGGACGTGAGCTTGATTGAGAATTCCTGTCCAGTCGACTGAGCAAACAACGATGGGTTTGCCCGCACCCATCAACACGAATCCGATCGCTTCGTGCGCATCATCATATCCTTCGATAGGCTTGATCCAATTCCCGCAACAGCCATGGCCAAGTGGCGGCGTGACATCAAATCGAAACGGTGCAATGTGCAACTGAGTTACTCGATGGCGATCTACGACCGCGTCCACTGCCAGCGAAATAGAATTGTGAACTAACGAACCAGTGACCAATCCTGCCGCTCCGCAAGCGGTCGACGAAACGAATGTGCGACGATCCATTTTTTTACCCTTGATAAATTGGTCATCTGAGGGTGTGCAGATGATCGCAATGACTAAACTAACATGAATTCCGAGTTCGGTATTATAGTGAGTTTATTGACGTTTGACGAACCGAGTGGAATTTGAATCAGGTATTGCATGTGCTTGTTTCGAATCTGGCCAGTTGAACCGATCCTAGTGAGGCGCAAAACATGTTTCGATTTCTCGGCGCTGCCATTTTAACGATCACGATTGCCGCAGGGACTTCGACCTCGATCGCTCAACCGAATGTGCCCAGCGATCAGCTCAAATTCAATCGGGATGTTCGGCCAATTCTTGCTCAATTTTGTTTCAAGTGCCACGGCACGGACGAACGAAGTCGCGAAGGCAAGTTGCGGTTGGACGAGCCAGCCTCGGCCACGGTTGTTGGCGAGTCGGGCAAGCGAGCGATCGTACCGGGCAGTCCTGACGACAGCGAAGTCATACGCAGAGTTTTTAGTCAGGACGAGAACGAGATGATGCCGCCGCCTCACGCAAAACTGACGTTGTCCGACACTGCCAAAGCGACGCTGAAATCGTGGATATCCCAAGGCGCAGCGTATGAAAAGCACTGGGCCTATGTGCCTCCCAATGTCGAGGCTGCGATGAATGCAACTCAAGCGGCGAGCCAGGCCAAGCAACATCCGATCGATTTTTTTGTTCGCCAGCGCCTCGCACAATCAGGACTGCAACCGTCCCCTCAAGCGGATGCATACACATTGGTCAGACGTGTGTACTTGGATTTAATTGGCTTGCCACCGACACCCGCCGAGGCAGACGCGTTTGTCCATGATAGCTCCCCGAATGCTTATGAAAAACTGGTCGATTCATTACTGGAATCGCAACAATACGGTCAACGTTGGGCTAGGCGCTGGCTCGACTTGGCCCGTTATGCCGATACCAACGGATTCGAAAAAGATCGCCCGCGGACGATTTGGCCTTATCGCGATTGGGTCGTCAAGGCACTCAATGATGACCTTCCCTACGATCAGTTCAGCATCAAGCAGTTGGCTGGCGATATGCTCCCCGGTGCGACGCCCGATGATCTCGTGGCGACCGGATTTCATCGCAATACGATGCTCAATGAAGAAGGAGGCATCGACCCACTGGAGTATCGATTTTACGCGATGGTGGACCGCGTCGGTGTCACCGGAACGACTTGGTTGGGACTGACGCTCAATTGCGCGCAATGCCATACGCACAAATACGATCCTATTGATCATGCGGATTTTTATCGTTTGATGGCGCTGCTGAATAATGCCGATGAACCAACTTATTACATTCCTACTCCCGAAGTTGCGTACGAGCACGAAAAGCATTTGCGCACGATCGCGAAATTGGAGGCGGAACTAAGTGAGCAATTCCCTGGCGGTTCACAAGCGCTCGAACGCCGGTTTGCCGAGTGGCTGCGAACTGAGGCCGCGCGCTGTTCGCTGTGGCATGTCCTAAGCCCGACGAAGATACAAACCAGCTTGCCGCATCTGGAGGTCCAATACGATGGTTTCATCTTGGGCGGCGGCGACATCTCCAAGAGCGATACTTACGAATTGAGTTTCCAAGCACCCATCAAAGGTGTCCGCGCCATTCGCATCGAGGTGGCTTCGCATCCCAGTTTGCCGAATCATGGACCTGGATTGACCAATTACGAAGGACCGATTGGTGGCTTTTTTCTAAGCGAACTGCAGGCCCATCAACAGGGCGCGCGCATCGCGCTGGCACGCGCCCAGGCCACTAACGACGACGAGGAAGATCGCATCAACGACGGTGGTGGTGGCGGCAAAGCCAAAGCTAAATCCAAAGCCAAGAAACCACTCAAGAAGAATACCGCACAGGCAGCGCTGGATAGCGAAATGTCATCCGGCTGGCAGGTATTGGGTGGCGTGGACGTTCGGCACGCAGCAGTATTTCATTTTGCTCAGCCGATCGATATCGATGACGGACTGGAGCTGAAGATGCTGTTCGAAAAACACTTCGCCTGTCCGCTTGGGTATTTCCGCATTTCTGTCACCACAGACCAGCGCGCTTGTACAACGGGCCTTCCAGCCCACATCGAACAACTGCTGGCCGGACCGATAGAGTCACTTTCGGTGCCGGATCGGGAATCTCTGCGTCAACGCTTTCTTGAAACAGCACCGGAAATGGAAGAGATCGTCGAGCCGTTGATGGCGGCGCGCCACAATCCACCGCCAGGCGTGCCAACTCTAGTGATGCGCGAACGACCGGCTAGTAATCCACGCCCAACCGCTCGCCATCATCGAGGTGAGTATCTCCAGCCACGTGAAACTGTGACCGGCGGAGTACCGAGTGTACTGCCTGCCCTGCCAGACACCGCGCCGGTGAATCGTTTAGCATTTGCGCGATGGTTGTTTTCGACCACAAATCCGTTGACGGCGCGAGTGGCGGTGAATCGACAATGGCAGGCTTTCTTCGGTCGTGGAATTGTCCGTTCGCTGGAGGATTTCGGTTATCAAGGAGAACCGCCATCGCATCCGGAATTGCTGGATTGGTTGGCTCTCGAGTTTGCGCGTCAAGGTTGGTCGATGAAGAATCTGCATCGCTTGATCGTTACCAGCGAGACCTACTGCCAAGCTTCGCGGATAACTCCGGAACAACTCGCTCGCGATCCCGAGAATATTCTTTTGGCGCGAGGGGCCAGATTTCGATTGGATGCGGAAATCATTCGCGATAGTGCGCTGCGCGCCGCAGGTATCTTGTCGAAGAAAATGGGAGGACCAGGCGTATTCCCACCTCAACCCGCTTCGGTGACCGTCGAGGGAACCTACGGCAAAGTCGATTGGAAAGTCAGCGAAGGCGAAGATCGATTTCGTCGCAGTCTGTATACGTTTATGAAGCGCACATCGCCGTTCGCCATGGCCAGCACGTTTGATGCTCCCAGCGGTGAGTCTTGTTTGGCGCGGCGCGAGGTCTCCAACAGCCCACTTCAGGCACTGACCTTGTTGAACGATCAAATGTTCGTGGAAGCCGCCGAGGCACTTGCGCGACAAGTCATCGCCCAATCCAATTCTGATACCGGCCGACTGGAGAATATTTTTCGTCGTTGTCTCACACGGTTTCCCACTGACGACGAACGTGTCATGCTCGCTGAATTTCTAGCCGAGACCCGAGCGCGGCAACTGCCAGAACAGCAGTTGTGGACTGTGGTCTGCCGAGCGATCTTAAATCTTGACGAGACGATTACGCACCCATGAATACTCTGCAAACCACACGCAGGCATTTCTTTCACGATTGTGGCATCGGCGTGGGCAAAATCGCGTTGGCCTCGTTGCTAGCCGAACGTACTGCTCAGGCAGCAACGCGCGGTCCCAACGAAGTTCGTCCGGCGCATTTTGAGTCACCAGCTAAAGCGGTCATCTATTTGTTCATGGCTGGCGCGCCTTCGCAATTGGAGCTATTCGACTACAAACCCACTTTAACCAAGCTGGAAGGTAAACCCTTACCTCCGTCGATCATTGGCGGACAGCGCTATGCCTTCATTCGTCCCGACGCAGCCGTGTTGGGTCCTCGCTACCGTTTTCATCGGCATGGCCAATGTGGCGCGGAACTATCGGAGATGCTGCCGCACTTGGCGACCGTAGTGGATGAAATCGCAATTATCAAATCATGCCGGACCACACAGTTTAATCATGCTCCTGCACAGATTTTCATGAATACTGGCTTTTCACAACCTGGCCGGCCAAGCATGGGATCTTGGATTTCCTATGGACTGGGTGCCGAGTCCGCCGACCTGCCAGCTTTTGTGGTCATGAGCACCGGTAGTGGAATCAGCGGCGGCGCGGCCTGCTGGAGCAGCGGATTTCTGCCCAGCGTTTTTTCGGGAACTCGATTTCGAAACACGGGCGATCCCATTCTCAACCTCAGCACTCCAGCCGGTATCGATACCTCCACGCAGCGCAGCACGATCGACTTGATCAATGCCATGAACGCGCGCCGCCTGAGAATTGACGGCGACGGTGAAATTGCCACGCGCCTGGCGAATTACGAAATGGCCTTTCGATTACAATCTTCTGCACCAGAGTTAATGGACCTGTCCGGCGAGAGCCAATCGGCGCTGACGCTGTATGGTTGCGATCCAGCTCAGCCATCATTCGGGCGAGCTTGTTTGCTAGCGCGGCGCATGGTCGAGCGCGGCGTGCGATTCATCAATTTGTATCACGAAGGCTGGGACGCGCACTCCGATGTGGCAGGAAACGTCAAACGCAATTGCGAAGCCACGGATCGCGCGTGCGCGGCGCTGATCAGCGATTTGAAACAACGTGGCATGCTCGACAGTACTCTTATTGTCTGGGGCGGTGAATTTGGGCGAACTCCCATGGTCGAAGCGAGCGTGTCGTTAGGTCGAAGTCAGGGTCGCGATCACCACCCACAAGCTTTCACGATGTGGTTAGCCGGCGGCGGAATCAAAGGTGGCCTAACGTTGGGCGCCACCGACGAAATGGGATTTCATGTGATTGACAGGGAAGTCGGTGTGCCGGACTTGCAAGCCACGATCCTGCATTGCTTGGGGATCGACCACAATCGCCTCACGTTCCGGGCCGCGGGACTCGATTTTAAACTGACCGGCGTCGAAGGCGCACAGGTTCTGACTGACGTCATCACGCAATCTTGAAAAGCCAGGCATTGCCGAGCCAACGAACGTACATAATTTTTTTCAACGATCCGCCTAATTACAGGTTTCGTAGGATTTGTCGCCCAGGTGTCTCAGCAATATATGCTTCCGCGGATTGGTGCCAGGTCAATAGCGGTATTCGTTGTCCCTAAACCCAGTCACCGTGAATCGTTGGTAGACTAGTAGAAAAATAACCATCCCGTTTCGTATTATTGAATCCGCAACATCTTTCCCATCTGCCGCTTGCCTTTCAACGCTTTACTTAGTTGCTGGTTTGAGCCAGGGATAATACCAATAGTTAAGCGGATCATCAATTTTTTTCCTCCACGGGGCAAGATAATCCAGATTCCGGCGAATTTGTCGTACGGGGAAACATTGTCCACGTTCGGCTAAAACAAGACTATCGATTCTTGAGCGAATCCTAACTCCGGAAAATTAGGAAAAATGAGTTCTTTTACTAACGCATTTGCGATATTCTCGACCAACTATTCCGCGATCCTTGCTCAATCGAAACAGTTAGCGGGCTCTACCTGGGCGGAAGCGTTCAAGCAATTGGACAACGGAAAGCTTGCGATTCTTCTCATCTTTGGAGCTGCGTTGGTTACAGCCGTTGGTGTAGCGGTTTCCGGTATGATTCGCGCCTACCACGCTGCTCCCGATGATTCGGAAGAGTTCGCCGCGCAGATTGCTGAATTGGAAAAACGAGTGGACAAGTTGGAACGAATGCAGATTTCTGGTAGGGAATAGAGACTCATTCCAACCTCGTTGGACGGTAGGCCGACTAAATCGTGGCTTGCGACATCGCGAACATCAGCAGGTAGGGAGCACACAAAACGTGGTACATGCTGTGAGCTGCGACGGACGGTGTTAGGCTGCGTCCCGCGGCAACAAACAGAATCGCGTGAATCGAAAACAGTACGAACGAAGGTATGAAACCAATCCAACTGGGATTGTGAAACGAATGGTAGGCAGCCGAGCATAAACCAGACAACAGGATTTGAATCCAAGTTGGTATGCGGGCCGCAGCCAATCGATTCATGAAGAACCCGCGCATCATCAACTCTTCCGCGATTGCCATGAGAATACCGACTGGCACCAGCCCCACGCGAATCCAATCTAACGCTAATGGATTAACGCCTTTCATAGCTGGTTCATTGAGAATGCCCGCATAGACGCTCACCACATATAAAGCGCCCAGCAAGAAACCCGCCACCAGACTCGCCCGGGTGGGTCGCTTGCCCCAACCCATTTCAGCTAGTGAAACGCCGCGCATTCGAGTCAACGCGATGATGGCTCCCATAATTACGGCCAAAGCGCACGCGAACGAAAGCTGCCACCAGATTGCAGCCCAGTACCGATCAGCCATGTCGTGTAGATAGCTGCCCACAAGCACAAAACAACCCAAACCGAGGAGCAAGCAACCCAGTAACCAAATTGCAATCGCGTCCACCCACGCTTGAATTTGTGAACTCCGTGCTGTGTGACTCTCAGTTATTGTCGCCATATTTCACCATTCAATTGCGCGGTTCCGCTCTGGAGAAAACAAAAAACTTGGGCGTTTCTTCCTGTCGATTGACAGTCGTGCTAGCGTTACATTAAATTTACTACTACATAAAACTTATTTACTTACTGGAATCGTTACGATTTCTGTTTTGACGATTCCATTTCTTTTCGCTAATTTGAGAAAGCCTATCGATGTTACAAGAACGATTGCATTTTCGTTCGAGGGTTGCTTTTACACTGGTGGAGTTGTTGGTTGTAATCGCGATCATTGGAGTGTTAGTCGGGCTGTTGTTACCAGCAGTTCAGTCGGCTCGCGAGGCAGCGCGACGCATGCAGTGTACGAACAATCTCAAGCAACTGGCATTGGGGTGCCACAATTTCGAGTCTGCTCGCAAGTATTTTCCGCGCGGGAACAACCCTGGAGGATCGCTGCCTGAAGGCAACAATGCGAGCTGGCTGTTCATAGCGCTGGGGTATATCGAGCAAGGAGCGCTTTACAATCAAGTTGTAGCGGCTGGTAATCTTACAAATGCGGTCAATCGCGGATTACTGCCAATGCGTCACCCGATGGTCCGATGCCCCAGCGATGGATACGCGACAGGGTCGAGTCGCTCGGACATGAAATTCTGCAATTATATCGGCAGCACTGGTCCGACTTGTAACAATCCACCTGCTGGTTGTCCTGCACCGTTTCAAATTCATTGCAATGGTCAAACTGTGCCAGGCGCAAACAGTGTTCCGCCGGAACTGAATCCTCCGACACATCCGGGTTACACGGCCAGCCATAGTTGGGGCTCGACCCCGGTGCTGGGTAACACGCGCGGCATGTTTGCTCGCGGCGGCACCGTAGGAACTTTGACCGGTGGCCCGTCGATAAAAATTAGTGATGTGATCGACGGATTATCCAATACCATCCTGTTGGGTGAAACCTTGTCTGAGTTTTGCGAATTTCAAATCTACAACGGAACCGTCGTCAACAACGAATGGATCGGACCCGGTTGGGCGGGCGGAAACAACATTGCACAAGGACAGACCATTCAGCCGATCAACTGGAAAATCGACAAGATGAGTCCAATCGCGGCGGCCTTTGCTTCATGCGGTTGCAATGCACAGACCAATCCTTCGGGCGACCGCGCTCGATGCATCATGAATTGGCACGTAACCTGGGGATTCAAATCGAATCACACAGGGGGCGCGAATTTCGCGTTGGCGGACGGTTCGGTGCATTTCATTTCTCAGAGCATCGACCATCGCAGTTATCAATATCTCGGCTGCCGCCACGATGGCCAAGTTACCTCAATTCCCAACTAACATCGCGGTCGTAGATCTCCTTCCCAAACCAACTTGAGCACGCACAGCGAACTCTATCGCTGTGCGTGCCGCTTGCCCACCGCAGACCATAGCCACGATTTGAATTTACTTATGAAAAAAATTCTCTTGTTCTTAGTTCTCTTAGCCATCGTAGGCTGTAAAGAAAAATCGGGAACTGTGCCTGTCCAAGGAATCGTTAAGCTGGATGGCCAACCGTTGAAAGATGCTGCCGTTCAATTTGTGCCGCAGGGAACTGGACGCGATGCAACGGCGACGACAGATGCCAACGGAAAATTTGTGATGTCGACTTTCGAACCTAGGGACGGAGCTATGCCCGGTTCGTACAAAGTCGTCATAACTTCGCTTGGCAACGTCGAAGCCACTCCTACCAATGTGTCGGCAGACCAGGCCATGGCCGCTGCGTCAGCCGCCGCTGCCAAAGCAAAGGCCAATGCAGGTTCCCAAGTTCCCGTAGCCTACACTCGACTGGACAAAACGCCGCTAAAGCAGGATGTCCCAGCCATCGGGGAAATCGTCTTCGACATCAAGAGCAAATAAAGCCTCTGCAAATTCAAGCTCGCCTGGCAGCGTACGCATGCCGCCGTCAACGCATTTGCTTGTACCTGCGCAAGCGACACCGCGTTCCTGGATTGCCGGTACTGCCGCACTCGCTTGCGCGTCGGGCTTTTATGCACACCCATTTTCACTGGGCAACAAACTCTTTTGGCACAGGAATGTTTGCGGCAGTGGCTGCGTCGCGAGTGGTCAACGAGATAATCGGCGCGCCGGGCTGAGTGGGATCTGGCTTGACGACCCATACCAGTTTCTGGTTCTCGTCACTGAGGTTCGTTACGCTGGGGTCAGGGTTGCCGCGCTTGGCCAGCGCTGTCAATGCGTCGCGCATCGGTTTGGACGAAAACTGAAAGTCTCGAACTTGCTGATTGCGCGTGATACCATTTTTTTCGAACGCGCCGCCGTCGAGTTCAAATCTCGGCTTTCGCGCGCCTGCGGGCAAGCCGGAGTTCGCTTCGTCAGCGATCATTTGCAATGCAACCTCGATCGCTTCTTGATCAAAGCGGAGCGTGATGGGTCGGGCAAGATAGGTCTCCATGTCCATGGGCTCGGTTGCCGTTGGTGCGGTGGTACCCGCAGTTGTACTGCTGGCACTGGAAGGGCCACCATCTTCACGCACCGCAAGCCACGATGCGAGCAATATATTCGCGGCGGCGCTACTAGGCAGATAACCGTTAATGACGGCTTGACCGTATTCGACTCCGGTGCGAGTTTGTTTGGAGAAGATCTCTAACATGCGAGGAAACTTGAAAGCCAACTCGCGCCAATAAGGATGCGGAACATGCGTAACGATGCGTTGCTGAAACTCACTTTCGCTGCTACCGATTAGGCGTTTCGCTTGCTCGCTCAATCGTGCGGCATCGCGATCGCCGACACCGATCAAACGCGATTCGAAATACCACGTGGGCTCAAAGCTGGTTCGCAGCATGGCGGCTCGAACATCGCCGCCGATGACCTTTTCCAATCCATCCAGCAGCTCCGGCGAATTACCTCCGAGAAACTCGCGACTGTCGCCAAACAAGAATGAAGGGGAGACGAGAATACATAGATCGCTGGCCGCATCGGTATGCTGCAACAATCGCTCAACCTGAGCGTTCATGGGACCAGCGACACCGTTCATCTGCGCTGTTTCTTTCATCAATTCATGGGGCCCAATCGCGAAGTCTCTAACTGACTGCGAATCTACCAACGGCTGACCAGGAACGTAGTAGGCCATTCCGCTGGGTGCAAGCAACAGCGTTTGCTCACCATACTTCTGTTCCGTGATTGCTCCCCAACTTTCCCGCAATCTGGCCAGCGATTGTGGTTCGGCGAGCCGGCATCGGATGGCCACTGCGACCGCCGCCGAGCCGCGCGGGTAAAATGCGAGCGTGCATGAGTCGAACGATTCTAGCGGTAATTTCACGGCTGCCTGCAGATGTTTCCACAAGCTCGAAATATCTTTGTCCAGCAGCGCGAGAATTTGCTTGGTTGTGGTTTGCGTGAAGAGTTGGCGAGGGCGCACGGCGATAAACAACTGACCTCCGTGTGGCAGCAAATCCAGCTCGATGGGGCGCGGGAGACTTGGCGGTAACCAGGGAACGCTGTCCTCTCGAGCCACGATTTCAAACTGATCGCTTCGCGGATCCATGGCTACCGGTGCCGATGCCGGTTCGCGATCTATTGCCTGGCCACTCGCGCCATTGCCGCGGACGTCAACTGTTTGCCGGGACGGCCCCAGCGCTCCGCTGAGAAACGCAATCATCAACAGCGACGCAGCGACGCCGGCGCCAATTGCTGGCAGAATCCACTTGGGCCCGCGTTTTTTTCTGCCGAGCCGCCGCGGCGTTGACGCGGGTACACTCGATCTCTTATCGGTTGTAGCCTGCTTTGCAGATTGAGAGGGCATCGGCGGACGCGCGACGGGTGAATGTATTGCAGCTTCCACTGAGCCCTTGGCGACGAGACCCTCTGGCTTCGCGATCGAAGTTGGTAAGCTGATCGTAGTGCCGACGCCACGGAACGATTCGTCCAAGGCTGCTTGCAAAGTAACTGCATCTGAAAATCGCGCGGTGGGATTTTTGGCTAGACAGTGCCTGAGACATTTCATTAATGGTTCAGCCAGCGCCGACTTCCATGGTTCATCGCGCCCGCGCTGAGCCTGGGCGATTAAGATCGCTTGCTCATTGTCGCCACCGACGGTAGGACGGCGAAACTGTAACAGCCACCAGACGCACCCGAGAGCATAAATATCAGTCGCCTTGCTCGCACGCGTGCCGGGTACTAAAAACTCCGGTGCGAGAAAGTGTGCACCACGCAACCCCTTGGGCAAACTTGAACGAAAAACACCCAAGTGGTCTAAGTCGATGCGATTGGTCTCCCAACAGAGTGGGTCGCAGACCAAAGTTATTCGCCCATCGACACCCTTATGGATTCGGTCAGGCAATACTCTCCCGTGCACGATGTCTGCTGCATGCAACTGAGCCAACGCTTGGGTACAGTGCGCCACCAGTGCCAAGGCTTCGCTCTCAGAATACCGACGATTGGCTAACTGGTCGGCCAACATAATCCCAGCGAGCGGTTCCAACGCAATGAGCAAACCGTCGTTAACTGCCTCCACTGCCAAGACTCTCTGGACCGCCGACGATTGCAGCGAAGCGATTCGCCGCGTGCGGCTCAACGACGGAACAGCCGGCTTGATGGAATTTTCCGTAATCTGTTGAGACGGAATCCAGCGCAGCCAAGCGGCCACCTTTGTTCGCCGATTCTCACCGGCGAACCAATCCGCCCACACGCCTTCCTGGATCGGCTCGCGCAGAATCCAATTTCCAATTTCTTGTTCCATATGAGCTATGATTTCATGAGGCAGCAAATCGCAATCACGATGATTAGGCACCTGTTCGATCGTAATAGCCCGTATTATACAAGAACTAGATTAGTCGAATGCTGGTCTGAATTCCGAGATTTGAAATCCGAGATCCGAATTTTGAGGTCTGAAATCTGAAATTTGAGATCTGTCCTTAGATTCTGAGATGTGACCCCTGAACCCCGAAGAATAACCATGAAAGCGACCGAAGCAACGGATCACTATTTCAATAAAGCGGCTGACCGCTTGGCTCTGCCGGTTTGGATGCGCAAACTGCTGATCACTCCCAAGCGTGAAGTCACTGTCCAGGTCGCTTGCCAAATGGACGATGGACGAGTGGATACGTTCATTGGTTTTCGCGTGCAGCACGATAATTCTCGCGGTCCGATGAAGGGTGGTTTGCGATACCATCCCGCAGTCGATTTGGATGAAGTGCGATCGCTAGCGAGCCTGATGACGTGGAAGACTGCGGTCGTCGATATTCCGTATGGTGGCGCGAAGGGTGGAATCGGGGTTGATCCTCGGCAGTTATCTCGCAGGGAACTGGAACGCCTGACACGCGCCTTTGTGGACGAAATTCACGACATCATCGGTCCGGACACAGATATTCCCGCGCCCGACATGGGGACGACTCATGAGGTCATGTCTTGGATTCGCAATCAATGGGAAAAGTATCACGGATTCAACCCCGCAGTAATTACCGGCAAGCCCGTCGAAGAATACGGCGCCAAAGGACGCGAAGAGGCGACCGGCCGAGGCGTGGGCATCTTGTCAGTCAAGCTACTCAAGCGTTTGGGATTCAAACCGGAAACTTGTCGCACTGCTATTCAAGGGTTTGGCAACGTCGGTTCCCACGCAGCCAAATTCCTTAGCGAAGCGGCCTTTCCAGTGGTTGCGGTCAGCGATCTATCGGGTTGCTACTACAATCCAAAAGGACTCGACGTTCTCGATATTTTTCGGCACACGCTGAACAACAAAGGCTCAATGGCCGGGTACAAGAATTGCGAAGTGCTGCCGGCAGATGATTTGCTGAAACTCGAGGTTGAGCTGTTGATCCCTGCCGCACTAGGTGGCGTAATAACAGCCGCGAATATCGAACAGATCCAGGCCAAGATCATTATCGAGGGCGCCAATGGGCCCATCTTTCCCGATGCAGACGAAGCATTATTTGAGCGAGGTGTGGTCGTCTTGCCAGACATTCTCGCCAACGCCGGCGGTGTAACGGTCAGTTATTTCGAATGGGTGCAGAATCGCCAACATTACCGCTGGAGCCTCGATCGCGTGCGCCAGGAACTCGATCACACGATGAGCGAAGCATTCGAACACATTTGGCAACAGTCACTCCATCATCAAGTCAGCTTACGCACCGCCGCATTCATGATTGCTATCCAACGCGTGCGCCGCGCTACCGAATTAGCTGGACTAGCTTTCTAGCGTCAGTGGAAAAATGCCGATGAAGCGTCACGTTTCGCTATCACTCAACCATACTTGTGCCGGCTAAGGGCCTCGGCATCCAGTCGTTTCCGGTGCATTCGCCAAAGCAATCGATTGTCAGGATCAACTAAATTAGCAGGCACACTCGTTGTGCCGATTGTTTCATCGTCGACGGCAACATTGTTCGAGGGTTCATCACAGTCCGATGGTTCACGGAGTGTGCCTGGTGCCGCTTCATTCGCGCTACTGAGGCGATAAGTACGGCTCAGAACCATCGAGCGAATCAGCTTTTTCTGCGACCAGCCGTTTTGAATGAAACGCGTGGCTAAATGGTCGAGCAATTCGGGATGAGTTGGCGTTTCACTGCGGACGCCAAAGTAATCGACTGTACGTACCAGACCTTCGCCGAACAGTTTTTGCCAGATGCGATTGACAATCACGCGGGCCGTCAGTGGATTCCTGGCATCGGTCAGCCAGTTGCAATCGTCCGCTTTGCCCCTTTGGAATCTCTGGAAAACGAGTCCATGACGCGACTCGCAGTGCGCCTCGTGGTATATTCAAGCTCACGACGCGGTCACACACCACGTCCAGCGCAATGAAGAGGACGTTGGGCGCCCTGGCCGGCTCGGCTGAGTGCAACGAAGCGAGCGGCGCGACAAGCAGAGCGGCTAGGAGTAATGTTGAGGTTCGACCAGCTAGGCGATTAATTCGTAGTTCTCCTGAATTTTCGGACTCTAACGGACTGCCGATGCAATTGTCCTGGCGCTTTGAGGCACTATCCCGGTTCATTTTACAGTTTGCACTGATATTTCTTGACAGCCGGCGCACAAAGTGGCTATTTCGTGGTGTGTCTCGGTCGTGCTAAGTTCAACAATTTGGCAACATAGCAAGACTTGGCTTTCATGTCGGCCAGATTGCCGGCTGTGGCACTAATTGGACAGCGCCACTTGCTTGCGAAATACAAGCCCGAAGCGCAAGCGAGTGAATAACTTAAGACGATTATGACAATTCACTCGCTTGCGCGTCGGGTACTTATTTGCAAAAAGGTGGCTCTTCACCGTAACTCTCTGCCGTAAGTTTGCTTGGTAGCGAATGAGATCAGCCGAATCCGTATTCGATGTCGCGGATGTAGTCGAGTGCTTCGTCGAGGTCACTGGTTTCGATTCCGCTGACGCGTCCGGCGCGGTCGCATTGGCAGAGTAGCAATAACTCGTCAAAACTCTCATCTTCTTGCAACCGGCGTTTGGCGCGCGCGCCGAGCGTGCCATCGAGCAATCGGTGAGCGTCCATGTGATACTCGATTAACCATCGCGTTCGCGCACTGATCAAACCGTCCAAGGCTTCTAGTCCCGCGGCCACATGATTCAATGGATCGATGGCTTTGCCAACATCATGCAAGAGCGCGGCTAAGAGAAACTCCTCGTCATACGGCAACCTGTCGCAGGCCAGATCGAACACCTGCAAACTGTGATACAATGCATCACCTTCGGGGTGATACTTGGGACTCTGCTTGACGTCCTCCAGCGGCAACAGCAAACCTGTAAATACTTGGAATCGATCTGGTTGCTGATCGATCTCTGACAGCGACTCTTCCAGACGCAAGTCGGGATACTCGTTGGCCATGAATTGTTCCAGCTCTGCGATGCTGGCTCGTTCGATGGCTTTGCCAGTAATCGAACTCTTGAATACGAAATTCGTCAAACTAGTTGCGTATACGGTCAGCTCGACCGGGAAAGAATCTCGCAAATGGATATGAGTGAATATCCGTTCTTCACCGTGCTTGACGACCCGCTTTCGCTCGACATCGTAAAACAACATTTGCTCATCGAACACGTGCGTTACCGCTTCGACGCTGTCGGAAAAGACGTGCAGGTCGATATCCGAGCCCTGTCGAATATGGCCCGTCATGACACTGCCGATCAACCGCGGCCGGAATCGTTTGAGCAATCGCATGACGCGCAGCGCCGTCAAACGCATTTGTAAGAGGTTATCCACCCGAGCGGCACCTTCATGCAATCGGGCGAGCGTTTGGATCTCGTCGCGAATCTCTGCGTTACTGGGCAGATCGGCTGGCTTCACCCAACCTTTGCACAATCGTTGAGCTGCCTTTTGTTTAGCGCGAAAGTATTCAGATTCATGTCGAAAATACATCGCACGCGCGGCTTCATAGGCAATCTGCCGCCGCAATTTGCTTGCATTCATCAGCGAGCGCCATCAGGCCAGATTCGGGCGCCACGGGCCATTCAATGTGTTGTCCAATTTGGAAATTGATAGAGACGAGAATATCATAGTAACGATTTCCGAGATGACCAGTTGGACAGCACCACTTTGTGGTAAACTCCTGGAAATACCAGCTCGAAGCGCAAGCGAGTGAATGACTCGCGCTGATTCACTCGCTTGCGCTTCGAGCTGGTACTGGCTAGCCTTTTAACTCCAACGAACGTGTGATGGAAAAAGTTGGTCGTCTGCCAAGTGCGAGCGGTGCTTACTCGTTGATCGAGTTGTTGGTCGTTATCGCTATCGTCGGCGTTCTCGCGGGGTTGCTGCTACCTGCCGTTCAATCGGCTCGGGAAGCCGCGCGGCGCATGATGTGCGCCAATAATTTGAAGCAATTAGGGTTGGCATTGCACAGCTACGAAGCTTCACTCAGAACACTACCGCCGGGCCGAATGGTGGTCGTGTCGGCCAGCGATAACATGACCGCGACTGCCAATGGGAATGCGACGACTGGAAATGGAAGCTGTTTCTCGGCATTCGCATTCTTGCTGCCGCAGCTTGAATTGAGTGCAGTCTACGATCGGATCAACTTCGACGTCGGTCCAGATACGGATGCAAATATTTCTATGGTAATAGTTCAGCCGTCGGTCTTCGTATGTCCGTCGGATTCGGGACTTCGGTCATTGGCACAAGGCAGCGGATTTGCCGGCATATCCAACTACGCGATGAATACCGGGGACACGCTCGCCGTATCGCAACGAAATCCCCGAGGAATACCGGTCAATGGTATTTTTTTTGAAAACTCGCGCGTGCGTATGGCGGATATCGTTGATGGAACAAGTCAAACGATTTGCCTCAGTGAGCAAACTGTCTCTAATCCAGGGGACAAAGCAAGTAGCAATGGGTTTTGGAATGGCACAACGCCTTCGACCGGCTTTGCTTTAACGACCAGTAACAACAATACCAATGTGGGACCGGAACTGATCAATTATCCACAAGACTGCATTCCGGGAAATCGACTGCAATTGACGCGCGGAAATCGGCTGCTCTACGGTGCACCTGGGCATACGATGTACAACCATCTTCGCCCTCCCAATGATTCCAGGATCGACTGCCGAGGTGGGTTACCGCACAGCCAACGCAATTTCTACTGGTGGAGTCGATTATCGCACAATGTTGCGGCACACAGTCGACATGTTGGCGGACTTCATTCTCTTTATTGTGACGGCCACGTTCAATTTGTGACTGGCACAATCGATCTGAGTGTATGGAAAGCCCAAGGAACTCGTTCGCAAGCAGAAGTCGTCAGCGAGACGTTGATTCCATGATTCACGTTGCGGACGGTGCAGCATCGCAGCGGAGTTTAGCTCAAGCAGCCAGATCGATGCCTTCGATACCTGCGGCTCACGAGAACTTACATTCTCGCTTATAGTCGTTTCCATTCGTTCCCCGGCATCGTTCGCTTCATGAACTGGTCGAACATCGGGACCGTAAACGCAGTGTCGCCGTGACTTGGACTCCAAATCATCCCCTTGGCAATCAAACTGTTTCGAGTTGGTCCGATGGCGGTAACCTTTTTGTCTAAGACGCGGTAGCCACTTGGACTCGGTTCAGCAATTCGTCGCGTCCGGCCAATTCGGGTGGTGGCGAGCCAGCGCCAGGCGCAAATGGATTGGTTATTGGATTCATACTCAAATTATATCCAGTTTAGGAAAATTATGCGACTCGTGTATAACTCCATAAACTCTGTATAAATCGCTTATGCGAACTAAATCAACTACTACGTGGAGCACAAGACCCCTGACGTGGTAATTCGCTATCGCGACCAGCCTGGGTCGCTGCATTGATCAAGCTTATGCCCGGTGAACCGTTGGCGCTAGCTAATACTACAGCGCGATTTGGTAGGATCGTCGCCTTTCGCTCCGCGAAAGGTTCCTTTTGCGGAGCAAAAGGCGACTATGTCGCGCTGTAGTGGATTTAGAGGCGGCGTTGCCGGCGCCGGACATCGCGAAGTTGACGAATTCGTGCGTAAGGCAGAAGAAATCTATGCCACTCGCCTGCGGGCGATATTGGAACCAGAACACGTTGATACCTTTGTGGCGATTGAGCCGGAATCTGGTGATTATTTCATCGGTAAAACGCTAAACGAAGCCACGCGAGCTGCCCGCCAAACCTATCCACATCGGCTGACGCATGCGATGCGTGTTGGACACCGGGCAGCCCTTCATTTTGGGATGCACGTTCGATGAAGGGACATGTTGATAGTTATGGCCGTGCTCTTGTCACAATTCGGTTCGACCATCGGAGGTCGCAGCCGTCCATGACATTGACGTGTGGATCGACACGGGGTTCAATGGTGACTTGGTATTGCCGCAGGAAAAAATCGACGACCTGTCGCTGCCACCATCAGGAACCGTTAAGGCGATTCTTGCGGATGGGTCAGAGATTGCGCTGCAAAGATTCGAGTGTCTGATCGATTGGTTCGGCAGTGTACGCGATCTAGAAGTGATTGCGAACGATGGCGAGTATCCGTTGCTTGGTGTTGGATTGCTCGTGGGATACGATCTGAACATCAGCTATAGATCAGGCGACGTCACGATCGAGTAAATCGAACGGAATTGCGAGCCGACGTTCACCCAGTGCGCAAGGGAGTCTTCGCATCATTGATGGCGGACCGGCTTTCTCCAGAAAAATCAACTGCCGGTGCGGCGCGTTATTTCGTCGCGCAGTCGAGCCGCCAGTTCATATTGTTCGGCTGCGACGGCTTCGTCGAGCTGTTCGCGCAATGAAATCGAATAGTCGTCGCGGAGCGAATCGCGAAACTGCACCAGTCGCTGGACCAGTTCATCGGACTCGAAATGCTCGTCCCACCCCATTTCTGAAAAATTCTCGCGAATCTGGTCCAAGCCGGCTGCAATTTCGTCCACAGCTCGCTCGGCGTTTTGATCTTCCATGGCACCCAACGCCGCTGCTTGAGTGCGATGGAAAATCACAAATGCTCGATGCTGTTCGTGGCGCAGAGTCCAATCTTCATCGGGAGAATGCTCGCGGCAAAAATCCATCAATGCCAATGTGTGATCGGCGTCTTGGATGGCGCGGTCAAAGTATTGCAATCGCAGCCAGGCGATTCGGCGATGATAGTACTGCACGAACTCGCGGTCGATCTCCATGCATGTATCGTCGTCCAGTTCAAAATCAGGATCTTCCAATTCATCGTGACACAAGCACTCCAGCAACGTATCAAATCCCTCAGGCTTTAGGCCATCGGGACGTCCTGTCGTTTCTAATTGCAGAATACCCAAATCCACGCGTACTTGGATCAAGTCTCGACCGTCGCAGCCTTTAACTAATCGCACGCAAATGTTGTCAGCGTCGTACGACCAATTCTTAAGTATGAAGTCGAGGTTTTTGCCGGAGTTCATGTTGGTTCCTCGTAACGATTGGAGAGTCCACATGCCAGTATAACAAGTCGACTCTTGCCGAGAAGCATTTCGGCTTGCGGGGCTGCGCGGGAAAGCCTTCGGGCTGCGACGCCGGAGGGTCGGGCAACGGAGGATCGATTCTGCTGCAAGTATTCTCAAGATCTCCCGCTGAATCAAGTCCCGACTAGATTCCCACAAATGAGCGCGGCACCTGGCATAACCAAGTAGTCGTTCGAGATTGTTGCTGGAACTCCCCTACAAATTGCCTTGCCGTACGTTACTGACCTTATTTTTGGAACATGCGCAAAATTAAGCCAGCATTAGGAATTCTCATGTGATCGGCGTTGACGTTTTTTGTCCGCTTCTTTGCGTTTGTCGTCGAGGCGGCGGGTGACGGATGATCGTGTTGGGTGGGTTCTAATCCTGCGCTTGGGTGGCGTTAGCGAGGTGAGCAGCATTTGCGCCAATTTCTCTCGACAACGTTGAACGTTTCGGGCTTGATCTCGAAACTCTTGCGAGTGAATAACGATTTCGCCATCGGTTGTCCAATAACTTTTTGAGATATTACGAAAGCGATGCCAAGCTGCAGGAGGCAGCCGCTGTGGTGAAGGCCGCCACTTGAGAGTGGCTTTACTGTTGACTTTATTGACGTTTTGCCCTCCCGGCCCGCTGCTTCGAGAAAAGGTCCACAATAGTTCCTGCTCGGCAATGACTAAGTCGTCGCGAATTCGTAGATCAGTCACGGTTTGCTTATTTTGCCTCTGGACGAAATTTGGCTGGATCAAAAAGAGCCGATTCCATTGTGCAATTGCACCCGCTGGACTGCTGCGGCAGTGGTACTGACCGATTTGCGACTATGCCATTTTTTGGTTCATCCGCAAAGACACTTGGGATGACCGCCTGTTCGCGCCCACCCTTGCGAAGCAGACATCCGAGATGGCGCTAGAACGCAAGCAATCGTAATAACCATTATGCCAGGAACGATGCGAACAAACTACGCCGCAAAACTGGCGCGATCGCTGAAAAATAGCAACGAAATTGTTCGTTTCGTTGAAAAAACTATCTGAAAAGTGAGCTGTCCATGGCCTAGATTTCAAATACCCGACCAGGCATTGGGCGCACAGTTGAAGACCCAATACGACATCTATTTTTGTGAGGAACCGAGCGCATGAATGGTAAGATCGCCGTTCTCATCAATTCGAGCTTAGAAGCGGACAAAGAAACGGTAAATTTGGTGTTCGGTCCGAGATTTCGCTCGCTTGCAGATTGGCGTGGTTTCTTAAGAGTTAATCTCAACGGCAGTGTGCGCAGTCTATTAGCGGCTCCCGAGCCACGATGGTCGGTAAAATCGTTTCATGCACTCTACATAGCTTGCTGGGTCCACCATCCGGTCGAGAAGGGTTCGTTCATGATCGACCTGGGACACCTGTCGGCCCAACAGCGCGATGTTATTTGCTCAGCTATGAAGAAATATTGCAGCTCGCGTCGCAGCTCACACCTAGGCAAGCACGGATATTCGGCTTCCCAGGGCTGGAATTTCCTCAATAACTACCACGAACTACTGTTGCAGTATGAAGAGACTTTAGGTCATCCCTATCTATTTCTAAAAGCAGAAGGGCACACCACAGGTATCACTGGCGTTGTTCCTCATTTGTTGAGCTGGGTTCACAAAAAAGTCACTGGTGAAGGCAAAGAAGTTTCGCCCAAATTAAACGAGCTGGCCAAGAGCAACCCGTTACTTGCGCGACGAGCTGCGGAGAATTTCGCCAAGGGTTACGAAGCGCTGTTGGAAGATGTGCTGAAACTATCGGGAACGAAAGTTATGGTACACCAAGCGCTGGAAAAACTGTTCAGCATTACAGGTTTTCGAGCTCGAACGAATGTGTCCATAACCGCGCCCAACGCCGAATTGGGCGAGGCATTACAACAGTACTGCGAATTTGCGACTAACCCAGGGCCAATGAAGGTGACGTACACTTTGGATGGCAAAATTACACCCAAGATGATCGAGGACCTTAAGGCGATCGCTCAAGCTCTCAAAGCAGACTCCGACTCGAAATTCGTGCCGCGAGTTTTCCTCGAAGTACGTGCAACCCCTGTGGAGATCGATGGGTCGATCGACGCGTTCTGCAACTACGACGTGGCTGCTTGAGCCGAACTTACGTTGCTGCCACTGACTTGTAACCGCTTGTATCCAACCAACGATGAAAGTCAGAACGAACTTGACTTTATCGATCCGGTGATTTGGCGAAGCTCTTACTTTGCTGCTAGTTCGTCTATCTCTTTAAGCGATAGACGAACACTGAGGACGTAAGGCTGCTCGCCCGCGTCCCAATGTCCATAGGTCGTCGTGAGAATCGATCCGTCGGGCAGAGCTAACACGCCTGGATAAGCGCAGTCGGCGCCTTTGTGATTTTTCTTGAGTCGGATGCGATATTGCCCTTCTCGACCAGTCACGATGTCATCGTACTTACCGATCCAAGCAACCCAATCTCCTTGGGTTGAGCTTTCAAGTGTCCTATCGCGAAATGAAATGAACAGCCGACCGTCGGGTCCGTAAACTCCTGTGTGACGGTCGCCGGTCAGCGCAGCGGGCAATTCTCTGGGAGCGGTCCACGATTGACCTTCATCGTTAGAAAAGATCACGTGGGAATTGCGTTGACGACTATTTTCGCGCAGCAATACTGCGAATTGCTTGCCATCCGGTGATCGGATACAGCCAGGTTCGCATAGATGGACCGCCGTATCCCGCTGAATTGATTTAGGGTAGGTCCAACTCAATCCACCGTCGGAGGAAAAAGTTGTGTAGAGCGTGAATTCTACTGGTTTCTTAGTTTGCGGTTTCGCTGCGATAAATCGACCGTCATCGTGAAACATGGCTAAGTAATGGCCAGGTTTTGTCAGAGGCTGAACAAAGCCCATCACGACGATCCCGCCCCAATCGCCAGCGGGTTTGAGTTCGCTCCAATGGTGACCATCGTCTTCGCTTACCGATATTCGCGCCGGGTAAAGCCCAGACCAAACAATCAGCCGTTTCTTGCCGAGTGCATCCACGACACGGTGTATTGTCGGTACTTCTCTGCTAGTTGCCCAAGACTCCGGCGTGGGCAAGCGATCCGACCAAGTCTGACCGGCATCGAGGCTCCGTTTGTATACGATTCCGCCTCTGCCGTGTCCTTTCGGGTAGACGCACAAGATAGTCTTGCCGTCCTCAAGCAACACAGTAGTTGGATGGCCCAAGTATTGTCCTGGTTCACGATCGACCACAACTTGCCGAGCGGCTTGTTGGTCCAAATCGACGACGGGAATCGAATAACCTCGCGGCTCTGCGGCCGTCGACCACTGCCGGCCCACAAGCAACCCGCTGACCACTAAGCTCACCCACATCAGTTGCCGCATTCTTCGAGCTCCCAGATTCAAGAAACCGTCGCTTGGCTGCGACAAACGCAGACTGGATTGCGTACAGCATAGATCAATCCGCACTCAGAGCGAAGTAGACCCGACAGTTCGATTAACGAACGTGGCGACGTGGGTGGTGCTTGGTGCCAAAGACGCGTATTTTAGTAGGGTCGCGATTGGCTGTAAGAACTGAGCGTGGTGGCGGTTCGCGCGTTACCCGCATCCTACTGTGAATACTCAGGTGGCAATAATGTTTCTTTACTATCAGAGATTTTCTGTGGTCTGGTTGGTGTCCTTGGTCGTTTCTAATTGCGTTCGAATTCCAGCGGCGGAGAGCTTGAATGCGCTCACGATCGAAGGCTATACCGGTCAAGTGAGTTACAGGCCCGGCGATGAATTGGCGGTCCACGTTTCGACGACATCGCCGAGATTTGCGATCGAGATCACGCGCGTTGGCGCGACGCGAGAAGTTGTCTTGAGCCATGACAATATCGTCGGCACCGAGTCGATCATTCCGGAAAATGCTTCGTCACACGGATGCAATTGGCCAGCAGCTTGGAAAGCGGTCATCCCCAGGTCATGGCGATCGGGATACTACCATGTGAAGCTGAGTGCGAAGGATCGTGGCGGCAAGTTCACTCATCGGGCAGCGCGTACTGCGGAATCGTCGTGTTTTTTCATTTTGCGAGCCGCCGAGCCTGGCAAGAATTCGCGCATGTTAATTCAGTTGAGCACGAATACTTATAATGCTTATAACAACTGGGGTGGATTCAGTTTGTACGCTTTCAACGGGTTGGCGGGCGTACAAGGCAATCGAGTTTCTTTTCATCGGCCTCCATCGAGTCAGTTTTCGAATTGGGAGGGACCGTTTGTGGCCTGGGCTGAGTCTCAAGGATTCGTTTTGGACTATGCCGCCAATAGCGATTTGGAATTCCATGCCGAGGCTCTAGACGCGTACACACTGGTGCTCAGCGTTGGGCACGACGAGTATTGGTCTGCTCCCATGCGTGACAATCTGGAACGCTTCATTAGTAACGGCGGCAATGTTGCGTTCTTCAGTGGCAATACCTGTTGTTGGCAAGTTCGCAGCGAGGACAACGGACGAGCGCTTACGAGTTGGAAGCAACGCTTGGTGATGGACCCAGTCTTTCCAACCGGTGACCATCGATTGCTCTCGACACTGTGGAGTCATCATTTGGTGCAGCGACCAGAGAATCAGTTGACCGGCGTGGGCTTTCTTTTTGGAGGCTATCATCGCAGTCATGGCCAGTTCATGGACGGTCGTTCTGCGTTCGAAGTCCATCGACCCGATCACTGGCTGTTTGCCGGTACTGGCCTGAAGCGCGGTGACTACTTTGGCGGAAAAGATACGATCGTGGGTTACGAATGCGACGGTTGCGAGATTGAGCTGCGAGATGGATTGCCTTTTCCCACGGGGCGCGATGGCACTCCCAAAGATTTTCAGATTCTTGGAACGTGTCCAGCTCGCTGGCATCCTGATGACGCGTTGTTTTATGACCGGTTTCCGGCTGACCGCGTAGGCAACGCGGTGATGGGAACCTATACGCTTGGCGGAACCGTAGTCACCGTCGGAACCACGGACTGGGCGCATGGGTTGGCCGGCAAAGATCCAGCCGTGGAGCGAATCACTCGCAATATTCTGGAGAAACTTGGAAGCAAGGCGCCAAACAACCATTGATCGAAGCTGCTTGTCATGCCCTCAGTCTGCGAAGTGCCACGCAATGTTGTGTCTCTAGAGGGCGAGTCACCTCAATGGGTAGATGCTTGCTTGTAGCACAGGCGTATGCCATATTGGCAACTCTCATGGTTTCCATAAACGGACTCTTGGTGGAATACGAACAAACATGCAGGTATGGCCGGCGATCGATTTGTTGGGCGGAAAATGTGTGCGATTGCAGCAAGGGGATTACAGCCGCGAAACTGTATTCTCGGACGACCCCGTTTCCGTCGCTCATCACTGGCGAAATTTAGGCGCGACGTGTTTGCATTTAGTTGATTTGGATGGCGCTAAATCCGGCAGTTTGATCAATCAACCCGCGATTCGCGGCATCGTCACGGAAACCGGACTGACATGCCAAGTTGGCGGCGGCGTGCGCGATCAGGAAACCATCGATCGACTGTTGTACTTGGGAGTTACTCGCGTGATCGTGGGTACTCGCGCACTGCGCGAACCGCAGTGGTTTGCCGAGATGACTCGTTTGTATCCCAAGCAACTTGTATTGGGCATTGATGCTCGCGACGGCATGGTAGCGACCGATGGCTGGTTGGAGACTTCATCGATATCGGCAACCGCACTGGCCCAGCGCATCGAAACACTGACCGATCTAGTCGCCGCAATTGTCTACACGGATATCGCCAAAGATGGCATGTTGTCAGGCCCGAATTATGAGCAGTTGGCTCAAATGCAACGTTGTTCGGCTTTTCCGGTAATTGCTTCCGGAGGTGTCACGACGCTGGACGATATCGATCAATTGGTAGAGATGAAGACCCATGGTTGTATCGTGGGACGATCATTGTACGAAGGATGGTTACAACTGCCCGACGCGTTGCGTCGCGCACGACGTGAGGAGGGAGCCTGTCCACACTAATGTCTTCCGCGCGAGATGGCTGTATCTTCTCGCTCAGTTAACTGGAGGCCTTTCGCGCGGTGTTTCTTTCGATACGCGACTTCCATTAGAAAGGTAAGTACTATGGCCAACTCGGTTCCAGTGAGACAACGTCGCAACATTGCGTTTTGCGGGCACGGTTCCAGCGGCAAGACCAGTCTTTTGGACGCTTTGCTGACCGGAACCGGCGCCGTCAGTGGGCATCATAGTGTTGATGATGGCACCAGCATTTGTGACTTTGACCCCGAAGAGAAAGCTCACAAGCACACGGTCGAAGCCAAAGTTACTCATTGCGAGCATCAGGGATTTCATTTCTCATTGCTCGATACGCCAGGTTATGCTGATTTCATTGGCCAAACCATTGGCGCGCTGGCTGGAGTCGATTGCTCCGTTATCTGCGTGCATGCACATGCGGGTGTCGAAGTAAATACGCGCCGCGTTTTTCATGCGGCACGACAAGCGGGTTTGCCGACGGTTCTGTTGATCACGCGGCTCGACGGTGACAACATTGATTTTGGCGCTTTGATTAAGAAACTGATCAGCTCGTTTGGCGATAGCTGCGCATTGCTGAACATTCCCGACGCGGTTGGACCGTCGATCTCTAAGTTGATTGACGTACTGGATGCTTCCGCAAGTCAGACCAGCGATTTGCTCGATCTGCCGACAGCCCGCGAGCACTTGGTGGAGACGATTATCGAGGCCGATGAGGAGCTGATGGCTCGCTACTTTGAAGGCGATGTACCCAGCGCCGATGAACTGCGTGCGAAGATTCCCATCGCCGTTCAGCGGGGACATTTGATTCCCGTTCTTTGTGTTTCAGCGAAGAAGCAAGTTGGCTTGACGGAGCTGTTGAGTGGATTGGCCCTGTGCGCACCACCACCGGACGCAATCGTGCGTCATGGAACTGCCGAAGACGGCCACGAATTGGAGATCATTGCAGATCCCGGTGCACCACTGGTAGCTCGCGTTTTTGAAACGCACATCGATCCCTTTGTGCAAAAATTGAGCTTCATCCGCATCTACAGCGGATCGTTGAACAAGGATCAAAGCGTCCACGTTTGTAATTCGAAGTCAACTGTGCGAATTCCGCAGTTGCTGGAGATTCAGGGGAATCAGACATCGCAGATCGAACGAGCGGAAGCTGGACAGATTGTGGCTGTGGCCAAGGTCGACGAGTTACATACTGGTACCATGCTCGGTGATACCGCGCTTCCCCCAATTCCTTTCCCGCGCCCTATGGTGGGATTAGCACTGTCGCCGCGCAGTCGCGGTGAAGAGAACAAGTTGGCCGCCGCACTGCACAAGCTGGTCGAAGAAGATATGACGTTGCGGCTAGATCGCGACAGCCAGACCAGCGAACTTGTTATTACGGGGATGAGCGAGTTTCATCTCAAACTGATTCTCGAGCGCTTGCACTACCGCGACAAATTGGATGTGGATACCAAAGACCCCAAGATACCTTTCCGCGAAACAATTCAGGCTAACGCCGAAGGATCGTATCGGCACAAAAAGCAAAGCGGTGGTCGCGGACAATTTGGCGAAGTACATATTCGCATGTATCCTTTCCCATCGGGAACCGATCCAGCGGAATATGCCACCAAAGCCCGCTTCCCCAGCTTGAAACAGTTTCATCATGATCCCACCTGCAATTTCCTGTGGGTAGATTCGATCGTGGGTGGCACCATACCTGGTAATTTCTTGCCTGCGATCGAAAAGGGCTTCAAGGAACGCATGACCAAGGGAGTCATCGCTGGATACCAAATTCAGGACGTGGCCGTGGAAGTACATTATGGAAAACACCATCCAGTTGACAGCAGCGAAGCTGCGTTCAAGATCGCTGGAGCGATGGTATTTCGCGAAGTATTCCGCGAGGCCAGCCCATGCCTGCTGGAACCGATCGTGCGTTTGGACGTTACCGCACCTGAGCCTGCAGTGGGTGACGTGTTTAGCGATATGAGCTCGCGCAACGGTCGCGTCCTGGGAAGTGAGTCAATCGGTGGCGGCTTTCAAGTGATTCACTGCGAAGTCCCGTTCCGCGAAGTGCTGCATTACAGCCGGACGTTGAGCAGCATCACAGCCGGACAAGGAAGCTATACGATCGAACTAGATCATTATGAACCGATGCCCGCATCGGTACAGCATCAATACACTTCGTCAGCTCAACTGCACGAAGAAGAACTTGTCTAGCAGTTTCCTTGAGTAGTTAACAATTGGCGGCTGGTTCCACCACGCGATCGTCACCATCGCATGGTGGAACACCGAGACATGCCGATTAGTGAATCGCCACTCTCATCCACCTGCGTCAGTCCGGTAAGTTTGCAAGACGTTCACCGACGAGAACAGGAATCCAGTTAATACTGGAAACGCAATGCGATTCACAATAGCCGCAGTCCTTTTGTTGACACTTTATGTAGCGTTGGTACTTTCGTCCCTGCGATATCCAACGGCGTTAGTCACCAGCGCGATCCAACTTTTCTGTGTCACATCCATTGCCGTCGCCGCCGTGATTGCGTTTGATCGTCGTTCAACTCCGGCATTTGCTTTTGTAGTTTTTGGCATCTGCTGCTCTGAACTTGGAAATTGCCTCTAGCATGATCATAGCTACAATGTCCCATATGGACGTTACAACTGGATCCGTGGAGTATGCCAACCTGAAGTCACTACTGTACTATCACTTGGTGATTGCAGCCGGATTTCCAGGAGTAGTATTCGGTCATATCGTGCGACAATTCCGTTGCAAACGAAATTACTCGGTCAAACAACCGCCGCGCTAGGAATGGATTGTGCGATGAGCGACGTTGCAAACGTATCTTGCGCGCGCTGATTGATGTTGGTCGTCCTTCTGCAAACCAATGACAGAGCAAGAAGTCCGAAATCAGATATCGCCGAGTTCAGCGCGTGAACGCTCACATCGTGTCCGCCCCACTTGCTGGATGCGTCGAATTGCACAACATCTCTGGTGGGTTCCAGTCTTGGCTGCATGCTCCAAATTGGCTGGCCAATTCCTCCGTTAGTGCCTGGTTGCGATTCAGGACCATAATGTGTTTGACTCCCGCATCCACCAAGTGCTTGAGAGTTTCAGTACCAATTTCGCCAGCACCGACGAGACGCTTGCTCAACCATGAGTTTTCTGGGATAAGAATAGTCAAACGCTGAACGAACGATCGCCTGTAGGCAAAGGAGCCAATTCATGATAGCTCGAATAGGCTGCATCAAATTTCTGGTAGTTTGGCTGGCCATTGGCTTTGGCCGGGGGCAATCGACGGCAACGGCTCAACCGCTGGACATTGGGCGAGTGACTAGCTTTGTAACACCGAACTCGTCAGCGGGAATAGCCAACTTTAGCGACGAAATGCGATTGAGAGTTAGTTTTCGCGAGCATCCCGCGGGACTGGAAGTAGCGGCGATTCACTCAGGTCCGGCCCCTGTCACCTTGGTGTCCAGAGGAAATCAAGGATTGCAAGGCGAGTTTGAATTGGGGGACGTCGTTTCCCACTTAAACGGCGTGCGCGTCGCCAATGTCGATGATCTGTTCGGCCAGCTTCGCCGAGGATCAGGTGATTTGCCGATGACCGTGATAGATGTGAAGAATAATCAGTCCATTGAGTGGATTGCATCGCCATCGATGGTTCGCGTAGCCGCGGGTTTGCCCAAGGCTCGTGCCGATGGTTCCGGACGCGTCCACGTATTGCATGCTGTGGCCACCAACGATCCAACTATCGGCCAGAATATCATCGTCAACCGCGATACGATGAAGAAGCTGGTCGAGAATTATCTTGCGGCGCAGTTTCGTGGCGTCTATCGAATCGTCGAAGGAGCCGAATGCAGCGCCAAAGGAATTGTCGTTGCACTATCGAATTTGGTCGTCGGTCCGCAAGATACGTTGCTGGTCTACTACCAAGGCCATGGCGCTTACGACGATCGATTTGCCGCTGGCGACCCCGCCTCTGGCCATTTCTTCGACTTCACTCAAAACGATCTGTTGCGAAAAGAATTGCTAACCGCCATGCAAGCGAAGGGAGCCCGACTGACGATTTTGATCAGCGACGCATGCAATGTTCGGGGAACCATCGACGTTACACCGCAACAGTATTATCGGACCGAGACGCGAGCGATCGAAGGCTGGACAACGCTGGAGGAATTGCTGTTGTGCTACCGCGGAGTCCTCGATCTCTCGTCGGCCTCACAGGGACAACTCAGTTGGTGTACAAGAGATATTGGGGGCTGGTTTACTTCGTCCTTTATCAACAGCATGGAAAGCGGTGTCGTCACCGATCGCACCTGGAATTCTATGTGGTCGCGCATCAAGAAATCTACGGAAGACGTTTACAGTTCGCGGCGAGAAAAATACGGAAATCAAGTTCCTCTTCTCAAGCGACAGCTAACGCTAGCGCCTCAAGAATTTGTATGGAATATCCAACGCGATGACTCGCCCGCTCGTCCGACCGGCCAGCGATTTCTTCAATCGTCAATATCCGCAGATGTCCCATAGCGAATCCAAAATCTACTGAGCGCGTTGAGTAAAGAACTCATCTAGTTCCGAGAAAAACACGAGCTGCCGTTTTGGTGCATCGACTCGGTTTGGCGCCGCAGCCATCGGTTCTTGCTTTTGGAGCGCTAGCAAATCCGCCCAAGCCCGCGAATACCAGTTCTTTTGGCTTGGACTGAGCTTCCAGTTCAGCGGCGGACGTTGGGACGAACTTTCCGCTAGAAATGGCATGCTGAGAATGACCACCGGCGCGTAGCCGGTTGATCCAACCATCATCTGTGGAGTCGGCAGATCTGGATCGCTTGCATTCCCACTCGCCGGAGGTTGAAGTGAGCCAACCGGACTAGCATTGTCTGGAGGCGCACTAGCTTTCGGTGGGGCGGTCGGATTGGGTGGAGATTGTTCGGAAAGCGCAGCATCGGATTGTTGCTGACTATCATCAGTTGTCGACGGACTCTGCTTGAACACTCCTTTTTGATACGAAAAAGACTGTTGAGCGTTGATCGCTCCAAGTTGTATTCGTTCGTTATAGATTCGCTCCAGCGGGGATTTTGATGCTATTTCTCGTGCCAGAGGCACTGCCCCAGTTGATTCCCACCAAGGGCTGTCGACATAACGAGCTGCCAGGTCCGATTCGATTTGGCCGCGTTCGACTTGCGACGCCGTTCGCATAGTCACCAGCGCTTCCAGAGGTCCCGTTAACCAACGCAAGTAGTACTGAGGCGTCGCACGCAATCTGCTCTCCAAAGGAGGTTCGGTATTACCCGAGGGCTGAATACGAAGCAGAACGATGCGCTGGAAGGGGACCAAATTAGGGTCTTGACTATACTCGTCGCCCGCGCGCCGCACCAAGAAATCGACCCAATCCACTGCCGATACGATCCCTTCGTTGTCAGCGTAACCACCGTCGCCAATGGCCACGTGCTGGCCAACAGGGCTGGCCGATTCAGGACGCGTGAAGGGAGATACATAAGGGAACGTGGCCGACGCTCGCGCCGCGGTGGCCACGTGCATGTCGTCGTTGGGTGAACCGAGCAATTCACGAAAATCCCATGGACGCGCGATCGTCCGAACCAGATTCACTCGCCGCGGCGTCGGGACGGTGGAAAACAACACTCGTCGGCCTGACGCGGCATCGGTCGCATTTAGAATTAGGATGGGCAACGAACCATCTTGAGCCTTTTGTCCCCATGCTTGCATGGTATCGGCACCCGCGCCCAGCCTAGCCTTCCATGCTCGCTCCAAACGCTTGCCTCGATCCGACTCCATCGGCAAAGGCAGGAACAATCCTGGAAGATCGTCAAAGACCATTCCACCACCTATTGCCCCGAGGGACGATTCGGCAGCATTCTTCCAGGACTCGGAGGCGCCTTGCGCAATATACCGGCTGTGGACGTGAAACATCGCGCCGACGCTGCCACCAGATACGCCACTGATGACGCAAACTGCACCTGCGAAATCGGAATAACGCTCGTGCAAACTGTCCAGTACATAGGCTGTCCAAGCCGCCGCGTGAATTCCGCCTCCCGGGCAAGTGACGACCACCAAGGTTGTCTTCTTGTCCGTCTGGGTTGGATCTCTTCGATGAACCGAATTGTAGTTTTTCATGCGCTGTACGATCGCTTGCCAAGCCGCATCCTCCAGGCTTCTTTGCGCAGCTTCGACCTGCGCAGTTTCATTGTCGATGCCTTTTTGTCCACCATCCGCTAGCGCTTTTATGAGCCGGTCCTCTGCGTCGCGCAGAAAGTCAATTTGCTGTGACGCCAAGAAAGCGGAATTCGACTGCACAGTAGGGAGCGTCGCATCTCTGCCAGCCAACGCGCGCACAAAAACAATCCACACAACAACTAGGGCGATGACAGGAATCCGCGTCCGGTCGAACCATGCAGACAAGCCCGACAAGATCATCGTCGTGATCCAAATCAACATCACAATGCAACCAGGAATCGGCAAATAAGACAGGACCTGCGTTTCACGTGGCTTCAAGAACACAAAGAATACGACCAGCAGCGACAGCAGGTAGATTATCAGCTCGATGTCGTCCGCGTATCGGCTGGTTACTCCTGGAATCCTGGCCTTCGACTGCGTCGCCTCGAATGGGAAAAAATTCTGATCGGTGGCCTCTGATCCCAGTAGAAAACAGCGAATCTTGCCCATAATGACGAGGCATCCCCATGCCAATCCCGCGCCGGCGATCATCCATGCTATGCCCACGCCTATCATTAGAAAATCGCTTTGTCTCTTCCCGATGATGCACCATTGACTGAGCGTGTCCGCTCTTGGCAGCGAGTCAGATTCAATATAGCTGTAGGCAAACGCAGCGCCAGGCGTGATGGAAGCCACAAGCGTGGCCACCACATACATCCATTTGGGCCACGATCCCGTATAGGATTTTTCACCAGAATCGCTGCGAATCCGATGGCGCTGAAGTCTTAGAATGGCGATCGTAAAAACGATAGCCATCACATTTACCAGCATCAGGACCGCCAATTGTCGATAGTCTTCCAGCAGCAGAACATTGGCTGCAACGGGGCGGAATGGCTCCATAGTGCAGGCCAACAGTCCCCAGACTGCCAAGGTAACAAAAGCGATCCCGCCATAGCGTAAGCGGACTAGGCGGTCAAGAAAAACGGCATGGCGCAATAACGATTGAACGAACAATACGACTGCCAACGCCAGCAATAGCCACCACTTGGTTCGAGTCCAAAACGACGCCAGCCAAATCCAGTCGCTCAAGTCTCGCCAATCCAAAAAGTGAACTACCAGCAGCGCGTTCTCCGACAGGTCCGACAAGATCACCAGCCAGATCATCACTATGGCGGCGCGCAACCAGAGTCCACGCAGAATCCGACAAGCGACCACCCAAACCGCTGCGCTATACACAAATGGAAACAACGTATCCAAGGTGAGCTGTGACCAGGCATAACATTTTCGTTGGGCATGCGTCCAATGATCGCGCAGGATCTTTATGTCGCTGGAATCGTACCCTAGGAATCTCGCATCAGGTACTTTGTCGTGAGGATACGAAACCGAGCTGAATAGATATTCATCGCGTAAAGAAAAGGCAACGACACACGCGATAACGCAAGCGGCTAGACTCAACAATGTCCATACAAAACTACATTTACGGTTAGAAGCCTGCTGCGAAACTGCTGTTGTCATTCGAGTGCCGCATTTCAGACGGTAGAGTGAGATTTCCTAGTCGTAGCGCTCTGGGCATCGGATTAGCGCGCTGATCTGTTTTGTCATACGTGTTATACTACGCGGAATATCAGAAAGCGAGTTTAGAATCAGTAATGTGACTGGTTAGGGGTCGGAAGTCGCTCGCGGTTAGGTCCATCCATGTGAACTCACTCGCCGCAAACGATGATTGAAACTAAATCGGAGGATTAAGTCTAATGACACGAACTTCTGCCGAATCATCGGCGCCGATCAGTTGCTCCCGTCGAGTGGCTCTCAAGCAGAGTGCGGCGGGTCTCATGGTCACCGCAGGACTGACTTCCATGAACTCCACGCCAATGACAGCACACGCCACACAATCGTCGACGATCGACCCTCGGCCGTGGGTGAAAATACGCGGCGTTTATGGTGGCTTGCCGAAAGCAATTTTTGACCGTGGCCAAAAGCCGGCAGATTATGGAATCAATGCCATCTGGATTGGATCGGGAGGATTAAAACAGGAAGAGATTGAACGCTGCCACGCCCTGGGGTTGAAGGTCTTCGCCGACTTCAACTCAATGCATTTTTCCGGTTATCTCACAGGTCATCCCGACGCTGCTCCCATCGGTGTGGACGGCCAGCGCTGTCCGCCACCCCATGGCTGGCAGGGCATCAGCCCATTCCATACTGGATACCGAATGAACCGCATGGATGAATTCCGCCGCGTACTGAAGACTTTCGATATCGACGGTATCTGGCTCGATTATCATCACAGTCACGCGAGCTGGGAGCGCGACCAGCCGGCGATGCCCGACACAGATTTCTGCCCCGCTGCGCTCCAGCAGTTCACGAAGACATCGGCGATCAAGCTTCCCGCCAACGCTTCCGAGGCGGCGAAACGTTTGCTCGGTCCACATCGCGACGCCTGGACTCAGTTCCGTTGCGACGTTTTTACCGATTGGGTGCGCGAGTACCGAGAAATCGTCGACGCTGAACGTCCCAACGCGCTACTGGGGACTTTTCACTGCCCATGGTCGCCCGAGGATTTCGACGGCGCGATTCGTCACAAGCTTGCGATCGACCTGCCAGCGCAAGCGAAGTACATCGATGTCTTCAGTGTCATGCCGTACCACGCGCGATTCGGACACCACAAGAATCCAACATGGATCAATCGACAAACGGAAAGCCTTGGCAAGCTGCTGAATATCCGAGGCATTCCCGACGAGAAACACAAGATCTGGCCGATCGTGCAACTGGCCGATTGGGGATCAGCAGTTGATGCCGAAGAAGTCCCTTTGATACTCGACTTTGGAACCCGCCCTCCCGCCACGGGCGTCATGGTATTCCACTGGAGCGGCATCTCACAACAATGGGACAAGGTCGAGTCACTGGGAAAGGTCTACCGAGCCATGTGACCAACCGCGCGCAAGTGGTGCTACGAGCGGCTCGACAGCCTGCGCGGCCATGTGACCAACCGCCTGGCGGAATTTATAGTCAACCGGGTACGGCACAGTCTGAGGGCTGCCAGCGTCGCGGATCTCGATCAGATCTCCTTTACCGATCAACCCCAGTCGATACGAGACCAGCCACATCCCCGTGACCTTGCGATTGTTACCGCGTTTAAGGTTCGCTCGACATCGACATTGCGATGGGAATACGAAGCGTCGACCGTATATTGGTTATCCCGCCAGTTCTGTTCATCAAATGCAACGCCGCCCGCCGCTCGCAAAACAGCAGATCGTTGAGGTAGCGAATTGGGAGTAGTTCGTCATCCGTCATAACCTGAACCAAAAGATTTCATTCTACAAGCATCGGGCGAACAATGAGTGTCGCCTTTCGCTCCGCGAAAGTAGCGTTACATCATTCTTTCGCGGAGCGAAAGACGACAATAAAAAACCGGCGTCGATGCTTAGAGAATCTAGACAATCACGCGCCCTTACTAAGGAAGCTAGCCGAAGCGACCGGCCGAAAGTATCTTGATGAAGATTGCGATCATGAATTGCCGGACCAATTAGCAATGCTCAATGGCGGCGAGTTCATCGCGGCCGACTATTCGTTGTGGCAAAGTTATAGTTGGTTTACGGCAATCGCCTGCTTACTTACGCTCGAATGGTGGCTGCGCAAACGCGCCAATTTGATATGAATGCTGGATTGAATCCAATCACGATCGATCGCTTGCTGCACTTTGGGAAACGTCAGGCTTGGCTGCGTTTTCTGCGCGGTGCGGCGACAGCATTGTTCCTCGTAGCGATGGTCGAATCGACCGCGATCGCCATTGATGCTTTTTGGCTGCTTGTGGCCTGGCAACGCTGGCTGCTCAGCCTGTGCGTGTACGGCATTGTCGGAGCGATTGTCTGGGTTTTGTGCCGACCCGCGTTGGCAGCGCCCAGTTCACTGGACGACGTAGCGAAATCGTTCGAGTTCGCCGAACCACGATTGCGCGAACAGTTGCTCGCGGCGGTCGAATTGGCCACGGACAATCAAACATGTATGACCAGTTCCATTGCGTTTCGCGCACAATTGCAAGAGCAAGTTGCCCGGTCGATCGCAGCATCTGACGTCGCTCTGCTGTTGCCTTGCCAGTTGATTCGCACATGGTTGGTCATGGCCGCGACGACGCTAGTTGTCGTCGTCGCGCTCAGTTGCGTTCCGGGGCTACGTTTGCCTCAGCGAATCGCGCGTACACTGCTGCCGGCTGCCAATCTGGCTCGTCATACGCGAATTTCGCTTGAAGTAGTACAGCCGCTGCCCCAATCGCAAACCGTGGCGCTGGGCGACATGGTTCCGCTGGTCGTGCAGCAGTTCGGTCCCAAGCCATCGTCGATTCACTTGGAATTGCGTTGTCAGAATCAACCTCTTCGTTCCCAAGCTTTGCAGCCGGTCGCGTTATCACTAAACGTGTCAAACGAGAAACTTGAGTCGCCGAGGATTGCCTCGCATCAGCAAAACAGCGCACGAACATTTCAGACAAACATTGCGATTGACGCGACTTGGATCGAATATCGCGTGATTGCCGATGACGCCTCAACTGCTTGGTACCGACTGGATGCCCAGCCGCGTCCGCAGGCAATCCAATTCACAAAGCGCTACGTCTATCCAGAGTATATGGAACGGGAAGTAGACCAACTCATCGAGTCTCATGGCAATCTCGAGGCGTATGCTGGCACGACGGTAACGATGACAATTCAGTGCGATCAGCCTCTGGCAGCAGCCCAATGGCGAAGCCAATCTGACAGTGTTGCTTCAGCACATGATACTACGTCGCACAAGATTGATATTCAGCGAGATACTGCAACGGTCGAGCTTACACTGACTAGTGAATGTAGTTATCGACTGAACCTCAAGGCATCAAAAACGGGCTTTACGAACACGTTTAGTCCATTGTACACGGTGCGCATCCTTCCCGATCATCCACCAAAAATTCGCTGGACGACTCCTGACCGTTCAAGTTTGATCGTCCAAGCAGATTCGATGCTTAACTTCGCAGCGAAGATCGAAGATGAGATGCCGTTGGCTCAAGTGCGTCAACAGATTCGCATTAATGCCAGCGAGTGGATCGACCGAGAGTTGTCGGTTCCCATACAAGCCACGTCTGAATTGAAATGGAAATTCGATCTTGCTCCATTGCGATTAAAGCCTGGCGATATGGTGCAGACGCGACTGTTTGCGAAGGATCGCAAACAGCAACTCGCGGAAACAGAACTGATCGAGTTAGTCGTCTCCAATTCGGATCTCGTCACGCGGCCACATGAAAATCTCATCCCTCGGCGCGTCGTTGCGGAGCATCTGCGGCAGCTTGCCGAGAGCAGTGACCAGTTTGTCATTGCGATAAAAGATCGCCGGGCGAAGGAACAACAAGGCAGCTCGACCGGTATCGTGTCCAAGCGGTTCTTGCAAGAAGCTGAACAAGCCGCGTTGGAACTGAGTGAAGCAGCCAAACTGGTGCGCGAGTTGATTCTTGGTGCAATCAGCAAACTGAACGACCCCATTAGCTTGAACGAATTGGAACGCGTCGCCCACGTCTTGGCTGAGCTCGAAATGGAGCAATTGGCCGAATTGCAACGAAAGTGCCAAGGAAATTGGCATGCACCTGGTTCACCCGTCACTCAAGAAACGCAGAGCGTACAGCTTGAGATCGTCGCGGCCTTCGAACATGTTCGACAACGCACGGCGCAACTGGATCAGAGATTTCGACAATTTCACACCCACGATATTTTGGCTGCCATCGGGCGAGATTTCGCTCTGCTGATCACGGGCCAGCGAAGTTTGGCGAGCCGACTGAAAGAACTCAACGAAGAACAAGTTCGTCGAGAACAAAGCGTATTGGGACGCCATTTTCGGGAATTGCAACGCTTGATGATCGAGCAACTGCCGATGCTCGATGGCAACTCCGCTCGACAACTAGATCAATGGAGTCTGTGGTTCGCTAATCATGCTGAGTATATTGAGCAAGGAACGATCGAGAGCAGTTCCAAGGAACGAGTTGACCGACTCGCTTCAACCGTGCTTCAGCAACTGTTGCTGCGTCCTCGCGTCAACACGATCGATGTCCAGTTGCCGGCGCAGTTGGCCATTGGCCACAAAGAGATCGCCGATTTGGCCGGCATGTTGTTTACGGAAATGACATTGGACAAACCCCGATTGCAGCAAATCGCAGCTCGTCGAGCAATTCATCAACAACGCGTCGATGCAGACCGAGTGTTCGCCAGCGATTTGGGAAATACACACCGAGCGCTAAAGGAATTATTGTCCAGCGCCAGTGGCTCGCCCGAGACCGCCGAGTCCAAGGTTCCACAAATCATCCAAGCCCTCGGGCAACTTGAATCGATTCACGATGTCACTGAGGCGTCGCGCGTGCTTGTCTCGCTGGTCAGCGCCGAACGCTGGGAAACAGGTTCCATTGATGCAGTGCAAGAAAATCCTCGCCTATGGGATGGTTTTACCCATGGATTGGCTCAAGCGAAGAAGACACTCGAGAAAGCTGGGATTCCAGCGCCCATCATCACTGAGCTTGCCGCACTCAATTCGCACCCAGCCTTCGAATCGGCGGGTACCGCGATCACGTCGCGACGCTGGAGTTCCGAACCGGTCCGAAGTGCTGCCAGTGATCTGCTGCAAATACAGTCCATTCTGGCGCAAATTCTGCGGAAGCTCGAATCGATCGCTCAACGGGCGCGCGAAGTAATCACGTCCAGCGCACCCAGTCTAGCCAACCTTGCTCGCCGAGCTGCTAATGAAACCGGCCAATTGCATGAGCAGACAACGGAACTAGCCGAAGGACTGGCGAAACAAGAGGTGCCTAACAGTCGTCAGCGGGTCGAACAACTGCACGAGCTACATCGCAGCACGCATGACCCCATCGCGGAATTGCGAGACGCGCTGCTCGACTTGGCGGCTGCCCAAGACTTATTGAATCGTGACCAAATGGAACTTGCTCAAGATGCGGATACCGCTGCGTCGATCGTCAGCGAAGCGGAACAACGGATCAACGATGCCATGCAAGCTGCGATGGATGAATCGGTCACAGCCAACGAGCAGATCGAGAGACTCACCAGCGCCGCGCGACAGCAACAGGACGCCATCGATGCGCTGGAGATGATCGCAAAGCACTTCGCTTCTGCGGCGTCTGGCAAGTCTCGGTCGGATTCATCGGACACCGATCAAGCCGCGTGGCGCGAACTGGCGGAACAATTAGGGGCCAGCGATCCGATGAGCCAGGAGTACGCACAGGCCGAAAAACTTGCACAACAAGCTGCATCGCAACCCAAGACACTGCTTGAGCAACTCGAGCAGGAGGCCAGACGCAACTTGCCGATGCGCGAAGAACTGTCCAAGATCGCTCGCGCGGCCGCGGAAGAATCGCTGCGCATCTTGGTACATGCAGCCGTTCAAGAACGAGAACTAAGCTTGGGATTGGAATCGTCCGATCCACAGTTTCAAGGTGCCAAAGATCTGCTCCAGCAGGCGCTTGCATCTGCGACTGAACGTGCGTCCAGCACTATGGGGACGTTGATCGCAGAAGCGAGTTCCGCAGCGACTCACGCCCAAGATGCTGAAATACAGTTGATGTTCGACGATATCGGTCGCCGCCTAAAACTGGTCATCGAGCAATCCAGTGCCATCAAGTCGCAAAACTCTTTCGAAGAACTAAAGGCCGCCTCGGCGGTATTCTCCGGCGTCCTGCAAGACGTCCAACAAGAATTAGAAACCGTCGCCGGCGACCTGCGCGCCGTTTCTCAGAAACCAGTTTTTGCGAGTGAGCAGGAACTCAGGAATCGCCGCCGCGAAATTGAAGAGCGCCAACGACGCGTGCGCATCTTGGAATCTCGCGACGCACAGCAAGCAGTTCGCGCCGAGGAACAGCGTTTTAATCATCTAGAAGTTGCCGTTCGTTCCTTGACACAGCAGCGAGCGCGGGCGAATCAACAACTCAGCGAGCTGAAGAAAAGAGGCCAAAGTGCTGACAAAACGGAACAGTTGGCCAAGGAAATCGCCGGATCGGAGAACCTGCTCCAGCGGCTAGACGAGCAAATGTCCGTGTTATCCAAGAATCAATCAGATCTACGACAGCAGGTCGAAGTGGCGATTGCCGCCAAGCGTGATCAGGATGCAGCCCGCGACGAAACTGCTTTTGATGCGCCCAATCCTACTGCACAATTGGCGTCGCAGTTGACCGAACGAGCCGCTGACTCCATTAAAAAAATCTCCACGGCACTTAGGCAACGCGCAACGACCAACAGGACGCCAGAATCGTTGCAAGCGTCGGCCGGTCGACTCGAACCAGCGGTACAGCAACAGCAATCCGTCCGGCAATCGGTCATCGAAGCTGGTCAGAATCTCGCGCGCGCCGCCCGACACGAACAACGAGTACAACACGCGACTCGGCAAACGCAGCTTGCGCGACAATCGCAGCAAGTCGAATCGACTGCGAACACTGAACTGCGTCAAGCCACAGATGATTTGCGATTCGCTCGCGATCAGGCTCAAACGAACGCGCAAGATGCGTTCTCACGCGCGCCGTCCGCAGCGACGCGGGCCTCGCGCCATGCATTACAGCGCGCCGAAGATGCGCTGCGCGAGCGCGTTGAGGAATTGAAATCCTTGCTGGCAACCGACTCCAACCACTCCGGACGCGAACAGTCCGGTGCCGAACAACCCGGCAACGACCAATCGGCTGACGCCAATGCGAATACGCCCATGGACGCGTCGCGCATGGCTCGCATGTTGGATGAACTCGATCGACAACTGAACGAGGCATCCGCGCAGCCACCGAATGACCAATCAGGGCCCACAAACTCGACTCAAAATTCACCTCCGTCCAGCTTGACGCAAGCGGCACAGCAACTGGCCGCGCAGATGAACCAGCAACGGATATCCAAGAATAGTCAGTCAACTGAAAACGGTCCCGAGACATCGATGTCCCGAGCCAGTTCGAATCCTGCGCCCGCCAGTCAAGTGCAGTTGCTGAATGTGAGCCGATTGGAAAAATCGGACTGGGGAAAATTGCGTCAGCAAACGACAGAAGATGTCGTTGAAAGCGTTCGTGAGACGGTCGCGCCCAGATACCGCAAGCAAGTGGAAACGTACTTTCGAGTCCTGGCCGAGCAAGCTGTCGGCGCTGAAGCCAATTCAAAGGGCTCGCGACCATGACTGTTGACTGGCACACGAGTAGACTTGTGCAACGCTTCGTCATCGCCGTTGGAGCGTGGTTGGTCTGCGCAGATGTTGGCGCGGCACAGGGAACGTCAGGCACCACTGGAGGCAATACTTCACCTGCCACAAGGTCGGTCGATCAATTAGAAACCAGCGTAAATCGGGCGATTCGTTTTCTAACTACGAAACAACGCGAGGATGGTGCAATTATTGATCGCCAGTACGATACGACGATGACCTCTTTGGCGCTGATGGCGATGGCAAGTACAGGCGTGACGCCGTCCCAGGACGATCAGCGAGGTATTTGCATGCGTCGAGCGCTCGATTTTGTGCTACGCCGTGATCGACAGGACGAGGATGGATATTACGGCAATCGCGATGGTTCGCGCATGTATGGCCATGGAATTTCTACATTGATGTTAACTGAGATGTTGGGAATGGGTGCAAGCGCGGAACAGGATCGATTGATCCATGCGCGGTGCCAGAAAGCCATCGACTTGATCTTGAGCGCTCAAAAGCAAAGCAAGTCGGCACAATTTCGAGGCGGTTGGCGATACACGCCCAATTCAAACGACTCGGATCTTTCGGTTTCGATTTGGCAACTGTTAGCGCTGCGATCAGCCAAGAATGATGGACTCGACGTACCCGCCTCCGCGATCGACGAGGCTATCGAGTACTTAACGCGGTCGTACACCTCCCGAGTCGACAGCCGAGGCAAGCCTGTAACAAATATTGCCGGTTTTAGTTACGTTCCTGGCCAGAACACACCCACTTACACCATGACGGCTGCAGGACTACTGGCGATGCAAGTCTGCGGCAAATATGATTCACCGTTGGTCATAGGAGCCGCCGATTGGTTACTGAAGAACCCGCCGAAGTGGACCGAGAGATTTTTTTTCTACGGAACCTACTACTACGCACAAGGCATGCACCAGCGCGGTGGCGAGCATGCACTGGTGGCCGATCGGCTGGTACGGCAAACTTTGCTGCCTAAGCAGAACGGTGACGGATCGTGGTCGGCATCCAGTGGCGAGGAAGCTGGTAATGGTCAAGTTTACACGACCAGTCTGGCCGTGCTGAGTCTGTCGGTAAAGTATCATTACTTGCCGATCTACCAACGTTGAATTCTGTTAACACTCCAAGTGTAGCCCACTACAAAAACCGCCTCCGCTTGACGAAAGGTGCTTCATGAGAGCCATCTATTTCGTATCACTGTACGTGATGTTTCATGCTCTGATGGCGTCTGTTTTGTGCGCGCAATCGCGCGAACCCAACGTCGTTTACTTTATGTCAGATGAATTAGGGTACTTCGAACCGTCGTATATGGGAAATCCCAACATCGAGACTCCCAATCTCGATCGCCTGGTGGCCGAGGGCATTCGATTTACTCAGTGTATGGCTGGCTCGAGCGTATGTGCGCCGACTCGCTGTTGTTTGTTAACGGGTAAGCACAGCGGCCATACATCGGTCCGGCTGAACGGAGGTGGAACACCCTTGCGTGCCGGCGAAGAGACCATCGCATCGATCTTGAAGGCACAAGGATACGCGACCGGTGGCTTCGGCAAATGGGGCAACGGCGGACGCGGCTCGACGGGAGTTCCCGAACAGCATGGCTTTGACGTGTTCGTCGGATACTACGATCAAGTGCACGCGCACTCGTATTATCCGCCCTACATTTTACGCAACAGCCAAGAGATTCCCTTGCCTGGTAACAAAGGCAACAGCGAAGGCAAGTTGTATTCGCATTATCGAATCATGGACGAAGGGCTTAAGTTCATTCGCGAAAACAAAGACCGACCATTCTTTTGCTACCTTCCAGTCACGCCGCCGCACGGGAATTTTGATATTCCGGACGATGATCCAGCGTGGCTGAAATATCGCGACCGGAATTGGCCAGAACCCGCGCGGCGTTATGCTGCGATGGTAGCGATGGTCGATCGACATTTGGGAGAAGTTTTGGCCTTACTCAAGGAACTAAACATCGACAACAACACGTTGGTGATGTTCAGCGGCGACAATGGCGGTGCGGACTATTTTCCTTCAGCAGAGCACCCCAAGGGAATTCACCTGGCCAACAAGAATCCGCGAACGGGCGTCGAATTTCGAGGCAAGAAGGGCAAACTTTATGAAGGCGGATTGCGAGTTCCCGCTGCCGCTCGTTGGCCCGGCAAAATTGCTCCCGGTCGAGTCAGTGATTTGCTTTGGTATTTTCCAGACGTCTTGCCAACGATCGCCGAAATCACTGGTGCCAAGGCACCCGCAGACATCGATGGTATCTCCATTGTTCCAGAGTTGGTTGGCAATCAAGCAGCAGGGCGCCCACAACAGATCCACGAATTCCTCTATTGGGAACTGGTCGGACAGACTGCCGTGCGCATGGGCAATTGGAAAGCTGTCAAGCCGAACCCTAGCGCCGCGTGGGAACTGTTTGACCTCGCGCGCGACCTAAGCGAAACGACCAACCTAGCTGCCTCGCAGCCCGATATTCTCGCTCGGCTTGAGAGCTTTGCCAAATCTGCGCACACACCTGCGATCGAAGGCACATTTGCTTCGACCGATCTACACGAGCGCGACCGAGCCGCAAAGTTTGGCGGAAATCCTCCTCCACTCAAAAAGCAAAAAGGCAAAGGAAACAATAAGCAAGATCGCTAACGCTAGCCTGTAATTGACCTGTTCATATGCTTGAGGATTTACCGATTCGCCTCCATCATGTTGAGTCGATCAGCGTGCATTATGCTGACCGAACGGGAAGTGTGAATTAGCCCAATGAATTTGCAACGGAGGACTGGGTAAAATGCGTAATTACTTTGGCTGTCGGAGGTTGGAATGGATTTGACGCATGAATCGACCGATTTCTTAAAGTCTGTAATTCGACGACAAAAACGCGTTTCTTGGGGTGTGCCCAACATGGCTTCAGATTTTCGACTTAAAGAGCAATTGCCGGACTTAACGAACGCAATCGTTGACACATATACCAGCGAAGACCGCTGCAATCACCTGGGACATTGCCCGCTCCCCAAATACGAAGTGATCGTGGCGATGCTTGAAGATTTGAAGGACATTCTCTATCCCGGCTTTCGTAGGCGCGAGGGCTTGCATATCGGCAATGTTACCTACCACGTTGGGAACTTGATCGATTCGCTGCACGACCGGCTGACGACACAAATCGGCCGAGCATTGCAACACGAAGATCGCGTGCGGCAACAACCCAGCGAGTGTGAAAGCAAGGTCGATTACGAAGCCAAAGGGCAAGCGATCGCAATCAAATTCCTGCAATGCATTCCGTTATTACGGCGAGTGCTCGCGACCGACGTCGATGCAGCATTCGATGGCGATCCTGCGGTCAGCAGCCGCGACGAGATTATTTTTTGCTATCCAGGCTTAGAAGCGATCACGATCTATCGACTCGCGCATGAATTGCGTCGGTTGGGGGTTCCGTTCATCCCGCGTATGATGACCGAATGGGCTCATAAAACCACGGGGATCGACATCCACCCAGGAGCTACTGTCGGCGAACGTTTCTTCATCGATCACGGGACGGGCGTCGTCATCG
>SXGS01210209.1_pt1 | contig 81102 bp, 58 predicted proteins | sample 3174681 | NCBI WGS metagenome assembly SXGS01 (sample SAMN11356861, study PRJNA531348) | freshwater metagenome | isolation source: freshwater sample F1-80 | place: China: Fuxian Lake, Yuxi | collected 2017-12-25 | reverse complement strand
GGAGATCCGCCCGTCCGGTTCGATGAGCGGGAGGTAGAAACGGAGCAGGGTGGGATACTCTGGCACCGGCAACCGAAAGGGCCGGCAACCTGCATGGCCCACCTAAACCGCCGCGCTACCTCTCGACTCTACTGGTATCGTATCTCCTGTCGGTCGCCTTAAGAGTTGCAGGAGTTGAGTCTCTTCGAGACGAAAACGACGGACGCCGGCGTTGCGGAATTGGGAAAAACCGTCCCGAGCTGAATATCAAGCGTTGAAAAGCCAACGTGTGACTGAGTTGGTATTGGGTACGTCGCAGACGTACCCTTCGGCTCAGCGGGCTTTCGCGTCATGCGAATAGAAGTGCGGACCATCCGTCTTGTACGCGCCGGTCCCGCCCTGGTAGCGTCGGCCGTGCCACCAACTGTTCACGACGCGGCGCGGCAGCAGCCAGCCCTGGTAATCCCAGCCCCACGTTCCTTCGTCGGCGCCTCGCGGTTCGCCGAAACGCGGTAACGCGCCGCCGCCGACGTAGTAACCGATGCCGTGCCCCGTGTCGGACGGCAGCGACAAACGCGGCAGCGCCGGCCGCACAATGAGCGGTCGCGCGGGTGGGTCGGCCAGGCTCACGCCTGCCGCCAAGGCGACGATTGACGACGCAATCACCATTCCGAGTTTTGTCATTTCAGCTACTCCGGTTTGTTTAACAATCATCACGCGGAGCGTGATGTCTACGTTAGCCGCGCGGGTTACGGTTGAATTTCATGTACGGCAAGCGCACGCCGCGGAAGAAGGAGTTGTCGACCCGAAGCGTACTTGCGGGTACGAAGCCGCGGATGCCGCCGGCGGTGTTGACGTCGTCCTGATCGACGCCGTCGCCGGAGGAGCCGAAGCCGCCGCGAATCGTGCCGCCGGCATAGACCCCGGAACTGCCGGGGAAGAAGATGACGCCGTTGGCATTGTTAGTGTTCGTGGTCTGGTGGAAGTTCGTATTCGGATGGAATGCGTCATACCCGAACGTGCTGGTGAACGCGGAGATCGCTTGCGCGGCGCCGGTGTTGAGGGCGGTGTCGCGATTGACGCCGGGGTCGTTGAGCGAGGACCACACCCCCGGCGGCGCGGTGTTGATTCCCTCCGGATAGCGCGGCAACGCAAGGAAGCGGAAGGTCCGCGCCGTGAAACTCGTGCCCGCGGAAACGCCGGCGATCTGGTCGATCGCCTGGAGCTGCGTGGGATCATCGTAGTACGCGACATTGCGTGCCTTGCCGACGGCGACGTTGATCGAAAACATCGGCGCGTCTTTCATGCGATACAAGGCGACCACTTCGCCGGTCGAATCGGCGACGCTGAAGACCATGCGCGACTTTTCGCTGAGCGGGCGAAGCGCGGAGCGCGTTTTGTTCGCTTCCTGAATGCCCTGTTCGATGATCTGCTGCGCCTGCGCGGCGGTGATGCCGACACCATCGTGTGGCGTGACGAGATCGCCGTCGGGGGCGACACTGCCCGTGAGCAGGGTCGCGCCGGCGAAGTTGACGGCCCTATTCGCGCCGCTGTTCGGATTGCCGGTGCCGATCGAGAAATTGGCCGTGGCGTATCTTTGCAGGTTAGTCGGCCCTTGGAGGCCGCCGGGGCCGACGGTGTCGAGGGTGATGCCGACGAGGTCGATGCGCGGGAACGGCAAGTCGATGCCATTGAGCGCGGGGATGCCGCCGAGTGTGCCTACGACTATACCCGCCTGGCTGGACCCGCCGATCGCCGACAGGGCGATGAATTCGGCTTCCATCGAGCGGTCGATCAAGGCGGGATTGAAGTTGACGCTGAGCTGAGAGTTTTCCTCGCTGGCGAAGCCGGTCGTGCCGGGGAAGAAGACGCCGATGCCGCCCAGGAGGACGCCGTTTTGATAGATGGGCAAACCGCCGGGGAGCGTGCCGACACCGCGCGAGGCGACGTGGCGAACCGTGGGGTCATCTTGCCCGTTGGCCGTGATCCCCGCACCGGGAGTGGCGGCTTGCAGAAGCGTATCGAAATACGAAAGCGGGGCCGTGAGCGCCTTGCCGGCGGGCACGAATGTACCATCGATGTTGAAGCGGTTTTCTACCGTCACGTTGTCGACGACGTTGAACAATGGCGTGTTGAGGATACCTTGGGCGCCAGGGTTCACGAACATGTCGCGATTGGTGTGCTCGATGCCGAACAGATCGACCTGCGGGTTGTTGGCGATATTGGGCGGGAAATGTCCGCCGATGCCGATGGGGGCCACGAAGCCGGGGCCGCCGGTGGTCGAAGCCGGGTTGGAGTCGAACGAGTAGGAGTTGACCTCGCGTTCGGTGACGGTCGATTGACTGATGAACTGGACGGTGCGCGACGTGAGCGGGTCAGCGTTCGAAGAAAAGAACGCGGCCGTGCGCGCCTTGGAGATGGCGCCGTCAATCGCGAAATTCATGACATTCGTGTTTCCGGTGACGGCCGCGGAGACGCCGCCTTCTACGCGCACGCCCAGGAGATTGCCGGCGCGATCGACGATGGCGATGATGGCGTCGTCCGATCCGGTCGCCGCCGCCGCGCGCGACAAGAGCGAACTGACTTGGGACGTCTGCAGCGTGAATAACGGCGGCAGTGTCGCGAGCGGCAGCTGGCTCGCGATCAACGCGGGCATGGTGCGGTCTTCGAGTCGCTCGATCGACAAGCGAGTTGGTTTCATAGGTATCCTTCCATCGGCCACATTTCATTTAGCGTTTGCGTGGCAGCGCCAGGTATTTCGGCGCGTCAACGCGAGCGCTAAGCCGCAAGCGGCTCAATAGCGCAGTTCCACGCCGAAGTTGGCGCCGTGAGCGAAAAAGTCCGTATGGCGAAAGCGAAATCCCGGCTGATTGACGCCGCCGGCTCCGAAATTGCTGCTGGTCGGCACCAGGTTCGGGTTGATGTTCAAATCGATCTGGTCCCCCGGCCGCGCCACTCGGCTCCAGTACAGGAACGAGTAGCCGCCGAACAGGTCGATACGCTCCGTCAGTTGGAACTTCAGCGTTGCGCCGGTTTCCGGGACGAAGGCGAGGGAGTTCGTCGTGTGCCGACCGCTGTTGCTGGACAGGGCGTACAGGCCGGCATTTTGCGTTGTCGCCGGCGTCGTGTTGATGTCAGTAGAACCGCGGATCGTGACGATTTCGTGAGTCACACCTAGTGCGACCTTGCCGACCAGGCCGAAGGTGAAGCGATTGTGGCTCAGCTCGACGCGGGCGCCGAGTTGGCCGCCATAGAAGTGATTGCGCGTCTCGAAGCCGTCACGCACCGAAATGGTGTTGCCGTTGAACGGCAAGCCCTTGCCCTGGAATTGCTGGGCGATGTCGACGACCGACACGGAATTGATGTTGATGCGTTCGTTGAGATTGAGCCAGCGAAAGCCGCCCAGCGCTTCGACGCGGCAACGCTCCGAATGCCGGAGATTGGCGCTGATATTCCCTTCGAAGCCTTGCAGAAAGCTACGCGTGTCGGCCGTCACGGTGCCGCTTGAGATGCCGGGGTAGCTAATGAGCGAAGCGTCCTGGAGGTTCGTGAGGACATTGAAGAAAGGGTTCGCGAGCACGGGATTCCCGGGCGAATAGACGCTGCGCGAGATGGTGCGTCCGGTGAGGAAGAAGTAGCCGGCTTCGACGCCGACGGAATGCTCGTCGGCGAGCCAGTATCCCACCGTGAATCGACCGCCGCCGCGATCCTGGTACTGGATACGGTCGCCGCCGAAAATCACGCTCGTGCCCGGCGTGTCGAGTGCCCCTGGCGTGGGGAGGTCGGTGTAGTCCCCCATGGTCACCAGCGTCGGAATGTTCGGCGCCTTGAGCCACCAGAGAAGGAACTCCGAGCGTCCCCAATAACGCGACGGCCGTTTCAGGGCTTCTTCCGTTTCTGCGTCTTCCGCATTCTCGGCGAGGGGTCGCCGGCCCTCTTTCGTAAACAAGATATTTCGTTGTTCGTTCGATTCGGGCAGCTTCAGCGCTTCGCCGTTCGGCGCCTGCGAGGCCGTGTTACGCTCGTTGGCGGATTGTCCGCGCACCGAGCCGATAAGGGCCGCGAAGACCAGCGCGATTGAGAGAATGTGCTTCTTCATGCGATCCATCGTTAAGGCCATAGGCACGACCGTGGGGCAGGTCGCCAACCTGCCATGCCGTGTCCAAATGCTGTAGGTTTTCAACTTGCCCTACGCACTCTTGCGGAACTTCAGCGTATTTTTCGTATCGGCTGCAAGGCATGGAATACTCAAATGAAAAAATCGGCATTACCGTCAAGTCCGGAACTACTTAACCCGATAGGTAAGCAATCGCACGAAATGCGCAAAAGTTCCACGCATGGTGCTCAACGGATTTACGAATGACAGTAAAATTCCACACAATCGGTAAACTGGGAAGCATCCTGCTTCTGAGCTGCGCGGCCATTAGCGGTTTTGCCCAGCTCCCACCGATCGCGAGCGATGTCGGCGTCGTCCGTGCTCAGAACGCGATGGAGGACGACTTCGTCCAGCCAACGGTGGCGAGGTTGGGCCCACCCATGGCCGTGAAAGAGGGCGTTGCTCCGTCTGGACCGCTCCAGTCCGGCCAGCCGCCTGTGGCGAGGTTGGGCCTGCCCACGGCCGTGAAAGAGAGCGTTGCTCCGTCTGGACTGCTCCAGTTTTTATTATCGCCCGTGGCGGGGTTGAGCCTTCCCACCGCCGAGAAAGAGAGCGATGCTCCGTCTGAACTGCTCTACCAAACTCCAGTCGATTCGCCGCTCGGATTCGCGGGCAAATCGCGTGTGCGGCCGCGCGCGGAGCAGACCGACAACCGCTTCATACCGATCGAGGACCGCTGGCGCGTGGGCTTCCCGGAGTGGGATCGCTACGGCAGGGGGCATCCGCTCCTGGACGACTACCCCTACATCAAGGGACGCTGGTGGGACCCGTTCAATCAAAACGTCCTCAAGGCCGACTATCCAATTGTGGGCCAGAACATCTTCCTCGAAGTGACTGCCACGACGCAGACTCTCTATGAGCCGCGGCAGAACCCGACAGGCACCACACCGTTCGAAAGCACGCGCCAGGCGGGCCAGTTTGACTTTTTCGGCAACCCCAATCAGAATTTTTTCCAACAGCCCGTGTTCCTATCCTTCGATCTCTTTCGCGGCGACGCGGCGTTTCGACCGGTCGATTGGCGCGTCAAGATCACCGGCGCCTTCAATTTCAATGACCTCGCCGTACGCGAACTTGCGGTCGTCACGCCCGATGTGACCACTGGGCTTGATCGCGCCCGCACTTACACCACGTTGCAAGAGTGGTTCGCCGAGGCCAAGATCGCCGACCTCGGGCCCGACTATGATTTCATCTCCATGCGTGTCGGCAGTCAGCCGTTCACCAGCGATTTCCGCGGCTTCATCTTCAGCGACGTCAACCGCGGCGTGCGCTTGTTCGGCAACCGTAACGCCAACCGCGATCAGTTCAATCTGCTCTACTTCTATCAGCTCGAAAAAGACACCAACAGCGGCCTTAACACCTTCCGCAATCGCAGTCAGCAGATCTTCGTCGCCAACTGGTATCGCCAGGATTTTGTCTTCCCCGGCTACACGTCGCAATGGAGCGTCCACGTCAACCACGACGCGGCCACGTTCAGGTTCGACAATAACGGCTTCCTGGTACGACCCGATCCCGTCGGCGTCTTCCAGCCGCATTCGATCGACGTCGCCTACCTCGGCTGGGCCGGCGATGGGCACATCAATCGCCTGAACATCAACCACGCATTCTACTGGGCCCTTGGCCGCGACGGCCAAAACCCGCTCGCCAACGCCGCGCAGACGATCAACGCCCAGATGGCCGCCCTTGAATTGTCGATCGATCACGACTGGATCCGCTTCCGTACGTCCTTTTTCTGGGCGTCCGGCGACCGCAACGTCAACAACAGCCACGCCACCGGGTTCGACAGCATTCTCGATAACCCGAACTTTGCGGGTGGTGAATTCACCTATTGGCAACGCCAGCAACTCCGGCTCTTCGGCGTCAACCTTACGCAACGCATGAGTCTCGTGCCAGATCTGCGCTCAAGCAAGAACAAAGGTCAGACGAACTTCGTTAATCCAGGGCTTTACTTGGGCAACTTCGGATTTGACGTCGAAGCCACGCCGCGCTTGCGCTTCATCAATAATGCCAATGTGCTGTGGTTCGATTCAGTCAACCCGCTGCAACAGTTCTTGTATCAGCGGGAAATTCGCCGCTTCATCGGCACCGATCTGAGCACGGGCATGGAGTATCGCCCATTGCTCAACAACAACGTAATCTGCAAGGCGGGACTGTCGATGCTGGTGCCCGGCGCCGGCTTCCGCTCACTGTTCAATCGCCTCGATGAGGCCGTGGCGCCGCAGCTCGCCGGTTTCCTGGAGGTAGTGTTGACGTATTGATTCAAATAGGGTATGCGAGCGCAAAACGAGTATGGGTCAAACCCATGCGCATGGAGGTTTCGCGTGTCTGATTTGATCCTTCGCCGTCGGGTTCTCATTCCCGTGTGCATTGCCGCCGCCCTGGCGACTGGCATGCTCTTCCACGCCGCGACCGGGCAGGAGGCTAAGCTGGGTAGCCCCGTCGCATCGGGGCAAGACTTGTCCAGGCAGACCAAAGGCGAGGCCGACATCAAGAGCACCGGCTGCATCCAATGCCATCAGAACAGCAGCGATCCTCACGAGAAGGGAACCGTCAACCTCGGCTGCATCGATTGTCACGGCGGCAACGCGAACACGTCGATCAAGGAGCGCGCCCACATCATGCCGCGCTATCCCGAAGCCTGGAGTTCCTCAGGCAATCCCATCCGCTCGTACACGCTGCTCAACCGCGAATCGCCTGAGTTTATCCAGTTCGTCAATCCGGGCGATCTGCGCGTCGCCGAGCGAGCCTGCGGCAGCTGCCATCAGGATGAGGTGATGCAGAGCAAGACGAGCATGATGACGCACGGCTGTATGCTCTGGGGCGCCGCATTGTACAACAACGGCGCCATCCCGCACAAGCAACCTCGCTACGGCGAAAGCTATAGCACGAATGGCGTGCCCCAGCGTCTGCAAACCTATCCGCCGCCGACCGAGCATGAAATGAAGTTCAAGGGCGTCCTGGCCTTCCTCGATCCCTTGCCTCGCTACGAAAACTCGCAGCCCGGCAACATCCTGCGCATCTTCGAGCGCGGCGGCCGTTTTCGTCCAGAGATCGGCATCCCCGAACGCGAAGAAGAATCGGGCCGGCCGCGGACACGCCTCAGCACGCGCGGCCTCGGCACCGAGAATCGCACCGACCCAGTATTCGTCAGCCTGCTACGCACGCGTCTGTTCGATCCGACTCTGAACATGCTCGGCACTAACGATCACGCCGGCGACTACCGCTCCTCCGGCTGTACCTCGTGCCACGTCGTCTACGCCAATGATCGTTCGCCGATCCACTCCGGACCATACGCCAAGCACGGTAATCGCGGCACCAAGGACACATTCGACCCATCCGATCCGATGATCCCGCACGACGAGCCGGGTCATCCGATCAAGCACAAGTTCACGCGTGCCGTGCCGTCGAGCCAGTGCATCACCTGCCACATTCATCCCGGCACCAACGTCATGAACAGCTATCTCGGCTACATGTGGTGGGACGAGGAAACCGACGGCGAACACATGTATCCACGTAAACAAAAGTATCCGACGGCCGAGGATTTCGTCCGCGCCGCCATGAACAACCCGGACGAAGCGTCCGCGCGTGGGCTGTGGTCGGACCCGAAATTCCTCGCCAACATCACCGATCTCAACCCGAAGCTCAAGCACACGCAGTTCGCCGACTTCCACGGCCACGGCTGGGTCTTCAAGGCCGTCTACAAGAAGGATCGCAACGGAACTTTCCTCGATCATCGCGGCGCGGCCATCAATGACGTGAACACGCAAAAGCTCATGCAAGCGATCGAGATGCCGGAGCGCATCCAGGCGCACATCAAGAAGCCCAAGGCCGCGCCGAATCCCAATCGCGACGGCGTGCCAGTCCACTTGATGGACATCCACCTGGAACGCGGCATGCACTGCGTCGATTGCCATTTCGCGCAAGACAACCACGGCAACGGCAAGCTGTACGGCGAAGTCCGCGCCGCCATCGAGATCGCCTGCATCGATTGCCACGGAACTGTCTCGAAGTACACCAACCTGCGCACAAGTGGCCCCGCTGCCCCCGAGCGAAGTAATCCCACTCCGCGTGATGGAAAACTTCACGCGGAGAATGAGGTCAACGGCCACGATCTGACGACGCTGCGTACGCCCTTCGGCAAACGGCGCTTCGAGCGGCAAGGCGACAAGCTCATCCAAAATTCGATGGTCGATGCCGAGTTGTCGTGGACGGTATCGCAGGTCAAGGACATCATCGATCCGAAGCATCCAAAGTACAACGCCAAGGCTGCCCTCGCCAAGACGGTACGCTTCGATCAGAAGGGGGACTTCGAATGGGGCGATGTGCCGACGGATGAGAAGAAGCTGGCCCATTGCAATCAGAATATGAGCTGCATCGCCTGTCATTCGTCGTGGAACCCGAGCTGCTTCGGCTGCCATCTGCCGCAGAAGGCGAACAAGAAGATGCCCGCCCTACACAACGAAGGCGACGTGCAGCGCAATTACACGGCGTACAACTTTCAAACGCTGCGGGACGACGTGTTCATGCTGGCGCGCGACGGCGATGTCACCGGCAACAAGATTGGCCCGGCGCGTTCCTCGTGCGCCATTCACGTCAGCTCGTATAACTCGAACCGTGATCAAATCTATCATCAACAGCAAACCCACTCCGCAGACGGACTTTCCGGCATTGCCTTCAGCACCAACGTCCCGCACACCGTGCGCGGCGCCCCGCCGACGATCAACGGCCAGGCCGCCCATCCCGACGCCCACATGCCTGGCCGATCGGAAACCAAAACTTGTACGGATTGTCATCTATCGAAGAAAAACGACAACAACGCGATCATGGCCCAGCTCTTGATGCAGGGGACCGGCTACGTCAGCTTCATGGGGCGTTACACCTGGGTCGCAGCGAAGGACCACGGCTTGCACGCCGTCGTCGTCACCGAACAAGAGGAGCCTCAGGCGGTAATCGGCAGCTCGCTACAGCAGCTCGCGTTCCCCGATTACTTCCGGAAACACCAGCAGAACGGCTACAAGCTGCAGCACGCTCATGAACATCCGGGGCGCGATATCGCCGATCGTCTGAAGTCCCCCTTCAAGAAGGCAGAAGTGTTGCAAGTGCAGCCGCGCGGCGAGTATCTCTATGCCGCGTGCGGTCCGGATGGTCTACGCGTGTTCGACATCGCCTTCATCGACAACAAGTCGTTCTCGGAACGGTTCAATACCGCACCGGTGTCGCCGAACGGTCAGAAGTTCCATGTGCCGACGAAATACGCCGCCGCCATCGCCGCTCCGTGTACGCCCGCCCCGGACCCGACGCGCAAGCAGCGCCCCGAGAACAAAGATCCCAAGGTACATCCCCTGTTCGGCTACCTCTACGTGGCGGACAAGTACGAGGGGCTGATTCTCGTCGGCGCCGGCACGCTGCTCGACGGTAACCCGATCAATAACTTCCTCAAGCGCGACGTCACCTTCAATCCCGACGGCATTCTGAATGGCGCCAGCAACATCACCATCGTCGGCAGCCACGCCTACATCTGCTGCGACGCGGGGCTGGCGGTGGTTTCGATCGACGATCCGACCAAGCCGGCGATCACGAGTGTTGTGCCGATCAAGAAGCCGAAGTCGGTCGCGGTGCAATTCCGCTATGCCTTCGTGTGCGCCGAGGAAGGCGTCATCTCGCTGGATGTGACCGATCTAGGCAAGCCGGTACCGAAGGCAATTCTGCCCCTGACCGACGTGCACAGTATCTATTTAGCGCGCACCTACGCCTACGTCGCCGCGGGCAAACACGGCCTCGTTATTCTCGACATCGAGAACCCGGAGCGTTTCCGGATCGATCAAGTCTACAACGCAGGGGGCCATATCAACGATCTGCACGACGTGAAGCTAGGTATAACGTATGTAAGTGAATTTGCTTACTTGGCGGACGGCAAGAACGGCCTGCGCGTGGTGCAACTCACGTCGCCGGAGACGCCGGGCAACCAAGGCTTCAGCCCGCGCCCGACGCCGAAGCTGATCGCGACCTACAAAATCCCGGAAGGCGGGCACGTCTACTCGGTGGGCCGAGCGCTGGATCGCGATCGCGCCATCGACGAGAGCGGCAATCAGATCGGCGTCTTCGGCCGCATCGGCGCCCGGCCCTTGAGCCTCGACGAGATGCGCCGCATGTACCTGCGTCCGGGCGGCCAACCGTGGTTTGTCAGCGACGATCCGCGCGATCCGATCTTTGGCCCGTCGCGCCGATAACTGATATTTCTCGCCCTCATGGACGCACGCGGTTCGATCGTAAACCGGCCTGGCTACCTGGCCTACGAGGGCGTAAGAGGTGCAGATTGGATTGGTATCATTCGCGCTTGCCCAACAGCCGCGCGGCGGCGTCACGCACGGCATCGGAGGAGTCGCTCTCGGCCGCCGTCGTGGTCAAGCGTGTCACTTCGGGGAACTGCTCGCGCAGCTGCCACAGGAAGTTCAGGGCGGCAAGGCGAACGCCTACTCCCTTGTCGGATTGGCAGGTGGTAGCTAAGGCCCGAAACGTCCTGTCGTTCATGGCACGATAGGGGAGGGCATGCACGACCGCTTCGCGCACTTCCGCGTCCGCATCGCTGGCCAGCGCTTCCAGCATCAGAATCTCGGCTTGATCGATTTCGATGAAGCGCAGCGCCGCGACGGCGGCAACGCGGACCCCGACGGATTTGTTGCGGACCTGCTCCTGAATCGCCGGCAGCGCGTCGGACGCACCGCTATTGCCGAGCACCAGAAGCAGGTGAGTGAGCCGCTCTTCGCTCCCGACTGACTTCAGCTCCTGAACAAAACCGGATACGATCCCCGCCGAGCGCTGGGGCGCTGTTGCCTTCAAATGTCCAGCCATCGAGCCGAGGCCAAGTTCGGCGATCGCCATGATGGCAGGGGACGCCGAGTGTGCGAGATGGCGCAGCGCGTTCTCCGCCTCAGGGGATGGAGACTTCAGCCTGGCCAGAATCGGCACCAGATAGGCAACGGACGCCTCGTCGGATTGCCGCCTCCGCAATACGTCGACCAGCGCGGTCTGCGCCTCCGGATGTCCTATCGCGGCCAGCGCCGTGGGGACCAGCCGCATGGTCAGACTTTGCAGTTCCGCCTTGTGGAGCAGTTCGGCAAAGCGCGGGCTCGTTTCCGGATGCACTGCCACCAGGGCTTTGATCTTCAGGTACAGCGGGGTTTGACTTCCTTGCGGCTCGGCAGAGTTCTCCGCGCGAGCAAGATTGGCCAGTACTGTCTCGGAAGTGTCGTCTCCCAGTTCCTGCTTTTGCGCCAATAGCCGGGTGCGCGGCGACGCCACTGCGGCCACCAACGACTCCGCTGGTTGGCTGCGCTCGTGTTCCCGGTCCAGGGCGCCAATGCGAACCAGGTCGGCCGGGGCGAGCACGTCCCGCTTGACGAATTCGAGGCTGATGGTGGCTTCGCTGCGTGAGATGATCTTCCCACCCGCTTTGAGAATCATCAACTCGGTCCCTGTCAGCGAGCGAATCTGGCCCAGACGAGGATCGAACGCGATTCTCAATTCTCCGCCGGGATGAATCGTGGTGCCCGGCGCATTTGGCATCAGCTTCTTGGCCTGTGCCTGATACTCCTGACGGCTCTTGAGGATGCCGATGGTTCCCCGCGGCGCGTCCGCGTCCGGCTGGTACACCGCCCGGCAGCGGCCCATGGGGGCGTCTTCCCACGCCTCATACGCCGCGCTCGCGTCGGCGTCTTCCGGCACAACGCATTGGATGCCGGATAGGAGCGAACGCCAACTGTGCCGCGATAGCTCGCCGACCTCCGGCGCAAACCGCAGCGTCTCCATGCGGCCTTGGCGATCCACGTCCACGAACACGGGATGCTCCAGGTCGCTCTTCATCGTGAGGGCATCCAGCAACGGCTGGCCGCCGATGACCAGCACCACTTCCGGATTCTGCAGGGAATAAGCCAGCCGCGTGCGCTGCGGGTCGGCTTGGGCAACGTCGATGAACAGATCACCTTCGATGACTGTCTGAATCGATTGCACTTGTTCCGCGGCCGCCGGATTCTGTCCGCCGAGCGCGGCCTGAACATTCATGAAGCCCGCACCGGAATAGCGCAGGCGATAATGCCAGCGCTCGCCCGGCTCGTAACAGTAGACGATGGGGCCCGCTGGTTCGGCCCCAGGAAACAGCAATCGGCCTACGAACCACCCGCCCAACCCCAGGCTGAGGACTACCACGCAAGCGAGGACCCAATTTCGGCTCGGTATTTTCCATGCGCCAATGCGAGGAAACATGGTATCTCCGGGAATCGTCCGAAGTTCACGCTCCTGCCACTCGCGGCTTGGCAGAACGAGCTAGCCGCAAGGGGCAGAAAGTCTCGCTCATTTGAGTGCAAGGGTGATGGTATGCGGATCGACGAGATAGCCGTTTACCGGCGTGATACCCTTCCAGCTGAACAGTCGTAGGGTGCCGACAGTTTCATAGTCGCCGTTCCAAATATCGGGGAAGTCGGGCACCCAGATTTCGGCGTACAGGTCGACGTGGCCCCCAAGGAGCGAGAGCTTGTCGTGAACCGAATACTGGATCTCCAGGTTTGGATTGGAGCCGGCCAGCTTCAGTACAGCCGCGCTACCGATGGTGAGCTTGTTGTCGATCAGGTTCAACGTGCCGCGCACGCCGGCGCGCGCGATCAAAAGATCGACAGCGGCGGCAGCATACACATCGGTCCTGACGTTTACGACCGGGACCATGCTGACAAAGGTAGGCGTCAGCGAGGCCCCGATTTCTACCTCGACCGCCCCCCTGATGCCGACTTCATAATGGACCGGCACACAGCCGATCATGACGGGCCCATCGATGATGATCTTGTCCCAGGGATAGTCCTTGTAAAAGTACTTACTGTTGCTCGCTTTGGTCTCGTCAATCGGCTTGAAGATGTCATGTCCCATGAACCTGGCGTGCAGATGGAGGTGCGTACTGGTCTGCGTGCTGTTGAGTTCGGCCAGTGCGTCAAAAAGCGTGAACTTTTTGTCCAGGACATAGCCGCCGGCCTGCACCGCCCCCCGCGTGTGCAAGGCGGAGCCGAAAATGATCGATTCGTATGCGCTCACCTTGAGGCTGGTATTGACGTACGCTTCGGCCGTGGACTTCTTGCCCAACGACCAGTTCCAGCTGTCGTCATAGTGTTTCTCCCACGACTTAGTCAGGACGGCGAAATTCTTCCTGGCCCCCTCGTTCGTAAACTTGATGTTTTGCATCAGATCATGCGTCTCCTTGACCTCGGCCTGCAGCTTGGGTTGGGCAATTGTGAATTTGATCTGATCCATGGCGAGCTCCGCCGGCGGCTTCCTCTGGCTGAGCTTGAGGAAATGCTGTTGCAGCTTCAACTCGGCCGGGCTCAGATCCTTGGCATCCAGCTTACCGACCTCGTCGATTTTGCTTCTGCGCCACGCTTCAATCCTGGCTTTTTCGGCTTGGGCGTCCCTGAGTAGGGCCGGCACCTGCTCTTTGGTGTGCCGGGCCAGGTGATCCTTGAATTCCTTCTCTTGGGCCGGGGTTGCCTTGTGCAGGAGGCTGGCGATTTGTTCCCTCTGTTTGACGATGAGTTTTTGATCGGCCCTCCCCTTCATCAGCATTTCCACGCCCCCCTTGGGGAGCTTTTTCCGCACTGTCAGGCCGTGTGTATTCAGTTTGGCTTCCGCGTCGTTGAGAAACTTGAGATAGTCCGCGACCTTGATCGTCTTCTTGTTGGGGAGCGTGATCAACGCATCCGGGGTGAGCTTCTTGCCTTTCTGCGCCTTGAATTCCTTTAGCTCAAGCTTCTTGAACGGGATCGGCTTGCGGAGCGTCGCGGGTTCGAGATGCGCCGCCTCGATCGTGTGCTTGTAAACCTCGACTTTTGGCTTGATGACCGGTTTGGGTTGAGCTCCTTGCTCTCCTAGAACTGCCGCTGCGAGGAATGCGACGCCGAAAGCGCAAAATCCCATCCACAGAATCTGCTTCTGCGGCTTGCAAGTGTGCATGACATCTCCTGTTATGGTGACAAACTTTGCCTCAGGCGTCCTTGCCACGTCGGCAGCGGCAAACAACCGCTACCTGATCCCGATGGGGAGCCTGAGTGCAACAAGCATGCCGCCTGCAGAGGTCGAAAACTCAGTTCAATTTATACGGAAGAAAGCAGCGACGGGCGACTGGAGACGTCATGGATGTGCGTTCAGGGAACGAGCCGTGCGAAACCGCACAAGAAGGACAACGTCCCCACGGTCAGGAAAGACGGAGCGCTGCACGGTGTGAAGCCCAGCCGATCCTATGTCAGTAAATTCGCCTATTTAGCCGACGGCAGGAATCGCCTGCGCGCGGGTGTTGCTCTCCGCGCCGGAATCGGCTCGCAATCACGGCTTCAGTCCGCACCCGACGCCGAAGTTGAGCGCGACCTGCAAAATCCGCGACGGCAGCCACGCCTAGGCGGTCGGCCGAGCGCTGAAAATCGGCGTCTTCGGTCGCTTCGGCGTGCATCACTTGAGCAGCGCCGCGATTTCCTTGAACCGCTCCTGAAAGCGTGCCGGTTCGTAGCGCGACATGATCGGCAGCACCGTTTCTAGGTCCAACTCCTCCGTTTTTCGCTCTTGCTTGTCGCCCGGCACTGCGGTCGCTCCCTTGCGATGGGCGCGAAGATCCAAATGGAACGATTCCTTGCCCAGCGGGCCCAGAATCGCGGCGATCTTCTTCGCCTCGGGATAATCGCTCTTGAGGTCACCCTCGATCACCTGGAATGCCCACACGAGCTGGCGCGCCGAATCGTAATCGAGCACCTCGCTTGAGGCGACGACCGCGATCTCCTTCAGGATCGCCACGCCCTGTTCACGCGTCACCGGCTTCTTTTCGAGGTCGCGTCCTTTGGCGTAGAGCCAGGCGGCCGCGGTCTGGGCGGGTTTCGCGAAATCCTTAGTCGTGCTGAAGGGCAGGGCGGCAAGAGCCTTGTGAACGTCGGCGAGTTTTGCGTCCACCTCGGTGGGCGAAACGCCGTCGAACTTCAACGCAATCTTGGCGAGCGCGAACGGCCACTCTTGCAGGGCGGGTCGGCCGGGCGTTCCCACCGGCGGTTTGCGCATCTGCCGCCAGCTGGGGCTTTTCAAGTCATGATGGCAGGCATAGCAATCGAAGGCCGCCAGTTCGGGCCAGGTGTCGCGCTTGACCGGGCTTTTGATCGTCTCGTCTGCAAGCTGGCCCGCGTAGCGAAGATACTCGCTCGACGCCACGACCGCGCCGGCCAAGAGCGAACGTGTCCGATGTAGGCTTTTTTTCTTGTACGATTTTTCACTATAGAGCGGATCGGCCGTGTACTTGATAAACAGGTCCTGCACGTCGTCGGCCTTGGTCGAGAACTCCGCCCAGTGGCGCGGCAGTTGATTGACGAACGTCTCTATCTCGAAGCCCGGCAGCGGTGGATGGCCCGAAGCGTACATCTCGTGCGTGACGATGCGGCCTTGCTCGACGTCGCCGATGTGGCACGACACGCACAGTTTCGTCTTCGGCGCTGGCGAACGCACGTCGATGAACCCGTACTCGTCGGCTTTTTCCTTCGGTGACAGGAAGCGCCACGGCTTCGTCTTGTCGTAGGGCAGCGTTGGCTGAAGCAGATGCGGGTCCTTCCAGCCCTTGAGGACCAGGCGATTCTCGGTACGCAGATCGCCCGACGGTCCGTGGCAGCCCTCGCAGCTCACGCCCAGGTTGATGTCGAGGTTCTTCACCAGGTCCGCATCGACGAGGCCGTCCTTCGCGGGCATCTCGGCCAACGGGAAACCGGTATGGCAGGCGAGGCAGCGTTGATCGCGATGCACCTCCGCGACGCCGAGCAGCTTGCCCATCGCCTTGGAGCGCTCATTCAAGAGGACGGTGTAGGCCTGGCCGTGCTTGTCGTCCTTGGCCCAGATAGGGAATTCATTGTAGAGGACCCATTGCTCTTTCATGAGGTCGAGCTTGACGCCTCCGGGGAGTTCAATTTGTCCATGGATGCCGCTGTTGTGGCATTGCAGGCAACTACGGAAGCCGAGGTAGGGGCGTTGCCCGCCTCCCGTGATGGCGCGAGGAGCGTCTTTGTTGCCGGGCTGGAACAACGTCAAGAGCGGATTGGGGGACGGCATTTCGACCGCACAGGACAGAACTGTTTCCTGAGCCCGCGTTGGAGGAGGGATCGTTGGCGTCTGTGCGCCCATCATGCCAGCGACGGCGAGAGCGAGGGCACTCACTAGGAGCACGCACATGTTCCGCAACATGGAGATTCTCCAATTCGTTCCGTCAGGTAAGCGACGTACAAGGAATGCACCCGCACGACGGTCGCACTACGGCTTTCGCAGTTCAAGCAGAACTCTTTGCACCGCCGATGGATCGTACGCCGAAATGCGGAGCATGCCAAGAGATTTCTGTAATGCCGCTGGACGATTGGATGTCGTCAATGCCGCGATGGCGAGCAGTCGTTGCGTCTCTTCATCACGCGCTGCGCGTGGCGACTCGAGCAGATCCAACGCGATCTTGTTCCCGTGTGGACCCGCGGGAAGCAGGGAATCGAGCGTCGGTCGAAGCAACCGGGCCGCCTGGGTTGCGTCCCGCGCGATCGGCTCACGGCTCAGATCGCCTGTGTCCATCTTTCCGCGCAAGGCGCTGAGGGCATCGTGGAGCGGCTTATGGTCCGGAAGCAATTGTCGTAATGATATGGAGGCGAATGCCTGCGGTCCCCACGAAAGTGAGCCGGCCTTCCGCTTCGCGAAGCCAGGTCTGGGCTGTTCGCGCGATGATTTCAAATCGTGATGGCACGCTCCGCAATCGAATTCGGCGAACTCCGGCCACGGTTTGGATTTGTTGCCCGCGCGATCGGCGAGCAGTTCTAGCGCGGCGTGCGTGGTGGCGAGTTGCCCGACCGCCCAGAGGCGCTCCTCGAAGTCGGCAACGCCCGCGCGGTCTTTCGCATCGGGCCAGTGGCGCGGCAGATGAGCGTGGAAAGCCGCCAGCTCGAAGTGCAAGCGCGGATGACCGGCGGCGATCAGGTCGTGATCGACCTCTATCCCGGGCATGCCGACGTGGCACGTCGCACACACCTGCGCTCGGCCAGCGAGCGAACGCGTGTCATTCATGCCGAGGCGTTGTTTCTCGGCCGGCTTGCGTGTTTGCCAGGCGTCGAGATGGTGCTCGTTGATCCATTGGCTCGCGGGTCCGTGGCAGCTTTCGCAACTCACGCCGTCCGTCTTGAATTGCGGCGCTTGCTCTGGCGGCTTGGTCTCGACGTAAGCGGGCGCGACGTGGCAGCTCAAGCAGCGTTGTTCTTCGTGAGCCGAGATGGTGCGTTGGAGGTTTTTCTGGATCGATTTTGAGCGCTCGTTGAAGAGGACTTCATACGCGCGCGCGTGCGGATCGCGCGTGATCCAGAAGGTGTATTCGCTGCGTGCCTGGCCGTGCGCGAAGTTACCGTTGTGGCACGCCGCCGCTGCGCAGGAACCAGCGCCGAGAAGGCGCGGGGTCGTCGCTTGCTCGGTCAAGGGCACGGGAGGCGACGACGCTCCCGGCCGACACAAATACAGAAAAGTGGCGAAACAGCCCACGAACAGGAGCCAAGTCCATGGTTTCACTAACGAACTCCGTTGATGGACCACCCGGCGTCGATCGGCCGAGTGGAAATCCTACCTCAGATCATGCAGCCAGGATTCAAGCGTTGTCAAGCGAAAACGAGTCGCGTGGCCCACATTCCTGTCTGCTTATTATTCGAGGTAGCCGGGATTGAGTGTACGCTGCGCGATCCTGGGCTTTGAGATTATACCCCGTCAGGGCAAAGACATTTATTGCTCTTTCGTTCTTGGAAATGCTGTGTCTTGACGATTGTCGATTATTCCTCAACAAGATCGGAATTTTACCGCCACGAATTCAGGCGGACGGGAATGTCTGACGCAAGCCGCACCCTCTACGCAACGCTCAAAATTCATACGTCTTGCCGAACTTCGCAATTTGCAAATTCGGCAGACCTAACGCCAGGAGTTGCTGGGTTACCTGCTCCCGGTCGCGGGCGAACAGATGGACCGCGAAGAACGTCGCGGGGCATGTCAGCTTGGCCATCTCCGTGGCGAATTCCGCAGGCGTGAGGTGCTTGGTCAATGCCGCGAGACTCGCCATTTCATTGGGAAAGGTCGCTTCCAGGAACACGGCCTTCACGTTCGGCGTCCGGTTGGCGCGCGTCCAGATTTGCTGGGTCGGGCCGGTGTCGGAAACGATGACCACCGCCGACATCGCGTCTTCCAGAATGAAGCCGAGCGTCGGCACCACGTGATCCACGGCGATCGGCGTGATGCGCACGCCTTCGACTTCGAGCGTCTGCCCGCTGACGATCGTCACCAGTTCGGCGAAGCGGCCGCGCTCGTGCGTCATCTCCAGGAAGTTCGGCCAGACTCGGCCGTTGAAGAGATCGAGCCTGAGCGATTCCTGGACGACGTCACTGGCGTAGATCTTCACGGGCGATCCGTGAAAGCTGGCGATGTTCGAAAGGAAGATCGGCAGCGATGCGACGTGGTCGATGTGCGTGTGCGAGAGGAACACGTGGCGAATCGCGGCCTGCTCGGCGGGCGTTTGCCAAAAGCCCAGCGCACCGGCGTCGATGGCGATGCAATCGTTGATGACGAAGGAAGTCAAGTATTGTACAGGCGCGGCAGCACCGGGACAGGTTGATGGAACGAAGATGACTTTCACGCGAGATCTCGTACGCCAGGGAGAAAGGGGCACCGTGCCCAGGCGTCATCTTATGGCAAGGCAACGACTTGTCACAAGATTTGTTCCGCTTCCTTGCTTGCCGCTTGCGATCGCGCGCGGTCGTGTTGCTGCAACCGCGCGCAATCGCAAGCGCGTGGAGCGAATCCGACTCGCCTAATCTCAGTAACGCACGTTGAACTGCGTGTACGCCTCGATGCTATAGGGGCTCGGGCCGGTGACGGGCACGCCGGCGCCGAAAGTTAGCGTGGCCCTGCGGAACAGGCCCAGGTGAACGCCGCCGGTCAACACGACGACATCAGGAACGACGATCGGATTGGTCCCATCGAAGCCGCCGCGGTGATTGAGCGGCGTCGTGATGTGCGCCTCGAACGTCGGCACGACGAAGCTCAGCAATCGGCCTGGGTTGTCGCTGATGTAGAGCCATGCGCTGACGCCGACGTCATTGAAAAGGAGCGTCACGTCGCGAGAGTCCGTGGGGACGACGATGGAATGGAACGCATGGAGGAAGAAGCGATCACGATTGTAGATGTATCCCAGCCACGGCTGCAAGAGCGTCGAACGAATAGGGCCGTCGGTGGTGTCAAAGCGTGGGCCGGTAGGAGCCGTGATGGATAGGCCGCCCGAGAGCACGTTGCCGCTCACGAGGTCGTTGATGACGGCGTATTTGGTGATAATCGTGAGGTCGCCCACGTTGCTGTAGCCGAAGCCGTTCACGCCGCCGTCGCCTTGCTGGGAGACCGGGAGACGAAACTCGATGGACGCGTTGCCGTCCAGGAAAGTCTTCTCGAAGCCGAAAGTCTCGCGGTGCACGTTAACGAATGGCGCGCCGGGAATGGTCGTGGTGGTTGAGGTATTGAAGAGCCCGGAGGTGCCTGTGGTCACGGTCGTGCTGGGGGCGTTGTACGCGCCGGCGGGGCCGCGGATGTCGCCATAGAAATTGTAAAACGCGAAGACGCGATCCTGAGGCCTGGGGCTGGCGTTCTCGGCGGCTTTGAACGCACCCTGATTGGCCACGGGCACGAGTACGACTCGACTGCCCGTCACGTTCGTGGTTGTTGGAGAAGGCGTGGCTGTCTGTGTCCCCACGGTGATAGGCACGAATGTCGTGGTCGCGCTCCCCGTGAAAGTTTGTAAACGCCGGCCGTACTTGGCTATACCCAAATCACCCAGCATGTGCGGGTTATAGCCCGATGGCGCTTCGCCGCGCGGCACCAGGAGCCTGGAGAAGACATCGGTCTGGGCCGGGTCGGTGAGCTTCTTGTCCTTTTCAGGCGGCTTTTTGTCTTTGTCTTTCTGTTTCGGATCATCCTTGCCGCCCGCCGCCTGGGCCTCGATCGGCGAAAGAATATCGGCGTTCTGGGCGAGGCAACGTGCCTGGCTCACAATGACGGCCAGCAGAAACGCGGTACAAGTGGGGATGTTCCTTGTCATGCATCTTCCCTGACTGCCGTTCAGGACCGAAACGTCTTGAGCGTGGTTTGGTGAGATAATCCTTTCATGATTCATCGGTCAAGGGGAATTGGCGGTTCAAGCGCCTTTGCGCGTGGTAACGTTTTTTCCGTCAAAACAGGCAGGTTTTGGCGCGTGGGGAATGTCAAGTCGGGGTGGTCGTGGTGAAAATTCATGGCAAACTTGGCCCGCAACGCAAGCAAGGACCGCGATCGACGCCCTTGCTTGCCCTGCGGATTTGTGAACAAACGAAGTAACCGATCACCCCTCTCCCCCTGAGTACAGGGGGAGAGGGGAGGTGAACGGTTACCAAACGAACTTTGGATTCGCGACGGGCGAATGCACCATCACGGAGTCTTGATCTCGCTTACGAGCTTCTTGAACTCCGGACGCGAGCGCACGGCCTCAAGATCGGGATCGACGGCCAGCTTCCGTCGGTCCTCGGGCGACTTGAAGAGGCCCGCCGCGTGCGCGCCGCTGAGCAGCTTCACCGACGCTGCCGTGTAATCGGCCGCCAACTTCTGGCGCTCGGACGCCGGCAGTTTCGTGTCCGCTTCCACGGCCGCAACCGCGAGCGAATAGACGCACGCAAAGCTATACATCGCTCCGGGAGTCTTCACCAGCGGCAACAACAAGGCGGCTTCCTTGGTTGCTTCGACATGCTTGCCCGCCCGCGCCAGTGTCGCCGCGCGCGGAAGTTGCAGCAGCGGCCTGTCCTTCTCCTGTGTCAGGGCGATAGCGCGATTCCAATCCGCAAGCGCGTCGGCATGATTTTTCAACGCCGTCAACGCCTTGGCTCGACCCATGTGAGCGTCGCGCAGCGCTTCTTTGACCGACGCGCTGTTTGGAGTCTTCACCTTGCTGGCGTCGAGCATCGCCAGCGCCTGCGTGTAAAGCGGCTGCGCTTCCATAGGTTTGCCGACGAACAGCGTCAGATTACCGAGGTTGCTGAAGGTCGTCGACAAACCGACGGCGAAATCGACCTCGTTGGGATAGGCCGCGACGAGCTGCTCCCAGATCGTTTTTGCTTTGTGGTAGACTTCGAAGGCTTTGTCGGTCTTGCTTTCTTGATAATACAGCAAGCCCAGGCCGTTGAGAGCTTGCGCCTGTCTGGCGCGGAGGTCGGGAGCTTTGGCGGATAGCTTCTCCAGTATCTGGATGGCTTCCAGATACGCGGCCTCCGCTTCCTTGCCGTGATGGTGCGATCGGCCAACCTCGCCGAGCGCGAAGAGCCCCCCCGCGAGGTTGCTCTCGAACGCTAGATCATCCTTTTGCACAAGGACCAGCTTGCGCTGCGTCGCCACCGCTTGCAGAGCGGCCTCGTCGGCTTTCTTCGCGTTGGCCGTTTCGCGATAGGCGCGCGCGATGGCCGCGTAGGTCTCGGCGAGCATCTTGTGGAAGTCGGTATGAGTGGGGTGTCTTTCCATCAGCGCCTTCCAGATGCGCGCCGCCTCCTCGTAGCCTGCGGCTTCGTCGCCGTGTGCCGGGCCGCCCTGCGTTTGCAGATCGCCAAGATTGAAGTGGGTGCGGGCGAGATCATCCTGATACTGGCTGATGTACGGATGCGCGTCGGCAAGCTGCTTTTGAATCTTGAGCGCCGCCTGGTATTCCGCTGCGGCGTCTTTGCCGATCGACTTGAAGAGCACGGCTCGATTGTTATGGCTTGTTGCCAGCTCGCGTTGATATAGTGCAACTTCCGGATGGGCCTCGACAAGCGCCTGCCGCGCGGCGAGAGCGGCCGCATAGATTTTCTCCGCTTCCGGGAGCTGGCGATTGTCTTGATAGACGTTACCCAGGCCGAGCTGGCTGCGCGACAGCCCAACCCGAAAATGTTCCTCCTTGGCGTTGTGCTGCAATAACTGTTCCCAAACGCCGATGGCTTTTCCGTAAAACTCCTCGGCTTTGTCGGCCTTGCGGAGTTGCCGATAAACTCGGCCGAGGTGATGATAGCACGCCGCCAGTTCGCTCTTGTAATCAAGATTCGCCTCGTTTGTGGGCAGTGTCTGGAACAACTCGGCCGCCTCCTCCAACAGCTTGATCGCTTTGGGCTTGGAGTCGATGTCGGCCGTGATCAGCGCGAGCCGCAATGTTGCCGTGCCCAACTCGCCTTGATAGGTAGGATTGCCGGCGTGGACCTTGAGAAACTTTGCGTAGTACCTAGCCGCCGTTTCGAGCAGCTCCTTGCGCAACGGCTGCATGCCCGGCTCGTTCAGTAATCGTTGTTCGCTCACCGAGATGAAATAGCGATCCACCGCCCGGCGCGCGAGAAGATAATTCTCCTCGACCTTCTCCTTTTGCTTGCGAACCTCCTTCTCCTGCTCTTGCGCGTGCTCTTTGGCGACGCGCTCACGATCCTTCGCCTTGCGTTCGCGGTCGTTGGCGGCCGTCAACAGAAAGTTCACGACGATCAGACCCACCAGCGTAACCAGCACCGCCGACGCCGCACCTGTCACCATCGTCGCATGACGGCCGATCCAGCGGCGCGTCCTGACCGTCCACGGCTCCGGCCACGCGGTCACGGGTTCATCCGCAAGCCAATGTTCGAGGTCGTCCGCGAGTTCGCGCGGCGACGCATAGCGATCCGCGGGATTCAGGGCCATCGCCTTCATGCATACGGCTTCGAGCGGCGCGGGTACATCGCTTTTTACCTCGCGCGCTCTAAGAATCTCCCCTCGCTGGACCTTACGTAGTATGGTGCCGACGTCGCTGTTGCCGATGGGCGATTTGCCGGTGAGCACGCAGAATAGCGTCGCGCCGAGGCTGTAAATGTCGCTGGCGGGGCCGAGTAGATCGAGTCGGCCGGCGGCTTGCTCCGGGCTCATGAATTGCGGCGTGCCGACTGCGGCCCCGGCGATCGTCTCGGAGGCCGAGCTGAGTGAGGCCGGGATGAGCGAGCCTTCGCCGGCGTTGGTCGCGATCGCGCCTTGGGCCGGTTCGCCAAGTACCTTCGCGAGCCCCCAATCAACGACGATCGTCTCGCCGTATTTGCCGAGCATGACGTTGGCCGGCTTCAGATCGCGATGGATAATGCCGCGGGAGTGGGCGTAGCTGATGGCGTCGCAGACCTCGAGAAACCGGCGCAGCAAGGAGCGCAGAATCACCACGCGCTGGCCCGAGTTCAGGCTTGCCGGGTCCGCCTTGTGAAATTGGTCGATCGCATCCTTGAGGCTGTCGCCGCGGATGAAACGCATCGCATAATAAGGCCGGCCATCCGGATAGACGCCGAGCCCGTAGACCGGCACGATGCCCGGATGCTCCAGTCCGCCGGTGATCTCCGCTTCGATCATGAAGCGATCTCGGCTATCCTTGTGGTCCGCCTGCCTCTCCAGGATCTCCTTGAGCGCGACCTCGCGATTCAGCTCCTCGTCGCGCGCGACAAATACTTCGCCCAGGCCCCCTTTGGCGTGAGGCCGCACGATGCGAAAGCGCATGCCGGTCGTCGGCCGCGCCGTGCTCTGCGAGGGGGCGATGGTCGCGTACCTATCGGCCGCGTGGGCCGGCACATGAGCAAGGTTCGCCTGTACGTCGAGGGTCGCATACATATCGGCTGCGCTGGCCGGCACATGAGCAAGGCTCGCCTGTACGTCGAGATCGGCGATCCGTTCGAGGTCGGTGCGCACGTCGACCGCCGCGCTGACGGCGGCCAGGCTCTTTTCGACATCGTCGCCATGTTGCACGAGATGTTTGCGTACGAGAGCGTCGAGCAAGACGCGAGTATCCTCCGCGAGCGCCTTCTGGGATTGAAGAATCTCGCCGAGCGATTTGGTCTTGTCGAACACCCATCCTTGCATGGCCGTGATGAGTTGTTCGCGGCTGATGAAGTCCATCTGCAGCGCCAGGATGCCGAACAAGAGATTATGATCCGCGGCGGGTTGCGGCATGATTCTGACTCCGGTAGATGGTTGCGAAGCACGCGTCTCATCAAGCCTCATGCTGGCGGAAAAAAAACACCTTCGTGAATGAATGGAGTCCGCCATCACACGCGCTGAAGCAAGTCGATCGCCAGACCCGCGCTCGTGATCCGAGCGATGTATGTGCGACGGATCAGTCTTGCACCACGCAAGCGGATCGGTCCCAGATGGAGCAGGAAGATGTTTTCGCCCTCAAGATAGCCTGCAGGTTCGCCTCGGATCGCACGACGGTCACTTCCCTTCCAGGACCATAACCGGATCGAACGGCACCGGCGTCTCGACCAGGCAGTCGACCGTGCGCGACAGGAGCAGCAGGGCGGGGCCATCGTTGGGGTAGTCGATTACCAGTTGGCCGAGGATGCGGCAGGCCTGGCGGAATTCTCCTTTGGTGAAGAGTTGCCAGGCTTCTTCGTAGCCTTTTTTCAAGGAGGCCCAAGATTTGTCGCCGGTACCGACGAGTTCGAAGAGCGTCACCGGCTGTGCGATGTTAACGACGCGGACCTGGCAGAGTCGGCGGGCGTCATGGCTGCCGTCGAGCAAGGCGTAGGTGGCATCGGTGATGAGGAGCCACGACTTGAGGTACTTCGTGCAGCCCTGGACTCGGCTCGCCAGATTGACGGTGTTGCCCAGAGGGCCGTACTTGAATTTCAATTTCGACCCGACGTTGCCGACCACGGCTGCTCCGCTGTTGATGCCGATGCCGAAGTTCAACGGTTCCTCGAGAACGGGCTGCCAGCGTTCGTTGAGGCGAGGCAAGCTCTGGAACATGGCGAGCGCGGCCGCACAGGCGCGCGCGGCGTGATCGGGCTGATCTTCCGGAGCGCCCCACATCGCCATCACTGCATCGCCGACGTAATCGACGACCACGCCGTCGCGGTCTTGCACGCATTGCGTCAATACCCCCATAACATCGGAGAGCCATTCGACCGCTCTGTCGGGACCAAGACGTTCCGTGATGCGGCTGAAACCGCTGATATCGCAGAAGAGGATCGTGACTATCGTATCGCGGCCTTCGAGCAATTCAGGATGATCGGCGAGCTTGGCGCCGAGACGTTGGCCGAAATACTGCTCCATATTCAGGCGTGCTTGCAAGGCGGCGCGTTCCTGATCGACCCGCGCGAGCCCGGAGGCGATGCCGCTGGCGAGAACCTCAACGAGCATCGCTTCGAGCTGCGAGATCGGATCGAGTGCCTTGGCGCCGGTGAGCCGGCGTTCGCCGTAAACGGCGCCGATGACCGTCCCCTTGCGGTCGAGTATCGGGGCGGCAACGATGGCTTCGAGGCCCAACGTCGAGGAGGTCAGGTCGGGAACCTGCCAGAATGTCTTCTTCTCGCGCAGCACGTTGTTCAAAACGCGGCTGCTCGGCCGCCACTCCTGCGGCGTCGATTTGCGCGAACGGAGTTCGAGTGCCTTCTCCTGCCATTGGCCGTTGACGTACAGCAGTACGCGGCCTGAATCGAGGTTGACGAGGTCTACTAGCGCCTTCGCCCCCTTGGCGTAGAAGTCCTCCGAACCGGCGGCGCTATGCAATAGCCCGATAAACGCCTGGATCCACGACATCAGATGTCCAGTGTCCATCGTCGCGCGCCCGTCGTCGCGCTCCAGGGTGGCCTGCATGCCAAGCAGGAGCGAGCCCGCCCCCGGCGCCAGGCTCGCCATCGGCAGGCTCTGCATCATCTGGTCGTCTTCGCTCGGCTGGACACGCAGCACCTTGCGGCCGACCCTCAGCACGATCGGCAATGTCACCTTGCACGAATCGCCGGGGACGAGGTTTTGATCGTTGGGCAAGCCGACCATCAGCTTGTTGCTTCGGTTGCCAAGCAGGAATTGGCCGTCGGTCAAGGGTTCGACGCTCAGGTGTTGGCGAGAGATTGTGATGTCGTCAAGGGGAGCGATGACGACGCGCCAGACGTTGTTGGCGAGGGTGTGCGACGGCTGCTTCTCGTCCTTGGTCTGCTGCCGGCCGATCTCAGCTTTGCCCATAAGATCGGCGATGTAGACGTGTCCGCTGTCGTAGACGCGCAACTGCCAACGATTGTTCATGATGCCATCCGCTCTTCGGGTCGCCCAAGCGCCTCAACAAGTCTCTCGTGTATTATAGATAGGGAGTGGACGAATGGAATTCCGATTGTTTTCGACAAGGCGTGCCTGGAGCACCGGCCTATTCGATGCCCTTGCCCGCGCCACGCCGGGGACGATTGGGACCACTGGGAGACAGGCTACCCATCAATCACCCGCCTCGGCTTGAATGAAGACCAAGACGTGCTTATCATGAAGACACGGACAGGCCGTACACGCGACATGTGCAGGACTCTCTCATGGTCAGACTGAGCATCTGGGCCGACAGCCGGCTCGAAATTGATCGGCACAAATGGATCGAAAGCCAGCGTGCCGGCTTCGACAAGGGGGAGGTCGCGGTCTGCGACTGGATCGGCGCCCATTGGCAAGGCTACCTGCGCGCCAAATGGCTGGAGCATCTGCAGGGCAGCGCCTTCTGGATCGAACTCGATCGCGCCAATTACGGCAAACTGCAAACCGACTTTCGCGACAGGGAACTACTCTTGGATCGCATCATCGATCGCTTCAAGGCCGGTCAGGAAAACTTGCACATCATTCTCTGGGCCCTCGACTGGCACATCCCGATGGACGACGTCCTCGACATTCTCGAAGCTCTCGACGTCAACAGCTCACGTCTGGTCTATCAATTCCATGGCTGATGCCAGTGACCTGGCGCGTCGCTACCGGCGCCCGAAAATCCGACAAAAATCTGAAAGCAAGGAACTTTTTCGCCAACGGCTCGTCAAACTTTGCGTCATGAGATGTAAGAGCGATGTCCCCTTCACACAAGGAGTCGATACATGATACGTCTTTCCGCAATCGCGTGCGCCCTGTTGGCCTGTGCGTTCCTCCTGAACACCGCGTCCGAAGGCGCTCAGCAGAAAAACCAGATGGTCAAGGGCACCATCAAGGAGGTGCAGACCGACAAGGACGTGCTGATCATCCTGCAAAATGTCAAGAAGGACAAGGTCGATCGCGAACTCAGCATCGAGCAGACGACCGAATTCATCGTCACCAGGGCAGGCGTCACGAAGACCGCCACCGGTTCCGCGGGCTTGAAGCTCCTCGAAGGCGCGAAGGGCGCCATGGTCAACGTGAAATGCGACAAAGACGTGAAAGTGTTGCAAGTGAAGGCAACGATCAAGTAGAGTAGGCATCACGCTAGGCCTGATGGCTTCTTGGCACATGGCGCGGCTCGCACCCACCGGACCACGCCCGTTTTTCTCATTCATTCCTGCCGAGCTTGTTTTTCTTCTCGGAACGCAGAAACAGTTTTGGGGGCGCGACCTGAAATCAGGTCCCGCCCCCAAAGTCGTTCGTTGGGTGTGCTCGGCTCGCCAACGGGGTTCCATCCGGCTACGATGGAAGATAATCCCCATGAGGTGAGCCATGAATCAAAGATGTCTGCTGCCGCTGGTTGCGTCCCTCTTCCTGATAGCGCTTGCGGATCTGCCCGCCGGCGACGTCACCAAGCCGCCCGAAGGCTTCAAATCGATCTTCAACGGCAAGGATCTCAAGGGCTGGGACGGCCTCGTCAAATATTGGTCGGTCGAGGATGGCGCCCTCACTGGCGTCGCCGACGGCAAGCTCGATTACAATCGCTTCATCGTCTGGCGCGGCGGCAAGCTTAAGAACTTCGAGCTGCGCGTCAAAGTCAAGGTCACTGCCAAGGGCAACAGCGGCATCAACTATCGTTCGACTGAACGTCCCGACCTCGGCGAATCGGTCGTTACCGGCTATCAGTGCGACGTCGTGCCCAACCGCGCCGATTACAACGGCATGCTCTACGAAGAACGCGGCCGACGCATCCTGGCCCACACCGGCGAGAAGGTCATCATCGACAAGGACGGCCAACCGTGGGTCGTCGGCGCGTTCCCGCTCAAGGAATTCAAGCCCGATGAATGGCACGATTTCCACGTTTTGGTTCGCGGCAATCATCACCAGCACTGGATCGACGCCCATCCGACCGTGGACGTGATCGACCTCGACGAAAAGGGCCGCAAGCTCGAAGGCGTGCTCGCTTTGCAAGTTCACGTCGGGCCGGCCATGAAGATTCAGTATAAGGACTTTTTCTTAAAGCACCTGCCTGACGACCTCGCGCTCATCACGCCGGAGATGGCGAAGATCCCGGCCAGCGCGGTCAAGGTGGTTCCGCAAGGGAAGGACAAGGCGAAGAAGCCGAATGCGAAATGAGTCCTCGGATATGGCCGACACGAATTCGCAACTGTCGCTGCTGCCGGATTTGTTGCAGCGCGCCGCGTCGGGCGAGGACGCGGCGCTCGACGCCCTGTTGCGGCACTGCGGCGATCGCTTGACGCTGTTGACGCGGCGCATGCTGGGCGACTTCCAGCGCGTGCGCCGCTGGGCGGAGACGGACGATGTTTTACAGAGCGCCCTCATTCGTCTCGTCGGCGCCTTGCGTGACGTGAAGCCGGCGACGCCGCGCGATTTTCTCGCGTTGGCGGCGTTGCAGATTCGCCGCGAATTGTTGGACCTGGCGCGCCGCCATTATGGCCCGCACGGCATCGGCGCCAACCATGAGAGCCAGGCCGACGGCGATGCCCGGAACGATCCGTCGGACGTTCGCGACGAGCCGAGCTCACTGGCGCAATGGACCGAACTGCACGAGCAGATTGGTGCGCTGCCTGACGAGGAACGCGAAGTCGTTGGCCTAATTTTTTACCAGGGAATGTCGCAAATGGAGGCGGCTGAACTCCTCGGTATTTCGCTACGCACGCTGCAAAGGCGTTGGCACGACGCGCTCGGCAAATTGCATCGCGTGTGGAATCGTGATTAGATTGTTTTCGTTGAGGGAGGGCCATGAACACTGTACGAATCGCATTGTGTTTGTGCGCCGCGATCGCCTTTGCTTTCGTGCTCGCGGAGATTGAGTCGTCCGCGGCGCAAAAGAAGAAGGACGTGCCCAAGAAGAAGAAAACGCCAAAGGCCGCGCCGTTTCCGACTGGCGGCCCCTACCACGGCTATGGCGGCGCCGCCACCGGGGGAGCAGGATATCCCACCGTCGAGGTACGCACCTATCCGGAACTGCGTGACGCTCTGCTCAAAGGGAACGCCGTCATCGTCGTCAAGGCACGCGAGATCTTCATCCCGGAACGGATCGAGTCGCAGGCCAGCAACATCACTCTCGACGGCCAAGGAGCGACCCTGCGCGGCGACGGCATCAAGAACCGCGTCATGCAGATGCTCAAGTTCCACAAGGGCCGCAACTACATCGTCAAAAACGTCCGCCTGCGCAATGCCGGCGACAACATCGCCTTCTACGGCGGCGCTCATGACATCGTCATCGATCACGTCTCCAGCACCGGCGCCGGCGACGACGGCATCACCATTTCCAACGACGCCCATAGCGCCACCATCACGCACTGTTTTCTGGCCGGCAACACCCGCGCCATCTTCTGCAAGTATGGCAAGACTGACAAGATCACCATCGATCACTGCATCGTCAGCAAACTGTGGATGCGGGCGCCGTTGCTCGACAAGATCAAGGCGTTCGACGTGCGTAACAACCTGATCCAAGAATGGCGCGTCATGGGCATCAGGCTCTCGGGCGACAACTGCAACGGCAACATCATGGGCAACATCTTCTTCACGCCCAGCGATTCCAAGGGCGCCTTGAATCGCCGCTCCATTGTTTTCGCCAACAACCAGGGCATCGGCGACGTTTACATCGCCGACAATGATTTCCGCGGCTGCTTCGAGGCGAAGATCAAGAGCACGACCAAGACGCCGTTAGTCACGCCGCCGATCGTGCCCGCGTACAGCACGGATCTGCCCAGGCTGGAGAAGTCGCTGCTCTCGGAAACGGTAGGCGCCGGCTGCATGCCGCGCGATACCGTTGACAAGGCATACATGGCCGTGAAAGAATGGCCATTGAACCCGGACAATCCGTTTCGCATTCCCAAGACCGGAGCACCGTTGCCGGAGCGTTGAGAGAACGCCGCCAGCCGCAGATTGCAAACATGCCGACAAGCATCCACATCGACGATCTGATGCATCGCTGGGAGGACGTGCGCCGGCGCGGCGCGAAGCCGTCGCTGGAGGAGTTGTGCGCCGATTGCCCACACCTTGTCGCCGAGCTACGTGCGCGTATGGACGTGGTCATGGCGATGGAGCAGATCATGGGCGTCACCGATCATGATCCGCGCAAGACGATGGCCGACCCGACCGTCCCCATCGTAGCGCACGTCATGCCGGCGATTCCGGGATACGAAATTATTCGTATAATCGATCAGGGCGGCATGGGCGTCGTCTATGAAGCCAGACAGCTCAAGCTCGGCCGTACGGTCGCGCTCAAGATGATTTCCAGCCTGCACTTGCGTGCGCAGCTCGTGGCACGCTTCAGCGCCGAGGCGGCGGCGGCGGCGCGCTTGCAGCATCCCAACTTCGTGCAGATCTTCGAGGTTGGCCAAGTCAACGGACGGCCGTTTTATTCGATGGAGTACGTTCCCGGCGGCAGCCTCGCCGAGCGTTTGAGGGGCAAGCCCTTCACGCCGCGCGACGCCGCTCAGCTTATCGAGACGATCGCCCGCGCGGTGCACGCCGCGCACGGGCGCGACATCGTGCATCGCGATCTCAAGCCAGCCAACATCATGCTGACGGCCGACGGCACGCCGAAAATCGCGGACTTCGGCCTCGCCAAGCGTCTCGACGACGATTCAGGACACACACACACCGGCGAAGTCCTCGGCACGCCGAGCTACATGGCCCCGGAACAGGCGGAGGGCAACAAAAGCGCGATCGGCCCGGCAACCGACGTTTACGCGGTGGGCGCCATTCTCTACGAACTCCTCGCGGGCAAACCGCCGTTTCTGGGAACGAGTCCACTCGATGCGCTGCGGCAGGTCGTGTCCACGGAGCCGATTGCGCCCTCGCAACTCGCTCCGGCGTTGCCGCGCGACCTCGAAGCGATTTGTCTGAAATGTCTGGAAAAAGCGCCGGCCCACCGCTATGTGACGGCGGAAACGCTGGCCGATGACCTGCGACGCTTTCTCGACGGTCAGCCCGTGACGGCACGGCACATCGGTTCCCTGCAGCGGCTGTGGAAGACGATTCGCCGACGGCCGCAGGCAGTCGCCCTGGGCGGCGCGCTGGCGGTGCTCGCGCTGGTCCCGGTGTATCTTCTGAGCGAAAATTATCGTGCCCAGCAGCAAGTTCGGGCCAGGGCCACGGAGCAGGCGCCGCTGGTGCGCGAGATCCTGCAGCGCAATTGTTATGAATGTCACGGGCAGAATCCCAGGAAGATCCAGAAGTTCGACATCCTCAATCAGCAACAACTGCTCGACTCCGCGCGCCGCTTTGTCGTGCCGGGCGCGCCGGGGGACTCGCTGCTCATTCAGCGCATCGAGGACGGTTCGATGCCGCCCGAGAAATTGGAGACGCATTTGCCGCGCGTGACCGAGGTGGAGCTGGTTCTCTTGCGCGACTGGATACTTGGAGGCGCGCCGGCCTTGCCAGCCGCGGATATTGCCAGCCCGGCGCCGAGCGTGGTCCCTGATTCACCGGTCGCAGCCAAGACCAAGGCGATCTTCCGGAAGCACTGCTACGAATGCCACAAGTATGACGACGCTCAAGGCGGCATCAAGATTTTGCATCACCGCCTGCTTGTGTCGGTCCGCAAGGTCGTCGTCCCCGGCGACCCGGAAAAGTCGAAACTGTTGCAGCTCTTGACGACCGAGGACGACGAGGTGCGCATGCCGCGCGACGCCCTGCCTCTATCCGCACAGGATATCGGCACGATTCGCCGCTGGATCGAAGAGGGAGCGCCGCCGTTTCCGAAGGGCGAGTGAACACACGCATGACCGAATCGCTGACCGACGAACGCGCGCACGCGGCGGGGAACTGGCGGCTGTCAGCCTGGTGCGTCGTCGCGGCGTTCGGCGCCTATTTTTGTATGTACGGTTTTCGACAACCCTACACCGTCGCTTCGTACGAAGAGCCGTGGTGGTGGGGGATGAAAGCCAAAGATCTTCTCGTGATCGCCCAGGTGCTCGGCTATACCCTGTCGAAATTCATCGGCATCAAAGTCATCGCGGAGATGCCGCCGCCGCGGCGCATCGCGTGGCTGCTGGGATTGATCGCGTCGGCGCAGGCGGCGCTGCTGCTGTTCGCGCTCACGCCGTCGCCGTATCGCATCGTCTGGCTGTTCGTCAATGGGCTGCCGTTGGGCATGGTGTTCGGGCTGGTGATGAGTTTTCTGGAGGGGCGCCGGCACACGGAGGCGTTGACGGCGGGGTTATGCACGAGTTTCATCGTGGCCGACGGCGTGACCAAGAGCATCGGTCAGGAGTTGCTGTCGCGCGATGTATCGGAATGGTGGATGCCCGTAACGGCGGGCCTCCTGTTCGCTCCCGCGCTGTTGTTCTTCACCTGGATGCTGTCGCGCATCCCGGCGCCGTCCGCAGCCGACGTCGCCGCGCGCAGCCGACGCGCGCCGATGAACGGCGCCGAGCGCTGGCAATTTTTTCGACGTTACGCGTTCGGCTTGACGCTGCTTGTGCTGGTGTATCTGCTGGTCTCGGTGCTACGCAGCATTCGTTCGTACTTCGCGCCGGAAATCTGGCGCGGCCTGGGGATCGAGAACACGCCGAGCGTCTTTACGCAATCGGAAATTCCCGTGGGCCTGGGCGTACTTTTTCTGGGCGGCCTGGCGGTGTGCATCCGCGACAATCGCCGGGCGTTCTATGCGGCCATGGCCCTGGCACTCGTCGGCACCATGCTCTTGGGCGCGGCGCTGCTCGGATTTCGCGCCGGGATGCTCTCGCCGCTTGCTTTCATGGTGCTGCATGGCTTGGGAGTCTTCCTCCCTTACGTGGTTTTTCATACAACCGTGTTCGAGCGTCTGATTGCCCTGACGCGCGATCGAGGCAACATCGGTTATCTCATGTACCTGGCCGACGCCTTCGGATACCTGGGCGTCGTCTGCGTACTCCTGGCGAAGAACTTGTTCGCGCCGCCGAGCGACTTTCTCGATTTCTTTGTCGCGGCCACCTGGATCGTCACGGGGGCATGTGTCGTGGGCTTGATTCCGTGTTGGCGCTATTTCGCGGTCCGCCCGGCGCCGCAAGCAGTCGTGGCGGCGACTGCCGATGCTTGAGTGGAGCGGCCATGTCGCGTGCCATCCTATTTCACGGCCCTGGGCGTCCGTTCGAGTGCGTGCAGCATTCGACGCCGACGCCGAGCGGCCAAGAGATGCTCGTGCGCGTCACCTGTTGTACGCTGTGCGCGAGCGATTTGCATACGCACGCGGGTCGGCGCACGGGACCGATGCCGACGGTGCTCGGACATGAGATCGTCGGACGCATCGAGGGATTCGGGCCAATGGCGTCGCGGCAGGACGCGCGGCGGCGCGAACTTGCGGTTGGAGATCGCGTGAGCTGGAGCGTGACGGCGAGTTGCGCCGGCTGCTTTTATTGCGTTGATGGATTACCGCAAAAGTGCGTGACGCTCTTCAAGTATGGTCATGAACGCGCGGAGGGCGAGCGTTGCTTCATCGGCGGTCTGGCGGATCACGTGCTGCTGTTGGCCGGCACGGCGTGCTATCGCGTTCCCGAAACGCTGACGGACACCCAGGCAGCGCCTGCGAATTGCGTGATTGCCACGGCCGCGGCGCTCGTTCGAGGGACCTCTCTAGAGGGCCGCAATGTGCTGATCTTTGGCGCCGGCGCACTAGGCTTGACGGCGAGCGCGATAGCGAGCATGGCCGGCGCAAATTCGGTGATGATTAGCGAGCCTGACCCGACGCGCCGTGAACGCGCGTCGGCGTTCGGCGCGACGCACGTTTTCGCCAATGAGTTCGACGAGTTGAAATCGCGTGTGAACCACGTCACCGAAGGTCGCGGCGCCGATCTCGTGCTGGAGCTGGCCGGCGTTCAAGCGGCCGTCACGGCAGGCTTGAAGTTGGTGCGTATCGGCGGCACGCTCGTTCTCGCCGGGACGGTTTTGCCGACGCCGACCGTCGCGCTCGATCCGGAAGCCGCGGTGCGTCGGATGCTGACGTTGCGAGGCGTCCACAACTATACGCCCGCCGATCTGGGGACCGCGCTCGATTTTCTCGCGGGACCGGGTCGGGCGTTTCCATTTGCCGAGTTAGTTGCCCGGAGCTTTCGCCTGGATGAGGTTGAAGACGCGTTCACATTCGCGCATGCTCATCCTGGTGTTCGCGTTGCCGTGGTTCCGTGACGTAGTTGAGGACTCGATCGATGCAACATGCCGAGATCGTCAACCAGATCATGGAAATGTTCGCCGTCGCCGGTCAAGCCGCCTACTATGGCGAGGCGGTGTCGCAGACGGAGCACGCTCTCCAATCGGCGAACCTGGCTGTGCAAGCGAATGCCGCGAATGAACTCATCGTCGCCGCGCTCTTGCACGACGTTGGCCACATGCTGCGCGGTTCGGATGAAACCACCGCCAAGCGTGGCATCGACGATGTTCATGAGGAACTAGGCGCTGCCTGGCTGGAACGGCACTTCGGCCCGACAGTGACAGGTCCGGTTCGCTTGCATGTGGCGGCCAAGCGCTACCTCTGCGCCGTCGATAGCGCCTATTTGAGTGGGCTCTCGTCCGCATCCCAGTTGAGCCTGAGATTGCAGGGCGGACGGTTTTCCCCCGGCGCAGCGCGCGCGTTTGAATCGGAGCCGCACTTCGTCGAGGCCGTGGCGCTCAGACGTTGGGATGACGCCGCGAAGGTGGCGGGGCTTACGGTGCCAGGACTCGAACACTATCGGGACATGATGGAATCGGTCCTCAGTGAAGGGAGCATCGATGTCACGGGAAGTTGATGTCGCCGTCGTCGGCGCGGGCGTCCTCGGTCTCGCCCATGCGTATCATCTCGCAAATCGCGGGTTGCGCGTCGTCGTATTCGAGCGAACGCCGGTCGCGCAGGGAGCGTCGATCCGCAACTTCGGCATGCTCTGGCCCATCGGTCAGCCGCCGGGGAAGCTCTATCGCCTTGCCCGACGTAGCCTCGAAGTCTGGCGCGGCATCTTGTCCAGTGCCGGCATCGATCATGAACCGGTCGGTTCGCTGCATCTCGCCTATCATGACGACGAGGCCATGGTTTTGAACGAATTCGTGAGTCGCTTCGGACGCGACTATTCGGCTGAAATGCTGACGCCTGCACAGATTGTCAATCGATTCCCCGCAGTTCGCCAGGACGGCCTGCGCGGCGGCATGTTCAGCCCAGTCGAGGTGACGGTCGACGCACGCAAAACTCTGGCCGCGCTGCCGTATTGGTTGCAACGGACCTACGGCGTCGAGTTCGCATTCGGTACCACCGTGCTCGGCTACGATTCGCCGCGCGTGGAAACGACGGCAGGCGAATGGACCGCGCCGCGCATGGTTGTCTGTGCGGGCGTTGATTTTCGCGACCTGGCGCCGCAAGCCTTCATGCAAGCCGGCCTCGTGCCGTGCAAGCTGCAAATGATGCGCTCCCAGGCTTACAGTCGCGCATGCCGTGTTGGCGTCATGCTCGCGGCAGGGTTGACGCTGCGCCATTACCGCGCCTTTGCCGACTGCGTCAGCTTGCCCGCGCTGATCCAGCGATTCGACCGAGAGATGCCAGAGTATGGCCGTTACGGCATCCATGTGCTTCTGTCGCAGAATTCGTCCGGCGAGCTGTTCATCGGCGATTCGCACGAATATGGCAATGTCATCGAGCCGTTCGACAAGGCGGAGATCGACGATCTGATCCTGCGCTACCTGCATACATTCGTCGCGATCCCCGACCTGCGCATCGCCGCCCGTTGGCACGGTATCTACGTCAAGCATCCGACGGAGCCGTACGTCGTCGCCCATCCGCAACCCGGCATGATGGCGGTCGCGGGCGTCGGCGGCAACGGCATGACGCTTTCCTTTGGCCTCGCTGAGCAAACCATCGCCGACTTCGTGAGTTAGCCGGAAGCGCAAGCGACGAATGCTGTGAAATTCCGTCGCTTGCGCGTCCGGCTAACTGGAGAACGCAAATGATCGAGCTCGTCGTCTTCGACATGGCCGGTACCACGCTTTACGACGGCAATGCAGTGAGCGATTGCTTCCGCGCGGCCCTGTCCGCAGTAGGGGTGCATCCTGACCAGAACGCTGTCAATCGCGTCATGGGGTTTCCAAAGCCCGAGGCGATTCGCACGCTGGTAACGGCGGCGCAGCGTTCCTGCACCGAGCGCGAACTCGACGCTGTTCACGCCGACTTTGTGCGGCGCATGAGCGACTATTACGCAACGAATCCAGCCGTGCGCGAAATCCCAGGCGCCAGCGCCGTGTTCGCGACGCTACGCGGTCGAGGCATCAAGGTCGCCCTCAATACCGGCTTCAACCGCGCGATCGTGGACGTAATCCTCGGCCGGCTCGGTTGGACCAAGGTCGTCGACGCCACGGTCGCCAGCGATGAGGTCGCACGCGGACGGCCGTACCCGTACATGATCTTTCGTTTGATGAACCAACTCGAGGTGCTTGATTCGCGGCACGTCGCAAAAGTCGGCGATACGCCCGTCGATCTCGAAGAAGGCCACAACGCCGGCTGTAGTTTGGTGATCGGCGTGACGACAGGCAGCTTCACGCGCGAAGAATTGCTCGTGCATCGGCACACCCACCTTGTCGATTCGGTGTCTGGCGTTGCCGAGATCGTGTTGAAGACTCACGCTTGACGCCAATGACCAACTGAATCGTACGTCTGTGGAACATGGACTCATTGCGGAAGGAACTTGACATGTCGCGCGCATTCTTTGCCCTCGTTTTCGTATTGGCGATCACGGCGTCCGCAACGGCTCAATCTCCTCAGCAGCCCAAGCGGCCCAACATGGTCTTCGTCATGGCGGACGATCTCGGCGTCAACGATCTCTCTTGTTATGGCCGCAAGGATCAGCCGACGCCCAACCTCGATAAGCTAGCCAAGCAAGGGATGCGTTTCACGTCCGCCTATAGCGCGGCGTCGGTCTGTTCGCCGACGCGGGCGGCGATCATGACCGGGCACTCGCCGGCGCGGCTCAGGCTGACGACCTTTCTGCCCGGCCGCAGCGACGCGGTGTCGCAACTTTTGCTGCACCCCGCGATCAATCAGCAACTCCCCGGCAACTTTCGCACGATCGCGGAGTTGTTGCACGCGTCCGGCTATCGCACCGGCATGGTCGGCAAATGGCACCTCGGCGGCAAAGGCTCGTTGCCGACCGATCGCGGCTTCGATTACTATCACGCGGGCCAAGCGCTCACGAAACCGTCCGCGACCGAGGCGGGCAAAGGCGAATACGATCTGACGGAGAAAGCCGAGAAGTTCATCGAAGACAACAAGGCTCGCCCATTCTTCCTGTATCTGTGCCACAACAATCCACACGTCGTTCTCAATGCGAAGGAGGAGCTGATCGCGAAACACAAGGACGCGTTCAATCCCACCTACGCCGCAATGCTCGAGACGCTTGACGATTGCGTGGGCCGCGTGATGGCGAAGCTCGACGCGCTGGGCCTCGCCGAAGATACGATCGTCATCTTCACGTCCGACAACGGCGGGTTGCACGTGCTCGAGTCGCCGCGCACGCCGGCGACGTACAATCGGCCCTTTCGGGCCGGCAAGGGCTTCCTCTATGAAGGCGGCATTCGCATTCCGCTCATCGTGCGTTGGCCGGGCCATATCAAGGGCGACCAGACGACGGATGTGCCGATGATCAGCACCGACTGGACGCCGACGCTGCTGGGCCTTGCGAAGATCGCGGTCAAGGAGAAATTCGAGGGGGCCAATCTCGCGGATCTGTTGCTGCACGGGAAGGCGCCGAGTGCGCGATTGCTCTATTGGCATCAACCTCATTACATGAATCAAGGCGGCCGGCCGGCGGGGGCGATCCGCGATGGCTCGTGGAAGTTGATCGAATCCTACGAGACCGGCGCGTGCGAGTTGTACAACCTCGCCAACGATGTCGGCGAATCCACCGACCTCGCCGCCAAGGAGCCCGCGCGCGTCGCCGACTTGCGCGGCAAGCTCGAAAAATGGCGGCGCGAGGTCGGCGCTCAGGCGAACGCCGCCAATCCCAAGTTCAACGGCAAGGTCTGGAAGCAACTGTATCACGATGTCGATGCGTCGCGGCTCACGCTCGAAGACAAGGCATCCGCCATGGGGACCAGACTAGAGCCGTGGCGTGCTTTGATGGGCGGCGTCCTTGCGAATCCGAAGAAAATGATCGAGCCAAAGGTCGCACCGGGCGCCGGCGCCGTTATCTTGCACGCGCGCGATGCCAAGGTCACGGGCACGAAGCTTCGCTATGAGGATCCGCCCAACAAGGACACGCTCGGATTTTGGGTTAACCAGAATGACTTCGCCGAGTGGAGCTTCGTCGTGCCGAACGCGGGCAAGTTCGAAGTCGAAGTGCTGCAAGCGTGCGGCAACAAGAGCGGCGGTAGCGAAATCCAAATCGTGGTCGGTAACCAAGCGCTGACGATGAAAGTCGCGGAGACCGGCCACTTTCAGCGTTTCATCCCGCGCACCATCGGCACTCTAACGCTCGAAGCCGGCAAGACGACGTTGATGGTCCGGGCGTTGACGAAGCCCGGCGTCGCCGTGATGGACCTGCGACGGGTCGTCCTGCGTTCCGCGCCTTAGTGTGTCTGTACTTTTTTAGCGCTCACAGGACGCAAGCGAGCGCAAAACGAATTTATCGGATGCGTTGAAGGAATAACTGCGATTTTGCTTGCGATTCCACGCGCCCAGCAATACTCTCAGAACAGTTCCCAACCCGTCTCTCGTTGAGGTATCTCCCATGCGGCACGGCATCCCTTTCTTGGCAGCGGCAATCTGCGTCAGCCTCCTGACGGCGCCCGCCATTGCTCAGGTGTCCCTGCAATGGAAGTTCAAGGAGGGAGCACGCTTCTTCGCCGAGGAGACCACCAACGTCAAACAAACCACGACGGTCATGAACAAAGTGCAAGAGAAGCACGAGATCCAATACACCCTCGTTAGCTTTTTCGTCGAGAAAGTGACGCCCGAACACGTCGTCCTCGTGCAGACCATCGAGGAACTGAAGAACGAGTTGCTCAAAGGAGATCCGCAACCGGAGGACGAAGAAGTCCTCAAGAAGATGAAGGGCTCGAAGTTCACGATCACGCTCAATACGAGCGGACAGATCACGCGCTTCGAAGGCTATGACGCTCTCGTGAACAAGTTAAGCGACGGCGACGACAACATCGCACGCGCCTTCCGCGCCATCTTGCCCAAGGAAGCCCTGCAGAAAATCGCTGAAGGCTCGTTCGCTTGGAGTCCGACCAAGGCCGTCAAGAAAGGGGACACCTGGCAACGAATTTCGCAGATCCCGCTGGGGCCCCTCGGCTCGCTCAAGGCCAATCAGAAATTCACCTACGCCGGTAAACAAAAGGACCTTGATGTCGTCGGGCTCGTTAGCGAATTGACGTACCTCCCGGCCAAGAAAGATAATCCTGATGTGCCGTTCAAAATCATTCGCGGCGACCTCAAAGCCGAGAAGGCGACGGGCACGATTCTCTTTGATCCCAAGCTCGGCCGGCCGACCCAGGAAAGCGCCGCGATCACGCTGCGCGGCAAGATGACCGTCGAGGTGCTTAACATGGAGATCGAGGTCGAGCTCTATCAAGAGCAGACCATGGTCACGCGCATCAGCGCCACACGGCCCAAGGTGAAGTGACATGGCGCGCGTCCTCAAGCCGCCGACGCCGCTCGTGCTCGATGCGCGAACGCCGAGCGTCTTTCTGGCCGGCTCCATCGAGATGGGGCAAGCCGAAGATTGGCAGTCGCGCATCGAGCAGGCGCTGATCGATTACGAAGTCGTTCTTCTCAATCCGCGCCGCGACGAGTGGGACGCCACCTGGGTGCAATCGATCGAGCATTCGCAATTCCGCGCACAGGTCGAATGGGAGCTAGCCGGCCTGGAGCAAGCAACGCTCGTCGCGATGTACTTCGCGCCGACCACGAAGGCCCCGATCACGCTCCTGGAACTGGGCTTGACGGCGCAGAGCGGCAAGCTCGTTGTCTGCTGCCCGGATGGCTACTGGCGCAAGGGCAATATCGAGGTCGTGTGCCGACGCTTTGACGTGCCCTTGCTCGCGAGCCTGGAGGAATTGATCGCGGAGTTGCTACAGCGAATCCGCGTGGCGGTGGGATCGTGAGGTGGTGTGATGATGGGTGATCTCGTTTTCGTTCTTGCATTCACGGCGCCCGCCCTGGGCGGCCAACCCGCACCCACGGCCGAACAGGTCGAATTCTTCGAGAAGCGTGTGCGCCCCATTCTCGTCACGCACTGCTACGAATGCCACAGCCAGAACGCCAAGAAGCTCCAGGGCAAACTGCTGCTGGACTCGTGTGCCGGCATCGCCAAGGGCGGACGCTCCGGTCCAGTGCTCGTGCCAGGCAAACCGCAAGAGAGTCTGCTCATCACGGCCGTCAAGCACATCGATAAGGACCTGCGTATGCCTCCCAAGTCGAAGTTGTCGGCTCAAGAAATCGCCGACCTCGAAGCGTGGGTCAAGATGGGCGCCCCTGACCCGCGCGTGGCGAACCCGCTGCCGAAGCGCGGAGAGATAGACATCACCCAGGGCAAGAAGTTCTGGTCGTTTCAGCCGATCAAACGCAGCGAGCCGCCGCCTGTCAAAGACAAGAACTGGCCAATTACAACCATCGATCGATTCATCCTCGCCAAGCTCGAAGCGAAGGGCATGATGCCGGTCGGCCCAGCGGACAAGCGCACGCTGATTCGCCGGGCGACGTACGATCTCACTGGCCTGCCGCCGACGCTGGAAGAGATCAACGCGTTTCTAAAAGACGATTCGGTCGACGCTTTGGCGAAGGTCGTCGATCGGTTGCTGGCGTCGAGCGCTTACGGCGAGCGCTGGGGCCGCCATTGGCTGGACGTGGTGCGCTACGCCGACACCGCGGGAGACAATTCTGATTTTCCGATTCCGCAGATGTACCTCTATCGGAACTGGGTCATCGACGCCTTCAATCGCGACATGCCTTACGATCAATTCGTTCGTGAACAGCTCGCGGGAGATCTATTGAAGGATGAAGGCAGAAGGATGAAGGATGAAAAAAAGGAGCAATTCGATTCATCCTTCATCCTTCATCCTTCATCCTTTTCTCCCCTCATCGCGACAGGCTACCTCGCCAACTCGCGCCGCCACGGCTCCTATGAGGACGCACGCTATCCGTGGCATCTCACAATCGAGGATACGATCGACAACCTTGGCAAGACATTCCTGGGCATCACGATTCATTGCGCGCGTTGCCACGATCACAAGTTCGATCCCTTCACCAATGAGGATTACTACGCGCTCTACGGGATCTTCTCCAGCACGCGCTATCCGTGGCCCGGCATCGAACTCGATCGCGTGCAGCGCGATTTGATTCCGCTCGGCTCCTCCGCCGAATTCAAGAAGGCCGGTGACGAACACTACAAGAAACTCGCGGCGATGGAAGCGGTCGTCAAGAAGCTGGAAGCGGCGAAAGCGTCGGCCGACAAGATCAAGAGCGCGAAGGACGAGCGCGATGCCTTCGCCAAGCAGCCGTTACCGTACCCGACCGTGTACGGTGTCATCGACGGCAAGAATGAGCCGAAGAAGCGCATCGGCCAGGTCGGCAACGCAAAGGTGCAAATCAAGGGCGATCCGGATCGTCTCGGCAAGGAAGTGCCGCGCCGCTTTCCGGCGGTGCTCGGCGGACAATCGTTGAACGCCGCCGTCAAGGGGAGCGGCCGATTGGAGCTGGCGGCGTGGATCACCGATTCCGCCAATCCGCTGACCGCGCGCGTCATGGTCAATCGCATCTGGCAGTATCACTTCGGCCAGGGGCTTGTGCCGACAGCGAACGACTTCGGCAAGCAAGGCCGACCGCCGACGCACCCGGAACTGCTCGACTGGTTGGCAAGTGAATTCATTAGCCCCGAGCGCAAGCTCGGGGATCGCGCGGCCCCCATGCTTGCGCATGGGGCTGGTAACTGGAGCATCAAACGGATGCATCGCCTCATCATGCTCTCGCGCGTCTATCAACTTGCGAGCACCGACGACGAAGCGAACCTGAAAGTTGATTCGGCCAATGATTATCTCTGGCGCTTCGCGCGGCGCCGGCTCGACGCCGAGTCGATCCGCGATGCGCTGCTCTTCGTCAGCAGCAGTCTCGATCGCACGCCGGGAGGACCGCATCCATTTCCGCCGACGATGAAGTGGGACTTCTCCCAACACAAACCGTTCAAGGCCGTTTACGAAACGAACCGCCGCAGCGTCTATCTGATGACACAACGCATCGCCCGGCATCCGTTTCTCGCTCTCTTCGACGGCCCCGACACGAACGCCAGCACAGCAGCCCGGCCGACGACCACGACGCCGTTGCAGGCGCTGTTCCTGATGAACGACCCGTTCGTCCACGAGCAAGCGAAGAAGTTGGCCGCACGCCTATTGAGGGAAGACTCCGAGGACGCCGTCCGCATCGAGCGCGCGTTCGTTCTGCTGTTCGCCCGCTCGCCGAGCGCGGAGGAAACGATGCAAACGAGCGCGTTTTTGGCGCTGGTTGCGGGGCGATTGCGCGGCGCGGGTATGACGGCAGAGCTGGCACGGGTGGGCGCCTGGGAGAGCTTCGCGCGGGCGCTGTTGATGAGCAATGAGTTTATGTATGTGAATTGAGTATTGCCGCTTGCGGCTTAGCGTTCGCGGACTGTGACCGATCGTAATTGATACGATCTTGCGAGCGCTAAGCCGCAAGCGGCGATCATTGAGGGAGTACGATGATCCACAGTTCCGTCACCCGCCGCCTGATCCTTCGCTCCCTCGTCGGTGGATCGATCCTCTTGCCCGGCATTCTCGCCGACTTGCTGGCTCAGGACGCACGCGATCCGCTGGAGGCGCGTGAGCCGCACTTCATGCCCAAGGCGAGGCGCGTCATCTTTCTCTTCTCGACCGGCGGCGTGTCGCACATGGATACGTTCGATCACAAGCCGCGCCTCTTTCAAGCGGATGGACGCATGACCGGCGTCGGCGGTGGCCTGTCGCTCGAACAGCGGCCGCTCTTGAGGCCACGCTGGGCGTTTCGGCCCGGCGGACGCTGCGGCACTCTCGTCAGCGACATTTTCCCGCATTTGCGCGAGCGCATGGACGATCTTTGCCTCATCAACTCCATGACGACCGACAACAATGAGCACTTCCAGGCGACACTCGCGATTCACACCGGCTCGTTCTTTCAAGCTCGGCCCAGCGTCGGCTCGTGGCTGAGCTGGGGCCTCGGCACGTTCAATCGCAATCTGCCGTCGTTTGTCGTGCTGGCGCCGAATCTTCCCTATGCGGGGACGCAAGTGTTCGCGAACGACTTTCTGCCGGCGTATCATCAGGGGACGCGCGTCGTGCCTGGGCCGGAACCGATCGCGAACCTCCGACGACACAACCCCTCACCCCCGGCCCATCTCCTCCAAGGGGAGAGGGGGGATTGGTTGCAACAGGCTGAGCTCGACCTCGCCAACGCCTTCAATCGCGGGCATCTCAAGCGCAACGGCAACGACTCCGATTTGGCCGCGCGCATTCGCTCGTTCGAGACGGCGTATCAGATGCAGTTCGAGGCGCCCGAGGTCTTCGATCTGTCGCGCGAAACCGACGAGACGCTGCGGCTCTATGGCCTCGATCGTGGCGATACGCAGAGCTACGCCTGGCAGTGCCTGGTCGCGCGGCGTCTCGCGGAGCGCGGCGTGCGCTTCATCGAGCTGATCGACACCGGCTCGTCGAACAACTGGGACGCGCACTCCGATCTTGGCGCCCATGAGCCTCTGGCGCGGCGCATCGATCGCCCCATCGCGGGTCTTTTGCAGGATCTGAAACGCCGCGGCATGCTCGATGACACCTTGGTCGTCTGGACTACGGAGTTCGGTCGCACTCCGGGGCAGGACGGCCCGCGCGGCCGCGGGCATCATCCGGCGGTGTTCTCGTCGTGGCTGGCGGGCGCCGGCGTCAAGGCGGGTGTCGTGTACGGCAAGTCGGACGACATCGGCGCGACCGTCGCCGAGAAGCCGGTCCATGTGCACGACTTCCATGCGACGATCCTGCACCTGTTCGGCCTCGATCACGAACGGCTCACGTATCGCCATGCGGGCCGTGACTATCGGCTGACCGATGTGTATGGGCAGGTCGTGCGCGAGATCTTGAGCTAAGGCGACCGACAGAATCATGGTCAATGGCGAGGGAGGCATTTTCACCGGGTCTTAATGTTGTTCGGCTAGAATTGCTGAGTTGAATCCACTTCTTTCCCCGTCGAGGAGGCTCCCGTGACGACCACAACTCGCTTCGCAATGGCTCTCGCATTATTCACGATGGGGCTTGGTACGCTCTTCGCCTCCGACTGGCCAGCCTTTCGCGGGGCGCGCGGCGGCGTGGCGGACGATGCCGATCTGCCCGTCAAGTGGACCAAGGACAACGTTCTGTGGAAGATCAAGCTCTCCGGCGCCGGCACGTCCAGCCCCATCACCACCGGGGAGAAAATTTTTCTCACCTGCAATGCCGAATATGGAACCAGTATCACCAAGGGCTTCAGCGGCTTCGGCGGCAAAGGCGGCAAAGGGGGCAAGGGAGGCTTCGGCAAGGGGGGGCCCGATACCGGCGATCAGAAAAAACTCAAGCTCCTCCTCGTCGCCATTGATCGCAAGAGCGGCGCAGTCCTCTGGCAAAAGGAAGTCCAACCAAAACTTCCCGAAACCCCCTTCACCGGCATGATGCGCGAACACAGCTACGCCTCCGCCACCCCCGTCACCGACGGCAAAAACGTCTACGTCTTCTTCGGCAAATCCGGCGTCCACGCGTTCGACCTCGACGGCAAGCAACTTTGGTCCGCTGACGTTGGCTCGACCACTCACAGCTGGGGGTCGGCCGCCAGCCCGATCGTTCACAATGATCTCGTCATCGTCAATGCCGCCATTGAAAGCAAGTCGCTGGTTGCACTGGACAAGAACACCGGCAAAGAAGTGTGGCGCAAAAGCGGCATGGGCACCACCTGGGCGTCGCCCGTGATCGTCGAGACCAAGGACGGCAAACATGAACTCGTTGTGAATCTGCCAGGCAAGATCGTCGGCTATGATCCCGACACCGGCAAGGAACTCTGGAATTGCCAGGGCGTCACCACCCCTGGTGGCGGCGGTTTCGGCGGCGGCGGCTTCGGATACGGACCGTACACCGCGTCCACCCCCGTGGCGCGCGACGGCGTCGTCTACATCATCGGCGGCGGCGGGCCGACTCCCGCGGCGTCGGTCGCCGTCAAGACCGGCGGTCGCGGCGATGTCTCCACGTCGCACGTGCTCTGGCGCGCCAAGGTCGGGGCCACCAATTGCTCCCCCGTTCTCTCCGGCGACAGCCTCGTCTGGGTCGATGGCACGGTCACTTCTCTCAGGATTGCCGACGGCAAGACCGCCTACAAGGAACGCCTCTACGACGCACGCAACGAATACGTCTCCGCCGTCGCCAATGGAGACAAGATCTACGCCCTGACGCGCTACAACGGCATCTACGTCATCACGGGCGGCAGCAAGTTCGAGAAGCTCGCCCACTTCGACTTCACGGGCGACACCAGCATCTTCAACGCCAGCCCCGCGATCGCCGATGGCCGGATGTATCTGCGCTCCAACGAGTATCTCTATTGCGTCGGCAACAAGTAATATTCCCAGATCGGCATCATTTCACCGCGCGACGATCCCCGTTTGGGGTTCGTCGTGCCATGAAACTTTTCTTGCTCTTGCCAAGTAGCACTCCTATCATGCCAACATCCCCTCGATTCTCTTCCTTTCGGAGCTTCCGTCGATGAAATCGATCAGTGTCGGAATTTGCTCATTGCTCCTTCTGCTGCCGCTCAACGCGGGAGAACCCAAGAAATCGCCGCCGCCGACCTATCAAGTCCCCTATCGCATGAGCGGCGCCCAGCACGTCGTCGTGCGGGCCAAGATCAATGGCAAAGGACCGTACAACTTCATCATCGACACCGGCGCCCCGGCCGTGTTCGTCAGCAAGGACATCGGCACCGCGCTCAAATTGACCGTCGGCAACGGCCAAGCCACGGTTGATCGCTTCGAAGTCGAGGGAGGCGCCGCGCTTGCGAAGTTCCCGTGTCAGATCGAGACGCCGTTTCAACTCTCTGCGATGAACGCTCTCGGCATCGCTGGCGTCGAGTTGCACGGCATCATCGGCTACACGTATCTGGCGCACTTCAAGATCGAACTCGACTTCACGCGCGACAAGATGGCCTGGACGAAGCTCGACTATCAACCGCCGCCGCCTTTGCGCCTCGGAGCCGCCGGCAGCACCGCGAGCTTCCCGGGCATCAAGATATCGAATCCCGGCGCCAAGAAGCCCGCGGCGGCCGTACCTGAGTTGCGCGGCTTCATCGGCGTCGAACTGGCTGAAGCCGACGGCGCTGTCAGCGTCAAAGCCGTGCTTGCCAAAAGCCCGGCGGCGACTGCGGGCTTGCAGGCTGGGGACAAGATCAGCCAGATTCAGGGCATGGCCGTCCAGACCGGCCTCGACGTGCATCGCCAACTCATCAACGTGACCGCCGGCCAAACCGTGCGCTTCACGATCGTGCGCGACGCCAAGGAAAAAGAGATCACCGTTACCGCCGGAGAGGGACTTTAACCATGAAAACAACCATCACCATTCGCCGCGCGATTGCGGTTGCCGTCCTCCTGCTGGTCTTCACGAATCTTGCGCCGGCGCAAGATGTCAGGCCGATCAAAGTTCCGTTCGAGTTGCTCAAGACGCAGCACATGGTCATCTCCGTCAAGATCAACGGCAAGGGACCATACCGTCTGATTTTTGACACCGGCTCGCCGGTCAACCTGCTCAACACGAAGGTTGCCGCGGCGGCGGGCGTCACAGGGAAGGAAGCGGCCAAGAATCCGTTCGGCGCTCTGGGCGGCGGCGCTCCGGTCAAGATCAAGACGCTCGAAATCGGCGGCGTCAAGGCGGAAGATCTGCCATGCGTCGTCATGAATCATCCGACCGTCGAGGCTCTCTCCAAGGCGATGGGGCCGTGCGAAGGCATTATCGGTTATCCCTTCTTCGCACGCTACAAGATGACCATCGACTACCAAGCCAAGGAGATGACGTTTGTGCCGTCGGCTTTCGTGCCGTCGGACGCGCTCGGCGGCCTGCAGATGTTGCTGCTCGGCGGCGTCAAGAAAAAGCCGCCGACCCCAATCGCGCCGGCAGCGCAATTCGGCATCCGCGTGCAGAAGGACGATAAGGACGAGCAGGCCGGCGTCAATGTGGCCGAGGTCTTCGCCGGCAGCCCCGCCGCTGCCGCGGGCCTGCGCGTCGGCGATCGTCTCCTTACCGTGGACGACCGCTGGACCGACAGCGTAACCGATTGTTACCATGCGGCCGCGGGCGTGCGTCTCGGCACTCCGGTGCGCATTTTGATTCGGCGCGACAAGGCCGAAAAGGAAATTACTTTGACGGTTCGCGCCGGGGTGTGATGCCCCGTCCTTCATCTCGGAATCAGGCAGCATGGCAAGATAATTCAACGCTAAATGATTCTGTTCCGCATGATTCTGAGGTCAATGCTCTGATGTGGACGCAAAACTACGCTCCGCTCGACAATCCGTGGCTCTCGACCGCAGTCGCCGCGATTCCGATCGTGCTGCTGATGTCTTTGCTGGCGACGGGCCGCGTCTCGGCGCCGAGAGCGGCGCTCGCGGGATTGGCGTCGGCGCTTGGGCTGGCGATTGTCCTGTACGTTCCCAAAGAAACGACCGTTCTCGAATGGATGCCGACAATGCTCGCCGCCGCGCTGAACGGCGCCGCGTTCGGGCTTTTGCCGATCGGCTGGATCGTGTTGGCGGCGATCTTCCTTTACAACCTCACCGTCGCAACCGGACAATTCGAGATTGTCAAGCATTCGGTGGTCTCGCTTTCGGACGATCGCCGCATCCAGGCGCTCTTGATCGCGTTCAGCTTCGGCGCGTTTGTCGAAGGGGCGGCGGGGTTCGGCACGCCGGTGGCGATCTCGGCGGCGCTGTTGATGGGCGCGGGCTTCAAGCCGCTGTATGCCGCCGGGCTGGCGCTGCTCGCGAACACGTCGCCCGTCGCCTTCGGCGCGCTGGGGACGCCGACTTTGACGCTCGCCAACGTCACCAAGCTTGACGCACTCGAACTCAGCGCGATGGCCGGCCGGCAACTGCCGATCTTCTCACTGCTCGTCCCTGCCTGGCTGGTCTGGGTGATGGCCGGCTGGCGCGGCGTCGTCGGCGTCTGGCCCGCGCTCTTGGTCTGCGGCGGCAGCTTTGCCCTCGTGCAGTTTTTCGTCGCCAATTTTCACGGCCCGGAATTGGTGGACGTCGCCGGCGGCATCATCTCGCTCGTTTGCTTGACTTTGTTCCTGCGCGTTTGGCAACCAAAGGAGACCTGGCACTTCGCCGATGAACCGAAGCAAGTAAAGGCCAATGCCGCGCCGTTGTATTCACGAACGCAAGTCGCCTCGGCGTGGGTTCCGTGGGCGCTGCTGACGATCTTCGTTCTTCTTTGGGGCGTGCCGCAGGTCAAGACCACTCTCGGCGCCGCCAGCAAGGCCGACAAAGAATCGTTCAGCGCGGGGGAGGATCTGATCGAAATTCGCGCAATGAATGTGCTGCTGCAAGTACCGGAACTGCACCACCGCATCACGCGAAAACCGCCGGTCGTGAAGACGCCGGAACTCGAACGCGCGGTCTACGAATTCAACTGGCTGTCTACGACCGGAACCGGCATCTTCCTGGCCGCGGTTCTGTCGGCATTCTGGCTCGGCGTCGCTCCCATGCGCTTCCTCACCATCTTTCGCGACACGTGCTACTCGATGCGCTGGCCGCTCTTTACGATCGCCTGCATGCTCGCCATCGCCTACACGACGCGCTACAGCGGCATGGACGCGACGTTGGGCCTCGCCTTCACGCACACCGGCTGGCTCTTCCCGTTCTTCGCGGCGCTGCTGGGCTGGATGGGCGTCGCGCTCACGGGCTCCGATACGTCGTCGAACGCCCTGTTCGGCAGTCTGCAAAAAATTACCGCGTCGCAACTCTACGACACCCCCGGCGTTTTCGACCACGCGCTGCTCACTGAAACGCAGGCCCAGGTCTTGATCTGTACTGCGAACTCCACCGGCGGCGTCATGGGCAAGTTGATCGACGCTCAGAGCATCGTCGTCGCCGCCGTCGCCACCGGCCAACCCAACCAAGAGGGGCCGATCCTACGTTTCGTGTTCTGGCACAGCCTGGTGCTTGCGGTCTTGATGGGCTTGCTCGTCCTGTACCAGGCGTACTGGGGCACGTGGATGATTCCATGACATGGACGCCGGCGAACTCCTGACACGCTGGACCGTCCGCATTGCCGTCGCGCTTTACGTGGCGACCCTGGCGTCGCGCCCGTTCACGCCGCGCTGGAGCCGGCTCGCGTGGACCTGCGGTTGTGTCGCCTATCTTGTGCATGTCGCGTGCGCTTTCGAGTATTATCATTACTGGAGCCACTCGGCCGCTTTCAATGCGACCGCGAAACAGACGGCCGAGACGGTCGGGCTCGACTGGGGCGGCGGGCTGTACGTCAACTATGCGTTCACGCTCGTCTGGCTTGCCGATGCCGTCTGGTGGTGGGCCGCCGCGCCGGGCTATCTCGCACGACCACGGTTGATCGAGTGGACCGTGCAAGCCTTCCTCGTCTTCATCGTTGTCAACGCTACCGTCGTGTTCGCGACCGGGTTCAGCCGCTGGCTGGGCATTTTTGGATGCGTGTTGATCGTGGCGGCGAGATTCCCATCTTGCCGCGCTCTCATCGGCACGATCGGCGTCTCGCCGCCACGGGAAAAATCGCCATGACGACGCAAGCCAATAACGATGCGCGGGCCTGGACCGCCGCGACGATCGATGATTCTACCTATTGGTATTATCACCTATCCGGGCCGTGCCTGGCCGCGTTGCAGTCAGTGCGTTGTGATCGCCGAGGCTCGCGTCCGCTCGCCGACGTGCGTTTGCCCGGTGAGCTGCGCGCCGCGTGCATCGAGTCTCTAGGGGGAATTCGCGACGCTCTGGAAACGGGCCGCGGCTTCACGATCATCAGGGCGCCCGATGTGCCGCGCGATGACTTGCCGCTGCTCTACTGGCTCGTCGGACAATCGCTCGGCGAACCGATGACGCAGAATGTGCAAGGGACGATGCTTTACGACGTGCGCGACACCGGGCAGGACCTCTCGCGAGGGGCGCGATTCTCAGTCACTAACTACGAGAGCAGCTTCCACACCGACAACTCGTTCGGCGTAGCTGTCCTCGACTACGTCGGTCTGCTCTGCGTCAACGTCGCCAAGTCAGGCGGCCGCAGCCAGATCGTCAGCGGTATCAGCGTTCACAATATGCTTCGCGCGGATCACCCCGACGTGCTGGAGACGCTTCAGCAACCGTTTCACGTCGATCGCCGCGGCGGCATTCGCGAAGGCGAGACGTCGACGATCGAGGTTCCGGTTTTCGCATTTCTCCCCTCTCCCTCTGGGAGAAGGGCTGGGGGTGAGGACCTGCTCGTCCGCTACCTACGTTACTGGATCGAGGCCGGGCACGAGAAGATCGGCCAACCGTTGACGCCGGCGCAGACGCACGCCTTAAACGTGCTCGATGAATGCTTGAACCGGCGCGAGTTGCGCGTCGAATTCGATCTCAAACCGGGCGACATGTACTTCATCAACAACCGCTGGACGCTGCACAACCGCACCGCGTTCGACGATCACGCCGAGCCGGAGCGCCGTCGGCATCTCGCGCGATTGTGGTTGGCCCGCCGTCTCCCCGTTTAGCGCTTGCAGAGAAGTGCCGGGCCGGCGGCGCTTCTCTGCGAACGCTAAACGAAATGCGGTTCACTTCTTCTTCAACAATTCGTCAATAAGCAGGCGTTGGATCCGTTCGAGTTCCCGCGTATGGTCGGCCTGTCTTCGTTCGATTTCGCGCAAGAGGCTGATGAGCTTGAGTTCCGTGCAGGACTCAACAAGCGAGTTCAACACCTTCTCGGTATCCTTGTTCATCGACTTGAGCGATAAGCGTGCTTCCTCCATGTGCCTGCGAAGTTGATCCGCGTTGCCCTTCCCCATCCCCGCGGAAAGCGCGCTCAGTGCATCTTCCACGCCGCGTAGATTCGGGCCATGCGTGAGCGCATCGAGCGCGATGACGAGGTCAAACGCTCGGTCGTGCTGCGCCTTGTTCACGCGGTTGCTTTCGAGTTGACGCCGGATGCGCTCGGCGGCAACGGCGGACTCGCGGATGCCCGTCATGCTATGCTGAACGGCGCGCGCGACCTCTTCGACGCGCAATGCGATGACCTCGCGATTGGCCGCGGGGTCCTTCAGGCGATTGCCCTGCTCGGCAAGTTGGTCCTCGGCGCCGCGCAGAGAATCTTGAGCCGACTCCAAGCACGCGGCGATTTTTTCGAGCGGCGCCATCGTCTGTGCCAGCACCTCATTTTCCGACGCGACCAAAAACAGCATCGGCTTCTCGCTGCGGACGACGACGGCGGGATCGCCCCCCTCTGCCATGAGCCAGATCTTGACGAGATGCATCGGCTGCACCTCGCCTTTACCCTTGAGCCGGCCCAGGTGTTTCTTGAAATCGAAGCCCGGCTCGCCGGCGAGCGAATGGAACGTTGTAACGCCCGTCGGAAACGGCTTGTCCTTGGCGCCTCGCAGGACATTGTTGATCGCTTCGTCGAGCGCGCGGCGATGCTGTTGGGCGAACAATGCCGTTAGCGGCACGCGCAACTCGGGCTCCGGCTTCCTGTCTTGGCCCGGCTCGACCTGAACGATCCAATGCGCCTTGCGCACGCCCACGTCGTCGCGCATGCTGCCGGCGCAGGGCACGATGGCGTCCGGCGTGACGAGATAGACGGGACCTTCGTCCTTCTTGTCATTCTTGTTCAACGGCAGGCGCGGTTCGAGCAACGGCGCAACGTCCAGCAGACGCGGGCCATTCTTGGAACGCTTCTGCCTCGGCAACTCCGGCACGAACTCCGGCGGCGGCGGTTCTTGCCCGGAGAGATGATCGAGCATCTCATTGATGAACGGCGCATAGAGCATGCTGGACATTGAGCCGGCTGGGAATTCGGTCCACTTCTTGCCGGCGGTCGTCATCACGGCGATGGTGCGTCCCTTGCCGAACTGTCCGCCGACGATGAGCGGATCGCCAAGACGTGCGTGCCGATGGAGGTTGACGATCTCCGCGAAAAGCGGGCGGACCCTGGCGTCCTTCCAGAACTCGAGCAGGCCCCTGTCCCGGAGCATGGCGTCGAACGCCGCGGCCAGATGGTATGCCTTCGCGTCCGAACCCGGCAGGGCCAAGGCGTCGATGGCCTTGATATGAAGGCCGAGCGGCGTTCGATACAGCTTGAACGATTTGTCCGCGTGGAGCTTATTCAAGGATCCGCGCGTCAATTGGGCGACAGCTTGCTCGAATTTGCCGATCGATTCGAAGTTCGGCAACGTCGCCAGCTCAAAGGAACGATTCACTTCGGGTCGCCAGTCGGCGCGGGCGATCTTGAAGTAGCGATTGAGGGAAAAATCGCTCAGAGGAAGGCGGTGCTGAGGTTCGAGAAAAATCTCCCCGAAGATGGGAATGCGTTCGCCTTTTGGGACCAGATCATCACGTACGATTAGCCCCTCGCTGCAAGCCGCGGGATCGAGCGGCTTTTCGTTCGGGGCCGGATAGAAGGTCTGTGCCAGCGGCACGGGAAAGATGCCTTTGCCCGCCTTGAAAAGGTGCTTATTGTAATGCCCGGCATTGACGAGCGGCCCCATGAAAAACGCGACGCCGCCGCCGGTCTTCGCGAAGGCTTCGAGATTGGCGATTTGCTTCCCATTCAACTCATGCACGTTTAGCAACAAGATGACACCATATCTTGCCAGATCGTCGCGTTCCAGCGCCTTGACGGCTGCCGCACCGGTTTCAATATCGCCGTAGTGGACCTTGTAGGGGCCATTCCGGAAAGCTGCGATCGCATTTTGGACGTGATAGCTGTCGCCTCCCTCTTTTCGGCCGGCCGGGCCTGCGCCATCGATGATGAGGACGTTGGTCGGTTCGAGCTTGCGGACTTGATCGTGCGCCGATTTTGTCTCCGGTCGCTTTCGTGGGGCGTCGCGTTTTGGCATCGGCTTGGGCGACAGTTTCTCAAGCAGAGCCGGGAGCGTATGTGCCTCCGACAGGCGGAAGTAGAGCCGCCGCTCGGCGCCGGGAGGCTCCGACGCGCGCAGGGCCGCATCGACTTCCTCGCGAACGTCCGCCGGGAGTTTCGCGAGCAGCGGCTTGGCGTCGCCCGCCAGTTCGAAGAGGCGGGCAAAGTCCACACGATCGTCGTCCGCTTCGCGATCGGCGGCGCGCACCTTGACGCGATGACTCAATGATTCCGTGGTGCCGGGGATTGCGATGCGTATCTCGTAATCGCCGGGCGCCGCGAGCTTGATGCTGCCGGCGAATCGGCCTGCCTCCTTCGCCTTCACGTCGAATACGATCGGCGCCGCGGCCTTAGCGCTGAGATGGCGTGCCTCGGCCTTCAGTTTGTCATCGTCGAGGGGCATGCGATCTTTGTTGAGGACGAGTGCCTCGAGTGGGATCGATCCGACGAGTGCATTCCGACTCATCAGAACCTGGACGTGCTTCTGGACCAAGCCGCGCGCCGGCGCCGCGGTGAAGTGAATCAGGCCGGTCCAGAAGCGAGCCTGAAATTCTTCGCGATATTGCCGCAGCCGCCACGTCTCCTGGCCGCCGAGATACCAGGTCATGCCACTGCCGTGGCGCATGCGCACGAAGTAGGGTTGCTGGTCCTTGAACGCATCGGTCTTATCGCCGATGCGCGATTCTTTCGGCCCCCCGAAAGTCGCAATGACTTCCGCCGCGGGCTTGAGGCGTTCGACGGGGTAGTAGCTGTAGAAGCCGCGCACGGGCTTGGCGTCCGGCGCGGGCTTGGCATTGGGTCCCCAGAAGAACGCATCCCAGCCGGCAGTTGGTGAGTTGCCTGCGTCGTCGAGCTTGAGGAACGGGAACTGCTTGGCGTTGGGCGCGAAATGGAGCGGATGAGGGCGGCTGGCGTCGTGGCCCGCGCCGCTGGGGAGGCTACTGCCGTGCAGCCGACTATCCCTCAATACGACAGGCATCAACGACAGCAGCGGTCCGATGCCGAAAGCATTTGGCCGTGCGAATTGATAGGTGTACACCGGCCCCGCGGCAAAGATCACGCTGCCTCCGTCCAACGCCACCCACTCCGCCAAGAGCTTTGACTGCTTCTCGCCGACGGCTGACCAATCAGGATCGAGCGAGACGATCACGTCGAACGAAGCGAGGTTGTTCGGGAACGTTTTCAAGATGCGTTTGAGATTCGGGTCCGCATCGACGCCGTCGCCGCTGTTCTGCAGTAGGATCGACAGATCGAGCCGATTCTCGAGCGCCTCGCGGTAAAAGAGCGTGCGCAGAAATTGATACTCGCGCGTCGGGCCGCCCGAAAACAAGAGGACGCGAATCTTGCGGTCCTGCACGACGACATCGATCGGCTCACTGACGTGCTCGGCGCCGTTGAAGGCTTCGCGCGGATGGCTCGTCGTTCGCGCGACGAAGCGCCACGTCCCCGCGAGACTGGCGTCCTTGATGTCTTTCCCCAGCGCGGGCGCGTCAAGCGCATAATCGACGTATTGAATCGCTGATCCAGTAAATTTACCTATCTTCGGGCCGGGCAAATAGCGCTTCGCGCGCGCGACCGGCTTGCCCGCGGCATCCAGAAGGCGCTGGGCTTCGAGCATCACCTGGAACTCCTCGCCGGCGAGGCCGCGCCCTTCGATCGGCACACGAACGATGAACTTGTCGTCCGGCCGCACGTTGCGAGGCGCTTGCAATTCATGCAAGCGGATACTCGGAAGCGTGCGCGGATCGCCGACGCCGACCGTGATCACGGGGATCGGCCGACGTGGATCGCGGACCTCTTCGAGAAAGTCGTCGATCTCCTCGCGGGTCGCGCGCGTGCCTCGGCCATCGGATACGATGATGATCGCCTGAATGTAGCTGTCCTTCTCGGCGTAAAGCATCTCCAGCGCAGAGCCGGCGATATTGGTGCCGGAGCGCAGATCGATGTTTTTGGGCTCGGCTCTGAGCCAGCGCGACCATTCATCGGCGCTCCAGCTCTTGCCGGCCTCGAATTGCGCGATGCTGAGGTGATCCGGCGTCGCCCCAAAGCGATATGCGGTGACAGGCGCCTTCTTCAGTAGTTCGTCAAGGAAGGTATTCGGCGTGCCCTTCTTGACCGCGCCAAGGAACCGCAAGACTTGATCTTGCCGCGTGGGCAGCGTCGTCGGATCGCGGCCCGGCTGCTCCGGCCCATCGATGGTGTTCATGCTATCGGATACGTCGAAGAGAATGACGATCCGCGGTTGCTTCTCGACGGCCTCCTGGCTCATCACGAACGCCGCGAGCAGCACGAAGACGCCGGCGATTACAGGCAACTTCCACCACTTGCGAAACGTGGAAACCATGGCTTGGCTCCTTGGTCACGTGGTTTCAGCCCACGGTCCTGACGAATCAAGCGATGTAATCGAACCGATCAACGCATCAGTCGACGTGTTCCTATTTGTTGTAGCCCGACTATCGCCGGTGGGCGACAACACCTCGCGTGGGGAACGCTGAGTTGAACAATGGGAAATGGCCAATGGCTAATGGCTAATGGCTAATGGTAAATGGACAATTGCGTCACCAGGCTTCCCCTGTTTTTTTTATTCCTGAAGCGGAGTGAATGAATTGTCCATTGAGCATTAGCCATTGGCCATTTCCCATTTATCAAGAACCCCGCTGCATATACCCATATCCTTAAGAGACGCGTGAGGGAGCCAAAACGCCGCGCCGGGAAAATAGCCATCGCCGAGCGCGAAATTCTGTTTCAACTTGCTTAGCGTTCATGGCACAATACCACAGTCCCCAATCCTCACAGGAGCGTGCCATGTGTTTCATTCACCTGCGATTCGCGGCCGCAGCTGTCATTCTCGCTCAATTCAACACCATTGTCTCGGCAGGCGATGTTGGCGTCGAGCACCGGCTCGCTCAAATCGGCACGAACAAAGGCATCGTCGTCCTTGTCGGTGATGCGGGATTGCTCGCGCACGGGCTCGCCAAGAAGAGCGAGCTGACCTTCTTCGTGCAGGCGCCAAAGAAACAGGCCGACGCGCTACGCGTTCAACTGGACAAAGCCGGCCTGCTGGGGCAGCGCGTCTACGTTCAGGAAGGCGTCGCCTCGCTTTACCTCGCCGACGATCTCGCTGATGCGGTCGTCGTGTCAACCGACGTCAAACTTCCCGAAGCCGAAATCCTCCGCGTCCTGCGCCCCGAAGGCAAAGCGATCATCGGCGACAAGATCGTCACAAAGCCGTTCCGCAAAGGCACCGACGAATGGTCGCATCCTTATCGCTCGCCCGACAACAATCCGCAATCGCAGGACACCGTGATGAAGCGTCCGTACCTGACGCACTACATGGCGGAGCCGTGGTATTGCCCGCTGCCGATGCAGTCGGTCATCTCAGGCGGCCGCATCTTCAAGGTGTTCGGCGATCGCTCCAGTGCCAAGCCGCAGGAGCCGCTCATCAACAAGCTTCTGTGCATAAATGCCTTCAACGGCACGCAGCTCTGGCAGCGCGATCTGTCGCCTGGATTCATGATCCATCGTAACACGTTGATCGCGACGCCTGACACGCTGTTCGTGGGTGATGACAAGTCGTGCAAGCTGATCGACCCGCTCACCGGCAAGATTCGCGACGAGATCATCGTCCCCGCCGACAAATCCGACGGCCCCGTCTGGAAGTGGATGGCGTTCGAGAACGGCGTGCTGTACGCACTCGTCGGCGTGAAGGAAGCGTCCGATGAGCCGCTCAAGGGGGATCGCATCCGCGGCGCCGGCTGGCCGTGGTGGAAGATCCAGAGCTACAAGTTCGGCGAAGGCAGGAACCTCCTTGCGTTCGATACGAAGACGAAGAAGCTTCTCTGGCACCATCGCGAGACCGAAATGATCGACGCTCGTGGCATCGCCATGTCGAAGGGAAAGCTTTTCTTCTACAGCGAAGGCAAGTTCCTCGCCTGCGTCGAGACGAAAACCGGCAAGCTCGCCTGGAAGAACTCTAACAAGGAACTGCTCGACGCCGTCGGCACGACCAAGGGGGCACAACATCCGCTGCTTGGATTCGCCAGCACGATGTACCTGAAGAGCAGCGATGACGCAGTCTACTTCGCGGGGCCGCATCGACCTATGCTCGTCGCCGCTTCGGCCAAAGACGGCAAGCTGCTGTGGAAACGCGATTGCAGCGTCCAGAACCCGAAGTACAAGTATCCCAACGAAGGCGGCAACGTCCATATCCTCTTGCGCCCGGACGGTCTGTACGCGATGGGTCAAGGACGCATCAACGAAGAGATGAGTAGCGTCAAGCTCGATCCGCTGACGGGCCAGGTCCTGGCGACGTTCCCCAGCCGCGATCGCTGCACGCGCGCGACCGGCTGCATCGACAGCATTTTCACGCGCGGCGGCAAAGGAGGCAGCACCGCAGTCTTCGACGTGACCAGCACCGAGCCGCGCATGGGCATGCTCTCGCCGATGCGTCCCGCGTGTCAGGATGGCGTCATCACCGCACATGGCTATCTCTTCTGGGGACCGTGGCAGTGTCGTTGCGATATGACCCAACTCGGCCTCATTAGCCTCGGTTCCGGCGGCTCGTTCGATTACACTGCGAAAGCAACGGAGAAGGATCGCTTGCAAATGATCAACGATCAGCCGCTGCACGAGCGTGGCTTCGTTAATCAGTGGGCTGCCTATCGCCGCGACAATTCGCGCTCCGTGACGATCGACGACACTGTTTCCAATATGGTCAAACACGCCTGGACCTGGACGCCAAAATCGCCAACGCTGCCGACCGCGCCGATCATCGTGGACGGCCAGGTTATTGTCGGCGGCCAGGACGGCATCGTGCGCGGCATCGATCTTAAGAAAGGGGCGCTCGCCTTCTCCGCGTACACCGGCGGGCCGATGAAGTATCCACCGACTGTCGCCCATGAACGCATGTACGTCGGCTCCGGCGACGGCTACATCTATTGCTTCGGCGCAGGCAGCGGCGATTTGCTATGGCGTTTCCGCGCCGCGCCGGCCGAGCGCGTCGTGCCGATCTACGGCTCGCTCTCCTCGACGTGGCCCGTCGGCTCCGGCGTCCTCGTCGATCGCGACACCGTCTACGGCGCGGCCGGCATCTCCAACTTCGACGGCACGCACGTCTTCGCCCTCGATGCCCGCACCGGCAAGATCAAATGGCAGAACAACAGCTCCGCCTACCCCGACGACGACAAACTCCCCGGCGGCGGCGTCAGCGTGCAAGGCCCGCTCCTCTTGCACAGCGATGCGATCCACATGGCATCAGGCAATACGCCGCCCCTCGCGTCGTACGCAACCAAGGACGGCAAATTCAGGCCGTCCGAGAACGGCCGCGGCAAGGACCTCTTCATCCGCAACGGCAAAGTCGCGGCTACGGGTTTTCCTCTGTACTGGCGGCCCGATGACGATCAGTTCATCAGCACGATGGAATTGGAAACATCAGCCGGCGTGCTTCAAGTCGGCATCCCGCCGGCGAATCCAACGGCGCCGAACCGTTTCGCGATGTTGCCCAAGCACACGCCCGGCGAGAAGGTGAAGGAACTCTGGTCGAACGAACTCTTCCAGGAGACCGCCGCGGTCGCCGTTGCCAAGAATGCCATCATCGTGACGGGCCTGAATCGCGACAAGAATGACCACACCAAGGTGGACGCCGCGATCTGTGCCGTCAACATCAACAACGGCAAGGTGCTCTGGCGCGAGAGCTTGCCCGGCGTCCCGACCGCGTGGGGCCTCGCCGTTGCGTCGCGCGGCAACGATATCGTCGTGACGCTGATGGATGGTCGTGTTGTCGCGTTCTCAAAGTGAATGCGTGGCATCGGTCCGACATGACTTGCCAATTGACGCAACATTCCCAATATCTACAATTGTTCCGTTCCTCTTATCTTTCCAAGAGCGAAACCCGGCTAACCTGGCAACCCGGTGTTCCCTGTCGAGGAGAATCGAATGACCGTGAAACAAAGTCGAACGTGGTTGGCATCCCTGTTATTGGGTTCCGTCGCGACACTTCTGGCGGTGGTCGGACAAGACAAGGTCTCCTCCAGCGAGGAAAGCCTCGGCGATCCAAAGGCCAAGGCGCTCGAGATGCAACTGGCGGACGCTAACAAGCTGATCAAGCTTCTCACTGACGAGAAGAAAAAGCTGACCGCCGACGCCAAGGTTCAAGCCGAAAAGGCAAAGACGCTCGACAAGCAATTGGCCGAGGCGAATCTGCAAATCAAGCCCCTAGCCGAGGATAAGAAGAAGCTTACCGAGCAGGTAGCCGACGCCAATTTACAGATAAAAATTTTGACAGCCGAGAAAAAGAAGCTCGCCGACGCGCTCGCGACGCAGGCCGACAAGGTCAAGACGGTTGAAAAAGAACTGGCCGACGCGCTGAAGCTGAACAAGACCTTGACCGATGAGAAAGCCAAGCTTGCCAAGGCGGCGCTCGACGCTGACGGCAAGATCAAGGCGCTCGAAGGCGATCTGGCCGACGCTGTTAAGAAGTCCAAGGTCCTCGTGGATGAGAAGGCCAAGCTCGGCGATCTGGCCGCGAGCCGCTTGAAGGAGGTTGACGCCGCGAATAAGCAGCTGGCCGACGCCCTCAAGCAAAACAAATCGCTCACCGACGAAAAAGACAAGCTTGACAAGGCCGTGCTTGCCGACGCGGTGCAAATCAAAAAGCTGGAGACCAGCCTGGCCGCCGAGCAAAAGAAGAACACAATGCTGCTGGCCGAGCAGAAGAAGCTTCAAACCAGCCTCACCGACGCCCTGGAAACACTCGCGGCTCTGAACAAGAGCCTGGATGCGGAAAAGACGACCACGACCAAGTTGGCCGCCGACAACAAGAAGCTCGCCGGCACGGTCGCCAATCAGAACAAGACGCTCGACGCGAACAAGAAAGCACTGGCGCAGGCGGCCTTGAGTGCCAAGAAAGACGCCGACAAGATCGCCGAGTTGGAGAAGTCGCTAGCGGAAACCAAAGCGCGCGCCGACGCCGCAGAGATGTCCGCCAAGCGTAGCCGGGGTATTTTTCCCCTGTTCGGAAAATCCTGCGTGCCGCGTACAAGTCACGGGCAATCCAGTCCATGACCTTTCCGGGAGCATGCGAGCTTCAACGGGGGCATGGCCAGCGTGCGCGTAAGGCTGCAATCCAGCGCGAAGACATGAAGTATTTGAATGCTGTTCGCGAGAGTACCGCTTGCGGCGTAGCAGCAGATGCTACGCCGCAAGCATGCTCGGATCACACCAACCGCGTCACCCCCGGGATCGCGACATCCGCTGCCGGCGGCCGCGAATCAAACGTGTAACCCGCCGGCGACAAATCTTCGCGTGAGTTCATCGCCTGCTCCCACGTCACCATTTGGCCCGTGTAGCACGCCATGCGGGCCTGGATCGCCATCAGCGTGCTCTTGGCCATGTATTCGCCGTTGTTGATCGGCCGGGCATTCCGGATCGATGCGAACAAGACATCGTGCTCGGTCTGGTACATGTTGTTCGTCGGCCCCTCGTAGACGCGTTCGTTGCCGTCGGTGCGCAGGACCAGACCGCGCCGGCGTTCGGTCAAGAGGGCGGTGCCGCGCCGGCCGGCGGCGTGGGCGCTCATGTCGTTACGGCAACCGGTCTGCTGACGGCAGGTGCTGAAGAGCTTGGCGCCGCTTTCATATTCGTAGCAGACGGCGAAGTGATCGTAGATGTGGCCGAACGTCTCGGTGCTGGTGCGCACCTGTCGGCCGCCGGTGCCGTAGCAGCGGACGGGATACTGATCGCGCATGACCCAGGCGCACACGTCGAGGAAGTGGACGTGCTGCTCGACATTGAAATCACCCGATAGCCAGGTGTAGTAGTACCAGTTGCGCATCTGCCAGGTCATCTCGGACATGTCGGCCGTGCGTTCGCGCCGCCAGATTGGGCCGCGCAGATCGTTGGCTTGCAGCGTGACGATTTCGCCGATGGCGCCGTCGTGGATGCGCTGCACCGAGTCCTTGAAGCCGTTGTCGTGACGCAGGCACAACCCCGACACGACCGAGAGATTGCGCCGCCGCGCGTCCTGGCACGTTTCGATCACCGAACGCACGCCCGGTGCGTCAACGGCGCACGGCTTCTCCGCGAAGACGTGCTTGTTCGCTTGCACGGCCGCGCGCAGATGAATGGGCCTAAATTGCGGCGGCGTGCACAGCAACACGACATCGCACGACGCGATCACCTGGCGATAGCCGTCGAAGCCGACGTGCTTGCGGGCCGCGGGGACGTCGATCTTGTTGGCGATCTCGCGATCGTTCTGCAAGACGGTGAGGCTCTGGTTGAGCCGATCCTCGAAGGCGTCGGACATGGCCCAGAGCTTGACGTTGCGATCGGCCCGCAGCGCTTGCGAGGCAGCGCCGGTGCCGCGCCCACCGCAGCCGATGAGGCCGACTTTCAGTTCGTCGCCTCCTTGCGCGTGCGCGTTGGCCGCGATGACGGACGTCGCGGCGAGGCCGGCGGAGGTTTTGAGGAAGGTGCGGCGGGTTGTCATGTCAGTTCCTTTCTAAGGTTCAAGCCCATTCAAGGTGGATCTCAGTTTTTTCGCCAATGCGCCACATCGCCAGTCCAGTGCCATGAACCTGGATTACCGCGCCCATGCGCTTGGTTTTTGTGTCAAGCGCTGCATGCCGCAGTACCCGGCGGATGTAATTGGCGGCCATACGATCCGCGACATTTAGGTGAACGAGGCAATAGTTCCTATGCGCAAGACGAGGTCGATAGAAGTCCACGTCATGAGTAAATAACGTCGACTTCGGCAACGCATGCAATAGCGGAATAATCTCCGAGTCGTCCATTCCCAATCGTCCGAATTCTCGCCCCACGCGTCGGACGCGAATTCGCTTTTTGAGGAGCAGTTCTTCCTGATCGTCACGAATATTCTCGTCCAGGATAATCATTTTTCAATTATTTCGCCGAAGGCATATTCATCCGCATGGTTTTCGAACGTGCGTTCAGCGAGCTGAACTGCCTCGGCTATCGCGTCCTTGCTTACTCGACCGCCCCAAAGTTTTGCGATCCTGTTCCACGAAGTTCCCCTTGCGACTTCTTTGAGAATCTGCCAAACCATGATGCGCGTGCCAATAAAGGTAGGCTTGCCGTGGCAGATATTCGGATCGGCAACGATGAATTGCCCAAGAAGTCTTCTTTGCTTTTTCGCTTTTCGGGATTCTGTTGGTTTGCGATGGTTTTGGGATGCTGGCCGAATCATGGATGATCCTTTGCAATCATGGTCGATCTCTTGAGATCATCATACTCAAAACTCCAAGGGACCGGCTGGCTCGCCCACGGTCTTCGCGGTCATTTTAGCGGCATCAACTCAAACCGCCGAAAATCAATCTCGAACCCCTCCGTCTGCAACAAGATCTTGCCCGCGGCCGGGAAGACGTCGAACGCTTCGTTGACCTTGGCGCCGTTGACGCGGATCTCGATCTTGCTCCCCTTGCAGATGCACTCGACCTTGGTCCAATCGCCGAGCTTGCTTTCGACGTCGTCTTTGCCGTTGGTGTCGATCAGCTCCTTGAAGCCGGCTTCGTGCAGGGACCACCAGAGTTGGCCCTTGGTGAAGGTGCGGACCTCGCCGCCGGCCTTCCAGCGGGGGCGTTTGTCCGTGCCGAGGACGGTCTCCGACTTGAGCGAGACGGGGATGTCTTTGCCGCGGATGACGATGAGGTCGCCGACGCAACCCTGGGCGAGCTGGCATTCGATGGACGACATCCACGTGCCGCCGGCGCCGCCGTCCGGTCCGGTGGCGTGGAGGAGGATGCCGGAGTTGCGGACGTACTTGCCGCCGTCGGTTTTCTTGCCCCAACGATATTCGACCGTTAGGTGATAGTCCTTATACTCCTTGTCGGTGGCGACATAGCCGAAGCCGTCGCCGGAGAGGTGGAGGATGCCGTCCTTGACGGTGAAGACCTTGCGCGGATCGTCGCGTTTGGTGTCCTTGAGCCAGGTGGTCAGGCCCGTGAGGTCTTTGCCGTTGAAGAGCTTGATCGGCTCTTGCGCGGCAGCGTAGTCGGAAGTCAGGAGAATGCCGGTCAGCAGAATCCAGCGTGCAATCATGAGAAAATCCCTTGGAGGTTCAATCATCGTAACCAGCAGCCGCATGGGAGGAAAGAGAAATTTCACGCAAAGGCGCAAAGGCGCAAAGAAATTCAATCACTGGCTCTTCTTTGCGCCTTTGCGCCTTTGCATGAGATTTTTTCTTATGATTACAGTCTACGAGGATTGACCCATGAACAACTCCCATCGACTCTACGTCGGCACCATCGGCGAAGGCCTGTGGCGCAGCACCGACGGCGGCGAGACGTTCGTGCGCGCTATCGACGGCATGTTCGTCGAGTGCCACGTACGCGCCCTGGTCGTGCATCCGCATGACGACCGCGTTCTCTATCTTGGCAACGAACACGGCGTCTATCGCAGCGATGACGGCGCGAATAACTGGACGCGTGTCGATTCGCCCGCGACCGGCATGCAGATTTGGTCGATCCTGCTCGCGCCGGGCAATCCCGATTTGATCCTTGTGGGCGCCTGCCCGTCTCGGCTGTTTCGCTCCGACGACGCCGGCCGAAGCTGGACCGAGCCGAGCGTGCGCATGCAGCAAGGCTGTCCGCGTATCATCAATACGCGCGTCACCTCGCTGTGCGGGCATCCAGGCGATCCGCACACGTTCTGGGCCGGCGTAGAAATCGATGGGGTCTATCGCAGTAAGGACGGCGGGCGGACCTGGCAATCCGTCGGCAAGGGCTTGAGCTCGCAGGACATCCATGCGCTGAAGTACGTCCCAGGCAATCCGGGCCGATTGCTGGCGAGCACCAACAACGACCTCAACGTCAGCCTCGACGACGGCGAAACGTGGCAGTCGCTCGGCCTGGGCAAGACGCTGCCGTTGCCATACTTCCGCGGTATGGCCCAGCACGCGAGCAAGCCGAACGTGATTTTCCTGGGAAATGGCGACGCGCCACCAGGAACAACGGGCCTGATTGCTCGCTCGCTCGATGGCGGCACGACCTGGCAGCCCGCCGATTTTCCGGGGCGAGCCAATAGCACGCTATGGAACTTCGCGGTGCATCCCGCCGATCACGAATTGGTTTATGCAAACAGCGTCAGCGGCCAGATCTATCGTTCGCGCGACGGTGGCGCGACCTGGCACAAGCTGTCACGCGAGTTCGGCGAAATCCGGGCGCTCGCGTGGACGCCATGAGAAATGTAGAGCACCCGCTCCGCGCGTGCGGCTCCGGACGCCCGGCGAGATTAGAACAAGGCCGAAGGTCTCATGAAACCTTCGGCCGCGGCAGAAAGCCGCATCGTCATTTCTTGGGTTGCTTCTTGTCCGCGCCACTCTGGATCTTGAGGATCCGCGCCACGTCCTCCGGCGCGATCACCCAGGCTTCCGGGTTGAGCTTGTTGCGGACCAGGTTCAGCTCCGCCACTTGCACCTGGCCGGCGCCGGCGACCTTCACCTGGATCTTTCCCTTGAGCGTGGCTTTGTCAGCGGACTTCAGATCGCTCACGCCTTGGCCGGCCTTGGTGGCGCCGAACGACAAGCTCTTCAGCAGGTTCCACAGCTCGGCAGTGCTGGGCCGCTCGGTGTCGCGGATTTCGCCTTGCAGGACATTCTTACCCTGCATCTCGATCGTTACGGGGCAGCGGTAGCCTTTCTGCGCATCCGCGCGGTCTGGGAATGCTGTCAGGCCTGCGATACCGACGAGCATGACAAGTAAGACGGGTGTGCTGCGATACATGGCTTTCGGCCTCCTTTGGGGAAATGGAGATGACGCTTTGAAAAGGAATTGCGCACGGGAACTTGGTCGCGTGCACTGTCACGATGATGCTGAGACGTTTCATGGCGTGAATTGGTTCCATCGTTTTCCGGTCTCTTCTGTAAAGGAACGGCCTGAGATTCACATCGCAAGCCTGAGCAATTCGCTATAATCGAACTGGTGAGTTCTATTATCAAAGCTCCATCCTTCCATGCCCGCTCGTCAGTAATTTCGAGGTTTGCTGGTGCGCACAAAGACTCCGTTCCTGCGTGAAAAGATGCTCGAAGCCGCCGGCAAGCTGTTCGGCTCGAAGCGCTTTCACGAAGTCCGCATGGAGGATATCGCGGCCGAGGCGGCGGTGTCCAAGGGGACGCTATATCGGTACTTTCAGGACAAGGAAGAGATGTTCCTCGCGATCCTGGCACGCGCGTCACACGAACTCGTGTTGGAACTACGTGCCCGCGTCGCAGAGGCCAACACGAGTCGCGAACGATTGATCGCGGTCGCGGACGCCATCATCACGTTCTTCGATCGCCGACCGCACTTGTTCGACTTGATTCAGCGCGCCGAACTGGCGCAAGGCCAGGGCAGGGCGTTTCCGTGGCAAGAGGCGCGCGACAAGGGCATGCGCATCGTCCTCGACATCTTCGCGGCAGCGCGGCAAGCCGGCGAGTTCACGGTGAGCCAGCCGGAGACCGCAATGCTCATGCTACTGGGCGGCCTGCGTGCCGTCGTTCGCGCCGGCGTTCAACCAAGACCGCAAGGCTTGGCGCGGGATATTGTCGATGGATTTCTCATAGGGGCCGCGGCGCCGACGCGGAAACGATCTCAAAAACTCGCGCGCGTTTAGTGTTCGCAAACGCGCGCCCGAACGCACGAGGAAAACTTCATGCGCCAATACATCGTCGTGCTGGCATTTGCCTGTTTCACTCCGTTAACCCTCAGCGCACAGTTGCCCGAGCCTACGCTCAAGGCGTCGATGCGCACCGTCGATCTCAACGTCGGCGAAGCGCAAGAGGTCGTCATGCCCGACGGCAAAAAGGTAACGGTGAAGCTGCTCAATCTCAAGGAAACCCGCGACGCTCTGCGCGAAGCCGTGCGCGTCGCCGAGGTCACGGTCGAAATCAACGGCGTGAAGCTGACGCTCGTCTCTGCGAACTATCGATTGCCGACGCTTGTCAATGGCGTGCAAGTCGATTGCCCGGTGACGAAAGGTTATCGGCAGAACGCGACGAAAGGCGTCGCCGGCGACAACCCGTGGGGCCTCGACAAAGATGCGCGCATTCGCGTCTTCCCCGCCAAGGAGCCGTTGCTCGAACCTGGCACGTTCGTCTATCCCGCCAGGCAACGCTGGTTCGCCTCCGGTACGCAGATGGCCAACGAGCCGGTGTACGTCGATGGCGGCGAGAATCCGCTCAACAAGAAAATTTACTATCACTACGGCCTGGACATCGGCGGCGCCGAGGGGATGGTCGAGATCGTCGCCGCCACCGACGGCATCGTCGTCTCGTCAGGCAAGACGTTGCTCAAGGGGTTCGAGAACACGCCCGCGAAGCCGCGCTACGACGTCGTCTACCTCCTCGACGAGCGCGGCTGGTACTATCGCTACAGCCATCTGCACACGATTGCGCTGGCGATCAAGCCGGGTGCCAAGGTCAAGATGGGCCAGCTCATCGGTCTGCTCGGAAAGGAAGGCGGTTCGGGCGGCTGGTCGCATCTGCACTTTGACATCTCCGGAAAACAGCCATCCGGCAAATGGGGCATTATCGAAGGCTACGCGTTTCTCTGGGAAGCGTACCATCAACGATACAAGCCGCAATTGCTCGCGCATGCGCGACCGCACCAATTCGCGGCGGTCGGCCAGAAGATTACGCTCGACGGCACGCGCTCCTGGTCAGCGGACAAGATTGTGGCTCACGACTGGACCTTTAACGACGGCGCCAAAGCCAAAGGCGCGACCATCGAGCGCGTCTATGCAAAACCGGGCGTTTACAGCGAAATCCTGCGCATCACCGACGCCGCCGGGCGCATCGATTACGATTTCGCGGTCGTCAACGTCGTCGATCCGAAAACGCCCAAGCTCGTGCCGCCGTCGATTCACGCCGTCTATTATCCCACATTCGGCATCAAGCCAGGCGATCCTGTAACGTTCATGGTGCGCACTTTCCGAACGACGGACGGCAAGGAGACCTGGGACTTTGGCGATGGCAGTCCCAAAGGCGAGGTACAAAGCGACGGCAACGTCGTCCCGCTGGCGAAGGACGGCTATGCGCGCATTGTGCATCGTTACGAAAAAGTCGGGCACTACGTCGTGCGCGTCGAACGCATCAACAACCGCGGCGAGATCGCGATCGCACACGTGCAGGTGCGCGTCGGCGAGGATTGAACGACGCTTGCGGCTTAGCGTTCGCAGGCCCCCGCGCGAATTCTTGACGCCATGACGCGATCCCCGTGAACGTCAATCCGCCCGGATCTTGACTTTCATGGCAACCGCGACGATGATGGCCTGGTATCATTCAATCAAGCAACCGATTGACTTCGAGAAGGTGTCGCATGTCAACCACACTGACCGCATTGGGTATCGATCAGATGACTGTCGAGGAACGGCTCGCCCTCATCGGCGCCATCTGGGACAGCATCGCTGCGGAGCCGAAGCACATTCCGATTACCGAGCAGCAGAAGCAGGAAATCGACCGCCGGCGCGCAGCCTATCAAGCTGATCCGAGCAGAGTGACGCCGTGGGAAGTCGTCAAAGCGGAGGCGCTCGCGCGGTTGAAGAAATGAACCCACTCCCCTTGGTGTTTCTTGACGATGCACGCGCCGATTTCGACGAAGCGACCGATTGGTACGAAGCGCAGAAGGACAGCTTGGGATGCGAGTTTGTGGCGCATGTGCAAGAGGTCTTCGACCGCATCGCTGTGATGCCTCGTTTGCACCCGGTTGTATTTGAGGATGTTCGGCGCGCGGTCGTCAAGAAATTTCCCTATGTCGTGCACTATCAAATCGAGGTCGACCGTATCGTGATTATTTCGGTATTCCATTGTCGCCGGAATCCATCAATTTGGAAATCACGCATCGGTTAAGCGAGTCCTCTCCAGTGGGGGTTGTCATGCGACTCACTCTTTCCGCGTTCTTGCTCACGACGCTCGCAATTCCCGCCAGCGCCCAGGAAAAACCAGCAAACGTCAGCGTCCCGCGCGCCGACGCCGCGCCGACGACCTACACCTACAAGACTGTCGGCGATCTGCCGATCAAGGCCGACGTTTATCGTCTGCCCGGCAACGAGATCCGCCCCGCTCTCGTGTGGATTCACGGCGGCGCTCTCATCTCCGGGAATCGCGGCGGCATCCGCGCGGAACAGCGCCAACGCTACCTCGACGCGGGCTTCGTCGTCGTCTCGATCGACTATCGCCTTGCTCCGGAAACAAAACTCAAGGGCATCATCGAAGATGTTCAGGACGCCTTCAAATGGGTGCGCGACAAAGGCCCCGCGCTTTACAAGATCGACCCAAAGCGCACCGTCGTCGTCGGCCATTCCGCGGGGGGCTATCTCACGCTCATGACCGGGTTCGCCGTCGAGCCGCGGCCGCAAGCGCTGGTCGCGTTTTATGGCTATGGCGATATCACCAACGAATGGTACTCCAAGCCCGACGCCTTCTATCGCATGCGGCCGCTCGTCACCAGGGAGGAAGCGTACAAGGCCATCGGCAAGACGGAAATCGCCGAAGTCAAAGATCCCCTGCGTGGGCGATTTTACCTATACTGTCGCCAGAACGGCCTGTGGCCCAAGGAAGTCGCGGGCCACGATCCCGACAAGGAGCCGCGCGCCTTCGATCGCTTTTGCCCGATTCGCAACGTGACGAAAGAGTATCCGCCGACGTTGATGCTACACGGCGACAACGACACCGATGTGCCGCATCGTCAATCGGTCGATATGGCCGCCGAGCTAAAGAAGCACGGCGTGACGCACGAGTTCATCTCGATCAAGAACGGTCCGCACGGCTTCGACGGCAAGGGACTCAAAGATGCCGAGGTCGCCGCGGCGTTCGAGCGGACCTTGGCGTTCCTGAAACGACATGTGAGTAAATAAGAGTTCACGAAAAGGCGCAAGGAAGAGAGTGTTCCTTTGCGCCTTTGCGTGAGACCTGTTTGGAGTCATCCCATGCGAATGATGCCGTTGTTCCTGTTGCTCTCCTTCGTCAGCGTCCCGATTGACGCGGGTGAAAAAACGCCGAAGCTCCCCAAGGGCATCGCACTTGAAGAACAGCCCAAGGACGCGAAGGCGGCGAAGATCGTCTTCATCGCAGGGTCCAGTTTCTTCAAGCCCGGTGAACACGAATACCTCGGCGGCTGTGCCCTCTTGATGGACCTCGTCAAGCAAACGCCCGGCGTCGCGCCCGTGCTCGCGCTCGAATGGCCGAAGAACCCGGAGACGTTTGCCAACGCCAGAACGATTGTCTTCTTTGTTGATGGCGGCGACAAGCACTCGATGCTCAAGGGGGAGCGCATGGCGCAACTGCAAAAGTTGACGGACGCCGGCGTCGGTCTGGTCATGCTGCATCAGGGCGTCGATATTGCCAAGGACCACGGCGTGCGCATGCAGGCCTGGACCGGCGCCGCCTGGGAGAAGGGTTACTCGCAGCGGGCTCACTGGATCGACACATACAAGAGCTTCCCCGAGCATCCGATCACGCGCGGCGTCACGCCGTTCAAGATCGACGACGGCTATCTGTTCAAGCTGCGTTTCGTGCCCGATATGAAGGGCGTCACGCCGCTCCTGCGCACGGTGAACCCGAAGACGCCGGGCGCAAAGTTGGACGACAATGCGAACGTCGCCTGGGCCTACGAACGCGCCGACAAGGGCCGCTCCTTCGCGTTCACGGGCGGACATCTGCACGTGAGCTTCGCGGAGGAAGGCTATCGCCGTTTCCTGACGAACGGCATCCTCTGGACGGCAAAGGTCGACATACCGGCCGTCGGGGCGCCGGTTGCCCTGACGACTGCGGAGTTGAATGCGTACCTCGAAAATAGGCCAATGGTGAAGGAGAAGAAATGAGAACTCTCTGGCAATGTTCCGTGGCGGCATCTATTCTGTTCGTCGGCAGCGCCTGGAGTCAGGACACCGCAAAGGAAACGAAGTTGCTCGAAGGCACGTGGCTGCCGACGGCTGCGGAAATTGGCGGACAGCCGTTTGATGAGCAGACGCTCAAGGCGATGAAGCTCGTTCTCGCTGGCGATGCGTATACCGTCACTGTGGGCAAGCAACTCGATCGCGGCACGGTCAAGCTTGACCTTGCCAAGAAACCCAGGGCGATGGACATCCTCGGCGGCGAAGGCCCCAATAAGGGCAAGACTATTCTCGCCATTTACGAACTCAACGGCGACACGCTGAAAATCTGCTACGACCTGACGGGCAAAGCACGGCCGACCGAATTCAAGACGCAGAAAGGCGTGCTGCAATTCCTCGTGACCTACCAACGCACGAAATCGTGAGCGAAATCCAAGATTCCAAACATGAATAACACTATCGTCACTTGCGTTGTCGCTTGCACCCTCTACTTGGCGTCGGCCACCGTCAACCAAGCAGCGGCTCAAGAACCGCCGAACGCCAAGAAAGATCCCGCCTGGCTGCTGCCCGTGCCCGAGATGCAGGCGGACCCGAAGATTCCGACGCTCAAGGACGTCGTCGGGCATCGCTGGGGCCAGGAAATTTCCAGCCACGCCGAGATCGAACGCTATGTCCACGCACTTGCCAAGGCGGCCCCGGAGCGCTGCCTGCTCGTGAAATATGGCCAATCGTATCAAGGCAAGAGTCTCTACAACCTCATTATCACCGCGCCGGACAACCTCAAGCGCATGGAGACCATCCGCGCGCAGAATCTCGCCCTTGCCGATTCGCGTCTCACTTCCGCGAAGCAGGCGAACGAAATCGCGGCCAAGGCGCCGGCCGTCGTCTGGCTGGCGTATTGCGTTCACGGCAACGAGACCTCTCCGTCCGACGCCGCCCTCATGACCGCGTATCACCTACTCGCCGATCAACGAGCCGAGACGCGCGACCTTCTCGACAAGCTCGTCGTCGTCATTGATCCCTTGCAAAATCCCGATGGCCGCGATCGCTTCGTCCATTTTCATCGCGAGACGCGCGGCGGGTTCGATCAGGACAGTCCGCTGTCAGCCGATCGCCTCGAACGCTGGCCGGGCGGACGCCCCAATCACTATCTCTTCGACATGAATCGCGACTGGTATCTGCAAACGCAGAAGGAATCGAAGGCCCGCGTCGCCGCCTTCTTGCGCTGGAAGCCGCAAGTTTTTGTCGATGCACACGAGATGGGCTCGAACACCACGTTCTTCTTCGATCCCTCGACCGAGCCGTACAACCCGCACACCCTGCGTCGGCAAAAGGACTGGCACCTGAAGATCGGCCGCACGCACGCCGAGCATTTCGATCGGCACGGCTTCGCTTACACCACGCGCGAGATGTTCGACGCCTTCGGTCCGCAGTACGGTTCGACCTGGCCGATCATGCACGGCTCGATCGGCATCCTCTGGGAGCAGGCCGGCGTGCGCGGCCGCGTCATCGCTCGCCAAGATCAGACCAAGTTGTACTATCACGACGGCGTTCGTCACCATTACATCAGCGGCCTGGCGACGCTCGAAGCCGCGGCGAAGAATCGCCAGCAACTGCTTCTCGACTTTCATGCCAACGCTGTCGATAGCGTGAAGCTTGGCGAAACCGGACCGATTCGGGCGTTCGTTCTGCTCGAAGGCAAGCGTCCGGCGCGTGCGGCGAATCTTGCTCAGCTTCTTATTCGCAACGGCATCGAGGTTCGCCGCATCACCGCGGCCACCAAGGTGCAGGCCGCCGACACCATCACCGAGAAGGTTGGCGAACACGCCGTCGCCCCCGGCAGCTACCTGATCCCGCTCAACCAGCCGGCTTCGCGCCTGGCTTTGACGCTTTTGGAACGCCACCAAGACATGGGGGCGACCTACCTCAAACGGCAGGAAGATCGCGTCAAGCGCGGGCTGCCCGACGAAATCTATGACGCCACGTCATGGTCGCTGCCGTTGGCTTTCGATGTCGTTTGCCTGGCGGTCCCGACCTCCTTCCCATTCGCGAGTGAGCCGCTCGAAGGCATGCCCACCGGCGATCCGTTCGCGGCCAAGAATCAGCGTAAAGCCATGAAGCCGCGCATCGGCTATCTCGTCAATGGCGACGACGACAACGTGCTCCCGGCGCTCTGTCAATGGCTGACGCAAGGCCTGCGTGTCCACGTTCTCTCCGAGCCGACGCGCGTCGAAGGCGTCTCATTTCCGCGCGGCTCGCTGCTGCTGCGCGTCGCGGAAAACCCGGACAGCTTGCACGATTCCGTCGCGGCCGCCGTGAAGACGCATGGCCTGACGATCCACCCCGTTGACAACGCCTTTGTGGACGAGGGAGCGAGCCTGGGCGGACCCAACGTGCATTGGACCAAGCCGCCGCGCGTACTGCTGATGACGGATCGTCCCGCCAGCTATTCGGTCGGTCATACGTGGTATCTGTTCGATCAGGTCTGGAGCTACCCGGTGACGCGCATCGCCGGCCGTTCGTTGCCGCAGGTCGATTGGAGCAAGTTCGACGTGTGCATCCTGCCTCACGGCGTCTACAGCGGCGAGGATGCGCCGGGCGAGGATGTCGTGCGCCGTCTGAAGGATTTTGTGCACGGCGGCGGCACGCTCGTGTTGGCCGGCGGCGCGTCGGCATGGGCCACGGGCGACAAGGTCAAACTCCTCAACAGCAAACTCGTGCAACGCAAGAGCGACGAAGAGAAACCCGCCGCGGAAAAGAAGGACGAGAAGGACAAGCAATTGCCGCTGGAGGTTCCGGGCGTATTCCTCAAGACGACGATCGACAACGATCACTTCGTCACCTGGGGGGCAGATAAGGAGACGGTGCTTTACTTCAATGGCCCCCGGATCTTCACGCCCTTCAAGACGCCGCCGGGCAAGAATCTCGTTACGTTTGCCAAAGCGAAGGATCTGCTGGTGAGCGGCTATTGCTGGCGCGACACGCTGGACTTGTTGCCGGGCCAGGCGTGCGTGCTACATCAATCGCTGGGCCGCGGCCACATCGTGGCGTTCGCGGACGATCCGACCTATCGTGCTTTTTCGTCGCCATGGCAGCGGATGTTTTTTAACGCGGTATTCTTCGGCGCCGCGCGGTGATGTGCCGGCGCGTTGTCGGCTTGCGATCGTCTGGCTGAACCATGACACCGTCCCAACGCAGCAAGATTGTTCCCCCCAGCCATTGACCCGCGCGGCCAGGTCGAGTAGCATTGGGTAAACCAGTTTGAATCCCGGAAAACCGATGTTTCACAAAGTCCTCATCACCGTGCTTGTTTGTTTCACGGCGCTGCGCACGGACTTTCCGCACATTTGGGCGGCATCTCCACCGAACGAAGCTGTAATCTCAACGAACAACGATTGGGATGAACACGAGTGTCCCACCGATGAATCCGAGTTTCCGGATGCCGACGATTGGGAAGTCGTGGAAACGGAGTCGAAGGCAGAAGACCACGGTTACTACAGCGGCGATCTGACCGTTTGCGTGAGGCTCGGCGGCTCCAGTCTCTGCCGCGAAAGCAGCTCTTTATCGCATTTCTCGCTGGGCTCCTTCGACATTCTTGACAGACTGCGCCTTTAGCCAATTCTTTTTCTGCAATATTTGCGCGCACCAAGCGCTGCGCAACATCCATTGCAACCTCAGCCGACTCTCTCCACGTTCCGGCGTGCGCACCGCTCCGCGTTTGCGCACAGCGTCTACGGCATCCGACAAGATTACGATTGTGGCACGACGCTCCGCGTCGTGACTTGCGACGCGGAGCATCGCACTCCGATGCGGCTTAGGCCGCTTCAACGATCCGGACGATCGCAGACCAAGATCCCCGCTGGAAGATATGCAACCCCACAGCGTCGAACGCGCAGCGGTTCTCGAAAAAAGGTGGCCCGATGATGACAAACCACGGGGAAGTTGGCACTCTCCATGCGTCCCGACCACGCGAAACGCAACTCCCGGGGAATGCCCCGCCCGGCACATTGACCGACGACGGCGCCAACGGCTTGGCGGGAACTACGCCGCGCTTCACGGCCGAGACGTTGAAACGCGATGCCCTCGCCGGCGTGGTTACCGGGCTGATGGCGATCCCGTTGACGGTCGGCATTTGCCTGATGTCGGAGTATCCCGTCCAGTTGGGGCTGGCGACGGTCATCGTCGCCTGCGTAATTAGCTTCGTCCTTTATCTGTTCAAACCAGGGAACCACATTGGCGTGCCGGGGGTCGCCGCCGGATTGGCGCCGATCCTCGCACTGGGGATTCACCGCTTCGGCATGGAGAATATGCCCTGGCTCATTTTCCTGACCGCGACCTTCCAGGCGGTCGTGTGGCGTTTTGATCTTGCCAAGTACATTCTCAAGGCCGTCCCGCATTTTCTGATCGAAGGCCTACTCGCGGGAGTCGGCTTGAAGATCGCCATGAAGTTCTTGCCCTACACTTACGAGACCGCCAGCGATTCCTGGCGCGAGAGTGCGGCCGCAACCGGCGTGACGGGGTTCGTGTCCGCCGCCTATGCCGACACATTTTGGACCGGCGAGCGGGCCCTGGTAATTTTGTGCTCCGTGGTCGGGTTTGTGTTATTCGTCTACCTCTACAAGTGGTTCAAGGACACGAGTCCCGGCGTCCCCTACATCGCCGTTATCGCGGGCAGCATCTGGTTGGCGTTTCACGTGGAACTCCCCATGCTGTACGTCGCGGAGATGGAATTCACGCTAGCCTGGCCCTTCCCCGACTTCGAGCGCATCACGCCGCGGCTGCACGTCGAGATGGTGCTCTACGCGTTCATGTTGATGCTGATCGACGTCATCGAGCAAGTCATGAGCAACGCCGCCATCGAGCAAATCGACCCGCTCGGACGGAAGGCGGACTCCAACAACAGCCTGCTCGTCATGTGGGTAGGCAACATGGTGTCGAGCTTCTTCGGCGGCATGACCAACCTGGATGGGTTGGCGAAAAGCCAGACTAACTGCACGGCGGGCGCGGTCACCAAGATGTCGAACCTGTTCGTCGCGGCCGTGCTCGGGGTCGTCCTGGCGTTCCCCGCATTGCTCGACTACTTGCCGGATTTTTCGCTCGCCGTGCTGATGGTCTTCACGGGCTGGAAGATGGTCGCCGGGCTGTACCACGTCGCCCATGAGGGGCCCTACGCGTTCGGGGTAGCGATGTTTTGTGGCTACCTCGTCTTCCAGCTCGGGATCTTCGAGGGGTTGTTCGCCGCTCTCATCTTGCACAGTTTCATCACCCTCGTGATTTACAAGCACAACCAGGTGCCGACTCTGGTGATCTTGACGAAGTTTATCAAGCTGTTCAGCGAGCGTGTCCATCCCCATGCGACCGGCACCATGGCGGTGAACGAAGACGAGGCCTCCGGCGGGCTGATTTACAGCAGCGTGATCCATTCCGCCACCGCAAAGAAGAATCTCGACGATTTCATCGCGGACTGGGCATTTGGCGTCAATCACCATAACCTCCTGAGCGTCGTGAGCACGTACGACGCGGAAGGTTTGCTGTGGGGCACGTTTGCCAAGGACCTGCGGACGGGACATTTCCACATTCGCCGTTATTTCGAGCATCTCTTCGAGCTCGAAGATATGAAGGTGCATTTCGAGACCGGCGAGACCAGGCAGTATCACGACATCTTCATCCGGTCCGGCTCCTACGTGTTTTCCTACCGTAAAAAAGGCGTCACCGTCCGTGTCCCGGCCCGCTACTCCTTCGTCTGCAAGAAGGAGAAGACCGGCTGGTACATCCTGGAACACCATTCTTCTGAGTTTCCCTCCTAACGAACCTGCCGCTTGCGGAGCGCCACGCGAACGCTAAGCCGCAAGCGGCAAATGAGAAAGAAAGGATCCGATCGTGACTGTAGATATCGAACTCATCAAAACCATCGCCTATGGAGCGATCCCCGTCGTCATCCTTCTGGCCGGCAGCATCAGCGTCATCAAGCAAGGACACGTCGGCGTCGCGGTCCTGTTTGGGAAGTTCAGCCGCCTGTTGCGTCCCGGTCTGAACTTCCGCATTCCGTTCGTTGAGCGAGTGTTCCGGAGCGTTTCGCTGCAACTCCGTTCATCCGAGCTTGAATTCCAGGCCATTACCGGCGATCAGGCCAACGTCAACTTCAAGGCCCTGATCATCTTCGCCGTGGCGGACGGGATCGAGGAAACTATCTTGAAGGCCGCCTTCAAGTTCGTCGACGAGCGGAGCTTCATGCAGTCGCTTATCCGCAGCATCGAAGGGTCGATCCGTTCGTTCGTGGCCATCAAGAAGCAGAGCGAGATCCTGGCGCTGCGGCGCGAGATCGTTGACGAGGTCAACTCGTACATCGAGCATGAATTGCAAGACTGGGGCTTTCACCTCGTCGCCCTGCAAATAAACGACATCTCCTTCGACGAAGCAATTTTGCGCTCGATGGCCCAGGTGGTGGCCTCGAACAACATGATGCTCGCCGCGCAGAACGAGGCCCAGGCCCAGTACATCACCAAGACCCGAGTCGCCGAGGCCGAAGCCCAGGCGAAGCGGGTGGTTGCCCAGGCCGAGAAGGACGTGGACCAACTCCGCGGCGAAGGCAACGCCCTCCTGCGCAAACAGATCGCCCTTGGCCTTGCCGACGCCGGCAAGACCATGGAATCCAACGGCGTCCCGCCTGAATTCATGCTCTACACCATGTGGCTGGACGCGATGAAGTTGGTGGCCTCGCACAGCCATGGAAACATCCTCTCGTTTGATGGCTCGATGGAGGGGTTCGACAAGACGATGCGGCAAATGAACCAGTTGAGCAATGGAACTCGGACATCGAACGGCGCAAATACTTAGCCGCAGTTGACGCGAGCGTCGTTGTTCCCGACTCGCGATGCCCGCATGCCATGCGCCGGAGCCTTCATTCCAGGAGGCAGGTGTCAGGATCAGGGCAATGGCTCTTGACCCCTGATTCCTGACTCCTGGTTTGGCATTGTCACCGATTTCCGGACCGACGCACTGTCGGCCATCTTTCTCTATGCTGTACTGCACCGGCTTTTCGATTTGAACTCCGTCGCGCCTTGGGATCACTCGTGTGCCGTTTTGGAGGCGTCCGATGGATTATTGCAGTTGCTGGATTCCACCCCTGGGCCCAGTCGGAAAAAACGGCCTTGGGCCACTGTGGGCAAGTGCATGTTCGCTGCAACGATAATCGTCCGCAATTGATTCGTGACCTTTCCTGAGGCAACAAACACGTTTACCACTCTCTGTGCCCAACGAATCTTCGTATGAAAGGGCCTCTTCATGACCGGCGCCGACCTGCTCGTGCAATCCCTCTTCGCGGCCGGCGTGCGCGTTCTCTTCGGCATGCCCGGCTCGCACACCGTCGCTCTTTACGACGCCATCGTGCGGCACGGCGGGATTCGCACCATTCTGTGCCGTAATGAACAGGCCGGCGCTTTCATGGCGGACGGCTACGCCCGTGTCACTGGGCAGCCAGGCGTCGTCTGCACCACGGCTGGTCCAGGCGCGACTAACGCGCTCACAGGCGTTGCCGAGGCCTGGGGCGATTCCGTGCCCGTTTTGCTCGTCAGCGGGCAGGTCAATCACGATCGTCTTCATCAAGAGTGCGGCAACTACCACGAGATCGATCTCGAAGGCATCTTTCGTCCCTGCACGAAGTACGTCGGTACCGTCATGGACAATCGGCAGATACCGGCGATGGTGGCGGCCGCGTTCGAGGCGATGACGGTCGGACGGGCACGGCCGGCGGCGCTGATCTTGCCGCAGGATTTGATGTCTTCCTCTCTCTCTGCTGGAGAGTGGTCGGGGGTGAAGGCCAAGTTTGTAGGCACAGGATGCTCTGCCCTCACCCCCGACCCCTCTCCCAGAGGGAGAGGGGAGAAAGACGCGGCGGCGCTGCTTGCACAGGCCCAACGGCCGATCATTCTTGCCGGCGGCGGCGCGGTGTGGGCGAACGCGGGGCCGGAGATTCGCGAACTCGCACGCTTGCTCGATTGTCCCGTCATTACCTCGCAGCAGGGCAAGGGCATCCTCGATGAACGTGATCCCCATTCGCTCGGCCATGCCCGCTCGACACGGGCGCGCATCGCGACGCCGGTCGCCGACGTGATGCTCGCGGTCGGCTGCCGATTCACGGAGGTGATGACGTTGTTTCGTAAACTGCGCGTGCCGGAGCGGTTGGTTCAGATCGACATCGATCCAGGGCAGATCGGCATGAACTACCCGGTCGAGATTGGGATAGTTGCGGATGCGAAGGAATCCCTGCAAGCGATCCTGACAGCGCTGACGTTGCGGCAAAATACCAAGACCAGCGGGTGGACGGAGATATGGCCCGCGGCGCGCACGGCGAAACGGGCGGCTTCGGAATGGCTGATCGACGTGCTGCGTGCCGAATTGCCCGACGACGCCGTGGTTTTCACCGACGCCAGCGAGATGGCGTTTCGCATGCACACCGATTATCCTGCGTACTTGCCGCGGTCGTTCTTCTATCCGTCGAACTACATCGCGCTCGGCTGGGGTTTCCCCGCGGCCCTCGGCGCGGCGGTCGCGTTTGGCTCCCCTCTCCCTCTGGGAGAGGGGAGAGGCTCGTGGTCAGCTTCTCCGGCGACGGCGGTTTCGTCATGACGTGTCAAGAACTGGCGACTGCGGCTCGTTATGGCCTGCGCGTCATCATTATCGTCCACAACGACAACGCCTACGGAGCGATCAAGCATTATCAGCACAAGCGCTACGAATCACGCTACCGCGACACCAACCTGAACAATCCTGACTTCCTTGCGCTCGCCGCCGCGTTTGGCATTCCCGCGCGACGGACGCCCGATGCCGCATCGTTCGCCGAGGCGTTACGCGTGGCCAGGGCGCAAGGCGGCCCGTTTCTGATCGAAGTGCCCGACCGCTGGCGCGACCTACGGCATTGAGATGAAGGCTGCCTCGGATCGTGGTCAGCCTACTGCGGTTGTGAATGACATGGCTTACCTGTAAGATTCACCTCGTACGAAATCCATTGAAAACGCGCCATGCCAGCACCGCATTCCGATGAACCGACCGACATGACCTTGCCCGATCGAGCGCGCGCCAGCGAAGGCTGGTTTCAGGTGCGGTCGCGCGTCGATCCATCGCTGCTGGTGACGCCCCGGCGAACGCAAGCCGTCGCTGACGATGACGACGACGGCACCGGAACCTACATCTTCGCCCAGCGCACCGAGTGGCAGCCCGGCGCCCGCGTCCTTGCGCCGTGGGAACCCGCGTTTCGCTACGTCGGCACCATCATCGATCTGAATGGCGACGACGCTCTGATCGAATACGACGACGGCGGCAGCGGCTGGGTGCACGTCAGCGCGATCATGCCCTTCGAATTGCAGCTCGATCAGCAGGTTATGTGCCGGCGCGAGCGCGGTCCGTTCTACTTCGCGGGCAAGATCGTCGAACTGCGCGGCGGCGATGTGCGCGTGCGTTATGACGATGGCGCCCGCGAATGGGCCAGCGCTCTGTTCCTGCGTTTTCCGTGCGAAGGAATCGGTTCGGGCATCAAGGTCGTCACGCCGGCCGACTGGCAGGGCTTCTACGAGCAGATGTCCGACGGCACGCGCGTCTGGGCCACCTGGGACGCCGCCGAGCTTTTTGCCGGCTCGGTGACGAAGGTGCGCGGCGAGAAAGTGCACATCGTCTTCGACGACGGCGACGAAGGCTGGGTACTGTTGGTGCAGCTCTTGCCGTTGGCGATTCCGATCGGCTTACGCGTGTTGCGTCCGAAGCGCTGGTCGGGCGAGTTTGTCGCGGGGACGGTCACGGGCGTTGAAGGTGCACGCGTGCTCATTCGGGACGATGACGACAACGAAGTATGGAGCCCGCTCGCCGGCGTCGCGGTGCCGTGTGCGCCGATCGGGCCGAACGCGCGCGCGACCAAGACCGCCTTGCGCGTGACGCTGACGCACGTGCTGTGGGGGGGCGGCGCCCTTGTCGGTCTGGGCATCTTGTTGCTGATGATGACCTCGTGTGAGTAGTAACGCGGCGTGACCGAAAGGGAGCGGTTGTCGAGTCAATTCCCAAACCGGCGCGGCGAGCAGGCGACGCCAGGCAATCCATTTGTCGGCCCCCCTTGAATTCCCTATTTTATTCTCTTGTCGAAGCGGTGTGGACACCGTTTCCGCGTATGAATTGGACGTGAGGAGGTTTCATGCCGTCCCAACGAGAGCCTAACCCCAATCGTAGCCGAAAGCGGCAGGACACGATGCCAGGCGGCTGGCTCTGGGTGGTCGTGCTGCTCCTTGTCGGCGTCGTCCTGTGGATCACCTTTGGCTTCACCAGCTTCAACTCCATCGACTACTCCGATTTCGAGCAACTTGTCGTCGGCGGCAAGATCAGCAAGGTCACGTTTCGCGAAGGATCCAACAGTCTTCTGGCCGAGTTGAAAGAAGGCGAAGAACTTCCCGATTTTGTAAAGAAGCAAATCCGCAACAACAATCGGGTCGAGGTGCTGCTTTGGAAGGGCCAAGTCGAGAGCGGCGAGGTTAGCAAGCTCCTAAAGGACAACAAGGTCCCGCGCAAGACCGAACGCGAGATCAGCAATCTCATCGGCCAGGTCTTCACGTTCGTGTTCTTCCTCATCATCCTGGGGGCGATCTTTTTCTTCCTGATTTTGCCGCGCTTTCGCGATCCCTTCGGGGGCAACTTTCTCAATAACTACATCCGCAGCCCGGCCAAGCGCTACGACAAAACCAAGCAGCGCACCACCTTCGACGACGTGGCCGACATGACGAACGCCAAGTTCGAGTTGCAGGAGATTGTCGATTTCCTCAAGAGTCCGGAGAAGTTTCAGAAGCTCGGCGCCCAGATTCCCAAGGGAGTCCTCTTGATCGGTCCGC